>Ga0070738_10000484_pt1 | contig 113523 bp, 100 predicted proteins | sample Coa_R2_2_FD_66446 | JGI IMG/M metagenome (GOLD analysis project Ga0070738, IMG submission 66446) | Surface soil microbial communities from Centralia Pennsylvania, which are recovering from an underground coalmine fire - Coalmine... | ecosystem: Environmental > Terrestrial > Soil >... | reverse complement strand
CTCGACAAAGACTTTTGGCAGATCGCAGTTCAGCGTCGCGCCCCTTTGGAGCAGTCCGGAGTTGTTCTGTTTCGGGTCCATCCTGCCACGCCCGAGAACCTTGCACCGCTTGTGCGGGCGTTTTGCGAGGCCGACACCACGTGGATCGGACACATCAGCATCGTCACGCCAGACGGAATTCAAATGGTGACAGCGCGAAGAAGGTGAGAGACCTCTCCGTCTTCTTTCTCTCCGGTTAGCACGAGAGCAGGAAATCTCTGCGTCCCGGATTTGCTCGTGTCTCTGCGTTGTTATCCAGCCCGGTTTACATACCAGAATCCGACAACCAGAGGGTGAGGGCACACAGGCACAATCACCTTTGCTCCCAGTCGCTTCGCGCAAAGAGGCGACGATGCTGACCTCGGTTTTGGGCACGAACTTGGTAGCCATGTGCAAATCGGCCGACACGGAGATGGCGGCAAATACGATTTGAGTAAACCATCCGGAATCAATCATTTTGCCAGTGTCTCCACAGCGTAAATTCCCCTTTGTTTGACTTGGGGAGCCAAACCTTTTCCACGCAACGACTCCGGCCCGCCCGTTAACGCCTCTTTCCGCGTGCATCCGCGCAACTAGCCGTGTTTTCGCGGCTTGCGCGTCTCTGGCTTGCGCCCGCGTGTCCGGCTTGCAGCGCCGATCTGCGCCAAGGCAATGTTCACCGGAGGCCGTTTTCTCCCCGTCTCCGGACCGAAACCAGGAATTGGTTAACACCATCGCGAGGGTTGTCCAACCCCAGGCCGGACGTTCCGAAACCGGGGAAGCATCAGTTGTCAGAGATAGGCGCACATCCAGCGCGATGCAAGAGCGCCCGGGTGGTCCCGGTCTCGAAGCTATCACGTTGTTGTACTTTGGTGTTTCGGAGAGCCGAATCGTGGCCGACCTATCGAACGTCGAAAAGCGGAAGTTTGAACGCCTGCTCGAAATGGAAGGCGGCTACGTTCTTAACTTCTCAAACCGGACTTTCGCCGAATTCGTGACTGACACCGTTCACAGAGACATCTACGACTCGAAGTACGACGGGTGTGGAAGTTCCAAGGCAAACAGGCTCCGCGCGTTTTGGCAAGCGGAGCCGAATCGTGTAGTTGGAGAGCTTATGCGTGCGCTCATCGACTACCAGAAGGACGTCGAGGACGAAAACCAACGATCAGGGAACTCCTACTTTGAGAAGACCACCGAGCAGTTGCGGCAATCGGACGAGCTCCGGGCAGAATGCCGGAACATTGTGGACAGGCTTTTGCAGGACCAACCCGTTCCTGAGCTAGAGGCGCTGACCGCGATCTCCGATGAGCCAGACTTCGAGGTGGTCGCGCGCGCCGTTCGAGATGCAATTGAGAAGAACGAACCTGAAAGCGGCCTGGACCGGCTCCACACATTTGTCATCAAGTACGTCCGCACGCTTTGCACAGGGCATGGCTTGTCCGTCACGCGTGACAAGCCGTTGCACAGCCTGTTCGGGGAGTACGTAAAGAGCATCGAGAAGGGTGGGTTAATCGAATCGGAAATGACGCTCCGGATTCTGAAATCGACCATCTCGATCCTTGATGCCTTCAACGACGTTCGCAACAACCGGAGTCTCGCGCATGACAACCCGGTCTTAAACTACGACGAGGCGCTGCTGATCTTCAATCATGTAGCGAGTTCGATCCGGTTCCTGAATAGCCTCCAAAGCAAGAATCGGGCGCAGAAAGAAGCGTCCACGCCTGCCATCGACGACGATGTTCCCTTCTAGCCCGCCACCTTGCAACCTAGCAGTGCGCTCCACGAAATCGCTGCGGCACTTTCAAAAAAGGCCGCCCAAGCCGGACAAATCGAAGTCCAGCGGCGTACATAGTTAACGGACGCGGCAACACGCCGCGTCGATCCCATCCACCAGACGGCGGTTCGACCGCAAAGCGGAGATCGTCGTGGGTGGTCACTTTTACTTCGCGCAGCTTGCCTGCGGGCTGCGCGGGCAAGGAGACCGCTCATGTGCGAACGCGACGCCGCGCTCGATCAAGCCATCCGCGAGGTGGCCGCCAGCCGCGAGGGCCGCGCTCTTCCAACCAGTCATGGAAGCTGCCATCCATCTGGAGCAGCTTCCCGAAATGCGCCCGCCGCGTTCTGCGTTGCCGGTAGCGTTTTCGCTTGCGCTCGCGCGTCCATCGGCCTTGTTGGAGCATCCAGCGCCTGAGCGTTTCCGCATCGATGTTGAGGTGATGATCCTGCTCGAAGTGCTCAGCCGCCAGCGTGGGACCAAATGCCTCGCCCGGGCCCCGATACTCCCTCCGCACCAGTTCCAGCACCTGCTCGCGAAACTTGGCGGGCCTGGCGCGATTCGATCGACGCCCGGCATTGCCGTGCACCAATCCAGTTGCGCCCTGCTGCCGGTAGCGCGCCATCAGCCGCTTAGTCTGCCGGTAGCTTTTCTTCAATCGCTCGGCGGATTACCAAGCTGATCTTTCGCTCTTCGACCTGCTGCAAAATCCCACTTCGTCGTACCTCTTCTTCGCTCATCCATGTCCTTCCCACCGGACCTCCTCGGTCCAGTTTGGGGACACTTCTATCGAGTTATGTAGGGGACAGTATCATCGAGGTACAACACTCGTCGCGTAATCTAACGGAGGCTTTCCATCCGCGGGTATCCGCGTGAGCCATTTCCGTCCGGCGAGCCTCGTCTCAAAAGAATCGCGCGCCGCAGCGACTTCCGAAGGGTTCTCGAACAACTCAACCGCCCCCAGTGCCATCGTCCGCGCAGCGACCAACATTCCTTTTCTTCCAATGCTCGATCCAGCGCATGCAGCCGCTTGCCATGTGTGTGCGCCTACGCCCGGAACGAACGTGGCGGCCGTGAACTGCGCCGTCGGTACGACCCAACTCACATCGCCCGCGTCGGTGGATGCCGAGCCGACACCCTCCGATTTATCCGTGATCACCTTGTCCGGCCCCGGCGATCGCACCGGAGCGCCCAGACTCTTCTGCAACTCCGCCGCGAATTTCTGCTCGTCCGAACTCATCTGATAACCGCCCGATTTTTGCATCGCCCGGCCCAGAACGCCGGCGAGCGTATCATTCGGCAGAACGTTCGAATAGTTGGTGCCCTGTTCGAACTCCATCCGCGTCCCCGATGCGAGCGCGCCTGCTTTGGCGCAGTCCATGATCCGTTCCCAAATTCCGTTGAGTACCTGCGCGTCCGGATTGCGAGCCACAAGATTCACCTCCGCAAACGCCGGGACGATGTTCGGGGCGCTGCCGCCGTTGGTGATGATGTAGTGGATGCGCGTTTCCTGCGGGACGTGCTCGCGCAGAAACTCGATCGCGTTGAGCATGATCATCACGCCGTCGAGCGCCGAACGTCCTCGATCCGGGCCCGCCGCCGCGTGCGACGCAACGCCATAGAATTTGAATCGTCCGCCGTTGTTGGCGAGCATCGAGCCGAGATTCACCCGATTCGAATCGCCGGGATGCCATGCCAGAACCGCATCGACATCCTTGAACAGTCCCGCATGAAGCATGTAGATCTTCCCGCCGCCGCCTTCCTCGGCCGGCGTTCCGTAGTACCGGATTGTGCCTTTAAGGCCGCGCGCCTGCATCTCTTCTTTAATTGCGACCGCGGCTAGAGCCGACGCCGATCCCAGCAAATTATGACCGCATCCGTGTCCCGGCGCCCCTGGAGTCACCGGATCGATCACGGGCGATTCTTTTTGCGAGAGTCCGGGCAGCGCGTCGAATTCGCCCATCAATGCGATTACAGGCTTGCCACTGCCGTAGGAAGCGACGAATCCCGTCGACATCCCCGCGACGCCCGATTGAATCTCGAATCCGTTGGCTTTCAATTCCTGCTGGAGAAGATTCGAGCTCTTGTTTTCGTGAAAGCCAAGTTCGGGAGTTTCCCAGATCTGGCGTGAGATGGCTCCGAAACGGTCCGCATGCGCGCTGACGCGGTCGAGAACCCCGTCCGCCGCGCGCGCTGTTGCGATGGCGAGAAGCAGCAATCCGATGCGCTGAAGCATAGATTTATTAGAGTACCTCCTGGACGCTCCTCGGCCCACCTGACGGCCGCGGTCCGAAAACGAACCCCGTCCTTTTAGTAGACTGAACTCCCATGGATGTTCTCTTTTCACCCATCCCCGGAGCGCAGCATCGCGAAGTCGGAGGCGTCGAAGTCGACGTTGTTCCTGCCGGCTCCGGCCGAGTGAAGCGTTTGATCTATTCTCCCGGATTCCGATGGTCGGCGAACATGAAAGATGTCGTTCGAACCGAATTCTGCCAGCATGCCCACGTCGGATTTCTCGCCCACGGAAGCATCGAGATCGAATACCACGATGGGTGCAGACAGAAGTTTACGGCTCCGCAAGCCATCGCGATCGAGCCCGGGCATGACGGCTGGGTCGTCGGGAGTGAACCGGCGGTCGTGATCGAGTTCGATTTCGAAAGCGAAACGGCGCGGCGTTTTGGCCTTCCGGACGCGCACCGGCACTGAGCGTCACACCAGCATGCTGGCGATCTCAACGGTCGACCGGTGGCCTTCGACCACAATGATTCCGCTGTCGGTGACGTGATAAAGCTGCCGGTCGCGATCGAGATCATAGCCGATCATCCCGTCTTCCGGGACGCGCACATTCTTGTCGAGAATCGCGCGGCGCACTCGGGCGCGGCGGCCGATGTCGACGTTGTCGAACAGAATCGAATCCTCCACCAGCGCTCCGGAATGTACCCGCACGCCGCGTCCCAGCACCGAGTTACGAACCATGCCGCCGGAAAGAATCGATCCGCCCGCGACCACGGAGTCGATCGCCTGCCCTCGCCGGCCCGCTTCGTCGAAAATGAACTTCGCCGGCGCGTCCGAGTATCCCGCGGTTCGAAGAGGCCACTGGCGATTGTAGAGATTCAGGGCGGGCGTCACGCTCCGGAGATCCATATTTGCGTCATAGTACGCGTCAATGGTCCCCACATCGCGCCAGTACGGCTCCTGCGTCGGGGGATCGCCAGGGATGCGATTCGTCTGAAAATCGTAGGCGAACATCTCTGTCCGGCCCACAAGCGAGGGCAGAATATCGCGACCGAAGTCGTGCGAGCTGGTTTCGCTCTGCGCGTCCGCGTACAGCTCACGCAGTAGCAGATTCGTTGAAAAAATGTAATTCCCCATCGATGCGTGCACGCGCGAGGGATCTCCCGGCATGGTTGGAGCGTCGGCGCGCTTCTCATGGAAACCCAAGACGTGTCCGTCCGGCGACGTCTCGACCACGCCGAATTCGGCCGCCTCCTCGCGCCGCACCGGAATCGCCGCGATGCTCACCTGCGCGCGCTTGTGCATGTGGAATTCGAGCATCTCACGGATGTTCATCCGGTAAATATGATCCGCGCCGAAAATGACCACGAAGTGTGGATCGGCCTGCTCGATCAGATTTATGTTCTGGTAGATCGCGTCGGCCGTCCCGCGATACCAATCCTCGCCCGGCGAGCGCATCTGCGCCGGCACCGGGATAATGAAGTGCTGCTTCAACAGACTGCTCGCTTCCCACCCGTCGCGAAGATGTTGCAGAAGGCTCTGGCTCTTGAACTGGATCAATACGTAGGTCGAATAGATCCCGGAGTTGATCAGATTGCTGAGGACGAAATCGATGATCCGGTAACGTCCTCCGAACGGCACCGCTGGCTTGGCGCGTTCTTTCGTCAATGGATAGAGCCGGGTGCCCTTGCCGCCGGCCAGGACAAAAGCAAGCACGCGAACTTGCATCGGCCCTATTGTGGCAAGGCCAGAGACAGAAAGGCAACGGATCGAAAAACTTAACGGAGACCCCGGGGCCACGCGCGGCCCTCACCGACCCTGCCGGCCGGGGAAAATTCTAACGGCGGCGGTCGCGCATTTCGCGAAGACGATTCAGATCGTCGTCGAGCATATCTCGATCGCGCGGAGACATGCGATTGTCGCGCACAACCCGACCCAGAGTCTCAATCACATCCTGAAGATCGCGGCGATCCCAGCGGCCGGTAGCCCAATCGCGCTGGAGATCGTTTAGCTCGCGGAAAGTACGATCCAGGCGATATTGGTCGTCGCCGCGGAAGCTGTAGCGCGCTACGTATTCGAGATCCTGGCGAGTCCGTTCGAAAACCCGTTCGCGCCAGTTCTCGCTTCGATACCATTCCTCGCGCTCGCGATAGTAGCGATCGTCAGGATAGCGCCCGGGCGGCGGAGGAGCGATCGGCGGAGGCGCTGTGGGCGGAGGCGGCGCGAATCCGTTGCGCCAGAAAAGATCAAACGTGTATCCCTCCTGGCCGTTGTCAGGATCTTCCAAACGAACAATGGCTGGACCGCCCCCACCCGGCGCGCGAACCAGTGTCTGGCGCCCGCGTCCATCCACGCCGGCGAAACGGAACTCAGCCGGATTGGGCGGCATCGGACTATTGCAGACGAACCGGCGCCACTGCGGCGGCCGTCCGGCGAGATTGCGAAGCAGCGCGCGATCGCCCCGGATTTCAACTTCAGCGGCTCCATCGACGACCACTTCGATGGTGCACTTGCCTCGATCGCCTCCCCCGCCCGTAATATCGGCGCGGCGCTCGAAGGATTGTGCGCTGCTCGAAAGTGCAGCCAGCCCCGCGATGGTCAATAGTGAACGTGTCTTCATTCTCCTCACCCTGTTAGGGAATGTAGCAGGTTTCAGTCCAGGAAAAGTTGCACGCCGAATCAATGGGTTAAACGAAAGCCCACGTGTAACTTTTTACGGTTACGCTCGGATTTTCCGACGCCGCCATAATAATCATCAGCCACGGAGGAGTGAATTGCAACAATCTGGCGCGCGCCTTACAGCTCTTTAAGACTCTTTGAAAACGAAGAGACGGTTCGGGTCGATCCGAACAATTCCGAGTGCTAAAATAGAGCTTGCTAGCGGGGCCTCTACCCGCCTTTCCTTACAAGGAGTTACCACTTGGCTGATCCACAGGACCCGACCACTCCGCCATCCGGAGGACAGATCCCTCTGGGGGGTGGCGACGGCGGCAAAAACCTGATTCCTATCAACATCGAAGACGAGATGCGGAGATCGTATCTCGACTATGCGATGAGCGTCATCATCGGGCGCGCTCTGCCCGACGTGCGGGATGGGTTAAAGCCGGTGCACCGCCGAATCCTTTACGGGATGCACGAGCTTGGCCTGCATTACAACCGCCCCACCCGTAAGTGCGCCAAGATCACCGGCGACGTGATGGGTAAATACCATCCGCACGGAAATGCAGCGATCTACGACGCCTTGGTGCGCATGGCCCAGCCATTTTCGCTTCGTTATCCGTTGGTGGATGGCCAGGGAAATTTCGGATCGGTCGACGGCGATCCTCCGGCGGCCGAGCGGTATACGGAAGCGCGTCTGGCTCGAATTTCCGGCGCAATGCTCGACGATATTGACAAGGATACGGTCGATTTTCGTCCCAATTATGACGAACAGGAAGTCGAGCCTGAGGTCCTTCCCGCGCGTGCGCCGAATCTTCTCATCAACGGCAGCGAAGGAATCGCCGTCGGCATGGCGTGCAAGATTCCGCCGCATAATTTGAATGAAATTATCGAAGCCTGTATCCTGCTGATTCAGAATCCGGCGACTCAGTTGGCCAAAATCGCCGAAATCGTCCAGGGGCCTGACTTCCCGACCGGAGCGCTCATCCTGGGACGCGAGGGAATTGCCGAATACTTCAAATCCGGCCGCGGCACGGTGAAGATGCGCGCGAAAGCGGCGATCGAAAAGATGGGCAAGGACCGCGAGGCGATCGTGGTCACCGAAATTCCCTACCAGGTGAATAAAGCGCGGCTGGTGGCGAACATCGCCGAACTCGTCAACGAGAAGAAAATTGAAGGAATCTCCGACGTCCGCGACGAGAGCGACCGCGAAGGCTATCGCGTTGTCATCGAGCTCAAGCGCGGCGAGCAGGCCGAAGTCATCTTGAACAATTTGTACAAGCTGACGCAGATGCAGACCAATTTTGGCGTAATCATGCTCGCCATCGTCAACGGGCAGCCGCGCGAACTGGGACTGATCGACGCGCTCAAGCGGTTCATCGATCACCGCATCGACGTCGTCCGCCGCCGCACCGATTATCTGCTTCGCAAAGCCCGCGAGCGCGAGCATATCCTGCTCGGATTCCAACGCGCCTTAAACAATATCGACGAAGTGATCCGTTTGATTCGCGCTTCGAAGACTCCGAAAGAGGCGCGCGAATCGCTGATGGCGTTCATCACGCCGGCGGAGGCAAAGGAATACGCGAAGCTGGTCGACGCAGATCCGCGCGGCCCGCGTTTCAGCGAACGCCAGGCGCAGGCGATTATCGAGTTGCAGCTCCAACGCCTCACCGGCATGGAGCAGCAGAAGATTCTCGAGGAACTCGCCGAGATCCAGGAAAAGATCAAAGAGTACCTCGAAATCCTGGGCTCTGAGAAAGTTCTGCGCGCCCTGATCGTAAAGGAGCTGAAGGAAGTCCAGAAGGATTTCGGCGACGAGCGTCGCACCCAGATCGTCGAAGATACCGGCGAGATCCTTCTCGAAGACCTGGTGCAAATGGAAGACGTCGCGGTCACGGTTACCCGCGGCGGCTACCTCAAGCGCACTGCGGTCGATACCTATCGCCGCCAGACGCGCGGCGGCAAGGGACGTATCGGGATGTCGACGCGCGCCGAAGATGTCGTCGAGCATCTGATCGTCGCTTCCACGCACGCGTATCTGCTCATCTTCACCAACAAGGGCCGTGTCTACTGGCTGAAGATTTACGAAATCCCGGACGCCGGCACTACCGGCAAGGGAAAACACGCGTCGGGTCTCATCAATTTGCAGCCCGATGAAACCCCGACGGCTTTCCTTCCGGTCAAGGAATTTGTCCCCGGCAAATTCATCGTCATGGTAACCAAGCAGGGGACCATCAAGAAGTGCGAGCTGACCGAGTTCGACAACCCGATGTCGCGCGGCATCATCGCGATCGGTCTCGAAAACGGCGACGAGCTCCTTGGCGCGCGTCTCACCGACGGATCGAACTATATCTTCCTCGCGTCGCACGAAGGCATGGCGTGCCGGTTCGCGGAAAAAGACGTCCGCGCGATGGGCCGTCCGGCGTTCGGTGTGCGCGGAATGGAGCTGGACGAAGGCGATTACCTGGTTGGCATGGAGGTGGTCGAAAAGGACGGTCTGATTCTTTCCATCTCCGAGAACGGCTACGGCAAGCGCACACCGCTTGAAGACTATCGCCTGACGGCTCGCGGCCGTAAGGGTGTGATCAATATGAAGACCACGCCGAAGATCGGCAAAGTCGTCGGGATCCTTTCCGTGAAGGAAGATTCCGAGATGATGATCATCACCAAGCAGGGCCAGATCATCCGGATCGCCTCAAACGAAATTCGCCAGGCGGGCCGGTCGACACAAGGTGTCAGGCTGGTGAACTGCGAAGCGGGCGATCAAGTGGCGGCGGCTGGATTGATTCCGGAGGCTGAAGTCGTCAACGGAAACGGCGGCCAGGAAGATCTGCCGCTCCAGTAGCCCCTCGCGTCCTGGCGTCTTTGCGTGAAAATGATTTTCCGCGCAAAGACGCTAGCCTCGCTTCCTCCGCTTCGGCCGCGGTAGCTTGCCAATCCTCGGATCGCGATTCGCCACAAGCTCACACGCCCGAATCGCGGATTCCTCAAAATCCGAAGCATCCACCGGCAGCAGTTGCCACCCCGTAATCGGCTTCCCGAGCACCTCGATGGACCGCATATTTGGAAAATCCCGGCGAAGACTTTCATGATGCTCGGCGGTCGTCGCCAGCCAGACACCGTTATCCTTTGTTGCGCCCTGCTTCTTATCGCGCAGGATGAAGACGATCTTCTCCTGCACATAAACCGCGAGGCACCCGAACATCGGATTCGTCCGTGGATTCAGATGAGCGATCGCTTCGAGCACGAATTCATGCGGAGGCGGCTTGCGGACTTTCGCCTTCAACACATCCGGATGTTTTCTTCCTGCCGTCATTGCTTCGTGTCGAGCGGATGCGCCGACCGTTCGAAAAATTCACGCTGAAGCCGCGGGCTGATGCTGTCCGCCTTGATCGCCCGCAACGCCGCCGCGATGTTCGAAGCCCACCATTTCATGTCGTATTCGCCCAATTCCTTCGTGGCGGCGGCGCCATCGCCGGCGTAATGATCCGGGAACTTTGCGTACCACCAGATTCCCGTATAGACATTCCTCGGCAGATCGAGCCGGTTCAGATCGGCCCCGTTTTCCGACGTCGCCCGGTCCATGTGAACCAGATCCGGGCGCGTGATCATCACGTGCGCCGTTTCGGATTCGCCCGCGTGCGAATCGACACTTGAATGCAGCTTCGGCCGGTCTGCCGATGCCGGCTGGCTTCCGCCAGTGTGGATATAAACCACGTAATCGCGCGGCGCCGATAGCTGCGCCTGCGCGAAATAGGGCAGCAGATGATTGTTGCCTCCGTGCCCGTTGACGATCAGGATCTTCTTGCATCCGTTGCGGCCCATTTCGTCCGTCGTCTCCTGCAACAGCTCGAGTTGGAGCCGCGCGCTGTAGGCGAGCGTCCCGGGTTCATGCCGGGCCTCGAAAATCTGCCCAAAATAATATGCCGGGAAGACGATCGAGTATTCCTGATCGACACCGTGCTCGGCCGCCCAGCGCACGTTGATCAGGTCCGTGCCGAGCGGAAGATGGGGACCATGCTTTTCAATGATGCCGAACGGGAGCACGCAGGTCCCGTGCGATTTCTTAAGCGCGGCGACGAAATCGGCGGCGCTAAGTTCCTCCCATTTGGTCGGAAGATTTTGCGCGGACAAAGCGAGAGCGGCTGCAAACAGCATGGTAAAGCGCATGACAGCATTTTACGACGCTACTGGTGTTATGCTGAGTCGTCAAAATGAACTGCGAACACTGTGGAGCATCGCTCCGGCCGAATCGGGACATGGGTATTTTTGTCTGCGATTATTGCCAGAGCATTTTCGCGCCTCCCGCCGAAGACGAAGGCGTGCTCGCGATCGCGGAGGTCGCCGAGAAGTGCCCATTGTGCCAGGCCGCTCTGTGGGACGCTTCGCTCGAAACGTTTTCGCTGCGGTTCTGCAAGCCGTGCAAAGGAATGCTGATCGCAATGGATGATCTGATGCCGCTGGTGGAATCGCTGCGCGCCCGGCGCGACGCTCCCGTTCGGATGGCGCAGAGGAGAAATCCGGCGGACGCAAACCGCCGCCTGCTCTGCCCCCGCTGCGCCGGCGGGATGGACGCCCACCCGTACGGCGGCGCCGGGAACATCAACATCGATTCATGCGAGCGGTGCGCCGTCGTGTGGCTCGATCGCGGGGAATTGCGCCGGATCTCATCGGCTCCCGATTATCAGCCGATATACTTGGATCATGGGGACGCCGCCAAAGACTCTGAATGAGAAAGAGCAGGCGCTGCTCGACTCGCTGCGCGCGATGGGGAGCGTCATCGTCGCCTATTCCGGCGGCGCCGATTCGGCCTATCTCGCATGGGCGGCGCACAAAGCTCTCGGGAATCGGGCCGTCGCGGTCACGGCGGATTCGGCTTCTTTTCCCGAGTCGCATAAGCGAGATGCGGAAATTTTTGCGCGCGATCACGGAATCCGCCACGAATACATAAAAACCCGCGAGTTCGAAAATCCCGAGTACTTGAAGAATGATCGCAACCGGTGTTTTCACTGCAAGGACGAGTTGTTCACGCGCCTCGATGAGCTCGCGCGGGATCGCGGAATCGCCAACGTCGTCTATGGCGTGAACTGCGACGATCTGGGCGACTATCGCCCCGGACAAAAGGCGGCAAGGCTTCACGACGCGAAATCTCCGCTCGTAGACGCCGGCCTGACGAAAAGCGAAATCCGCGAGCTCTCGAAACGAGCCGGCCTCGCGACCTGGGATCGGCCGGCTTCCGCATGCCTGAGTTCGCGAATCCCCTACGGAACTCCCGTGACGATTCAAAACGTGAAAACCGTCGACCGCGGCGAAGAGGCGATCCGCGCGCTCGGGTTCAGGCAGTTTCGCGTGCGCTTTCATGGGGATACCGTTCGCATCGAGATCGCGGCGGATGAAATGGATCGCGCGATGTCAGTGGAGATGGCCCGTCGCTTTACGAAGATTTTCAAGGAACTCGGGTTTCACTACGTCACGCTCGATCTCGAAGGATACAGGCAAGGGTCGCTGAACGCCGTTTTAACGCACAATCGTGCATAAAAAGCGGTTTTCCATGCGGATTTGACCCTCTTTTGTCACGAATTTCGCAAGCGCCGCGCGCACGGCCGATTCCACTTTCTCCCGTCCGAAAATCTCGGCGACGCGTTGAGAAGGTCCCGCGGCCATTTGCCCGCGAAGGGCGATCTCGAGATTCGGATATTCGAAGGCGCAATCGATTTCAGTGGTCGTCGCGCTACGGCCCGGGAACAGTCCTTCGACCTGACCCGGTTCCGACAACGCAAAAACGCCTCGGCCTTTCGGAGGTTTTTCGAAAAGCGCGAGGATTGCGTCGAAGACCGCCTTCTGTTCGCACCGATCGATCGACCAGACCACAACCGCCAGACGGTGTTCCGTCACGCGGATCAGTTCCCGCGCCGCGCGCGCCGGATCGGGCGCGAATTGAAGCGAGTTGACCGCCAGAACGACATCGAACCGCCGGTCTTCGAAAGGAAGTTGCTCCAGCTCGGCTAGATGGAAATCGCTCGCCGGGAGCCTTCCCCTCGCAATAGCCAGCATCTCTTCCGACGCGTCGCATCCGGTGACGATCGCGCCGCGCTGATGAGCGAGCACGGAGGCCCCTGCGGTCCCGCATCCCGCATCGAGAACCCGCGTGCCTTCGCCCACGCCCGCCAGGTCGAGAACCGGCATCCATAGAGCGGGCGATTTTTTCTCCTGGATATCGAGCCAGTCCTGCGCTTCCGCGCCCCAGAGTTTACCGATCTGCTGTGCTTTCTCGCTGAGTTGCATAGGAAAGGAGCAAAGCCGCCGCGATGACTCCCGCCGCGCCGACAACGTTGTACCACAGATAGGCGATATGCGTGAATCGCGACACCGCAATGATCGCGAGTTCGCCCGCAATCGCTCCGATGAAAACGGCCGTCCCGCCCACGCGTTTGACAAAAAACGCGATGAAAAAGACGCCGAGCATCGGGCCGTAGAAATAGGAACCGACTTGATTAACCGCCTCGATGAGCGTTCCGAAGCCCTGGCCGAAGAGCGCCGAGAACACGATCGCGTACGCTCCCCAAAATACAGTGGCTAAACGCGACGCGAAAACGGTCTGACGATCGGTGGCCTCGGGAGCAATCCGCCGATAGATGTCGATCACAGTGACCGTAGCCAGTGAGTTAATCTCGCCCGAGATCGCCGACATTGCGGCAGTGAAGATTACGCCCAAAACCAGTCCCACGATTCCGCGGGGCAGATATCTGGTGACGAACGAAAGAAAAATGTAGTTGGTGTCCGGCTCGCCTCCGACTTTAACGGCCTCGGCATGGACCGCATCGAGCTGGCTCTGGGCTTCCCGGAATTCGGCGAGCGCCGCTGGAGTATGCCGCTCGATCACTCCGCGGGCTGCCGCGCGGCGGCGTTCGAAGGCCCGGTTGAAACGCGATTGGAGCGCGGGATATTCGGTTTTCGATTCGAGTTGCTTTTCGGCGAGCGGCTGGAAAACCAGCGGGGGCTGAATGAAGATGAAAAACACGAAGACGATTGTGCCGATGAAAAGAATGCCGAATTGCATCGGGACCTTCGCCACGGCGTTGAACAGGAGACTAAGGCGCGATTGGCCGATGGATCGCCCGGTCAGATAGCGCTGTACCTGGCTCTGATCGGTTCCGAAATAGGCGAGGAAAAGAAAGCTCGCCCCGATCAGCCCGCTCCACAGGTTGTAGCGATCGTTCCAGTTGAACTCGGTTTGGACGACATTCAGCTTCCCGGCGGCTCCGGCGATGCGGACGGCGTCGAGAAAGGAAACATCGGACGGGAGCATCGAGACGGCGATGATGCCGGCAAGAATCAGCGATGCGGTAATCACCGCCATCTGCTGAACGTCGGCCCACGTGACTGCTTTGATCCCGCCAGTCGTCGTGTAAAGGATCACGGCCGTCCCCATGACGATCGTCGTCACACGGAACGGCCAGCCGAGGATCACCGAGAGCGCTATGGCGGGAGCCGCGAGCGCAATACCCGAACCGAGGCCGCGCTCGATCAGGAAAATCGCGGTGACAAGCGATCGCGTTTTCCTGTCGAATCGCTTTTCGAGATATTCGTATGCCGTAAAAACCTTGGCGCGGTGGAAAATCGGGACTGCGGTCGCGCTCAGGATCACCATCGCCAGCGGGAGTCCGAAATAAAATTGCACGAAGCGCATGCCGTCGGTGTACGCCTGCGCTGTTGTGGTGATAAAAGTGATCGCGGTGGCCTGCGTGGCCATGATGGAGAGACCCATGGCGTACCACGGCATCGTTTTTCCCGCAAGCAGGAACTGATTCGCCGTATCGGATCCGCGCCCGCGCCATAGTCCATAAGAGACCAGGAAGACCAGCCAGGCGACGAGAACGGCCCAGTCGATTGCCGTCATGGGGCGAAAGCCCTGGTAAAGGCGAAGAAGAGCGTGATGATCGCGGCCAGATAGATCAGGACGGCCGTGTAGATTCTTGGCCAGGTGCCGAGGATCGGGGGCGGCTCGTCCGGGATATTGTGCGCTTCGTCGGGCATCTAAAAGACTTTCTCACGCAAAGACCGGGAGGCGCAAAGCAAGGCAGAGGTCATTCGGCTTTCCCTGCACTGAGAAGGTTAGCGAACGCTCGATACGCTCCGGGGACGCCCGCGGGAAGTTGCCGGAACCAGGAATAAGCCGTGTAGATGTAAGCACCTTTCCCGTACCGCAGATAGAGCTGGCCCCCGGGATGAGGGTCTTCTCCCGGATCGTGGGATTCGAGCACGGTTTGATATTTCGGATCCCATTCGCTGGCGAAGCTGAGGCCGCGTTCCTGAACCCATCCGTCGAAATCCTTTTCCGTGATCCGATTCGGAATATGCAGGACCGGATTATCCGGATGTGGAAAACCGACCCTAGCGTTTTCGTCGGTCACCCGCTCCCGGCTGATTGTGATCGGGTAGGGGCCGATGTGTTCGAGCAGTGATGTGTCGCCACCGAAGGGACCTCCTTCGACGACGTTGTACTGAACAACCAGCGTTCCGCCGTTCTGAACGTATTGGAAGAGCCGCTCATAGTTGGCGCGCAGATCGGCTCGCGTATTGAACGCGCGGACGCCGGTAACGATGGCGTCGTACGGCGAAAGATCGGCCGTGGAAAGGTTGCCGAGCATAGTGACAGTGGCGCCCATCTGGTGAATCGCGGCCGGAACCTCATCGCCGGCTCCCATGATGTAGCCGATGTTTTTCGAAAGTATCTTGATATCGGCGCGGACGATTCGTGTCGCAGCGGGCGGGAACCAGGTTTGCGCCGGAATATGCGGATATTCGATGACTTGCGTCCAAAGCGAAATACCGTTGGCTTCAGCTCTGAGTTCGGCCTGCGCATCGCCGGCCGGAGGCGTAATGTCGAAGGCCGCAGTCGTTTCCTGGCCTGCGCCCGCAAGCTCAAAGTGGCGCGATGCGGGTTCAATTTTCCATCCCTCGGGAGCCTTCAATTGAACCTCGCCGGAATTTTTGCCAACGTTCGACCGGACTGGAATTTCGATGTGGCGTGTCTCGACCGCCGGAAACACGAGCGCGGTCTTGGTAAAGGTCACTGCCACCGGGGGAACCACGGCGAGCGGGCGGACCGCCTCGCCGTAGATGTGATCGATGTAACGGTACTGCACAGGACGCGCGAAGTCGAGATCGGTGGAAGAGACGCGGATTCTGAAATGTCCTTCCAGCACCGGCGGATTTTCGGGATCGCCGATTTGCCGCGGGTCGGGCACGGAATAAAGCCAGCCGTCCTTTGGTTGCACAAGCCAGTACGGTTGCGAGTATGGCTCCGAGGTGGAGAACTGGACGGTGTGCGAGAAACGTCCGGGTTCGTTGAGGACGAGAACAGTCGGCGCAAGCGTGACGGTGTGACCTGAGACATCCGCCGCGCTAAGCGTGATGTGCCCCGGCTCGCGAGCGAGCGCGGTCAGATTCACTTTGACGGTTCCGCCGGGCGTGACGGCAAACCGGTCGGCGGCGGCGTCGAGCCAAAGTCCCAGCGAATCCGCCCACGCTTCAGTCAGTTCTTTAAGCTTGACGGGAGCGATCGGATCTTTGAGGGCTGCGATGAGCCGGTCCGCAGCCGGGAAATCGCGGGCCTTCAAAGCCGTTTCAATTTTGTCTCCACCTGGGATGCGATTCCATGACAGATCGATGCCGTCGAAGACGTCTTTTGTGGCTTTATCGCCCGCAATTGTGACCAAATATTGCTTTTGTGAGCCTTTTTGCTCCGGGGCGCCCATGCCTTGGCTGCGATGCTGGCTGCGGCTCATTCCGGCGATCTCCGCATACGAATAACCGAGTTCCGGATTGTACTCGCCCACGTCGACTTCAACGCGGCCGTCCATTTTCCGCGCTTCGGTTTCCTGCTCCTTGGTGAAGGCGATTACGTTGTACATCAAGCGCTTCGCCTGCCAAGGCTGTACCCATTGGAGTTGTTCGGGGTATTTTGAAGGATCCGCGGCAACGGAAAAAGCTTCGCGCCCCAGGATCGCCGAGACCTGATGCTGGCCATGGCCGTCGCGCGGAGTGCCGGAAAACCTTAATATGACGACATCCGGCCGGAACCGCCGGATGTCCCAAACGATGTCGCCCAGTACTTTTTCACGCGGCCAGTGCTGAAAAGTTTCTTCGGCGGTTTTGGTGAATCCGAAATCGATGGCCCGCGTGAAGTACTGTTCGGCGCCATCGATCTTACGGGCAGCGAGGAGTTCCTGCGTACGGATGATTCCAAGTGCATCGCCTTGCTCGGGACCGATCAAATTCTGGCCGCCTTCGCCGCGTGTCAGCGACAAGTACGCGGTTCGCACATGCCGTCCGCGGGCGAAATAGGCCAGAAGGGCGGTGTTTTCATCGTCCGGGTGCGCGCCGATCATCATGATGCTGCCGACGGTCTGGAGTTTTTCCAGGCGCTGGCGCAACTCCGCCTCTCCCGCCAGATTCTTTTGGGCATAAACAGGAGTAAGCGAGATCGCGGCACAGATAACAGGTAAAAACATGAACGAACAACCGCGTTTTAGCGTCGATGTAAGATGAAGGAGGGTACCCGGAGAAGTCCTCACCGAATTCATCTTAACAAGGGGGCGTCGGGTAGCCACTTGGGGCAGGAACTGGGCGATTTCAGGGGGACGCGATGAGCAACTGGCTGGAGGGTGCTCGGCGATGGATTCACGGATCAGGTCCGGCGGCGCATCGGCCGCGGGTGGGTTTGGCCCTCGGCGGGGGATTCGCTCGCGGGATCGCGCACGTCGGGGTACTGCGGGCGTTTGAACGGGCGAAGATTCCGATTCACTGTATCGCTGGAGTAAGCGCGGGTTCGATTGTCGCATCGGCATTCGCATCGGGAAGTTCCAGTGATGAGATTGAAGAGGTGGCTCGGAAGATGCGATTTTCCGACGTTGCGCGATGGCGGATCAGTTGGCAGGGACTGGTCGGATCGGATCCCATGCGGAAGTTTCTGGGCCGCGTATTGAAAGTTTTCGACTTCGAAAAGATGAAGACTCCGTTGGCGGTGGTCGCAACGGATCTGACGGCCGGAGCGCCCGCGGTTTTTCGAGACCGCGGCGATGTGGTGCTGCCGATTCGCGCAAGCTGCTCCTATCCGGGATTATTCCAGCCGGTCCGGCACATGAATCACTGCCTGGTGGATGGGATGATCGCGATGGATGTTCCCGCCGCTCCGCTGCGTCGGATGGGGGCGACGCACGTGGTGAGCGTGGCGCTGCCGAATCCGACCGAGACGGTTGATCCACGCAATATGCTGAGCGTCGTGACGCGGTGTTTCCAGATCATGACGTCGCGGACCGAATCGCAGTGGCGCAGGCATTCAAACCTGGTGATCGTGCCCGATGTGTGCGATATCGGCTGGGACTCGTTCGAGAGCGCGCATCTTTGTATCGCCGCGGGCGAGCGGGCGGCCGAGGCGGTGATCCCGCAGATCTCGCGATGGTTTGCAGGGGAGGCGGTCGCTTAGGGCCGGCAACCCTTTTGCGGCGAGCACGGCCCGCCAAAGCGTGACCGGAAACAGGTCAATTGCGCATCCCGGCTTCACGGGCAGGGCTCGCCAGATACTTGCTTTTCAAAACTTCCCGATGATGCAGTTCATGGCCGGCGACGATCCAGGCGAGGGCTCGGACGCTAATCGCGTTTCCGCTGGCGGTGCCTCGGCGCCCGGTCGCTTCGGGGCTCATGTGTTGGAACAAAAGAATCGTCGCGCGGCGCACTGCGTCGAGCTCTTCGATCAATGAGGCGAGGCTCACAGCGTCGGAGCCGGCGTTGCGGGCGTAATCGTCCTGTTCAAATCCGGGCAGCGGGGTGATGTCTCCGCGCGAGATTCGCAAAGCGCGGTAGGTGAAAATCCGCTCGGAATCGATCAGGTGCCCGAGGACTTCTTTAATACTCCACTTCTGAGGCGTGTAGCGATAGGTTCCGCGAGATTCCGGAATCGAGGACAGCAAAGCGCGCGTTTCCGTCCACTGCGAGGCCAGAATCGCGAGAATATCGCCCTCGGGAACAAGGGATGTGTAGCGCTGATAATAAGCGTTGTATTCGTCGAGCTGCGGCTTGGTCATCTATACGATGAGTGTAGCTGAGCGGTCAGCTCTCGGCCCACTCGCGTTCGAGCATCCTGGAGTATTCGCCCGACGCGAAAATCTCGAAATCGAAACCGATCGAAGAGATGTCCGTAAACGCGTTTTGCGACTGGCGGCACATGAACATCTGGTCGGCGTAGCGATAGTAGTTGCGGACAAAATCGTCGGCGAGGACCTCGCGGCGCGGGACGTTCGCCAGGATCGCGTTCAGCCCGAGCGCGCGAGTGAAGATTGCTTTGTAATCCGCGACTCCCCACTTGCGGAGCTTTTCCTGAACGGCAGGCGGCGTGTTGTTGATCAGATAGGCCGCAAAACTTTGATATTTGATTCCGGCGATGTTCAGATCTGACTGACGCTCGACGTGCTCGAGGCACTGCTGGATCCAGCGGATTAAATCCTTGCCGACGTAGAACAGCATCCGAATCTCGCAGTACCGGCCTTCGAGCAATGCGCGGTCGAGTTCCTCAGGCGTGCGCTCGCCCGACGGCAGCAACCCTTGCAGCATGAGGCTCGCGCGCGAGCTTTCAACCAGTTTATCCGGGCCCCCGGCGTCGGCAAATGGATGAAGAATCAAAGGTGGAAGCGTGTTCAGCGTGCCCATGACTTTATGCCCAAGTATGGCAAATCAACGCCGCTCAGTAAGCAGTACTTTGGCCTCAATTGTTTGGGACCCCCGGATAACTTTCACAAGTACTACGTCCCCGGGTTTATGGGCGCGCAAGGCATAAGTGAAGTCGTAGAGGTTGCCTATTTCCTTGCCGTCGAACTCGATCAGGATATCCCCGGGCTTCAGACCGGCCTTGGCCGCGGGAGTGCCCTCGCGAACGTCGGCGAAGCGGACGCCTTTCGGAGGTTCGTTGAAATCGGGGATGCTGCCGAAGGCCGGGCCGTAGCCGCTGCCTCCGCCCGAGGTGGCGGCTGGCGTGGATGGCTCGGCGACACGGACGAATTCGGGGCGGCCAGGATCAGATTCCAGGCGGGCAGTGATTCCCGCGATATAGTCGAGGAGCTTCGCGGCGTCGGCGGAGTCGATTTTGTCGGGAGTATCGCTTGGCTTGTGATAATCGCCGTGCAGGCCCGAGAAGAAGAAAAGCGTCGGGATCTGCTTGGTGGTAAACGAGGTATGGTCGCTTGAGCCGTAGCCGGTCTTATCGGAGTGGATGATCTGGAGCGGCTTCGGCGCGTTCTCGCCGGCCAGGAGTTTATCGAACGTAGATCCGGTGCCCGTTCCGCCAAGGTAGACTTTGCCCTCGCGGATGCGGCCGATCATGTCCATATTGATCATAGCGACCGCTTTTTCCAGAGGCAGCGTGGGGTGATTCACGTACCACGAACTTCCGAGAAGCCCTAGTTCCTCGCCGGCGAAAGTAATGAACAGAATCCCTCGCTTCGGCTTCGGCTGGGAGGCGAACCAGCGGGCCAGTTCGATCACGCCGGCGGTCCCAGAGGCGTTGTCGTCGGCTCCGGGGTGGACTTTCCCGATCTGTGAAGGCGCTAAGGAATGCTCGTCGCCGAGGCCCAGGTGGTCGTAATGGGCGCCTATGATGACATATTCGTCGGTCTGGCCAGGGAGATATGCGGTGACGTTGTGGACGGTTTTCGAGTCGCGCTGGATATCGACGGAGAGACTCAGCGTCAGGCCCTCGATCGGGAACGAGTGGGGCTTGCGGTCACGATTGATCCCGTTGGTTAGGGAACGGAGCTGGTCTTTGGGTATCCATTGTTCGGCGAGCGCCGGCCTGACCTGAACGAAAAAGATTCCTGAATCCGTCGGTCCGGCTGACAGTCCGAATTTGTCGAGCGCGTTGTTCGGCTGCGCGTGGGCATAGACATCATTGACGAGAAGAACGCCCTTGGCTCCGTGCATCTTCGCGTTGACCGCTTTTTCGGCGAGCGCGGCGTGGCTGGACATTTGCTTGCTCTCCCGGGGCTCGTGACGGAGAATCAGAACGAGCTTGCCGGTGACGTCAATGCCTGCGTAGTCGTCGTAGTGGGATTCTTTATCGGTGATGCCGTATCCGGCAAAGACGACGGGCGCGGTGATCGATCCGCTGGCGGAGAAGCTGAACGGCTGAAAATCGGACGATGGCGCCGAGCCGAGGGAATTGTTCGGTCCGAGATGAGCCCCGACGATGACGGGAAAGGCTTGCTGCTCGGCCGTCAGCCCGAAGGATTGAAATTTGCCGGCGATGAATTGCGCGGCTTTCTCGAGTTCAGCGCTGCCGGTTGCGCGTCCTCTGAGTTCTGGCGAGGCGAGATAGTTGATGTCAGCCTGATAGTTCTGAGGGCTGATCTCGGCCGCAAGTGCGCAGAGCGCTGCGAGGAAGAAGGCCGACCAACGCGCTCCATGATTGTCGCGCCTGAAACCGCCGGACATAGTGTCTATTGCTTCCCGATCTTGGGTAGAGAGACTTCGCAGCACTTGTCGGAAGCGCCGGCCGCCTTCGCCTGATGCTCGATTTCGAGGTTAATCAACTGCTCCAGCCCTTGCCACGGCACGCTGCCTTCGAGCTTGCGGCCGTTCAGGAAAATCGTGGGGGTCGCCGCGACCATCAGGCTACGGCCTTCGTCGACTTCCTTGTTGAGTTCGGCTTCGGTGGCTTTGTTGTCCATGCAGCGGCCGAGTTGCATTCCGTCGAGTCCTTTTTCCGCCGCGAACGTCTGGAACTTGCTCGAGAAGTTGTCTGCGCCGATCGTCTGCTGATTCTCGTAAGCCCAGTCGAAGTAATCCCAGAACTTCTGGGGATTCTGCTTATAGACGCAGCGTCCTGCGAGCGCGGCTTGGCGAGCCCAATTGTGAATCGAGTCCAGCGGGAAATCCTTGAAGTACACGCGGACCTTGTCGGGAAACGTCTTGGCCAGATTCTGCCGCAGCACCTGAGCTTCCTCCTTGCAGACCGGGCACTGGAAGTCGCTGAAGACGATCAGCGTGACGGGCGCGCCGGCTGGTCCGAACGTGGGCTGGGCATCGGTCTTCAACTTGTCGAGATTCGACTGGAACGGATTCTTGTTCACATCCCAGGCATCGCCGCGGATGATATGGGAGCCGTCCTTGGAAATATAGATCAGCTCGTCTTTCGTCGCGCCGTTCGCCGACCAGTGCACCCAGACGTCGAAGAAACCGGGAATATCGGCCGAGGGTTTCGCATCGTCGACCTTTGCGGTCACCTGGGGCAGGAAGAGCTCGACGTTGCGCAGGTAGGCCTCAAGAGTCGCCTTATCGAATGCGGATTTGGCCGGCGCCGGCTTTACGGGCGCGGGAGCATTCTGAGCGAAGGCGCTCGCGGCGATAAGCAAAAAAGTGGCAATTCTCATTCTGGCTCCTGATTCTGACTTCGATTCCTGCGTTTTTACATTACCGGCCCGATACGCCACGGCACGAATTCGTGATGCCCCAGCCTTTCGCTGGCGGTCCGCTCGCCCGATGCGACCCGCAGCAACAGATCGAAGATCTCATGACCGACTCCGGCGACGGTTGCGTCCCCATCTCCGATCCGTCCTGCGTTTACATCCATATTGTCGCGCATCCGTTCGAAGATGTTCGAGTTGCTGGCGATCTTTATGACCGGAATCGTGGGGAAGCCGATCGCGCTTCCCCGCCCGGTGGTGAAGGCGATCAGATTGGCTCCCCCGGCGGCGAGCCCAGTGAGCGAAACGGGATCGTATCCCGGTGTGTTCATGAAGACAAACCCTGGGGTCTTGATCCGTTCGGCGTAATCAACGGCGTCGTTGAGCGTCGAGCTACCGGCCTTGGCTGCCGCGCCGAGCGACTTTTCGAGAATCGTAGTCAGGCCGCCGGCTTTGTTGCCCGGCGAAGGGTTGTCGTCGAAGCTTCCTCCGAACCGCATCAGATACTGCTTATACGCTTTGACGAATCCGAGCAACTTTTCCCCGACTTCGCGATTGCGCGCGCGGCGGATCAGCAGGTGTTCGGCCCCGAAAATCTCCGTGGTTTCGGCGAGCACTGCGGACCCGCCGGCTTGCGCGATCAGATCGGAACAGACCCCCAGGGCCGGATTCGCGGTGATTCCTGAAAAGGAGTCCGATCCTCCGCAATTCAGCCCCAGAACGATCTTCGATGCGGGCGCTTCCGTGCGCCTTTCCGCGGCGGCCCTGTCGATCATGCGGGCGATCTCGACGCGGGCTGCCGCAACAGTCGCGCGGGTACCGCCGCTCGATTGCAGGGTCATCCCGATCAGGCGGGTTCCTTTGTACTGATCGATCTGATTCACTTCGCAGCCGAGCCCCAGGATGATCGCCGAAGAAACATTGGGATGATCGAGGACGCCCGATAGTGTTCGCCGCAATTGCTCCGTATCGGGACCGATCGAATGGCCGCATCCTTCGCCGTGTGGAAACGCAACGATCCCGTCGACGTTGCCGGGAAGCGCTTCGCCCTGGTAGGTGGCCGCGATCAGTTCAGCCGTGTGGGCGGCGCAGTTGCTCGCCGCGACTACGGCAATATAGTTTCGCGTTCCGACGCGGCCGTCGGCGCGCTGGTAGCCGAGAAACGAAGGAGCATCGGCCGGCGCTTTGGGAATCGGAATCTCGGCCGAAGGGAATTCGAAATCGAAGCCGTGTTCCTCGAACGCGAGATTGTGTGTGTGCACATGATCGCCCGGCTCGATCCGCGTCTTCGCACGGCCGATAAATTGGCCGTACCGGACTACGTTTTGCCCGGCGTCGATCGATCGAATCGCGACTTTATGTCCGGCGGCGATTGCGGTGCGAGTCCTCACGCCGCGCACGTTCATTCCCGCACCGATCGGGACGCGCGCGATCGCGACGTTGTCGGCCGGATGAAGTAAAATCGTCGAATTTTCGGACGTCGCGAGCGTGATCATCTCAATAAAACATTTTCCGTCACTCGCTCCCCGGTGTGAACATGAAGTTTGCCGTTAACGGGGTGGATCCACAGTCCTTCCGTTCCAGGAAGCGGGATCTGTTCAGGTCCATCGACGGCCTTAAATTCACCCCACTCGACGCCATCGATCAATTTCCCGATATGAACGTGCACGTGGCACTGGGTATGCAGATCCTCGGCGTTATAGGCGAGACCCCAGCGGTCGCCCCACAATTGCGTGGCTTTGGCGATTGCGGCGCGCCAGAGTTCCGTTCGAACATCGGGCGGAAGGGCGCCGAATTGATGCATTCCCGGCGAATGCTGGCGCGGCAGGGCGAGCATTCGATTCGGCTTGGCCGGGCTCGAATCCTCGACGAAGACAACCGTTCCGGCAGGCTGCTTTTCGACGGCCGCGCACAGAGAGCACTGGCGCTGCTTCAGCGTGTCCGCGTCGTGCATGTCGCAGGGACAGGCGACTTCCGCGCGCACAGCCGCGGCAAACATGCAAAATGCAACAGCGACATGTGCTCGCATGCCTCATTATACTGGAGAGTTGCCGCGAAGCTGGCTGATTGTTCCCTTACTGATGCTGTATCTGTGGGACTTGGGAGGAGTAGGTTTCCTGGGTCCCGACGAACCGCGTTACGCCTCGATCGGGCGCGAAATGGCCCGCTCCCGCGATTTCGTAACGCCTCGGCTCGATGGCCAGCCATGGTTCGAAAAGCCGCCTCTGCTTTACTGGATGACGGCGATCGGGCGTTTTGCGCGGCTCCCGGACGAATGGGCGGCGCGTTTGCCAGTCGCGCTGCTCAGTATCGTGTTCCTGATTTTTTTCTTCAATATTCTGGTTCGGGAATTTTCGGCTCGAATTGCGATTGCCGCGACGACGATTCTCGCCGCGTCCGCCGGATGGCTGGCCTACACCTTCGTCGCAGTAACGGATCTCCCGATGTCGGCGCTGTTCTGGGGAGCGATGCTGATCGCGATGTTCGATACACGCCGCGATCAAGGCTATTTTGCGGGAATCTTGCTCGGGCTGTCGGCGCTCGCCAAGGGATTGGTACCGCTCGTGCTGTTCGTCCCCGTGTTCCTGATTGCACGGGGAAAGCGATTGACCATGCTCGCGGGCTGCCTGATCGTCGCTGCGCCCTGGTTCGCACTGGTCACGCTCCGGAACGGGCGCGCTCCGTTCGATGAACTGATCCTGAAGCACCATTTCGAGCGATTTTTTTCACCCTCGCTTCAGCATGTTCAGCCGCTGTGGTACTACGCGCCGATTATTCTCGCAGGGCTTTTTCCGTGGACGCCGCTCGCCGGGGTGCTGCTGAATCGCAGGACGTACGATGACGTGCGCGTACGGTTTTTGACGGTTTGGCTGATCTACGCCTTCGTGTTCTTTTCGGTTTCGACGAATAAGCTGCCCGGCTATGCTCTGCCTTTGATTCCCGCGCTCGCGATCATGATCGCGATTGGAATCGACAAGGCCGGCGCGGCGGCGAAGTGGTGGCTCGCGGCGAGCGTGCTGATGCTGGTGATCCTGCCTTCGCTGGTCGCGATGCTGCCCGACGCGCTGCTGTCCGGAATCCGTCGAGCGCCAATCGTCGTTTCTCCCGGAATCCCATTCGTGCTCGCCGCGGGACTGGTGTGGTGGCTTGCATGGAGAGAAAAACCGACCCTGGCGATTCTGGCTGCCGGAATGACTGTCGTGTTCGCGATGGCCTATGTCAAAGGGAGCGTTTTTCCGGAACTCGACCAGCGCGTTTCCGTTCGCGGGTTCTGGCGCGCCCATCGCGCGGATGTTGCCGGCGCGTGTGTGGACAACATCCGCCGCGACTGGGAATACGGATTGAATTATTACGCCGGCCGGGCGCTTCCCGCCTGTTCTTCACAGCAATCAACCAGAATCGCGCAGGAGAACGGCAAACTGGCGCTGACAACGCGTTAGCGGCTGCGCCGGCGGCGAACCAGTCCGAGGCCGATGAGGGCTACGCCCATCAGTCCCGCCGTGGCTGGCTCCGGCGCAAGGATCGCTGCGGGACCGCCGAGGCGGATCGCATTGAGCTGGGCCAGTGTCATCGCATTGTTGAAGAAGAACACATCCGCCATCTGCCCGTTGAATTCGAAATCGAAATGCGGATTGATACCAAGGTATGTGATCCCCTCCACACCGTTTCCGTCGAAGCCCGTCGTGCCGCTGCCCGTTGCCGAGTTTACCTGCGCCACCCACGTGTGGGCGACGTTATCGTAACTGACGGCGACAAACGTCCACTGTCCTGTTGCCGCGCCCGGGCCGAAAGCGACATTACCCCCGAGAAAGACCGAGTATTGAAATCCACCGGCCCGCGTGTCAATGTCGAGGGTTGGGTCGAAGTTCCCGTTGTCGCTCGAGATCAGGCCGCGGATGTGCGTTTGATCGGCCGTTGGCGAGACCAGGAACCATCCGCCGAACGTTTCTCCCGGGTTGTTCTCAGCCGAGGTATCGATCGGAACGCTGATAAAGTCCGGCGTATTGATCGAGGCCCCGTTCGAGGTAACATTGTCGCCCGGAAATATCGCCGCCTGGCCACCGAAGGGTCCGGTGCCGCCGAATGTGATGTTGCCCTGAATGGTTCCGTTGTTGCCGTTGCCGCTCGCGTCGTTGGCGTTCCCGTTCAACGGAAAAAAACCGATGAGCCCCGCATGTGCGATTCCCCCGGCCGCGAGAAACAAAGCTAGAGTATAAGGGCGCAAGGCCCTGCTGAATGGTGTCATGACCTTCCTCCGTCGGTCGTAACGAAATTGTCGAAAATAAGTGTAACAACGTACTTGAGCCGTTTCAAGAGAAAATCGCGCGGTAAGATCGAAGCTTATGGCTCAGGATGATTTGCGGCGTCGTGTGCGCGTGCGCCGCGTAGACGAGTGCGACACGCTCGACGAATTGATCCGCAACTGCTTTCCCGCGTTCGGCGGAGCTTTCTTGCGGCGGATTTATACGATTCTCGACCGCGCTATCGGAATGGGATGTCCGCTGACAATGGCGATCGCGGGACCCGTGACGGTCTCCGGACAACATCATGCGTGGCTTATTCCGCTGCTCGAAACCGGTTGGGTCGGCTACCTGAGCACCACCGATGCGGTCTGCTATCACGACGGTCATCGCAGTCTGAGCGAGCATCGCGACCCGATCTTCGAAGTGCCGATCTGGGGCGACGACGGAGCGCTCCGCGATGAACGAACCATCCGCGTGACGGACATGGCGTTCGATGAGGACGTACTGCTTGACCAGGATCGTTTTCTGACCGCGGCGCTGGCTCGGCCCGAATTTCAGAAATCGATGACCGGGACCGAACTGCGGTACCGGCTCGGCGCGCTGTACAGCGATGCGGAGCGCGCGACGCATACCAAGCCGGGTCTGCTTTCGACCTGTCACCGTCTCGCGATTCCTGTATTCGTCGGCGCGCCCGCCGATGGAAGCGTATTTCTCAATTCGATGAAGCTGTGGGCGATGCAGCGGTCCGGCTTGATCGATTCGTACAAATTCGAACTGGACCTGCATGCGGAGGTGTTCGAAGCCTGCGCATATCATCGCTGGGGCTTGTTTGACAATCCGCCCAACGCATTGGCGACGCTGATTCTCGGAGGCGGCGTTCCGAAAAACTACAATCTCCAACCCGAGCCCGCGCTGGGCCAGGTGCTCGGGATTCCGAACGTTCGCGGCTACAACTTCGACGTGCAGATCGTCAGTGCGCCCGTGACCGATGGCTCCCTGTCGTCTTGTCCTCCAGCGGAGGCTGTGACCTGGGGCAAGGTCGATAAAGACACTTACCAGCACGGCACGGAGAGCATGCAGGCGGATTACTCGACGCTGATGCCGTTCATCGTGAAAGCTCTCCTCGAAAATCGGGCGTCGTTCGAGCGCCTGGCGAAAGAAATCGGAGAGGAGGAGCTTTTCGCGCGTGAACCTCGCGCGCGAGGTTACCTGCGGCCTCGCGAAGGCTACCGCTTGTTCGCTCAGCGCGATGAGTTGTGCCGCCGCCTGCGCGAAGATGTTCGAACGAATCGCGACTGGCTGATGCAGACGCTGAAGTACTGACGCGCCTGCCCCGCAATTAAGCGCCGGCGATCAGGCCCCTCGCTGTCACTCGTACTCGCGCAGCTCCGGCGGCCGCAGATCGACCTCAAGCAGCAGCGCTTGCCGGTCCGGATAGTAGGCGCGAAGCTTTGCGTTCTCATCCGGGCCCAGATCGCGAGCCCAAACGACCCGGGCGCGATCGATGTCGGCTTCATTGTAGACCCACTCGTCCTGAAAAATGTGCGCCGGCGAATAGCGCACAAACACGAGCAATTTTCCGGGAATTGAATCGAGTTCCCGCCTGACCGCGATCCGCCTTTCGGGATTGCCGTGATTCAGGCCGTTCCACGTTTCGAAAACTCGAGCATTCTTCGAAAACGCGCGGTCGTCGAAGACGTGCATCGCGTACCAAAACGCGAACTGGAAAACGCACAGGACCATCAGAGCCTGCGCGGCCAGCCGTGAGATCGCCCGCAACCGCTCCAGCCCCGCGGCGGCCATCAGGATAAACAGCGGAGCCACCGGCGCGAGATAGTGGAACTGAAACGCTGGAAAAAAATTGACCCCCAGCGCGGACAAGATCACCGTAAGCGCCACCCACTGGTATCGGCCTTGGCGCAGGGCGGGCACAAAGAAAATCAGCGCCACGAATAACGGCGTCAGGATAAAGAAACGATAAAACCGGACCCGATATTCGAGACGCAGCAGGAACGACTGCACGGTTTCCTTGCCGGTTCTAAAAGCGATCTGCGATTTGTATTCCATCGCCTGCTGCGGCGTGAGTTCGCGATGCGGCACGGGTTCGGCCTGAATCGTCAGCGCGGCCGGGACTCCGTACTGATACTGGCTCAGGGAATAAGGCAGCATGGTCCAACGTCCCGTGACGGCGTGGTTCTGCCGGAGCATCATGATTCCCGCAATCGCAAGCGGAATCGCCGCGGCCGCCAGCGCGCGCTCTCTTCGCATTGGAATGAGATAAATCGCGATCGCGGCGGATAAGAAAAGGGATTCATACGGGCGCGTCAGGACGATCAGCGCAAGTCCGGCGCCGAGCAGAAACGCGTTCCGTGCATCCGGCGATGCCTTGAACCGCGGCAGCGCGCCAAATACCAGGCATCCCGAGGCAGCGGCGAGGGACCCGCCCCAGTAGCTGTTCATCCACACGTTGAGCGGACCGAACGTCATCACCGCGATGATTCCGCCCATAAGCGACCATTGCGGCGTCGTCCAGGCGCGCAACATCCAGTACGTCAGCGAACAAAGCGCGGCTGCCGCGGCGAGCACGCCCGCCCACGGATGCCCGAGAATCACTTGCCCGATCGCGAGCATCAGCCCCTGGCCCGGCGGATAGATCGAACTGTAGCTCGGCTCCTGAAGAACAAAAAACGTCTCGAAAAATCGATGGAACGGATGAACCGGATTCGAAAATCGAAAATGCCGCAATGTGTCGGCAGCCAGCAGATGGCTGAACTCATCGTAGATGTCGGGCGACGGCACGGGATGATGGCGGAGCAGCAGCAATCGAAGCACCACCGGCAGCGCGGCGAGCGCGATCATGCACGGTTTTGTCTGTTCTGCGAATCGCCAAAGCCACGTTTGCCTGAACGACCCCGCGAGAATCAGCGCGAGGGTCAACGCCAGCGCCACGAAGTCGGCCGCGCCGAATCCGATCGGATTTTCGAACGGATAGAACGACACGTTAGTGGACCTCTTCGAAGCGCAGATGCGGATATTTCGGATTCGGCGGCGCTGCCGGTTGCGCAGGCGCCGGCGCCGTCACCGGGGGAGCGTAGGCCCTCAGCCGCACCGGCCGGAGATCCGGCTCGATCAGCCAAGCCGTGCGATCCGGATAATAATGCCGCAGCTTTTCGTTTTCCTCCCATCCAAGGTCGCGCGCCCAAACCACTCTTGCCCGGTCGATATCGGCGGCGTTGAAGACCCATTCCTTGAATGTATGGCGCGGCCCGTAGCGCACAAAGACGAGTTGCTTTCCCGGCAATGCCGCCAATTCGCGATTGACCGCAATGCGCCCTTCAGGATCGCCGTAATTGATCGCATCCCACGTTTCGAATTGCCACATCGACGGATCCCCGATCGCATGCGCCGTGTACCACAGGGCAAACTGCGCGATACACGCGAAAAAAATCCAAACTGCCGCCGTTGTGGGGAGTTTCTGCAATCCAACAACCGTGACCAGAAGGAAAACGCACGCGACCGCGGCGATATAGTGCGAAAAGAAATACGCATAGAAATTCGACCCGAGAATAAACAGCGCGATCGGAACCAGCAGCCACGCATACCTCCGATCTTTCAGCGCAAATAGAAACGCCGGCAGGGCGATATACAACGGCGCCAGGAAAAAGAATCGATAGAATCGCACACGCGAGCCGAGCCGCTTGAAATAACTTCCGATCGTATCGGTTCCCTGACCGTGAACCTCGGCCTGCGCCTCGTAATCGAGCCTCTGCTCCCGAGTCAGTTCGCGATGCGGAACCACGCCGTGCTGGAAAGTGAACGTTGACGGCACGCCGTACTGATACCGGCTCAGCTCGTAGGGAAGCGTCGTCCACTCACCGGTGACTCGCTTGTTGTGAAGCAGAATCAATCCGGCCGCCGGCAGCGCCGCCGCGGCGATCGCGGGCGCTACCGCCATGATGCGCCGAAAATCCGGCAGCAAAAACAGAATCGCGGCAGCCAGGAGAAAGATCGATTCGAAAGGCCGCGTGATCAACTGCAAGCCGAGCCCTGCCCCGAGCAGGATCGCGTCGCGAACGCGGCAGCGCTCCCGAACTCGCGGCAGCGCGCCGAAAACCAGGCAACCCGCGATCCCCGAAACTCCCCCGCCCCAGAAACTGTTCATCCATTGATTCAGCGGACCGAACTGGATCACCGCCAGCAGTCCGCCGGCGAGCGCCCACCCTGGACTCGTCCACCCTCGAAGCATCCAGTAACACAGCGCGCAGAAAATTCCAATGGAGACCGCAACTCCAGCCCAGAAATGCCCGAAAACAGCCCGCCCGGCCGCAAGCGCGAGCGCCGGACCCGGAGGATAAATCGAGCTATACGTCGGCTCCTGCAAAACATAGAAGGTTTCGAAAAACCGATGCATCGGATGCGGAGGATTGGTGAGCCGAAAATGCGAAATCGTGTCCGCGAGCAGCGTGTATCCGAAATCATCGGCGACGTAAGGTTCCGGAATCGGATGCGTGCGCAGCAACGCGAGCCGCAGAGCGATCGGCAGCGCGAACAGGCCCAGCATGCACCATGCGGGCCGCGCCGCAAGACGAACCAGTAGAGCGCCCATCCGCGGCCGCGCGATCGCCAGCGCGGCCAGCGCCACCGCGAGAAATATCCCGGCGAAATCGACCGCTCCGAAGCCGATCGGATTGTGCACCGGCTGGAACGACCGGAACAGGTGGTGCAAATAAAACATCGAGATCTCTATTTTTGCAGATGCCTTAAAATGAGCACGAGATGAACGCGGCGTTATCGGCCTATGTCATCGAAGACCAGCGCCGGATGTCGCGTGCGCGCAACTATTTCGCCTGGCAGGCGAGCCTCGTGCGTCCCGAACTCGGCCCCTGCGTGGTTGAGTGCGGATCGGGAATCGGCAATTTCACGGGCGAACTCGCAGGTTGCCGGAAGATCATTGCGCTGGACGCCGATCCCGCTTGCATTGAGATCCTCAAACAGCGGCATCCTCAAGTCTGCGCTCTGGTTCGCGAGGTCGGGAATGAAAGCCTCGCGGATCTGGCTCAGTTTCAACCCGACTCATGCCTGTTCATCAATGTGCTGGAGCATGTTGAAAACGATGCCCGGGCGGTTCACGACGCCGCGGGAATCTTGCGTCCCGGGGGCTCGATTGTGATCCTGGCGCCGGCTTTCGCCGCCCTGGCCGGCCCGATCGATCGCAATCTTGGACATTTCCGCAGGTACTCCCGCCCGCAGATTCTCGCGCTCGCCAGCCAGGCGAAGCTAAACGTCGAGAAATTCCACTATCTGAATCTCGCCGGCTTCTTCGGCTGGTGGGCAAATGCGCGAATCTTCAGGCGTGAAGCTCAGTCTGAAACGCAGATCGCGATCTTTGATCGATGGATAGTTCCGGTGATTTCACGCGTCGAACGAGCCGTGCATCCGCCCTTCGGCCAGTCGATCTTCACGGTCTTGCGAAAGAGTTAGGCGCTCCGCCATCACTTCCTGATGTCAAAACTGGTCAAATTGTCCTGATCCCGGAAATACATTCTTCCATCCGAGATCACCAGGGGCGACCACGTCGGCAGCGATCCCTTCGCGACTTGAAAACGCGAGATCTCCTTGTACGCTCCCGGATCGGGCTGCGCCAGCCCGATCGTTCCTTCCTCGCTCAGCAGATAAAGATGCTTATCGGCCAGTACAACCGAGCCTTTCCCGACGCTGCGATTCTTCCACGCGACCTTGCCTGTCGCAAACTGCATCGCCGTCAGGATCGAATCGTTGTAGCCGTACAGATATCCGTCCATCAACACCGAGCTGGAATAGTGATTCTTCATCTCGTTGCTGAAGTATACTTCCGACATCGTTTTCGGCGCGAGTTTCAAAAGCGCGCATCCGGTCCCGTAATTCGTAGAGAAGAAGACAGAGCCATCGAAGTAAATCGGCGTCGCGATGTTAGCCGTGCGATTCGAAACTTTGGTGTAGTGCCAGAGTAGCTCGCCGTTGTCTTCCTGAACTCCTATCGCCGCTTCCCCGCTCAGGGCGATCACCTGCTTCACGCCTCCAACCGTCACCGCAATCGCCGAAGAATATCCTGCGCGGTCCCCGCCCGCCCGCCATTGCAGGCGGCCATCGGTCTTGCTCAGCGAAACGAGCGACGCCTCGCGCCCGCCCGGCATCACGATCAGCCGCCCGCCGTCGATCAGCGGGGACTCGCTATAGCCCCACTGCGGAATCGAGCCGCCAAATTTCTGAGCCACATTCTGCGACCAGACGATCTTTCCGCTTTCCGTGTCGATACAGACCACAACGCCGTCGCCCGTCATCGCGTAGAGCCGATTTCCATCGATCGTCGGCGTTCCCCGCGGACCGTCGCCCCGATCGTTACGATAATCCCCGCTGGTCGCCGTCTCCCAAAGTTTTTTTCCGGTCGCGACGTCGAATGCGGCGACGAATTCCTGGCGATTCCGCTGCCCTTGCGAATAGATCCGCCCATTGGAGATCGCAAGAGACGAATAGCCCGCGCCCAGTCCGTTCGTCTTCCACACGACGGAAGGTCCGCCGGGTGGCCATGAATCGAGCAAACCCGTTTCGCGCGATACTCCGTCGCGGTTCGGGCCGCGCCATTGCGGCCAATCTGCGCCGAAAGCGGTCAGGGCAAAAAGCAGGAAAGTCCAGCGGATCATTTCGGATCTCCTGGACGAAATCTTAGCAGTTGACGGTTAACCGTGGATCACACCGATGCGCGCACCACGCCCAGCGACCGCAGATAGACCTCTATGCACTCTTCGCCCGCTCGCAGCACCCGGGCCCTGGGCAGGTATCCCGTGCAATAGAAGAACAACGCCATTTCCGGACGCCTTAGTTGAAAACGCCCGCTGCGATCCGTTTCCGCGTAGTTGAGATCGGCGCCCATCACCAGGACGCCCTCAATTGGCTCGCCCTCGGCTGACCGGACGATCCCCTTGATCTCTGCCACTCAGATCGTCCTTCCGGCGGAACCGACGATCAGCGCTGCAATATTCCAGGCAACCACGAGCGCAAACAGTATATTAATCCGGGTCAGCAACCGTTCGCGCCCGCCACGCCAGCAGTAAATTCCCAATCCGATCGCCGCGATCTTCACCAGCAGCAGGCCGCCGAGCGGATGCGGCGAAATCTGTAGCGCCATCCGCACCAAAGGATTGCCCTCCCGAACCCCATTCATCAGAAACGCGACCGTGGTCATGAAGTCCAGAATCTGAAGGTAGGAATACTGTAGGAGAAGTTGATTCACGAATGCTTTCCCTAATGACTAATCCTACACAAAATTTAGGCGAAAACCTTAGGCCTGTAAATAGGTCTCCAGCCCCGGTACCCTCCTTCAAATGTGACTAGTACTTTTCTGCTACTTCCCTGTTACCACCCGGATGATTCGAAGATAATTCTCGCCAAGAATCTTCTTGATATCCCGTTCCGAATATCCGTGCTTTAATAGCGCAGCCACCAGGAATGGCATTCTTGAAACGTCCTCCAGCCCCTGCGGAGGACCGGTGATCCCATCAAAATCGCTGCCGATGCCGACGTGATCGATTCCTGCAATCTTCACCACATGGTCGATGTGCGCCACCACGTCTTCGATCGTCGCCTGCGCGTTATAGTGTCCGCTCAGTTCCTTGCGATACTCCGCCGCGGCGTAGTCGTCCAGCGCCTTGCCGGTCAGGTTCGGCGCGGTATTGTTGCTTGAAATGGTCTTGCGCAACGCCTCCGCATCTTTCGGACTGACGAATCCTTCGCCGAAGTTGATTCCGATCACGCCTCCATTTTTCGCCAGCGCTCTCAGCATATCGTCCGTCACATTGCGGGGGACGTCGGAAATCGCGCGGCAGGACGAGTGCGATAGGATCACCGGTTTGCTCGACACCGCGATCGCGTCATAAAAAGTCTTGTCCGAAACGTGAGACACATCGACCATCATGCCGAGCCGGTTCATCTCCCGAACCACGTTCCTGCCGAAATCCGTCAGCCCGTTGTGAACCGGCTGATCGGTCGACGAATCCGCCCAATTGTTGTTCTGAAAATGGCTCAGCGTCATCGAGCGGATGCCCATGCGATAGTACATCCGCAGCACAGCCAGATCGTCGTCGATCTGGTGTCCGCCTTCGATCGTCAGCAGAATCGAAATCTTTCCGGATTTGACGATCCGCTCGATATCGCCCGCCGTCGTCGCCAGTTCGATCTGGTCGCCGTGACCGTCGAGCACGCTCTGCATCGCATCGCGCAGATCGAGCGTTCGCCTCACAGCCTCGGCCCCGTGATAGTACGTAGGCACCCATAGGGCGAAGAACGGAGCATGCATTCCCCCCTCGCGCAGCCGCGGAAAATCGGCGTGGCCTTCTTTCGATCGCCTGAACAGATCGGCGTGACCGTAGAACACCCGCTGAATCGTGTCCATGTGGCTGTCGATGCCGATCGATTCTGCCGAGATTCTCTTCGCTCGTGCGATTTCGTCCTGCGAGAAAAGCGGCATAGATCCCTGAACCAGCAGTACCAGCGCGAGAATCGTTTTCCTTTGCATTCCCTAAAGGTTACCGGAAAAATCGCCGATGAATAGGCGTGGGCGGATTCTATCGCGACGCTCGTGTCGATGTTCTGCGCCGGGCACAGAACTCCGACGGCGGCTGGGGCTATTTTCCAGGAAAACAATCTTGGCTCGAACCGACGGCGTGGGCCGCGCTGGCCCTGCACGGAACGCCCGAATCGGATCGCGCCTGGTCTCTGCTCAAGACGTGGCAGCTCGGTGACGGAAGCTGGCGGCCCGGCGCCGACGTGCAGATTTCAAACTGGGGAACCGCGCTGTGCGTCACCCTCGCTTGCGTGCGCCGCGACTACGGCGACCCGTTCCACAAGGGAGTCAACTGGCTGCTCGGAATCTCAGGAAACGAATCCGCTATGTGGCGGCGCGCGCTCGCAAGCACCGGACTGTTTCCCTACGACCGCAATCCCGCCTACAAAGGCTGGCCCTGGAAACCCAATACCGCGTCCTGGGTCGAGCCGACCGCACACGCGCTGGTGGCGCTGAAAAAGGCATCCGCTCATTTTGGAGGAGACGAATTGCAGCAGCGCATCCGGCTCGGTCACGCTCAGCTTCGCGACGTCCGCTGCGCCGACGGAGGCTGGAACTACGGCAGCCACGCAGCGCTCGGCATCGACCTGCCGTCGTATCCCGAGACCACCGCGCTCGCTCTGCTCGGGTTGCAGGGCGAAACCGATCTGGACAAATCGCTCGCAACGGCCCGGCACATGATGGAAAGCAATCCCTCCCCGCTCGCGCTGGCATGGTTGCGGATTGCGTTGTCATTGCACGGCGAATCCGTTCCGGAGCTTTTCGGCAATCCGTCATCCGATGTCATGATCACCTCGATTGAGGTCCTGAGCTGCGAAAATTACAAACTTCTGCGCACCGGAGGCCGGTTATGAGCGACTCGACACGCCGTGAATTCCTGGGGATCGCCGGAGCAAGCCTGCTGGCAGGGTATGCCGGATTCGCGGGCGCGAGGCCTCGCTCGCAGACGCCCCCGGGCCGGTCGTCCGTGACCATCGTGAAGGCGGCGTCTTACTCGGAAGACCTGGTCTCGCGGATCCTCGAAGGGGCTCGCGCCTGCGGTCTGGACGTCCGCGGCAAGCGCGTGTTGCTCAAGCCGAATCTCGTCGAATTCGACCCTTCCACCTGCATCAACACCGAAGTTTCCGTCGTCGCCGCCGCCTATGAAGTTTTCAAAACGCTCGGCGCGGCGGAGGTTGTTATCGGCGAAGGTCCCGGCCACCGGCGCGACACTCTCGCGATCGCGGAGATGGCGCGGTATCGCGCCGAAATCGCGAAATTCGATTCGTTGTTCGTCGATTTGAATCGCGACGACGTGAGTTCTGTTCAGGGCTTTGCTGACCGCGGTGAAATTTATCTCCCCAACACGGCGCTGCGCGCGGATTTGATCGTCTCGCTCGCGAAAATGAAGACCCACCACTGGGCGGGCGCGACACTGTCGATGAAAAACTACTTCGGTCTCGTTCCCGGCTGCGTTTACGGATGGCCCAAGAACGAGCTGCACCAGGTGGGAATCGACCGCTCCATCGTCGAGTTGTCCCGCATCTTCCGCCGCAGTTTCGCCATCGTTGACGGAATTGTCGGAATGGAAGGAAACGGACCAATCCAGGGCAAACCGAAGCAGGCGGGCGTGCTCGTGATGGGTTCGGATCTCCCCGCTGTTGACGCGACGTGCTGCCGGATCATGGGAATCGATCCGGAAAAGATCGAATATCTCCGCATGGCATCGGATCGCCTCGGCGTCACCGCGGAAGCTCGCATTGAGCAGCGGGGTGAATCGATCAAGGCAGTCCGCACAAACTTCGATCTGATCGCGCCATTCCGCGAATTTCGCCTCGCCTGATCAGAATGAGCCGCGGCCGCGAATCCCGGCAGTTCTGACCCCTGTCTCTTTTTTTCGTACTCTTAAAGTGCATGCGGAAGCCAGTCATGGCCGGCAACTGGAAGATGCACAAAACGGCCGCGGAAACGTCTACCTTTGTGGAGAAGTTCGCTCCCATGGTCGCCGCCGTTACGAATGCGGAGATTGTGCTTTGTCCGCCGTTCGTCAATCTGCCGGCCGCGGCCGAAGCTGCGCGGCGGTCGAACGTGGAGATTGGAGGGCAGGACGTTTTTTGGTTGAGCGAAGGCGCCTATACCGGCGAAGTTTCGGCTCCGATGCTGGCCGCGGTGGGATGCAAGTGGGTGCTCATCGGCCACTCCGAGCGCCGGCAATACTTCGGCGAGACAGACGAAACCGTGTTCAAGAAGACTGTCGCGGCCATCGATGCGGGACTGAAGCCGATCGTGTGCCTCGGCGAACGGCTGGAAGAGCGCGAAGCGGGAGCCACGGAATCCGTTTGCGGAGCGCAGTTCATCGGCGGAATCGCAGGCCTGACGGCGGAACAGTTTGCCCGAATCGTGATCGCATACGAGCCGGTATGGGCCATCGGAACCGGAAAGACAGCCACCCCCGAAATTGCCGCGGACGCGCACCGGTTCATTCGCGGCGAGATTCGAAAACGCTATGGTGCGGAAGCGGCCGGAGCATGCAGAATTCTGTACGGCGGCAGCGTGAAGCCGGACAATATCAAAGGGTTGATGGCGCAGCAGGAGATCGACGGCGCGCTTGTCGGCGGAGCAAGCCTCGATCCGGCGTCATTCGCTTCCATCGTGAACTTTGATGCCTGACCTTGGGGAGCGGCCCTCTCAATTCGCGCGCGATCCCCTGATCGCGCTTCTTTTGCTTCCGCTCGCGGCCACCCTCGCCTCCGCCGGCGATCGCACCGTCCCGCCGGTTGTCGAACTCGCCCGGGCGGCCCCGCCGGAATTTTTTGCCGATGCCGTCGTCCGCCTGATCCGCTCCGGCCAGATTCCGCAGCGCGACATTCAGATCGACCTCCTGGAGGAAGCTTTCGCCGTCGCTGCGGACGCCAGGGAGTCGGTTCGCCTGGTCGGACTGCCGGATCTGCCGCCCGACACGCGCGAGATTTACCGCCACAAGGCCGGATCTCTCGGGCTTGACGCCCTGTCGCTGCGCAGCCGGATCCTTCGAGAAATGGTCACGCTCGACCGCGCGAAGGCGCGGGCGATGTTTGAATCGATCGCACGGCCGCGCCTGGAACCGAGGCCCTGTTCGGACCCGTTTATCGCGGACGTCGCCGCTTATTACGACGCTGCCGCCGTCATCGCGCAGTCGGCCTATTCGGATCGGGAGAAGAGTTCGGAACAGCACGTTCAGTTTCTGACCGCGCTCATCGCAGGAGCGCAATCGCCCAACGAAATCGCAGCCTACGTGAGGTCTCTGCAATCGATTGCACTCACCGGCTCCGAGCTAAGTCTGCTCGCCGGGGCGATCGCGGCAAAATTGGAGTCCATAGCGCCGGATTACCGGCCGTTTGCCCTGTCGCTCGATGCGCTCCAATCCGAGATCGCGGACTTCCACATCGGCGGCGCGTTTCGGACTTATGTGGTCAATCAATTGAAGGCTGCGCGCTGCGCTCCCGATCTTGCGCTCGGTCTCGACCAGCCCTTTTTCGAAGATGACGTAAAGCCGTCCAAACGCATGGACAGCTACGCGATCGCGCAAACGTATTTCGACACGGACATCGGCCGGCAGATCGGCGGCGGGTTGTTTGCATACCGCGCCGCGGAGGCCGATCGGAAGAATCTCCTGGCCGGCCTGCTGCGCGATTTCGCGTCATGGAAACCGCCCGGCGCTTCCGTGGATGTCCTTCATCAGCGCGCAACCGTCCTGCGGGCGATGATCGAATTCACGCCGCGAGGCGAGGATCGTGACCGGCTCCTGAAATTAGCGGCGGAATTTCTGCAATCCTCGCCCGCCGAGCGCGATGCGCCCGCCGAATGGCTGCTCGAGGCGCGGATGCTGTGCGAACAGTCCGGCCCGGACGCGCCGAAGCTGATCGCCGCCTATCAGGCATCGGGCAGCGTCAGCCTGTCTCTCTACGCTTCTCTCGGTTACTTCGGCGACTCGAGCGGAATTTCGAAATAGAAATAATCTTTTCCCGAAGCGGCGTCTTTGATCCCGGTGATGTACAGCTTTGAACCCGGAATCAGCTCGGTCTGGAAGTAGAAAAATCCGTTCGCGGAATCGCCCGCCGGAAGCAGCTTCGGCGCGAACGCCCGTCCTTCGATCTCCCACGTGTTCAGCGGGCCTTTTTTCTGCTTCCTGGGAAACGGATTCGGGTACGGCGTCGTGCCCGGCATCCGCGGCGCCTTCACGTTGGTGTCGAGATAGATGACATCGCCTGGCGGAGTCGCTTCAAGATGCCGGTTGCCCGGATCGACGAGTTCGGCCCTGATGTCCAGCCGGAGCGCTTTACCCGTTTCGTTTTCAAAGATCAGCAGCACCGGAGTGACGCCGTGCTGCGCCGGATTCACTTTGCCGAAGGCCGTCCGCGCCTGCTCTTCGGTAACGTACGGAACGGCCGCTAGCGTGATCTTATCGATCGTTTGATGATTCGGATACGACGACGCCGGACCCGGCGTGAAACGCGCCCTGTCCTTGTCGTCGCCAGCGAGCGCGGCTATACTCAGAAGAACGATCAACGCCACTCGTCTCATTTATTTCCTCTATCAGTTAGTCCAACTCGCCATCAGTCCGGCGGTGCTGTTTTATCTAGTCTACCGGGGAATCCGCGGCCGTAGATACTTCCACCGGCTCGGCGAGCGCCTCGGTTCCATCCCTTTTAGCACGACGGGATCGCCATCGATCTGGTTTCACGCGGTATCGGTCGGTGAAGTGCTCGCCGCCGCGGAGTTGATCCGCCGGATTCGCGCCGAAAATCCCCATCTCCCCGTATTTCTTTCCACATCGACTCTCGCCGGGCGAGCTCTCGCGGATCAGAAGATCGGCAATGGAGTCTTCTTCGCGCCCATCGATTACCGATTCGCGGTGCGTCGAGTTTTGCGGCGGCTGCGTCCCGCGGCCGTGGTGATTTTGGAAACCGAGATCTGGCCGAATCTCTATCGCGAATCGAAGCGGGCGGGCGCATCGCTGATCGTGGTAAACGGGCGCATTTCCGATCGGGCTTTGCCGCGTTATACGCGGTTTAGAGCTTTTTTTAAGCACGTTTTGCGCTTTTCTGATGCGATTTTGACGCAAACGGAGGAGGACAAGCGCCGGTTCGAACTCGCTGGCGCGCCGCCGGATCGCGTGCGAGTCGCCGGAAATTTGAAGTACGACTTTACCCCGCCCGCCGCGATCGCCCCCGCGATTGCAGAGTTCCTGGACCGCGTGGCGCCTCGCCAGATTTGGGTCGCCGCCAGCACAATGGCCGGCGATGTCGACGAAGACGATGTCGTGATCGGCTCCGTCGGGCATCCGGGAACGCTGACCATCATCGCGCCCAGAAAGCCGGAACGGTTCGATGTCGTCGCCGCAAAGCTCGATCGGGCCGGAATCTCGTTCACTCGGCGGAGCGTCGGATTGTCGAACATTGACTTGCCCGGAGTTTTGCTGCTCGATTCGATCGGCGAACTGGCCGCGATCTTTGAACGCGCCGACGCCGTGTTCATGGGAGGAACCCTCGCGAATTGGGGCGGTCACAATATCCTCGAACCCGCGTATTTCGGAAAGCCCGTGATCGTCGGACCGCACATGGAAAACTTCGCCGCCATCGCGGAAGAATTTCGCGAGGCGATCGTGCGAATTTCGCGGCCGCAGGAATTGGGCCCTGCCATCGCCGCGCTGCTCGGCGATCCGGCGCGGCGAATGGAACTCGGCGATCGAGCCCGCGCGATCGCCATGTCGAAGCGCGGCGTTGCGGCGCGAATGATGGAAGAAATCCGCCGCGCCTGCGGCAACGGCGTGCCCAATCCGCCTCGGCCTCTGCCGGCAAGAATCGTCCTGACGCCGCTTTCCTGGATCTGGCGCGCCGGCGGAGCGATCAAAGCTTCACGAACGCCACGGTCTCTCGATGCGCCCGTGATCAGCGTGGGCGGGCTCGCGATGGGTGGAGCGGGAAAATCGCCCCTGGTCGCCCATCTCGCCCGCCGATTCCGCGAAATGGGAAAGAATCCCGCGATTCTCACCCGCGGCTACAAGCGTCAATCCAAAGAAATTCTGATCGCGCCTAGAGGATCCTCGCTTGACGTGAAGCAAACCGGAGACGAAGCCCGGATGTTCCTCCGCGCCGGCGACGCGGACGTCGGAATCGCAGCGGATCGGTTCGCGGCGGGAAAAAAAATGACCGCGGACGTCTTCCTGCTTGACGACGGTTTCCAGCACCGCAACCTCGCCCGCACTCACGACATCGTCGTCATCGACGCGCTCGATCCTCTCGCCGGCGGCGTGTTTCCCCTGGGACGACTGCGTGAGCCGTTCTCGGCTCTGTCGCGCGCCGATACGATTGTCGTCGCTCGCGCGCGGGATCGAATCGATGGAATCGAGCGGATCATCAGCCGCTGGAATCCTCGCGCCGCCATTTTCAAGTCCCGCGTCGTCGCAAAAGGTTGGGTCGATTTCGCAACCGGCAACGCCCCGCCGCCGTTCGAAAAAGCGGCGGCTTTCTGTGGCATCGGATCTCCTCGCGCATTCTGGGCTACTCTCAATGAGGCGGGGATTGAGACGACGCTGCGCCGCGCGTTTCCCGATCATCATCGTTACGATGAGGCGGACCTGCGGAGCGTCGTGGCCCAAGCTGCCGCCGATATCCTGGTCACGACGGAAAAAGACGCCATGAATCTGCCCGCGGACGCGGCTGCCATCGTGGCCCCGAAGAAACTGTACTGGTTGAAAATCGGGATCGAGATCGAAAGGGAAGAGGAATTGTTGAAGCGTATTCTATGAGGACTGCGATTTTCGGAGGGACTTTCGATCCGATCCATACCGCGCATCTCGTCGCCGCCCGCGAGGCCGCCGAGGCATTCGGGCTCGATCGCGTTTTGTTCGTCCCCGCCGCTCATCCGCCGGTGAAAGAGGCCGCAGCCAGCTACGAAGATCGCTTCAAAATGGTGGAGCTCGCTTGCGCCGGCGAGCCTCGGTTCGAGCCTTCGCGCCTCGAAGCCGGGAGCGGAAAAAGTTATTCGATCGACACCATCGAGCGTGTGAAAGCGCACGCGCGCGATGTCTTTTTCATCATCGGGTCCGACGCGTTCGCCGAGATTCAAAGCTGGTTTCGATGGCGGGACGTGGTCGCCGCCGTCGAATTCATCGTGGTCGCCAGGCCCGGACACAATTACACCGCCCCGCCGGGAGCCCGGGTACATCGCCTGGAAACTGTCGCCCTCCCGGTTTCGTCTTCGGAAATCCGGCGCCAGTTGGCCTTGGGGCTTCGGCCGAAGGAGTTGCCGCCCGCCGTCACTGACTTTATTCGAGCCCGCGGATTGTATCGAACCTGACGTCAGGAACCAGCTTGAGGATCGTTCCGGTCCAGTTGTGTTTTTAAGGGCCGCAGGGCGCGCAGCGTAAACAGGTTAATCACCGCCAGCGCAATCCCGATCGGCAGCCGGTTCATTGCGACCGCGGCCCCGATCACTCCTGCGTTCCAGATACTCGCCGCCGTAGCCATCCCCCTGACATTGATTCCGTCTTTTAAGATCGCGCCGCCTCCGACGAATCCGATTCCTGTGATGAGCCCCTGCAACACGCGCGACTGCGCCGCTGCATCCGCCCCCGGACCAAGGATCAGCAGATACCCGCAGCTTGCGATCCCGACGATCGGAAATGTGCGAACGCCTGCGCTGTGGGCCTCCCGTTCGCGATCCCATCCGATTGCCGCGGTGAGAACGTAGGTCGCAAGGATCTTAAGCAGGTCCGGCCAAAAATCGTTCCACCATAGTGCGGGATCGTTAGACATCCTGGTTAAAACAGGAACTTTAGCGCAAATTGAATGCGCCGCGGGTCCTCCGCCGATACTACCCGCCCGAAGGTCGGCGACCCGACGAAATTATCGGGCAGGTCGAAATTTGTGTGGTTCAGCAGATTGAAGAACTCGGCGCGAAGTTGCGTGTTGAGCCGCTCCGTGAATCGAGTGTTCTTCACCAGTGAAATGTTGACGGTCGCAAGGCCCGGACCCTCCACGATGTTGCGTCCTGCGTTGCCGAACGTTCCCCGCGGCGAAATGACGAAGGCCGATGTGTCGAACCATTTCTCCGGAGTCGGATCCGAAAGATTCGGATTCCGGATCGCGTTCGGACGATCGTTGCTGCCCCCCAGAATGTTGGTCTGGCCGGTGTTCGAATTGTCGTTGTCCCGGAGCAGCAGCACCGTGAATGGACGCCCGGTCTGGAACGTCAGGACGCCGAAGCTTTGCCAGCCGCCCAGCCAGCGATGGCTCTTGGCAAACGGAATATCGTAGGCGTAGCTGAGCGCGAACCGGTTGCGGATGTCGAAGTTCGACAAACCCCGCTCGGCCTCCAGGTTGTAGCTGTTCTGCGGGAAATTCGAATCGCCCGTCGAGGAAAAGAAGCTCGATCCATCGTCGATCGATTTCGCCAGCGTGTAGGAAGCGAGCACAGACAGGCCGTTCGTCAGCCGTTGCTGGAAGCGCGCCTGCAAACTGTGATAAATCGACTTCGCGTTCGATTCGATGATGTCCACGTCCCCGTACGCCGGATTCGGGCGCGTGAACGTCGGAGCGTTGGTCGGAAGCGGCTGATTGATGTCGCGCGAATCGATCAGGTGCGTGCCCTTCGATCCGACGTAGGCGACCTCGATCACCCTGGACTTGCCAATTTCCTGCTGGATTCCGAAGTTCCACTGCTGAACATACGGCGTTCGCAGATCGCGCTGGAAAGCGGTCGCGGAGGAAGGAATCGGGATCGGGAAATTCGCCGGGAACGGATCGGCCAGCGTCAGCGGCGGCAGTCCGGGATACTGGAACGCAACCCGAAGATTGAAATACGGCGCGCTGAAGTACAGACCCTCGCTCACCGCGAGCGAAGTGAAATCGTAGTGAACTCCATAGGCCGCGCGGATCACTGTCGAGCCGCGCGAATAGGCGATTCCGATTTGCGGCGCCCAGTTGTTCACGTCGGCGTCGTAGCCGGCGCGCGGAAACCCGTTCTGGCCCACCGCTACGATCTTGCCTTGTGCGGGATCGTAAACGTTGGCTCGATTCTGCGCATCGACGCCCGGCGCGTTGTATTCGTAGCGCAGACCCAGATTGAGGACAAGGTCCTGACGGATGCGCCAGGAATCCTGAACGAAGAAATTCGTCGAATACGTGCGCAAATGCTGCGGATTATCCATGGTCGCGCCGCCGGTCTGCGTCGGAAGGCCGAGCAGCAGTTCCTCAAGCGGATTTCCAAGAAGCTGTCCGGTGAAATCGAGGAAGCCGCGCGCTTCCACGTCGCGGAAGGCGTTCTGTTGAAGAATGCGTTGATCGAATCCGAACTTGATCAGGTGCGCCCCATGGGTCCACGTGGCGGCGTCGTTGATCTGATACGTGTTCGTCGTGCCTCGCTGAGGGCTGGTGTTTTCATTTCCGATCGGTGAGAAGCCGTTGAGGCTGATTTCGGAAAGCCCCCAGTCGCGCGGATTGGCGGAAAGCTCCGGCAGGCCCACCTGGCGGTTGAGGCTGACGCCTTGGCCCTGCTGAATCGTGTTGTTCGACACGCGATTGTAGGCCAGCCGCAGTTCGTTCAACAACGTGGGAGCAAAGATGTGCGTTTCGCTCAGCAGAGCGTTCTGCGCCCGGCTCGGAATGTTCAGACCGTAGCCCGGCACCGAGGAGAATCCGTTGAACGGGGAATAGACGGTCCCATCGAAGAAGCTGTAGCGGACCGCGAGATCGTCCTTCTGGCCGAGCGCTTGATCGATCCGCGTGTCGAACTGATCGTGGTTCTGGGTTTCCACCGGCGATGAAACGAAATTCGCGCCGGGGACCGTGCGGTTGGGAAGCGGATAAAGGTTCGCGATCTTCGCTCCCGTAGGCGATTGGAAGAAGGACGGCAGCGCGTTACCGGGTATAACGTTGCCGGTCGTTGGATCGATCGCGTAGAGGCCGGGGCTTTGCGAGAAATCGCCCGCGCGTTCCCGCGCCGTGGGGACGTTCGTGATCAACGTCTGCCCGGCGTTGAGGCGGAGGCCGTCGTAATCGGCGAAGAAGAAGGTGCGGTCTTTGCGTATGGGTCCGCCGAGGCTCGCGCCGAACTGGTTGCGTTGATACTTCGGCGCCGGTTCGTCCCGTGGAGCGAAGAAATTCAACGCGTCGAGCGCTCCGTTGCGGAAGAATTCGTATGCCGTGCCGTGCAGCGCGTTGCCTCCGGATCGCGTCACCACGTTTACCTGCGCGCCGGCGTTGCGCCCGAAGCTGGCATCGTAGGTGGACGTCGTGAGTTCGAATTCGCGGATCGATTCGACGGGAGAACTGAGGGCCACGCCATTCAGTTTCGGATCGCCATTGTAGGCTCCGTCGAGCAGAAAATTGTTCGAATCCTCGCGCCCGCCGTTTACGCTGATCGCAAAAGCTCCCCGGACGGATCCGGCAGACCCCTGCGCCGGCGGAACCACGCCGGGAAGCAGAAGGCTCAGGTCGTAGAAATTGCGTCCATCGAGCGGCAGCCCGGTGACCATGCGTTCGTCGATGACCCCGCCCATCGCGGAGGACTCGGTCCGCAGCCCGGACTGGATCGCGCTGACCGAGGTGCTCTCGGGCCTTGTGTTCGGCAGCAGCATCTGGACATCAACGCGAAGCTCCTGATCGACTTCGAGGACAAGATTCTGCGTGTATTTCAGGAATCCCGAGTGCTCGGCTTCAAGGCGATAGGGGCCGGGCGGAAGATTCGAAACGATGAACCAGCCGCGGTGATCGGTTACAGCAGTTCGCTTGGCGTTGGTTTCCTGATTGGTCAGGGTAACGTTCGCGCTTACGATCGGAGTCGAGACGGTCTGGGCGTCGAGGATGGTGCCGTCAATCGTGCCACCCACGGTTTGGGCGTGGCACATCGCGATAACCAGAGTGCATGCCGCGAGAAGGAGAGCATTGGCTCGTAGGCTGCCCCGGAGCCATTGTTCGAGATAGCGGAAAAGATTCACGAGTGTCCTCAGCGAAAACTATGATTTTTATACTATAGCTTGATGGTTCTTGCGCCCGTACTCTTGCTGGGCCGCGAAATCGTTGAAACTTTGGACGTGGCGCGCCGAAACAACGTTTGGTCGATCAGAACCGCCGCCGTCTGGGAGCGGAGTACGTGGGACACCGCAATCGAATGACACTCGTCCGATCACTAATCGCCGCCGTCCTCCTGGCCCTGACCGGATGCGGCGCCGCGCCTCAATCCTCTCCACTCCGGATCGCCATCGGCGGCCAGGCTCAACTCATCTACCTCGCCGCCACCATGGCGCAGGAGCTCGGCTACTACAAGGATGAATCTCTCGCCGTCGAACTCCAGGACTTTCCCGGCGGCCAAAAATCGCTCGAAGCTCTCCTCGGAGGGTCCACCGACGTTGTGTGCGGATTCTACGACCACACGATCACCATGGCCGCCAAAGGGCAGCCGCTCAAAGCCTTTGTCGCCATCCTGCGTTACCCCGGCCTCGCCGCGGTCTCCCCGAAAGTCACGCGCATCGAGGATCTCAAAGGAAAAATCGTGGGCGTCTCCGCCGCTGGATCTTCGACGCAAATGTTCCTCAATTATCTGCTGACCACCCACGGCCTCCAGGCATCCGATGCGAGCGTTGCTTCCGTGGGCATGAGCGCCACCGCCGTCGCCGCCGTTTCTCATGGCAAAGTCGACGCAGCCATCATGACCGACCCCGCGCTGGCGATCGTCGCAAAGCAAATTCCACTGAACATCCTCGCCGACGCCCGAACCGCCGAAGGAACGCGGACCGTCTTCGGCGTGGATTCGTACCCGAGCGCCGTCCTGTATTCGACACCCGCGTGGCTCAGAGGCCATCGGAGCCAAGCCGGGAAACTCGCCCGGGCAATGACACGCACTCTTGAATGGATGCGTACCAGGACTCCCGAACAGATCCGCGAAAAAATGCCCGCCGCGTTTCGCACCGAAGATGCTGCAACGGATCTTCAATGCCTCCGTTCCATGCAGGCGATGCTCTCGCGGGATGGCAAACTCACGCCCGAATCGGCGGCCGCGGTGCAGAAGGTCCTCGCGGCCTCCCTGCCCGAAGTCCGTAACGCAAGCATCGATCTCTCCCAAACCTATACGAACGAGTTTGTTACAAAATAAAGAAACCATGCATCGATTCCTGCTTCACAACGACGACATTCGCGGCGCGGGCGATCGCATCGTTTCGCCCGGCCAGGTCGGGCTGCTCAACGGCTGGGGAGTCTTCTCCACCATCCGCGTCTACGGAGGAGTGATGTTCGCATGGGACCGCCACTGGGCCCGCATGCATCGCGACGCCGCGCGCCTCCGCGTTCCCTTCCCCGAAAAGCCGGAGTGGCTCGAAGAAAGGCTGAACCGCCTTATCGACGCCAATCAGGCATGGAATTCCACGCTCCGCGTCGTTGTCGTACGGAATCGCGGCGGAATGTGGGAAGGCCCGGCGGCGACGCTCGACTTCGACGTCGTCGCTTTCACTGCCGAAGTGAACCTCTGGGGCGAATCCGTCAGGCTGGGTATCGTTCCGGACGCGCGCCACGCCGCCAACGAGTTTGCGGGCGTGAAATATCTTTCCTGGTCGCAGAATCTGACCTGGTATGAGCGCGCCCACCAGCAGGGCCTCGACGAGGTGATCCTTCTCAACGAACGCGGCGAGGTTTCCGAACTGACTTCGGCCAACATCTTCGTCGTGGAAGGCTCCCGTGTCTGGACTCCGCCGCTCTCTTCCGGCTGCCTACCCGGAGTAACTCGCGCGATTCTGATCGACGAATTCAAAACCGGAGAAAAAACGCTTCTTCTCGCCGATCTCGAAAACGCCGACGAAGTGTTCATCACCTCGACGACGCGTGAGATTATGCCGGTTATGTCTATAGAAGGATTGAAGATCCGCGGTGGCCGCACCGTGACGGACCGCCTTCAGTCCGCTTTCAGCGAGTATGTGGATCATTACATTTCCACACATAAACGCCCTGTTACCGTTACCTAATTTCCTGTATACTCTAAACTTCCTTCAATGCAATTGGCTTGTCCGCAGTGTGGTACGCGTGACGTGCGGGTTTCGCACAGTCAGAACCTCGGCGAGGTCTTGAAGGGTATTTTCGGGATCTATCCGCTACGCTGCCGGCGCTGCCGAACTCGTTGGGAAACAAGCGTTTGGGCTTCCGGAGCATGGAGATACGCACGCTGTCCGCGCTGCTATCGCCAGGACCTTACGACCTGGAGCGAGCAGTACTACCACCCCCCGACTGGTACTCGAATGATGTTGAGGCTGGGAGCCACGCCCTACCGCTGCGCGGCTTGCAGATGCAATTTTGCGAGTTTTAAGCCCTGTAAAGAGCGTTTTTCGTGGCGAAAAGGCGCAAAAAAGGACATTTCTAGCGCACCTGCCGGCGCAGAAAATCGAGAGCAGATTGCGCTCCAAGCATTCGAACACGGTACCGATCCCCTGGAACATTGATCTTCCGCACTTCGGATCTCTCCGCGGAAGCGAATCCTAAGAATAGAGTGCCGGGAGGGCTTCCGGTGGAGCTTTCCGGTCCAGCTTCGCCGGTGATCGACAGGGCATAGGTGGAACAGGTTCGCGCCCTGGCTCCCTCGGCCATTGCCCGAGCGACTTCTTCGCTGACCGCGGTGTGCCGTTCGATCAGCGCCGGATCGACGCCCAGCAGTTTGACCTTCATATCATCGGTGTAGGTAAGAAATCCGCCAAGAAAGTAATCGGAGCTTCCCGCGACCGACGTGATTCGCTCGCCGATCATTCCACCCGTGGCGCTTTCGGCGACGCTGAGAGTCGCTCCACGCGCGCGAAGCATCTGTCCCACGACCGCTTCGAGGCTATCGCCGTTGCGGGAATAAATCCGGTCTCCGAGCAGTTCCTCAATCGCCGGACTGACCTGCGCCAGAATCTTTTCAGCCTCTTCCGGCGTGGCGGCTCGAGCGCGCAGATGGATCTGAATATCGCCCATCCCGGCGAGGATTGTTGTCGCGGGGTTTTCGTATTTCGTATATACGGGAGCGATCAGAGCATCCAGATCCGACTCCCCCATTCCGGCAACCCGATAAAAACGCGTCCTTATTGCCAGCGGCGGAAGGATCTTCTGAAGACGAGGCACACATTCATTTACAAACAACGGCTTCAGCTCTCCGGGAGGACCGGGCAGTAGAATGATCACGCGGCCATCGAGAGCGATCCATTGTCCGGGGGCGGTGCCGCGCGGATTGGGAAGTACTTCCGCTCCCTGGACGAGATAAGCCTGGCGTTTGTTGATCTCGGCCATGGCGCGATTGAAGCGCCGGAAACGCTCGGCGATCCCGTCACAGATCTCCTGGCTGAAAACGAGTTTCCGGCCGAGCGCCGCCGCAACGGCATCACGCGTCAGATCGTCTTCGGTCGGGCCGAGGCCGCCACTCAGAACAATCAGGCCGGCGTGGCCGAGCGCGTGGCGGATGGCGGATTCGAGTCTTGCGCGATCATCGCCGACAACCAGCTTTCGCCGTACCTCGACGCCGAGGGCGTTGAGCTGCCCGGTGATGAACAGGGAGTTGGTGTCGAGGCGGTCGTGAGTGAGGAGCTCGGATCCGACCGCGATGATTTCAGCGTCGCGCATAGAGGTGGGTGGGGCCGCCCGTCCGGGCGGCGAGCCGGCGTAGAGGCCGACTTGTCTTCGATCGCGGAAAAGCCGGCACGAAAGCCGGGTTGCCGGCAGGACAGCGGGCCCCACATCGGCGGATCATTGTCACGATGTTCGGCGGCCTTCGATGCCTACGTCGACGCGAAAGATGGAGTTGTTTGTCGCCAGAATGAGAGATTTCGACGGCGCGAATGCCAGGCCGACAATGGCGGGGCCGGACAGGAACAGTTCGGGGTTGGCCTGCTGATCGAAGCGCACGACGCCGCGGCGGCCTCCGAGGGAGGCGGCCACATAGAGATTGCCTTTCGCATCAAAGGCCATACCCTGCGGGCGACCCAGGCCGCGATAGAAGGTTTCGACGTGGCCGTCACGCGAGATGCGATGAACCGCATCGAAGCTCGAAGTGGTTGGACCGGTGACATACAGATAATCGTCCGGGCCAAATGCAAGATGGTAAGCGGCGATGGACGGCTCAAGCGTCGCAAACACATAAATCTGACGCTGGCGGCTGATTTTGAAAACGGTTCCGCTGCGGTCGCCGACGTACAGATTTTCATCTTCGTCGAAAACGATTCCTGTGGCTACGCCCATGCCTTCAACATAGGTCGCAAGATTTCCGGCGGGGGAAATTTGATAAACGACGCCATCGTGGCGGCTGGAGGCGTAGAGAACTCCTTCGGGATCGATCGCGAGTCCTGTCGCGTTCATCAGATCGCTGACCAGCGGCTTGAGGCGATAATTCGTATCGATCTTATATACCGAAACGGGTGTCTTCTGTCCCGCCGATCCACTGAAGGTCGTATAAATGTTGCCGTAGCGATCGATCACGGGATTGGCGACCGGATGCACGCTATCGGCGACCTGAATTCCGATGCCGCAGGTCCAGGGGATGCTGGTGTGACTATCGTTGCCGACGACCAGTTCGCTGGCCTGCGCGTTCTCCGGAACGCGGACGATGATGAATGAATCCGAACCGATCACGATCGGCGCCTGAACGTCGCCGAAGCGGACATGAGGGGGGACCGAAGGCGCCAGTCCTTTTCCCCGTATTTGAAATTCTCCCCCCGGAATTGCCGCGACGGGTGAAACTTCCGTAATGTGCGGGCGAGAATCGTCGTTCTTCCGAAATCCCATTGCTGCTTCTAATATAGATGGAACCAGCCCGCGGCGAATAGCACCACTGCTGCGTAGATACCCGCGAGCGCATCGTCGGCGACGATTCCGATGCCGCCGGGAAGGCTTTCGAGGCGCCGGATAGGCCAGGGTTTCCACATATCGAAGATCCGAAACAGAACCAGCGCGAGGAGCCAGCTTTTCCAGTTGAGTTCTGCGGCCCCCGCAAGCGTCAACCACTGCCCGATCACTTCATCGACGACGACAATCTGGGGATCTTCGGTCTTCATTGCGCGCGCCACGACGCCGGCGGACCAGACTCCGGGAAACGCGAGAAGCGCGGAAAAAAATCCGAACGCGGCACCGGGAAGCGCGGTGAGCTGATGCACGGCCCAGGCGATCGCGATTGCGGCGACAGATCCGGCAGTTCCGGGTCCTTTGGGGACGTAGCCTGCATAGAACCACGTGGCGATCAGGCGAGCGATCAATCTTCGCCGTCCTTATCGGGCGTTGAATGCGCGGGGGTGGAGATCACGTATTTTTCCGAAGCCCAGTTGCCGAGATCGATCAGCTTGCAGCGTTCGCTGCAAAAAGGCATGAAGGGATCCTCAAGACGGACTTCTTTGTGGCAGATGGGGCATTTCATATATCCGCTCCGTTAGGGCCGCGGTTCAGGGCGGCGCATATCGATGGAAACAGTGCGTCCGGTTCCAAGCGGTGGATACGGGGGCCGGAGGTCAAGGGACCAACTGAACGAGGCTGGTACGCGTTTCGCATTGCGGGGGAAGATCCAGCAATTCACCGGTGAGATCGTAATCGTGGGCCTCAGTGACGCGGAGCCTGCGGATTTCCCCGGCGCGCAGCGGGCGTTCGCCGGGGTCCGAGATATAGCAGACACCATCGATTTCCGGAGCCTGTGTGGAAAGGCGCGCCTGCCAGACCAGCTCGGAATCCGCCGAGGGTCCCTCGACGAGCACAGGGAGTTCCCGGCCGATCAGCTCGCGGTTGCGGGCGCGTGAAATCCCGCGTTGGATCGCCATCAGGCGGCGCTTGCGGTTGTAGGCCGTCCTGGCTCCGACCTTCGCATCGAGGTGGAAGCTGGCGCTGGTGTCTTCGTCGGAATACGAAAAGACGCCGAGGCGGTCGAACTTCGCGCCCTGGACAAACTGGCATAACGTTTGGAAATCCTGTTCGGACTCGCCGGGGAAGCCGACGATCATGCTCGTACGAATGGCGACGCCGGGGATGGTGGAACGAATTTTTTCGAGGAGGCGAAGGAAGTAGTCGCCATGCGATCCGCGCTTCATGCGTTTCAGGACAGGCGCGCTTGCGTGCTGGAGCGGCATGTCGATGTACTTTACAAGCGCATCATGGCCGGCAATGGTGTCGAGCAGCTTTTGCGTAACTTTGTTCGGATAGCAGTAAAGGAAGCGGACCCATTTTTCGTGCGCGGTCTCGATTTGCGCGAGACGGGCGAGGAGGGCCGCGAGGCCGTCCTTCATACCGAGATCCTCGCCGTAGCAGGTTGTGTCCTGGCCGATCAAATTAATCTCGCGGACGCCCTGGGAAAAGAGCCGCGTCGCTTCGCTGATGACGGATTCGAACCGGCGGCTGCGAAATTTGCCGCGATACTGCGGGATGACGCAGAAGGTGCAGGGATGATCGCATCCTTCGGCGATTTTGATGTAAGCGAAATGCTTCGGGGTCGCAAGAACGCGCGGAGTGGCGTCGTGATACAGATACGCTTCGAAGGGATTCTCTTTGGGCTGAACGCCTTCGCAGAGCGCGGTGATTTTTTCGAGCTCGTTCGTGCCAATAACCGCGTCGACGTCCGGGATGTTCTTCTGAATGTCGGAGCGGTAACGCTCCACCAGACAACCAGCCACGATGAGCCGCTGCGCGCGGCCCGTCTTTTTGTACTCGGCCATTTCGATGATGGTATCGACGGATTCCTGCTTGGCGGGATCGATAAAGCTGCAAGTGTTGACGACGATGATGTCGGCGTCGGAAGGATGCGGAGTCAGCTCATGGCCGGAAGAGGCGAGCTGGCCCATCATGACCTCCGTATCGACGAGGTTCTTCGGGCAACCGAGGCTGACAAAACCGATTTTCAATGCTGATCCTGCGGTGGGATTGAAACTTCATTATAGCCGTTCATGAACGTGAATGAACATAAATGGCCGATTCAGTTTATTCACGTTCACGAACAGGCGAAGGGCCTTACTTCGACCACGGCGGCACGATGCCGTTCATACGGGCGTAGGCGATGGATTGGCCGAGGTGTTCGCTGGAGTGGCCGATCAGGTGGATCATGATACCGTCGACCGTCGTATCGGCGCCTGAAAACTTTACGGGCTTCTTCAGGTCGAGCTTGGGATAGTTTTCTTCGACGGCGGCGATGGTCTCTTTCAAGTACGCGATGACTTCAGGTTTCGCGGTGATCTTCTTTTCCGCGTCACGGGCCTTCGACATGTCGACTTTGACGCCGCAGGTATTCAGGAAAAACAGATGGGCGTTCGCGATGTGGATGTAGACTTCGCTGACGGAACGAACGCCAGGAGCGGGACGCCAGGAGAATTTCTCAGCCGGAGTTGCGTCGGCGAGCGAAGTGAGTTCTCTCGAAACGGCTTTAAACTCGCCCATGAAACCCATGCCGAAATCGGCTTGCGCGTGCGCGAAGGCAGCAGCGAGGACAAACGGGATCGCGAATTTGAACTTGGACATTCCGTAATCATCGCATATTCTGGTAAACTGCTCCTCTCATGGAAAGATTTACGGGCCTGATCGGTCTCGCCGCGATCCTGGCCGTGGCGTATGTGTTTTCGAAGCACCGCGGCCGGATCAAGCCGCGGGTGATCTTCTGGGGGCTCGGGCTACAGTTTGGATTCGCGTTCCTGGTTCTGAAGACTCCAGTGGCGAAAGGATTTATCGCGGCGTCGAACGGGGTAAATCATCTGCTCGAATATGCTTCGGCGGGGAGCTCGTTCGTGTTCGGCGAAAAGCTGGGGGTGAAGAACGATCAGTTCGGGGTGGTGTTCGCTTTTCAGGTGCTGCCGATCGTGATTTTCATCGCATCGTTGTTCGCGATTCTTTACTACCTGGGTGTGATGCAGGTTGTGGTGAAGGCGATGGCGGTGGTGATGCAGCGGGTGATGGGGACCAGCGGAGCGGAATCGCTCAACGTGGCGGCGAGCATTTTCATGGGGCAAACCGAAGCTCCGCTGACGATTCGGCCATTTCTCGCGGGACTGACGGAAAGCGAGCTGTTCACGGTCATGACCAGCGGGATGGCGCACGTATCGGGGGCGGTGATGGCTGCTTATGTTCTGATAGCGGGCGTCGAGATTCGCCATCTGCTGACCGCGGTGATCATGACGGCTCCGGCGACGCTGATGCTGGCGAAGATGCTGATGCCGGAGGTCGATAAGCCAGCGACGGCGGGCGGGGTGCATGTCGAAGTGGAGAGGCCGGGGGTGAATATCATCGACGCGGCGTCGCGCGGCGCCTCAGACGGATTGCATCTGGCGCTGAATATCGGGGCGATGCTGATCGCGTTCATCGGGCTGATCGCGCTGGTGAACGGAATCCTGGAGGCGGGACACGACCGCATCGGGTGGATTCCGGCGTCGATGCAATCGATTCTGGGGCGGATTTTTTCGCCGGTCGCGTGGCTGCTGGGGGTGAAGTACGAGGATTGCGCGACGGTGGGAAATCTTCTGGGCGAGCGGCTGATCCTGAATGAATTTGTAGCGTTCGTCGATTTGGGGAAGATTGGAAAGACGCTGGATCCGCGGTCGTTCGTGATCGCGACCTACGCGCTGTGCGGATTTGCGAACCTGAGTTCGGTGGCAATTCAGGTCGGAGGAATAGGGGCGCTGGCGCCGTCGAGGAAGTCGGATCTGGCGCGGCTGGGATTGAAGGCGGTCGCGGCGGGGACGATGGCGAATTTCATGTCGGCATGTATCGCGGGGATGCTGCTGTAGTGCGGAGGTCAGAGTGGAACGGCTCGCGGCGGCCGTGGCGGAGGAGCGCGCGATGAGGGGGGAGCCGGCGGGGATCGTTCTGGGCTCGGGGCTGGGTGCGTTCGCGGATGCGCTCGAGGATCGCAGGGAGACTCCGTATGCCGCGATTCCAGGATGGCCGGCATCGACGGCGATCGGGCATGCGGGAAAACTGGTCGAAGGCCGGATCGGGGAGGCGCCGGTGATCGTGCTGGCAGGGCGAGCTCATCTTTATGAGGGATATTCGGCGCAGCAGGTTGTGTTCGGGATCCGCGAACTGTGGAGGCGCGGGGTGCGATGCGTGGTGCTGACGAATGCGGCGGGCGGGGTCAATACAAGCTACCGACCCGGCGATCTGGTGCTGATATCGGATCACATTAATCTCCTTGGGGCGAATCCGCTGACAGGGCCGAACGACGAATCGATCGGGCCGCGATTTCCCGACATGAGCGACGCTTATTCCCGCCAGATGCGGGAAATCGCGAAACAAGCGGGCGCGTCGATCGGGGTGGAGTTGAAAGAGGGAGTCTACGCGGCGATGCCGGGACCGAGCTACGAGACGCCGGCGGAGATTCGGTTCTTGCGCCTGATCGGGGCGGATCTGGTGGGGATGTCGACGGTTCCGGAGACGATTGCCGCGAATCATTTGGGAATGAAGGTGCTGGCGATTTCCTGCGTGACGAATATGGCGGCGGGGATACTTCCGCAGAAACTGATGCACAGCGAAGTACTCGAGGTAGGGGCCAGGGTTCGCGACACGCTGGTGAATCTTCTGCGCTCGATCGTGCCGCGGTTAAGGTCCGCCGGTTGAGGTTGCGGGCCGGTGTTCGTCGATCGGGGCCGGGACGCACATCGGTCATTATTCGCGTGGGTTTGCGGCCGCTGCGAATTCTTCAAGCGACGCCGGATTCTGCACCGTTGAGGTATCCCCAGGATCCTCGCCTAGAAATTTCGCACGAATCAGCCGGCGGACGATTTTTCCGCTCTGCGTTTTCGGCAACTCCGCGACTGGATAAACGGCTTTCGGACGAAACGCGGGCCCCAGCGAGTCGACAACAACCTTTTCCAGTTCGGCGCGGGTGGCCTGACAACCCTGTTTCATCACGACGAAGCCGACGATCGCTTCGCCTTTAACCTCGTCGGGAACGCCGATCACAGCGGCTTCGGAAACTGCCGGATGCTCGATCAGCGCATCCTCCACTTCCGCCGGGCCCACTTTCCGGCCCGCGACGTTCATCGATTCATCGGCGCGGCCGTGCAGGAACCAGCAGCCGTCTTCATCGACGCTGGCCCAATCGCCATGATGCCAGATGTGCGGCCACTTCGACCAATACGTCTCGATGTAGCGCTCGGGCTGTCCCCAGATTCCGCGTGTCATCGATGGCGCGGGTTTGGTGCACGCGAGATATCCGGTTTTTCCCACCGGCGCCGGATTCCCGGCATCGTCGAGAATCTCTACAGCCATTCCCGGCGCCGGTCCGCCGAGCGTGCAGGGCTTCAGCGGCTGAATCGGCAGGTTAAACAGGAAGCATCCGACGATCTCCGTTCCGCCGGAAATATTGATAATGGGCACTGTCCGGCGGCCGGCTTTCTCGAAGAACCACAGATAGGATGTTTCATCCCAGGGCTCGCCCGTCGATCCGAGCAGGCGCAGCGAATTCAGATCGTACTTGGATGGATCGCTCGACCGCATCAAGACGCGAATCGCGGTCGGAGAAACTCCAAACGTGGTGATGCGATTCCGTTCGATCATCTGCCACAGGCGATCGGGTTCGGGAAAATCGGGCGCGCCGTCGTACATGAAAATTGTGCCGCCGAAGTTGTGGTTGCCGATGATGGTCCACGGGCCCATCATCCACCCAATGTCGGACAGCCAGAAGAAACGGTCGAGCGGCTTGTGATCGAACGCGAGCCAGATTTCTTTCGACATCTGGGCGAGGGCTCCGGCGTGGGTGTGGACGCAGCCCTTCGGCTTACCTGTTGTTCCGGAGGTGTAAAGCAGCAGCGCCGGATCTTCAGAGTCCAACTGCTCTGTAGCGACATGCCCGCCGGGCCGCGGCCAGTGGAGGATGAGTTTGTCGAATGGAATCTTCTCTGCCAGCGGCAGCTTTTTCCCGCGACGCTCCAGATGCTCCGCGGTGAACACGAGGCGAGCGCCCGAATCGGCGAGCCTCGTTGCGATGGCGCCCGGGCCGAATCCGGCAAAGACCGGCACCACAATCAAGCCGAGTTTCAGGCACGCATAGAGAATCGTCACAACCTCGGGCGTCATGGGCATGCACATGGCGACGCGATCGCCTTTTTGCAGCCCGATCGAAAGCAGGTGACAGGCGAGCGCGTTCACGTCGTCGTTCAACTCGGCGAACGATACTTCGCGCCGCGAGCCGTTTTCGCCTTCCCAGATGATGGCGGGATTCCGGCGCGTGAGGTGCCGGTCCAGGCAGTTATGAACGATGTTGAGCTTCCCGCTGGTGAACCAGCGGGACCACTCCACGCCGCGCGATTTGTCGAGCACGTGATCGTAAGGCCGCGACCATTCGATCCCGGTTTCCCGCACCATCTCGGCCCAGAATTCTTCAAGATTTTGCGTCGAATACCGCAGGAACGCTTCGCGGCCGCGGCAGCCCAGCCGTCTAAGGAACTGCCAGACGTTGGTGGACTCGATGAAGTCTTTTGACGGCTCCCAGATCCAGGTCATACTTTCGGCCGGATCAACTCAAAACGATCGCGAGTTCGCGAGTACTCATTTCCACCCATGCGGGCGACGGCGCGCAGCTTTTCCGGATCGATCCGGAAACTATCGACGATCTCGTCGCGAACATGAAACCGGACCACCTCGCCGATCACGAGGTGGGTTCCCGCCGGGCGCGAGCTCAGTTCGATGAGATGCACCAGCCTGCACTCCATGTTCACGGGGGCCTCGCCAACGCGGGGCGGACGCACGGCCTCGCTCGGGGCAGGAGTCAGCCCTGACACTGCGAATTCGTCGACCCCGTAAGCGTAATCGCCCGAAGTGAGATTCATCTTCTCGGCAATCTCTTCGCTCACGATATTGGCGACGAACTCGCCCGTCGCTTTGACGTTGAGATATGTATCTTTCCGCGGATCGCGATTCGAGATTGCAAAGCAGACCATGGGCGGGTCGCCGCAAACTGCGTTGAAGAAACTGAATGGCGCGAGATTGGCAACGCCCTCCGGCGACAGAGTCGACACGAAACCGATGGGGCGGGGGACCACCGATCCGATTAAGAGCTTATAGACGTCTCGCTGCGCAACGACTGCGGGATCGACGATCACTTCGCGGCCTGCGGCTCTAATTTATGTGAAGGGCTCCAGGAAGTCCAATACTCTTTCCACTCCACTTTGTCGCCCGCCGGCAGGACGTGGATCGGATTGAGCCCGTCGAGCATAACGGCGTACTCGTCGGTCTGCGTTTTCTTAAACTGATTCGCCAGGGCCTTCGGGTGCGGACCGTGGTGGATTCCGCGCGGATGGAGAGTGCACATTCCGGCGCGAATGTTATCGCGGCTGAAGAAATCGCCGTCATGATAGAAAATGAACTCGTCGTAGTCGGTGTTGCGGTGGTAGAACGGCACGCGCAACGCTTCGGGATCCTGCTCGAGCGGACGCGGCACGAAACTGCAAACAACAGCGCCCGGCGTGACGAAAGTTGAGTGCGCGCTCGGCGGAAGATGCGCGCGATGACTCATCACGGGACGGATATCGCGCAGGTTGATCTTCCATACCGTAAGGTCGCCCTTCCAGCCCACCACGTCCAGCGGATTGAACGGATAGAAAACCTTCGAATATTCGTCTTCGCACTTGATGCGGACTTCCCACTCGCCGCCGCGGCCCTGGAACGAGGGCGTCGAAGGCTCCGGCGTGACGATCACCCCAGGATCGTAGAGCGACGTCTGCCCGATCAGCCCTTTCTCAGGCTGCTCAAACTCGCCATGCGACTGGATGATCAGGAAAAAATTATCATCACTCCGGGGAACCAGGCGATAGGTCACCGCCTGCGGGACCACGATGTAATCGCCCTTTTCGAACTCCATCGTTCCGAAGTCCGTTTCGATCGTCCCCTCGCCGCGATGGACGAAGATCAACTCGTCGCCGTCCGCGTTGCGATAGTAAAACGGCATGGGCTTGGAACGGCGCGAAACATATAGCTTCACATCGTTATTCCCCAGGAAGGCCACCGGGGAGCCGTTCGGATCGGTCATGTCCGCCGGCTGGAGCTTATTCAGGTCGAGGCAGTGCGGCCTGAGCTTTCCTTCGAAGCGGATCCAGTCCGTCGGAGGATGCGCGTGGTAGAGGTGCGCGGATTTGCCGTAGAATCCCTTGCGGCCGTGTTCCTCTTCGTATGTGCCGGGCGGCAATCCTACGTGAGCCTGCGGCGCGAACTTGCCTTTCTTGAGGGGGTACATGACTTCAGCATATCCCCGAAGCAGGCCGAATGGAAGAGAGCACCACTAAAAAGAGGTGTTACTGATTGTTATTGTTCTTTTCGCGCTGGGCCGGAGGATTCGCGGGAGCTGCGGGATGCTCCTCCGCTTTCCCCTCTTCGGGCTTTTTGACCTGCGTCACTTCCGTTGTGTTGGGATCCTCAATCAGCAGATAGAGAGGCTGCTCGAGCAGCTTCGGATCGTCACCCTTGGTCAGGACCAGCAACTGCATGCGGCCGGGCTTGGCGAAGGGGGGCACGCGCATCTTGATGGACGTTTCCTTTTGTTCCAGGACCTTCACCTTCATGTCGAACTTATGGTCGGTGAGGTAAATCTCGTCAACCTTCGCCGCTTCGAGGCCGACTCCCGAGATTTCAAGAATGTCTCCTGGTTTGGCCGACTTGGCCGATATGGTATTCATCTGTGGCGCATCGCCGTCGACAGCGCTAAGACTGATCGAGCTGAGGATAACCACGAGCAGGAGTGGTGTCATGATCCTGTGCCTCTCATCTCACATTACTGGCGGTTAGTTCTACCAGCAATGGGCTAAAGGTCCCATAGACCCTAAGATTGATCCCCGAATTCGAGCTAAGGTTTAAACCCGAACTCTACCTAGGAGATAGCGGCCGCCGGTGAGCGGCCGGCCATCTGTATTTCCAGCAGCAATTTTCTGTATTCTGGTTTTGGTGTTTCGCGGTCATCATCGCAAGGTCCGGATTCTGTTCGGCGCCTCCGACGTTGTATTGATCGGCATTGCGTTCGAATTAGCTTATGCCACGCGGCAACGATTGGAGCTCCAGCATTTCTTTACGCTGCCGCCGCCGACCAAGGCGCTGCTGGCGGGCTGGTCGATCCTCGTTTGGGTCGCGCTGGGTTTTTGGTGGGAGCTTTACGACCACCTCGACACGGAACAGCCGAAGGTTATTCTTCGCGATGCATTCCGCCAGTGCCTGGTGGGCGCAGCGTCGCTGATTCTTTTCGAATATCTCCAGCGGATGGACCTTAGCCGCGCCTTCGTAGCCTTATTGGCCGCCTACTCATGGGTTGTGCTTTGTCTGTTCCGGCTGAACGCGGGACGGATCTCGCGGCTGATGCGGCGCGGAACGGCACATTACGTCATGGTGGCGGGAATGGGTGACGCGGCGATGAAACTCGGGCGGGAGCTGGAAAGCGCTTCTTCGTACGGAATCCGCCTCACCGGATTTCTCGCAGATTCCACGACGGAGACGCGCGAGATCGAACTGGATGCAAAATATCCAGTGCGTCCGATCGCCTCCCTGCCCGAGCTTCTGCGCGAACAGGTGATTGACGAGGTCATATTCGCGGTCGAAAGCCGGCGTCTGGCGGAACTGGAAGAGATTTTTCTTCTGTGCGATGAAGAAGGCGTCCGGACGCGCATCGCCGTTGATTTCTTTCCCCATGTGAACAGCCAGGTTTATCTCGACAGGCTGGGGGCGGCTCCGCTGCTGACCTTTTCGGCCACGCCGCATGACGAGATCCGCCTTCTGGTCAAGCGCGTCGTCGATATTCTCCTGGCAGGGGCGGCTCTGGTGTTGTTGACGCCGTTCATGGCGGTGATTGCGATCATCATCAGGCTCACTTCACCGGGCCCTGTAATTTTCCGCCAGGAGCGCTGTGGTCTGAATGGCCGCCGATTTGTGTTCTATAAGTTCCGGTCGATGCACGAAAACGCGCACGCGCTGCGCGAATCGCTGAAGCATCTCAGCCAGCGCGAACTCGCCTTCAAAATTCCGAACGATCCCCGCCTCACATCGGTGGGACGGTGGCTGCGCAAATTCTCGATCGACGAATGGCCGCAGCTCTGGAATGTGCTGAAGGGGGACATGTCGCTGGTTGGCCCCCGCCCCGCTGTTCCGGAAGAGGTGGAACAATACAAGCGCTGGCAGCGGCGCCGTCTCCGCATGAGGCCGGGACTGACATGCCTGTGGGCTGTTTGTGGACGGGACGCTGTGGACTTCGAGACCTGGATGCGCCTGGACATGGAGTACATCGATAGCTGGTCGCTGGCGCTCGACTGGAAGATCATTTTGCGGACGATCCCGCAAGTTTTATCGGGGCGTGGCGCAAACTAGGATCAGTTGAATGGTTGTAGCCGGACGCCGAAAGAGCATCGCGTTTTTCATCGCGCTGGGGGCCGGACTGATTCTGGTCACGCTGCTCCTCTACATCGGCTGGGTGCTGTTGAACTGGCGGCACGGGATTCTGCTTTTCCTCGGCGTGATTCTGACGCTGGTCCTGATCGGCGGCGTTGTGCTGAACACGATTTTTCTGGTCCGCGAAATCCGACGCAACGCGCAGCATGACGCTTTCATCAATGCCGTAACGCACGAGCTGAAGACGCCGGTCGCGTCGATTCGCCTTTATCTTGAAACCCTTCAGAAGCGATCGGTGGAGGAAACGAAGCGGCAGGAGTTCTATCGCATTATGCTCGACGACAGCGACCGGCTGCTAGCCACGATCGAGCAGATTCTGCGGACGGGCCGGATCGGCCATTCCAGCCGCGTGGCGAGTTCGCCCGTCGATCTCGGCTCTGTGGTCGAACACTGTCTGGATCGCGCCCGCAAGCTGCATCATCTGGAGCAGGGATCGCTTGAATATCAGCCCGGTCCCGCGTTGACGGTTCTCGGAGATCCTGACGAGGTCGGCGCGGCGGTGTCGAATCTGATTGATAACGCCGTGAAGTACTCCGGACATGACGTGAAGGTGAAAGTTGAAACGAGTGAAGTCGACGGCCGCTTCGCGACGGTCCGCGTGAGCGATAAGGGTCCTGGCATTCCGAAGGCGGAACTGAAACAGATTTTCAAACGATTCTACCGGGCGCCGGGCCCCCTCGCGACGCGGGTCAAAGGAACCGGACTCGGGCTGTACATCGTACGGTCCGTGGCCAAGCGGCACGGGGGACGCGCGTGGGCCGAAAGCGACGGGCCCGGGCGCGGGAGCACTTTCGTCCTCGAACTCCCGATCGCCCCGCGGGGGTTGAAATGAGCAAAGTTCTCGTCGTGGAGGACGAATCGCACCTCGCCGAAGGATTGCGATTCAATCTCGAAGCGGAGGGCTATGACGTCAGAGTGGTGGAAACGGGCGAGGCTGCGCTCGAAGCAGTTTCGAACGGCTTCGACGTGCTGGTGCTCGACGTGATGCTGCCGGGCAAGGACGGATTCTCCGTCATGAGCGAGCTGCGCGGCAAAGGCCAGTTCATCCCGACGTTGATGCTGACGGCGCGGAATCATCCAGAAGATGTGCTCAAAGGATTCGAAGCCGGCGCGGACGACTACCTGACGAAGCCGTTCGATCTCAATATCCTGATTGCCCGGATTCGCGGATTGCTGCGAAGAAAGGCGTGGCTAACGGCTGCGGTGAATCCAGCGCCTCCGCCGAAGGACCGGTTCGTTTTCGGCGATAAGTCGGTGGAGTTCGATACGCTCCAGTTGCGAGTTGGCGAGAACGTGTTTCCGCTGACGCTGATGGAGGCCAACGTTTTGCGCTACCTGATTGAGCACGAGGGCAAGCCGGTCTCGCGAAAAAACATGCTCGAAAACGTCTGGGGCCTGCATGAGGACACAGACACGCGCGCGATCGATAACTTCATCGTGCGTTTGCGGCGCTACCTTGAAAACGATCCCTCGCGTCCGAAGCATCTGTTAACGGTCCGCGGCGTGGGATATCGCTTCGTCAAATAAGACAAGACGCGGCTCAGATGATATCCTCGTGCACATGAGGACCATTACGCTTTTCATGCTCTCTGCCGCACTCACGTTCGCGGCGGATATCACGGGGAAATGGACTGCCAATGTAGTACTCGACGCCGGCAGCGGGTCGCCGACCTTCGTCTTCGAACAGAAAGGCGAGACCCTGACGGGCACCTATCAAGGGCAGTTCGGCGAAGCCAAGTTAACGGGAACGGTGAAGGGCAATCAGGTGGAGTTCAGCTTCGGCAGTGCCGCCGGAACAGCGAAATACTCCGGCACCCTCGAAGGCGACAACAAGATGAAGGGAACGGTCGATTACGGCGAGGCCGCCGGTAAAGGCACGTTTACCGCGACGAAAAATTAGAGAAGTCTGAAGTTGACTTCGATCGTGGCGATGACAGGAACGGGTTTTCCGTCCTTCATTCCGGGCTTGAATCGCCACTTCGCGACCGCCTGGATTGCTTTCTCGTCCAGGCCCAGCCCCAGCGACCGGGTCACCTTCATCTGCTGCGGCATCCCGTGTTCATCGACTACAAGTTGCAGCACAACAGTGCCTTGCCACTTTGCCTTACGAGCCTCTTCGGAATATTCGGGTTCGACCTTCGAAAGCACGCTCGGCGGAGATACGCCGCCGCCAATCCGATACGCGCCGCCGCCAAATCCACCGCCCGAACCCGGCCCCGTGCCCGGACCTCTTCCTACGCCCACGCCGCCGCCGACTCCCGCTCCGATGCCGCCGCCCCAGCCTGTGCCGTTCGAAGGCACGCCCAGGTTGCTCAACGGATCGCCATAATTCGTGGCATTAATGTTCGGAGGCGGAGTGTCCGCGACGATCGTCGGCGTCATCGGCAGCTTTGGATTCTCGGGAGGATCGACGCGCGGAGGGGTGAACTGCCTCGGGGCAATTTTCGGAAGTTTTCCCTTGCTCGCATCGATCGGCGAGCGGGCGCCACCGCCTCCGCCGCCGTGCGGAGCCTGTTTCTCGGGAAGATAAGGCTTCAAGTCCGGCGCGATGAGGGTTGTGACCGCCTGCTGCATTATTCTTTGCACAGGTTTCAGCGACCCGATCCAAAGAATCAGCAGAACAACGCCGATATGAATGGCGATAGAGGTTAATCCAGCCGCTTTTTCGTGACCGCCGTAAAAACCCCAGACCGATGGAACCTCGATTGGCTTCGACGTGACTTCAAGCGGAGGCAGCTTCGGCGGATTGATGGCCTCTTTGACAGTCTGGAAGAACGTCCGATACCAAGGCTTTTCGAGCGACGCCGGGGTGAGGAGGTGCGCTAAATGATCTTCAGGGTTATTGACTTGATCGCTCACTCAACGATACCCCCGGACGTAACACATCACGATCCTAAGACGAAAACCGTATACCGCCGGTTTCATTATTTGGAAATCCTCCGGCCGGCCTTTGGTCCTGCTGAGATTCTAACATATAGCACCCAGGGCGGCTATCGAGCATTACACCTTTTGGAATCCCAGAAACCGGGAGGTTTCGTACCATAACCGATCCATCGAATCCGTCAGTTCGTGCCCGGATTCGATGACGATCAGTTTCACATTGGGATGACTCCGCGCGAAACTTTCCGATGCGGCGACGGGCACCACCTCATCTTGCAGGCCGTGCAGTATGAGCGCAGGCTGTTTGAAGTTGGGATCGTCCTCATACCGGATCGCGTCTTCCACGAACCCATAGCTCAGCGGGCGGTCGTCCTTGGCGGCGTAGTGGAAAAAATTCCGCTTCCCGGACTCCTTCCACGCGGCAAATTCGCTCGCCGTGAATCGATTCTTCCAGCGTCTGGGAAACTGAAAGGCGGGGGCCAGCAGAACGAGCCGCTCGATGTTCGTATGCCGCGCGGCATAGAGCGCGGCGAGATACCCTCCCAGGCTCGATCCCATCAAAATGACGCGATCACCGGCTACAGTCCGGTTGATCACGTCGAGCTGACTTGAAATAGTCATCGCTTCGAAATTTCCCTGATCGAGCTGCGGGATCTCACACCCGGCACCGACCTCGGCAAGTCGCGATTTGAAGAATTGCGCCTTGGCGGAAAGTGGGCTCGACGCAAAACCGTGCAGGTAAATGATCCGCGTCATTTGGCCACCTCGAACTTGATATCGCTCGACGCGCCGAACTTGTGAAAATCCGTGTAGGCGAATTGATTCTCCGCCACGGCCTTGCCGCCCCGAAGCTCGCGATGCTCGGTCGAAACCGGGAGAAGCGCTCCAAAAGGGCTCATCGCATAAGTGACTGCGGCTTCTTCGCGGAGAGCATCCGGCCCGTCGCCCTGACGAGCCGACATCGTGATCTGAAGCGGCAAAAAATCCGCGGCCCGCACGCGAATCTCCCCCGCCAGCTTCAGTTTTTGCGTGCGGTCGCCTTTGTTTCCTTCTATCAGAGTGATACCCTCGGGTCCGTCGAGCTGTTTGTAAGTAAACACCAGGGCCCGATCGTAGCCGATCATCGTGGCGCTTTTGAAACTGAACTCGTAGCGCTCGATCTCGCGCCGCCCAAACAACAAGAGAAGCTGGCCGAAATCGGTGACGGCTCCGGTCAGCCCGAATTTTTCCAGCTCCTTCATCGCTTCCTTTTTTCGTACATCATCGTTCGCCGTAATCGCTTTCGCCAGCGACTCCTGGGCTTTCCTGCTCTCCGCGACTTTGTGGCCATCGACAGAAATCACCTGCCGCAGCTCATGAATGGCGCCAGAGTCCCCGCCGAATGACGCGAATCCATACTCGGAAACCACGTCCCGTTGCTTCCACTGGGCCGGCGGCGGCGCTCCGTTGCCGACTCGCGGGTGAAATCGCCCGGGAGGCTTTATCGCCGCCTGATGCAGCTTCTCCGTGCCAAGCACCTGCACCGCGATCCGGCGAAACGCTTCAGCCTCTTCGGAAACTCTTGCCGTCATTTTCCGGGTTAGTTCATCCGCACGAATCGGACTGGCAATCTGGATGCATAGGATCAAAACGGCGGGAAAAAGCCGCATGATTCGAGGATAGCGGAGAATCCGGTTGAAGCGTAAAATGAAGACTGGTGTGATCGAGAAGAGTGGAATGTTCGTGCCGCACCAGAATCTGAGCGATCAGATTAACGGCAACATCATCCGTAGCGAGATTGAGGGCGGAGTCTATCTGCGCGATCTTCCGGAAGAAAGCACGATCGAGGTCGCCACGCAAAATCGGCGTTACACGCTGGTTTTACTCGGCGGGGGCCAGGCTTTGATTTGCGGGCACCCGGAATTTTGTCCCGAGCCGGTAGAAGTGCGCATCCACGGATGCAACTGGGGCGGATCGATGCTGAAAGCCGCCTACCTGGGGAGGGGCATGCACCTGGAATATCGCCACCCCAATTACCGAGGCCCGATCGTTACCTCACCGATCGTGGACATCCGTCTCAAAGCCGCCTGAAATACTCAAGACCGGCTGGGGTTATCTCTGACTCGCACGAGCCCCCAGAATCTCAGCGAGCGCCTTCCTGCGAATCTCCTCCGCTTCCCCGCCCGACATTACCGTGACCCCCAAATCCCGCAACAACCCGTCGCCTACAGCGTAAATCCACCCGTGTATCGCCAGAGATTGTCCGCGCGCCCATGCTTCACGAACCACCGGGGTTTGCCAAACGGCCGAAGCCTGCTCGACCACATTCAGTTCGGAAAGGGTCTTCCATTTTTCGCGCTCGTCGCCCTCAAGATAAGCTTCGTACTTTTGATAAATCGCCCGAACCGGCGCGAGCCACTCTCCGACTTTCCCGCGATATTGCCCTTCGAGCACCGCGCGAATTCCACCGCATCCGTAATGCCCGACCACCATGATGTGCTTCACCTTCAGCACCTCGACCGCGTACTGGAGACACGCGGTACAGTTCAGGTCGAACGGATTCACGATGTTCGCCACGTTGCGATGAACAAAAATTTCACCCGGCATCAGCCCGGCGATCTCATTCGCGGGAACGCGGCTGTCGGCGCATCCGATCCACAAATATTCCGGGGTCTGCTGCTCGGCCAGGCGAGCAAAGAATCCCGGCGCGCGCTCCTCCATGCGAGCGGCCCACTGCCGGTTATTTTCGAAGAGATGATTCAGCAACCTCATGATTCGAGCGTCCCTCCAGGGGCGGGAACGGCTACTTCTTAGACCCCGCAATCGATGTCACTACTTCCCAATTAAACTGCACAAACTTGTACAGCGCGTCTTCCAAAATCCGCTCCTGATCGCTATGCGCGCCGAATCCTTTCGGCCCGTCCTCTTCATCGATCATTGGACCGATCCCGTAACATTGCACGCCCTTCGACCGGAGGAACGACATGTCGGTCGCGCCCGTGCTCATCTGCGGGATGGTGATCACGTTGTAAACTTTCCTGTTCGCCGCCTCGATCATTCTGAACGCTTCATTGCCGATGCTCGACGGCGGCGCGACCGGCCGTCGATTTCCATCGTTGGTGACGATCTCCACAGCCGGATCGTTGATCACCTGCTTCATCAACTCATAGAACTTCAGCATATCTTCATCCGGAAGCGCCCGAATATCGAGCGTCGCACGAGCCTCCGACGGAATCACGTTCGATTGATATCCGCCATTGATGATGTTGGGCGAAATGGAGGTATGCAGCATCGAGTAGTGACCGGGCTCGTGCTCGGCCAGATATTCGCGGGCCGCCGCGGCCTTCTGAGGATTGAAGAGGTCCTTATAGTGCTGGGCGTCTTCCGGACTGGCCACCACAGACAGTTTCTCAAAATACGAACGCGTCGTATCATTGAGCCGCATCGGCGGATCCCACATCGCGATCTTTTCGATCGCCCGCGAAAGATGCAGAATCGGATTCGAGCGCAGCGGACGCGATCCATGTCCCGCGACGCCGTGCGCGATCAACTGTGTTCCGCGGGGCAGCTTTTCCACCGTCTGGATCAGCGCATACCGAGCCTCCCCGTTGCGGCGCGAAACCTGTCCGCCTTCGGCCAAACAGATCTCAGCTTCGATATCGCTCCAGTTCTGATCCACCAGATGACCGATCCCCATGCCCGCTGCCGCTTCCTCGCCTGCTTCGGCGACGAAGATCACATCCCGGTCGAGACGGACATTGAGACGCTTCAACATGATCATCGTCATCATTGCCGACGTCATGTTGTCCTTGTCGTCAAGCGTCCCGCGGCCGTAGATGTAACCGCCGTCGCGAGCCGCGCTGAACGGACCGAACTTACCCCACTTCGCAGGATCGACCTTGACCGTATCCGTGTGGCCCATGATTAGGAGGGGCTTTTTCGATCCGTTGCCCTTGATCCGCGCGACCAGATTCGCGCGCGCTGGATCTTTCGCGGAAACGATGACAGGAATTCCCTCGGCTTGAAGGACCTTCTTGACGTACTCCACGACTTTGGTTTCATTCCCCGGCGGATCCGTGGTGTCCATCTGGATCACCGAAGTGTAGTGGCGCAGCGTTTCAGCGTTGACCTTAGGCCAGTCCGGTGTCTGCGCGGAGGCACATAACGCGACGGCAAGCAGCAATCGATACATGGGACCTAGTGTACAACTCGACGGTCGAACCGTCATGAGAATGCGGCAAACGCCGCAAGCTGGTTTTGTTTGTGCCAGAGATGGACATGGGTATCGCACAAGCCAGGGATCAGAAACTCACCGCGGCATTCGGCGCGACGACGAAAAACTTCCCGGCGGTGGTAGCAGCAGTGCGAATATCAATCGCCGTGACGCCGCGAATCACGGTGGGGGCGCGCAGAGAAATGCAAGCTGGAAAAAAGAGCAGGACCGCAAGTAGCCAGCATGCGGTGACTCAATCCAGACTCGTCCGTCTAACTGAAAACGGTAAGATAGAAACGCACCGTAACTCCAGGGAGACTCTCAAATGAAACGATATAAGGGAATTATCGCCGCTATGACCATCGCGTCTGCCGGCGCTTTCGCACAAGATAATCCGCTGAGCAATGGGACGAAGTCGCTCTACGGGATGGTGAAGGGCAACCTTGTGAAAGCCGCGGAAAAGATGCCTGAAGAAAATTACTCCTTCAAGCCGACGCCCGATGTTCGCAGCTTCGGACAGTTGGTGGGTCATGTGGCGGACGCGCAGATCGTGTTCTGCTCAGCGGTAAAGGGCGAGCAGAAGCAATCGAATGTGGAGAAGACGAAGACGGCCAAGGCGGACCTGGTCGCGGCGCTCAAGGACGCGATTTCGTATTGCGATGCTGTCTACAACTCGATGACGGACAGCGCCGCGGCGGACAAAGTGAAGTTTTTCGGGTCAGATCGCCCCAAGCTCACGATTCTGGAATTCAACGTGGCGCACGATAACGAACACTACGGCAACATCGTAACCTACATGCGCCTGAAGGGCCTGGTTCCCCCGTCGAGCGAGAACGCCGGCCGCTAACGTACAATACATCGGAGTAAAAGGAGAACCCAGTGAACCGATTTTCCACGTTGATCAGCGGTGTTGTGCTTGCCGCTTCGTCCGTCTTCGGGCAGCAGGCTGTGACCGAAGCTGCCGCGATCAAGGCAGCTTACAACGGAATCAAGAATAATTTGACCAAAGCCGCCGAGAAGATGCCGGACGATCAGTACAGCTTCAAGGCTTCGCCGGACATCCGTACGTTCGGCGCGTTGATTGCGCACATCGCCGACGCGCAGGGCCGAACGTGCGCGGCGGTGGCCGGCTCCACGCCTCCGCAAAGCGCGGGCAGCAAAACGGCAAAGGCGGAACTGGTCGAGGCGCTGAAGGCGTCCTATGAGATCTGCGACGGTGTTATCAACTCGCTTTCAGACGAAGATGCGACCAAGACAGTCAGCATGGGACGGGGCGGACCGCGCTCGAAGTTCGCCGTGTTGTGGGGCATGATCGCGCACAGCAACGAAGAATACGGATACCTCGCCGTTTACATGCGCATCAAGGGGGTCGTCCCGCCGTCGAGCGAACCCCGCTAGACTGGATTTGTGGCACGAGGCTGGGAAAGCAAGTCGGTCGAGGAGCAAATCGCTTCCGCGAACGAGCGCCGCGGCCAGCCTCGCGCAAAGCTCACCCCTGAACAGTTAGAAATCGAGCGCAAGCGGGATAGCCTGTCCCTGCAACGGACGCGCGTGCTGCGGGAGTTGGAGAATTGTCAAGACGCCCGGTATCGTGCAACGCTCGAGAGTGGGTTGGCGTATTTGGACCAGCAGCTTGCGGCTTTGATGTAGCCGGGCGGAATCATTCCCACTCGATGGTAGCCGGCGGCTTATTCGTCAGGTCGTAAAAGACCCCGCCGATTCCTTCCACCCGCAGCAACTCCTGAGCGATCTGCTGAAGGAGCGCTTCGGGCATTCGCACGGCACGGGCGGTCATTCCGTCGACTGAATCAATGGGCCGCAACACCACGGAGTCGGAACGATCGGGGGCGCCGAACGGAATCAAGACGACGGGGAACTGCCAGATGGTCTGATCGAAACCATGGGCGAGCCTGCGGACGATCGCGTCGGCACAGCGCAAACGCTCAACCCGCTCGCGAGCCATTCCTGCCGGCATCACCATCATTCTTTCGATCGGGACCACGGTCTGCACGGCAACGACGACGCGATTGACGCTCGCCAGGCGATTGATCAAGCGCGCAGCCTCTTGTTCATCCGGAAAATCTGCGAGCGCCAGGACCGGACGATACGTTCGTGCGTCGCCCTGGACGCCGACGGACCGCACCGGAATAATCCAGCCCGGGCCGGCACGCTCGGGCGCCGCACATTCGGTCGAGCACAAGCATCGGATCGCAAGACCGGGGCCCGGAAACGGGTGACGATCGATCAGCGTGCCGGGCAATTGAAGCTGGCGGCCGACGGCGCGCACTTCGTCCTTATAGAGCGACGCAAGAGGTTCGATGATCCTGCCCTGCTCGATCAATTTTTGAATCCCGGGCACGCGATTGTGATGGGTCTTGATCAGATCCGCCTTGGCCGTGCCGCCGGATTCGATCGTGTCCGGATAAATCGTGCCCTGGCCGAGGATCCAACGGCCGTCGAGGTAATGCTCGCCGCGAAGAATCTCTTCCTGAACGTCGACAAAAAGCCGGCCGATGATGTGGCGCTTCTCTTCGGGACCGGTCACGCCGGCGAGCGCTCCCAAGAATCGCGAGGACGCATCTTCGATTCGCAGCGAGGGGAAATTTTCGCGAACCAGTTCCGTTTCGCCGTCGCGCATCAGGCCGGTATCGACGTAGGTTCCGTGCACGCGTTCCTGACCAAGCGCGCGAAGGCACAACGTGTAGGCGACCGTCGAATCGACGCCGCCGCTGACGAAGAAGAAAATGTTGCGATCGCGCGCGACATCGCGAATTTGCTGCTCAATCTGCGCGACCTGTCCGGCGGGATCCCAGTCGCGCTCGCATCCGCAGACGCCGAAGAGAAAATTGGAAAGGATTTTCGTTCCTGACGTGGTGTGCGCGACTTCAGGATGGAACTGAACGGCGTACAACTTGCGCGACTCGGACGCCATCGCGGCAACGGCACATGTCTCGGTTTTCGCAAGCGTATCGAACCCCTGAGGGGGCGCGCCCACAGTATCGAAGTGACTCATCCAGACCTGCTGTGGTCCGTCTATTCCAGAGAACAAACTTCCTGGACGCGAAATTTCGAGCATCGCGAATCCATATTCGCCGTGGTCGCCTTTGACCACGTCGCCGCCAAGAAGCCAGGCCATCAATTGGTGTCCGTAGCAGATGCCGAGCACAGGCGTTCCGGATTCGAGGACTTTCGGATCAACAGTCGGGCTTCCAGGGGCGCGCACGCTCGCCGGGCCTCCCGAAATGATGATCCCTTTTCGACCGGCGAGTTCTGCAACGGAAGTTTCGCTCGGCGCGACATCCGCGTACACCCCGAGGTTACGCACGCGGCGCGCGATCAGATGACAGTATTGTCCTCCGGCATCGAGGACGGTGATTTGAGGGGGCAACTTCTATCTTACAAGCCCGCCGTTGACGGCGGGGTTATTGCTGTTTCAACAGCTCCCGCTCTTTCGCGAGATCGCTCTCCCCGCCGGCTGCATCGCCCTTTGCCTTCCGGGCGAGCCCGCGATTGTGGTAGGCATTCACGTACTTCGGATTCAGGCGGATTGCTTCGTCGAGGTCCGCGATCGCCCGGGCGTAATCGCGTTTCATGTAGTAGACGAATCCACGAGCGTTGTAGGCGAGAGCGAAATCCTTTTGGAGTTCGATCGCGCGCGTCAGTTCTGCGATGGCTTCAGAATACTTCCCCTGATTCATCAGGTCGCGACCGGCCTGGTTATGAGCGGCAGCCGATTGACCATCTGCCGGCGGCTTGTGGACTTCAGGTTTCGGAGCGGTGGAGGGTCGAAGCGCCGCGACGGGCGCCGGCGCCTTCACGACGGGAGCCGGAGGCGGGGCGGGGGCTGCATTCGCAGCGGGTTCGGGCTCGACTTGCCTGGTAGGAAACGCGGGCGGCATCACCACAACACTCGCCTTGGCCAGCGCCGCGTTCGCCTGCGCCATGACGTCGCGGGCCTCGGCGTAATCCGGCCGAAGCTGCAAGGCACGCTTCAAATCGTCAACCGCTTTCTGATATTCGCCAAGGAGAAAATAGGCGCTTCCGCGCGCGCACCACGCCTCCGGCATTTCCGGACGCAGACGGATCGCTTCATTTCGATCCGCGAGCCCTTTGTCGTGGAGGCCGAGCTGATGATAAGAGCCGCCGCGAGCGAGATAGGCCTCCGGGGAATCAGGCTTGAGTTTCACAGCCTCTTCGCGATCTTCAAGCGCTTTCTGGTGCTGCCCGGTCGCAGCGTAGACGCTGGAACGGGCGAGATAGAGATAAACGTCATTCGGGCGGAACTTCATCGCCGCCGTAAAGTCAGCGATGGCTTTATCGTACTCGCGCATTTTCGCGAATGCGGCGCCGCGAAGAGTGAGCGCCTTATCCGACGCCGCATCGAGCTTCAGAACTTTGTCGAGATCGTCCACTGCGCGCTGGAAATCGCCGATCTGCCCATACGCGAAGCCGCGTTCGAGATACGGCGCGGGGGCGTTCGGATTCAAGCGGATCGCCTGTTCGAAGTCGTCGATGGCATCGCGGTAGCGGCCAAGGGCGGAATACGCGTTGCCGCGCCCCTTCCATGTTTCGGGATCATCCAGGCGGAGCTTAATCGCTTTGCTGAAATCCTCCACGGCGGCTTCATGATGACCGAGCAGCTCATGCACACCGCCGCGCGCAGTGAAGATTTGCGACGTCGAAACACCCAGGTCGATGGCCTTCGTCAGGTCCTGGAGCGCTTTCTCCTTTTCTCCTTCCTTGGCATAAAGCTCCCCGCGCAGGCGATAAGGCTCGGGATCGTTGGGGGCCATCCCGGCGGCGTGGCTTAAATCATCGACGGCCTTCTTCGGCAGCCCGAGCGCGATCTGCCCTTTGGCGCGATGAAGATAGGCCTGTTCGGTCGGATCCGCCGCGAGGGCCGAGGAAAACGACCAGACGGCTTCCTGAATTTTTCCCGCCTGCTCGTAACGGAGGCCCTGCTCGAACTCGCGCTGAGCCTTTTTAGGATCCCCGGCGTTGGCGGCAAACCCGAGGAGCAGAAGATAAACGATCTTCACGGGCACCATCTCAGTTTAAATCGGTCGAACGCCTTAGGACCTTTAGGCTCAGGTACTACCGCGGCTTACGCGCGTTTTATTTGCCGGTGATCTTTTGACGCCATTCCCTGAACTTGTCGCGCCAACTAATTTCGGTTGGAGCCGTCAGGGGAACCGGATCGAACGTTCGAGCCGCATGGACCTCGGGTAACGGCGGAGGGGTCTGATAAGGCTCCTTCGAGGTCATCCGTACGCGATATCCGCTGAACGCGTAGGTTCGCTTGTAGAGCTGGCCGTCTTTATCGCGCAGCACGAGCGAAAACGATTTCTCCTCCTCTCCGGGAAGGTCGTGCGTTTCGACAGGATAGTAGCCTTCAACATTGCGCTCGATGTAAGCAGTCTCATAGCGGTGGCGCTTGACGCTCCAGACGAAAACGCGGAAGCTGTCGAACTCGTATGGATACTGGCCGGCCGCAACAGTGGTCCAAAGCCAGTTGTGCTGCGTCGTGCCTTTCTCCTTGTCCTTGACATCGCCGAGCGGAAGATACGAAGTAATGCGATGGCCTTCAGCGTATTGCGCAACCTCATCGGGAATCGACATGGTCAGCATTCGCGAGAGGACCCATCCCGCCTTTCCGTCCTTGGTGCGGACCAGGCTCCAATCGTCGAGTTGAACAGGCTTCGGTTCAGGGGGCCTGTAGCCTGGAAGATCGGAGGCGCGCGGACGCGACAAAGTCTGCCAATCCGCCGGAGGAGCCGGGGCCGGCGGCATGGGGGGCACGGGACCCTTGTTTTTCGACTCCTTTTGCTTAGCCTTTTTCGCCGTGGTGGTTTTCCGAACGGGCACAGCAGCGTTCTGCGGCGCTGCCGAGACTCGCGGAGAGATCCTGTGCCCGATTACCTCGACGGCGCCAGATTCCGGAATTTGAAAGAAACTTGGCGACTGGCGGCTCGGCTCGGCGTGCACATTGAGCGCATCGTAAACTGTCGCGACGCCTTCGGAAGGAAGCTTCGCCGCGCTCTCGGCAAGCAAGCGTAAATCGTCCATTTGCTGTGGGGTGAGAAGCTGGTTCGAGTCCGTCCAGCCTTCGACTCCCTGCGGCGACCGAACTTTGACGAATCGCCGGCGAACTTCGAGAACATCCAGCTTTTCGCCGTGTTTCACCGAACCGACTGCCGCCGACTTAGCCGCCACGTCCTTGCGGAGATTCAGAGTAGCGGGACCGGCGTAGGCAGTTCCGAACGCGGGCTGCGGCTTCGGTCCAGAAGAACAGGAAACGAGCAGGCAACAGACTGGGATCAGCCAATTCCAAGATCGTCGACCCTCTCTAAAGGCGTCCCGCAAACCCGGCAAATGATCGACGCGCAATCGCCGCACACCAGCGGATCGGGCGCCGGCTTCTGACACTGGGGACAGTAGAACTCGGTGGTCTCTGGTTCGGACATAGGGATCGCGCGCCGGCACCGTTACTGCTTCAGCGGAGCCTGAGGATTCACAGGCGCCTGCGCCACGGTCTCGGCGCGAGCCTTGAGGAAAATATCGTACTGGCTCATCAGGTCGCGAAACACGGCGTCTCCAAGGACACGATAGCCAGTCCCAGTGAAATGAACGTGATCGTATTGGGCCATCCCCGCGGTCACCCATTGCTGCATCGATCCCTTGCCGCCCATCTTCGCGCGCAGATCCCAGAACGCGCATTGCGTGGCGATCGCTGCGCGGCGCTGCGCCTCCACGATCATGTCGATGTTGTCCATCGCCACCCAGCCTTTGCGCGTCTTGATCCATCGATCCGGCGGCCCGATCACCATGATCGTCGCCGTCGGCGCCGCAGCGCGGATGCGCCCGATGAGTTCCTGGAACATCGCCTGGTACGTGTCGACGGTCCAATCCTTGCGGCCGGCTTCGTTCGTTCCGTATGCGAGTATGATCAGCGAAGGGTTCCTGCGCTGGATGTTCGATCGCAGCACGGGCTCATTCCAATCGAGCATGATGGACGCCTGCGCGCCGTTAATCCCAAGCGTTTCATAGGTGACGCCGGTCGCGTTCTCGGCGACCCAACCGAACAACCGCACCGGCGCGCGGCTCAGCGTCTCGACTTCCAATTTGTGGGGACCGGGCGTAGTCTCATACCGATAATATCCAGGCTCCTCGGTTCCGGCAGTTGAGATTCGCTCAACCAGCGCACCATTGTCGTAGATCTGAATGTCGCCGCCGCCGGGCTGCTGGAGATAGAACAGCTCAAAGGCCTGCCCTTCGGCCTGTAGATAGACCGCCTCATGCGGTAGCGACGTTGTCATGCTGACTCCGCCCAATCCGTATACACCGTCGCCGGAGCGCCCCACCAATCCGTCGGTATGCCAGTTTTTCGTCGATCCGGTCCGGACGTCCAATCGTCTATAACCGTTCCAGGGACGACCCGCGAATGAATATCCGCTGCCGCCGTCACCGAATTTTTCCTGAAAGCGCGAGCGGAGGTCGCCCGTCCATTCATCAGCCGCAGTGTGCGAATCGCCGTAGTGGAGGATGCGCACAGGTCCCGGAATCTCACCGGACTGATGGCGGTAGAGCAGTTCGAAGAACGGAACGAGCGAGGCGGCGTTCTCGACGGGAATATCGGCGCCCGTCGCGATCTTTTCGAAGACCCCGTCATGCGCTTCAGCACGAAGCTTCGCCGGAACCGGCGGACCCTTAGGAATTACGCGCCGACGCACAACATGGGCCGCAGTCCTGATCGGAGTTTTCTTCGCGGGAGCAGGCTTCCCCACGCTCGACCGGTACTTCTTCGTTTTCGATTTGGCCGCGGGCTTCTTCGAATTCGTAGCGACGGGCGTGGCTCCGTTCGCCCAAGCGGCCCAGGCGAGCACGGCGCTCCCGACCTTGAGAAAAAACTTCATTTCCGTGTTACTGCACCCGTTCCTGCACTGCCGGCCAATTGACGGAGCTTATATTGGTTATACCCGTCCCGTAGGGCATTGTACAGCAACTCACCTACGATTTTTGCTCCCGCCGGCATAGGATGAATAAAATCCGCCCCCACCAGGCGAGGCTCGGCCGCATACCACCGAGCCATGGTACCCGCTCCGCCCATCGCCTGGAAGGTGTTAAAGAATGCCGCGCCGGATTCGTTCGCCACGTGCATCTCAATATCAACCAAGCGAGGGATCATCGCAATCGTGTCGATTTCACCCGCTTTGTTCCGCTCGCCGCGATCCATTGGGCTCATCAGCAAGATCGATCCGCCGGGCAGCGCCGAATGCAGCCGCCGCACGACTTCCTTCATCTCGGGCGCCCAGGTCTTCTCGACGAAGGTCGCATAGCCGCTTTCGTTGGTTCCGTAATTGACGATGACCAGGTCAGGTTTGTAATGGCGCAGCTCCGCCGCCCAGTGCTTTTCGCTAAAGGCATGCGAAAGAAGCGTCACATTCGCGCCATTGATTCCGAGGCTCGAATAGATCACGCCGGGTCCGGCTTTGCGAAACTCGACGCCGTATAGCCGAACCGTTCCTTTCGTAACCTTCACCGAAAAATTCGATGCGCCAGCCGGAATCTTGAAGGCCGAATAGCCCGGCGTCTTCGGATCACCGCCCGTCTCGACTCCGCCCAGCGATTTATCTTCAGCAAGCACCTCGAATGCCCCGCCGTCCGGCTGAATCAGATACGCCACCTCGATAGAAGCGTGCTGGCCGTTGCGCAATCTCCAATGCGCGGTCGCCCCGGGGGAGCCGACGAAGCTCACGCCGCCAAGCCCGTGCATCCCGTCCTTCGCCTGCGCGATTCCCGCAATATCGATCTTCCAATGCGACGAAGCGTCCATCTCCACGCCGCGATGGTTGTACCACGCCCACGGACGGGCGATGAGAACAAAGCCCGACCCCGCGTCGCCGAATTCCTTTTGCAACATCGCCCGGGCATCAGCGGTAATCAGATCACCCGTCGTCGGCGAATCGCCGTAGTGCAGGATCCGGACCGTCCCATTCTTGAGCAGCGCATCATAAAAATGATCAAGCGCGTGAGTGGGATCGGAAAGATTCTCCGGCAGTTTCGCCTTCGTCTCCTTGACCAGTACGGCGGGCGGCTCGGGTTTCGGCTTGGGAACCGGCAACGCAAGAATCGACGCAATGGAGCGGGGATCAAGCGACTGGTAATCCTTTAGCGCCGGCGCGACCTGAGGCAGGAGTAGGAGCGCAACGAACGTCGCGACGGTGAGCATTGTTTTCTTCGGCACTCCGACTCCTGGGCTCCTTAAAACTTGTTATAAATAAACGGCGTCGCGCCCGTCTGCGCCACATACTGCAACCCGACCACTAACAACGCCAGCGCCGCCGCCTGAGCATAGAACGGCGCCCGCGTAAACAATCCCAGACTCCAGTCGTACCATTTTTTCGGCACAGATTGCGCCGCTATTCCGATCGCCAAAATAATCCACAGCGGAGCTGTCAGGTTCGCGGCCGACGCAGTCAACGATCCGATCCGCCCCAGAATCGCCCATGCCGTCTCCAGGCTTGGAGCACGGAAGAAAATCCACGCCAGAACCACGAAGTGGAACGTCGCGAAAATGCTCGCATACCGCCAAACGCCCGTCGTCTTGGCGTTCTTTTTATAGATCTGCCACCATCTGACCACCGCGAGGCCGGCCCCATGCAGCAATCCCCAGATGACGAAAGTCCACGCCGCACCGTGCCACAGTCCGCCGATCACCATCGTGATAATCAGGTTTGCATATACCATCGTCTTCGATCGCTTGCCGGGCAGCGAAAAAAACAAATAATCCCGCAGCCAGTTTGAGAGCGTGATGTGCCAGCGACGCCAGAAGTCCGCGATGTTTTCGGCGGCATATGGCCGATTGAAATTCGCCGGCAGCCGGATCCCCAGCAGCAGGGCCGAACCAATCGCTATGTCGGTGTATCCCGAAAAGTCGTAATAAATCTGCAACGCGTATGCGTAAACCGCGACGAGCACTTCGGTCCCGCTATACAGCGTGGGAAAATCGAATACGCGATTCACCAGGTTCGCCGCCAGAAAGTCCGCGATCATGAGCTTCTTGGTCAGCCCCACGCCGATCAGAAACAGCGCGCGGCCGCCGTCGGCCGGATCGAGCTTCTTCGGCTTCTCGAACTGATCGATCAAGGACTGCACGCGGGTAATCGGCCCGGCGAGAATCGTTGGAAAGAACGACACCGCCGCCAGGTGCGACAGGTAACTTCGCGTCCCCTTCGAATCGCGACGGTACAAATCGATCGTATACGTTAACGCCTGGAACACGTAAAAAGACAGGCTGACCGGCAGCACCCAGCGCCACTCGGGAGCCGGCCGATGCGTGACCGCCGCCCAGTTCTGTAGGAAAAACGGCATGTACTTCAAAGCCGCGAGCAGCCCGACGTTCATCACGATGCTCGCTGTAATGAGAATCCGACGCACGGCCGGACTTTTCGAATACTGTAATCCGAGCCCGAACACGTAGTCGCAACTCGAAACCGCGGGAATCAGCGCGAGATAGAAAAGATCCCACTTCGCGTAGAAGAAGTAGTTCGCAAACAGCACGACTGCCAGCGTCGCGGTTCGGAACCTCGATACGGGCCAGTAAAGGGCGAAGATCGCGACCAGGAAAATAAAGTAGGTCGAGGAGGACAGCAGCAAACTACCAGAATACAGGACTCACTTCCGGACTGCGATCAGTGATTTGGTGAGCAGGAAAAATCGTTCGCGGCGGATGGAGGCGCCGGGGAACATGCGGCGGAGGTCGCCACAAGAGCAGAGGCGGATGTCGTTCAGAAAATGATCGAGATACCAGCGCTTCTCATCCGGCGCGGGGCGCCGAATGAGGGCCCAAATGGTAAACCTGAGAACGATCCAGGCCCGCAGATTGCGGGGCAGAAGATGAACAAGCGGCGTGAGCAGATGCGTTTCCACGGGAAAATAGCGGTTCGGAGTTTGCACCCAGAAAGCCTTACCGACGCGCGCAACCTCCGCGGCGAATTGCGCCTGCAACTCGCCAGCGCCGACATGTTCGATCACCGAGTTGCTGAAAACGATGTCGAAGGATCGATCGCGAAACGGAAGCCGGCATCCGTCGGCGTAGACCATCGTGAACCCGGGGGCGAGCGCTTCCGACGACGCGCGCGGCATGTTGAGCAGCGTGATTTTGGCCTTCGCGCCAGCGCTCCAGGTTTCGGCTGTTCCGCCGACATCCAGAATTCTTGTTTGCGCGCCGATAGAGAACTCGCGAAGAAACGCATCCATGCGAGCCCTTCGAAAACGGCGCTGGAGCAGCCGGAATACGGCCGTGGCCGGCATTTCTATTCAGTACGTCTGAATCGTTCGTTTCTGGCGCGGAGCCTGGACATAGGGGCTCACCAGGCTCTCATTGCCGTCCCTATCGATCGCCTTCACCCCGAACACCAGTTCGTCGATGGATACTTCCGGCAGCGTGTACTCTGTCACGTTGCCAACATAAATCTCGCGCTCCCAATCGGGGGCCGTCGTTTTCCGCATGACAATCACGTATCCGGCGAGGTCGGCCTCGGGATTCTCCTGTTTCCATTTCAGCGCCGCATCATAGCGCGACTTTCCGCGGGTCAACAAAAGATTCGTGACCTTGCGCCCGTCGCGCTCCACTTGCTCGCTTGTCAGCGGCATCTTCGGAGCCCAAGCGAGCGCCGCAGCCACGGCTCCATTCACCTTGGTCACCCGGGCGATGTATCCCGGCGACGTATTCGCGAACGTGTCGGTCGCCGAGTGCTGATTCGCAAAATTCTCCACCGGCGTCGAGATACGCACGGCGGGAAATCCTTCGAGATTGAAGGGCGTATGATCGCCACCTCGCCCGAAACGGTCGGCGCGAAAGACCGGATCGACAGTCATCGAAGGGACATACCGTTCGCCGATCTCTTTCATGTACCGCGCGATCTCTCGCGACGGCGAATCAATCGGATCTTCGCTGAAAATATTCACGCGCCGGTTCTCGGTGCGTCCGTCGCCACCGACATCGCTTCCGATGATATCGCTGTTCAGCACCGCCTCGATCTTCTGATCAAGGGACCGCGCTTTCGCCGCGTAGAGGGTGCTGCCGAGGAGCCCCATCTCCTCGCCCGCAAACGCCACGAATACGATCGTTTTCTCAAACTGATACTGGCTCAGCACGCGAGCCAGTTCCATCACGGATGCGGTTCCGCTGCCGTCATCGGTCACACCGGGAGCGTCGATATTCGGGTCGCGCGGGCCGGCGGGAGGCGCGTCGCCCGGCTGCGGCGGAGGCGCTCCCGCCGGCCGCCCCAGATTCACCGTGTCATAGTGACCGCTGATGACGATACGCTGCTCCTTATTACTCGTCCCCGGCAGCACAGCAACTACGTTGTACAGATCGACGTCATCCTGAATGCGGGATCCACGCGTCGTGTCTTTCTTCAGGCGGTACTGGTCGTAGCTGACCTCAAGCCGAGGACTGTAACTGCGGAATTGATCGTAGATCCATTTCCGGGCGGCGCCGACACCACGCGTGGGATTGTCCTGCGACGAAAAAATATTCCGCGTTCCGAAACCTTCGAGCGTCTTCAGGTTGGCTGCGATCTTCTGCTCAGAGACTTCGGAAACGATCTTTGCAATCTGTGGATTGAGGGCCTTGTACTGTGCGTTAACCGTCAGCGAGCCGGCGAGCAACAAAAAAGTGAAGTTGCGCATATTTGCAGAATGATATTCCAGACGGCGCTCCCGAAGCAAAGGTAACCGAAAAAGGAAGGCAGGCTTCAGCCCGCACGGCGCTTTGGCGCCACCTTTCTACTTGGCGGAGTACGTCTTCGAATATTTGTTACGCGAATTGTAGACCGTAAACGCCCCATTCGCCTCTGCGGAGACCTTCAGAAACTTCCCTTCACAATGCTCTTCAGTATTGGCGATCATCGTGTCCGAGACATTGGCCTCACTCCCGCCCGCAATCGAAAAATGGAGCTGCCACATATCCTCCAGCCCCGGCGTCGCCCTCAGCGTCTTCCATCCCCGAGGATCGCCGCCCTTTCGCGCTCCGTTATTCATCACGATCACACGCGGCGCGAGCCCCTGGATCACCGGAGCCGTCTCCCCGCCGTGATGATCGCTGATGAACAGATCTACCTTCCCAACCTTGTTTTCCGGGCACATCAGCGCGATTTCCTTGCCCCACATCAAATCGCCAAGGTCCGCGAACCTGAACTTCCCGTACTGAATCAACACGCCCGCCGACTGTAAATTCTCAGGGACTTCATCCGGCTTGGCAGGCACGCCGTTACAGAACGGATTCGCCTCACCCTTACGGCCGATCTGCCGTCCGCCGGTTTCGACTACCGTTACATCGATCCCTTTCACCGGAATCTTGTCGCCCGGATTCAGAATGTTGCGATTCTGCTTCTCCATCGCGTCGATATACGCCTTATAGGTTCGATCCGGCTTATCTTCCACTGTCGGACCATGATCGTAAAAGTTTCCTACCGTGAACCGCTCGAGCAGATTCGGCACGCCGCCTTCGTGATCGGCGTGGTGATGGGTGATCAGCACGTTATCGATATGTTTCACATGCGCAAGCTTCGCTGCCGCCATGATTCGATCCGCGTCGCGTCCACTGAATCCCGCGTATCCAGTGTCGATCAGCAACGATTGCCCAGACGGGGAGACCACCAGAGTGGATTGGCCGCCTTCAGTATCGATGAAATAAATATCAAGAGACTTCGCCGCCTGTGCCCCGCAGGCCGCAGCCAGAAACGCCAACAGAAGAGATCGCATCATTCAGATCCTACCAACGATCCGGATTGCCGAAGGCCGCCACTCCCGCGGGCCTCCGGTTTTGGATTCTGAACGTTCTGTTGAACCCTGGGTCGGGTGATTTAAAAGCCCGGGATGCAAATCAGTTGGTGCGAATGGTCGCGACAGATAGTGAAGTTCCCGTGAGAGTAGCGAGCAATAGGACAATCACACTTACCTTTTTAGTTGTCATTCGACGCTAAATATCCCGGAACAATATGGTGAATGTGCTATAGAATCTCGGTTTTGATAGAGGCATTTTGCATTTAAATTGGCCTTGAGTTCCGTTCGGAACCACCTGGCCGGCGCCGATTTACTCTCGATGACGATCAAAAGACGTCGTATGCGCTATTCACCGTTCAAATTAGAGTCCCGGGCTGCTTTGCATGAGGCCCCCATCGGCGAACACAGTTGTTGCGGTGATATAACTGGCGCCGCCACCGGCGAGCAACGCGACGACACTAGCGATTTCTTCGGGCTGGGCCATCCGTCCGAGGGGTATGGCGGCATCGAGTTTCGCCATAGCAGCAGGATTCTGCGTCGTCGAGATGTTAATCGGGGTTGCGACAGCCCCGGGGCCAACACCTACCACGAGAATATTGTATCGAGCGAGTTCAACGCCGGCGGTCCGCGTTAGCATTCGCATGCCGCCCTTTGAGACACAATAAGGCGCATTCCCCGGCATGGGCCAATCTTCGTGCACCGAGGTGATGTTGATGATGCGTCCGCCTCCCCCCTGCTTGATCATCTGTTTGGCTGCAAGTTGGGTTCCGAAGAAAGCACTCTTCAAATTTACCTGTAGCACGCGCTCATACTGAGCTTCTGTCGTTTCGAGTACGGACGTTCGGGTCTCGATTCCGGCGTTGTTCACCATGATGTCCAGGCGGCCGAATGCCTTGACCGTGGCGGCGATCAGTCGCTCGAGATCCGCGACGTTACTTACGTCGGCGTCCACGCCGATAGCCTGGTCGCCAAGCGCTGCTACACGCCTTTCGACCTGCTCGGCCGCGTTCGGGTGGGATACGTAGTCGATCGCAACGTTCGCGCCTTGGCTGGCCAGTGCGAGAACAATCGCCTTGCCGATACCACTATTGCCACCGGTTACAATCGCAACTTCGTTCTTCAACAACATGGAGGAAGCTCCTAATATTTCGATACTTACCCAACTCAATTCGCCATCCGCCACACGTGATGGCCCCGGGGCGCCGGCGCTTATCCCCGCCCGCTGTGCTCACGATGCTTTCGGGAACGCGACAATCCCAGGGGGAAACCGCCACCGACAATCACGGCGTGCGTTTTTGGGCAGAACATTTACCTGCTCATCGCGTTGACGAAAGACATGGCCGTTCGATTCAAAAAATATCGCACTTCACTTTGCGGCACCGTGACGCCTGATACTGATTTCACGGACCCGAACGAACCGGCACGTCCGATGACTGTGTGATTCTGTTGAGATATTCACGCTTTTCTTCACCCGTGATATTGACGGTACATCGCCGCAAAGGGTCAAAAACGGGGACACAGAGAGGACGACAACATTCGTGTGAGCGGACCACCTTCAGAACTTTGGTAAAGCGGAATTTATTGTTTCCATTTAAGTCCTCGATCATCGGATCTCACGGATTGACTCTATCGAACGTTACGACACACATGGATCCGACGCCGGGCAGGAAAAAGTGAGCAGTCTGAAGTCTAGTCTCCACTGTTGAGTCACCATTACGGCTTTCTGACCGGCGCTTTGGGCCCGATTGTACGGCGGCGACAGATGCAATAGCGATAGGAGCTTTCGCGATGTCACGGAAAATTGCCATGCCCTTCATGCTACGTGCGGCTGAGCTTCCCCGGGGATCATAAGTATGCACTTTCTGGAATCTCTGCGCCACCAGGCGCTGGCTTTGCCCTCGCTTGCCAAGTTTGCTATAGCGATGGCAATTGTCGTCTGCATCCCCCCGTTTTCGCGCCGCATCCGGATCCCGGCCGTAGTAGGACTCTTGCTCACCGGTATCGCCGTCGGACCTCATGCCCTTGACTTGATTGGACCGAATCACCCGATCGCTGCCTTTTTCGCTGATCTCGGAAAGTTATTGCTGATGTTTTTCGCCGGACTGGAGATCGATCTAGATCTTTTCCGTCGCTCGCGAAAAAAAGCTATGACTTTTGGCTTTCTCACCACCGGAATCCCACTAGCATTGGGCACGGCTGTGGGATTGCTATTTGGCTACTCGACCGTAATGGCTCTCGTATTGGGGTCTTTGCTAGCATCGCACACGCTGATCGCACTTCCGATCGTGACGCGCCTTGGGATCACGCGCATGGAGCCGATCGTGATTACCTGCGGCGCAACGGTCATGTCCGACACTCTGTCACTGGTCGTTTTCGCCGTGTGTGCTTCTATTTGGAAGACCGGATTTTCCGCCTCTGGAATCACAGTACAACTCGTCGAAATCGCGGTCTTCATACCGCTGATCCTCTTGGGATTGAGCCGTGTCGCATCGTTGGCGTTCAAGAAAGTCGAAAACGATGAGAACGCATACTTCGCCTTGATGCTTGCAGTACTGGCGGTCGCGGCTGTAGTAGCTCAAGTGATTAATCTCCCAGGCATCGTCGGCGCGTTTCTGGCGGGATTGGCAGTCAATGCCTCCGTTCGTGACAATGCCGCCAAAGAGAAGCTGAAATTCTTCGGTGACTCACTGTTCATACCGATATTCTTTGTCGTCACGGGGTTTGTGATCGACCCGAGTGCGCTCGTGCACAGCCTCACAAGCGATTCGGCGCTGGCAGCGGCGGTTGTGGGAGCTCTTGTCGTGGGCAAATTGATCGCGGCGCAAATGGCGGGTCTGGAATTTGGTTATGGTGAGTACGCACGAAAAACTATGTGGGCGCTTACATTGCCTCAAGTAGCCGCGACGCTGGTGGCCACTCTTGTTGCGTTCGATACGTTGGATCCGGCAGGCCGGCGGCTGCTCGATAATCGTTTGTTCAACGTTGTCTTCGTGCTCATGTTGAGCACTTCGATTCTAGGGCCGGTTCTTACTGAGCGCTTTGCGCCTCACATGCGTGACGAAAGCCACGGCACGGAGCGTACACGGTGGGCGACGTTCTGGCGCCGCAGGATTGCGGGTACGGGTTAAGCTCTGCCTATAAGCATCTCCGTTATAAATGAGGCCGGCTGAACTCGAGAATGACTTTTAATCTTCTTTGTGAACTCGTACTCGCGAATGGGTAGCGAGTCGACCAGAAAGCGCCGTCGTCTGTGGTACACGTCTGATAACAAGGGAAGCCTCCGTTAAGATGCGACATGGCATCCTGAATCTGGACAGACTCCTGACGGTTCCCGCCGAAATTTGCCTCCTCTTGGTAGCTTTTACGTGCCGCGTGCCCGCGAGCGATGCCACATCACCGATCGTAACCGATCGGCCTTCTGTGACCGCGTCGAGCACGGTCGTTCCAGCCGGGAGCTTTCAGGCCGAGAACGGACTCCAGGAAACTTGGATGGCGGGCAAGCGGACTCTGGACTTTCCTGAAACACTTCTCCGCTTCGGAGTCACATCCGTTACCGAGTTGCGCCTCGCTGCTCCAGACTACTATAGCCAGGAGGGGGTCGACTCCGGCGCTGGCAACGTCTCGATAGGTGTCAAGCAGCAACTTGGTAGGGCATGGGGCTTTGGTGCATCACTGGTTCTATCTCTCAGCGTCCCGACTGCGGCTGCCCCATTTTCGACTCCCGGGTTCAATCCATCGGTACAACTACCCTGGTCCAAAGCGCTATCCAACAAGTGGACCACAGCGGGAATGGTATCGGTCTACTGGTCCCCACGCAATGCTGGGGGCCCAAAGAACGTGACCGGCCAGGCGACCCTCCTCCTTGAGCGCCAGTTGACGAAATGGTCGGCCGCGTTCATCGAGTATGCCGGCGATTTCCCAGAGCAGAAAGGACCTGCGCACCTGCTCGATTTCGGAACCACCTATAACCCGTCGCCGCGCCAGCAGATAGATTTTCATATCGGCGTGGGGTATTCGGCCTCGCCGAGTTACCTGATTGGTGTCGGATATTCATTCCGGCTGCAAGCGGTACGCCGATAATTGTTGGCATATCGTATATATTCACAATGCTTTTCTATAGGCGCACGTCGCATTTTCGCTGGCGAAAGCTGTTCCGCGCGAAGCGGGACATACTTCAATATCTCTTCCAAGTTCCACAAGCCTGACTTTGGCAAGCCGGAATAGCGCGATCAGAAACGCGTCAGAGCACTCTCGTGATGCCAAAAGCGGTGAGACCCCGCAAGTCGCAACGCCGTAGGTTTCTGAGGCTGTGAAGCCTCCGGCCGCGCGCCTCTGCTCTTTGCCCGGTATAGAAGTACTTACTTCAGCCACTTTCTCCAAATTCCTAAAAACGGTTCCAGTTTTCCAACGGAATCGCCGGGTCACGCCACATTTGAAACGCGAAGGGGTTTCAAGATCTGTCGTTTACATTCAACAGCTTTTGGTAGCGGACATGCAGTGGACGGGGTTCCGGCAACGCCGGGTCCTAGGTTGATAGGTGGGACCGGAAGGGCGGTAGCTCGTCGATTTGCCGTAGCGTTCGGTCCTTGCTCACATTCGATAATAGACATCGGTCATTTTTTTCAATAACAATGCTTACCTTCATATTGAACGGTGAGTCCGTTCAGAGATTTGCTACTTTACAATGCGCCCTAGTCGGGGACTTCTCGTCATGCATTACCAAACCGCCCCGGACTTCGGCTTTCTCAGTGAGAAAGCCTTCATACGACGACTTTATCTCGAACAGAAAAGGACCGAACGATCGCACCGCAATTTCGTTTTCGTGCTAATAGCATCGCCGCTTTTTGACACTTCGGGCGATAATAACGCATGCGACAGAATCTTCAGTGTCTTCTCAGAAGCTCTTCGGGAAACGGACGTCCGCGGGTGGTATGAAACTGGGGCGGCGATTGGCCTTATATTTACGGAGATCGGCTCCACTGACGCCCACTCGATCGGTACGACTCTGGTTGCGAAGGTTCGCGGGTTGCTCGAAAGACACTTAAGCTCTCACGAATTCGATCAACTTAAATTCTCTTTTTACGTCTTTCCAGAGGATTGGGACAAGACGGAGGGCGCGGCAATGCTCTACCCCGAGTCGGTGCGTAAGAGAAGAGCTGCCCGTGCGCTTAAGAGGTTGATCGACGTTGGCGGCAGTTTCGTAGCTCTTATTTTTGTCTTGCCGCTGTTCCTCATAATTGGTGCAGGGATCAAACTGACGTCCAAGGGCCCGGTGCTGTTCAGGCAACAACGTGTGGGCCGATATGGGCGCACGTTCACGTTTCTCAAATTTCGTTCGATGTATGTAAATAGCGACCATGCAATTCACCGAGAGTATGTCGAACAGTTAATTGCTGGGACGGTTCATTCTACCGTTGACAGAGGCCAAATGGCAGTCTTCAAGCTGACCGACGATCCTCGTATTACGCCTGTGGGCAGGTTCCTTCGGAGAACAAGCCTCGATGAGCTTCCTCAGTTCCTGAACGTCTTGGCGGGACAGATGTCGTTGGTGGGTCCCCGACCACCGGTGCCGTACGAGGTCGAAGCGTACGACATTTGGCACCGCCGACGATTGTTGGAAATGAAACCGGGCATCACGGGACTCTGGCAGGTGAGTGGGCGAAGCAGAACCAGCTTCGATGAAATGGTGCGGCTGGATTTGCAATACGCACGATGTTGGTCGTTTTGGGTAGATCTAAACATTTTGCTCCGGACACCGCGCGCGGTAATCGCGGGAGATGGAGCCTATTAGGCTGGAATTCGCGAGATACCTAAGCCGACGACCGCGCAGAGGCTAAGCGTAGGAGATCACATGATTCGATTTGGCGTCATTGGTTATGGGTACTGGGGACCGAACATCGTCCGTAATCTCAGGGTTCTCGACTCTACTCAAGTCGTCGCGATTTGCGATCATAGCGAAACCGCGTTGCGCCGCGCGCAGCAAGCTTTTCCTGACGTTCGCCTGACAACAAGGGCGTCTGAACTCCTCTCCTCACCGGAGATAGATGCGATTGCTGTCATCACGCCGGTCTGGACACACTTCGAGCTGGCAAAAAGCGCGCTCGAGAATGGAAAGCATGTCTTCGTCGAGAAGCCATTCACGGCAACATCGCCGCAGGCGGAGCAGTTAATCGAACTCGCGGAGCAGAAGCATCTGCAACTGATGGTGGACCATACGTTCCTGTTCACGGGCGCTGTGAGGAAAATTCGCCAGCTCATCGATGAGAAGGCGCTCGGGAAGCTGTACTACTACGACTCGACGCGTTTAAATCTCGGTCTTTTTCAACACGACGTCAACGTTTTGTGGGATTTGGCCCCTCACGACCTTTCGATCGTTGACTATCTGATTCCGGAACCGGCGGACGCTGTGGTGGCAACCGGGGAAAAGCACTTGAATGGCCAGACCGATATCGCCTATCTGACGGTTTACTTCCCGGATAATGTCATCGCTCACATCAATGTCAACTGGTTATCGCCTGTGAAAATTCGGACCACACTTATAGGCGGTGAGAAAAAGATGTTGGTATGGAACGATCTCGAAGCGGATGAAAAGATCAAGATTTATGACCGCGGCGTCAACATGACCAGCCGTGAGGGCGTCTATAACTTGCTTGTGAGCTACCGGTCGGGCGATATGTGGTCGCCAAAGGTGGAGGGAACCGAGGCGCTTAAGGCTGAACTTGCATATTTCGCCGACTGCATCGACTCTGGCGAACCAGCCGTTAACGACGGACTCGCCGGCTTGCGCGTTGTCCGCATGTTGGAAGCCGCGGAAGAATCCTTAAATCGCAAAGGAGACGCAGTGTACGCATGAACGACTTTAGATGTGTGGCGCCTGACGTTAGGCTGGGGAAAAATGTTAGGTTAGCGCAGTACGTCAATCTTTACGGCTGCGACATTGGCGACGACACGACCCTTGGTGCGTTTGTCGAAATTCAAAAACATGCCCGTGTCGGCGCCAAGTGCAAGATTTCCAGTCATACCTTTATCTGCGAGGGCGTGACGATAGAGGACCGGGTCTTCGTTGGTCACAATGTTACATTCATCAACGATCCCTATCCACGAGCGACAACTGAAAGCGGCCGCCTGCAGACTGAAACTGACTGGAAGGTCCAAACAACATTGGTTAAGAATGGCGCTTCGATAGGATCAGGCGCGACGATTCTCGCCAATGTGACCATCGGTGAGAAAGCGCTGGTAGGCGCTGGAAGCGTCGTAACAAAGGATGTCCCACCACATTCAGTGGTGGCCGGCAACCCGGCTCGTCTGCTACGTGTTCTTTCGGCGACTTCCCTGAAATCATAAATCGAGCAGACTAATGACGATTCCTTTTCTCGATTTAGTCCCTTCACATGCCGCGTTAAAGCGCGAGTTGGTCAAGGTGTTTGAGGCGGCTCTTGAGACGGCCGCATTCATTGGCGGCCCCATGGTAGAAGCGTTTGAAGCAGACTTTGCCAGCTTTTGCGGCGTGCGCCACTGCGTAGGAGTCGGGAGCGGAACAGACGCGCTCAGGCTGGCGCTCATCGCGGCAGGCATAGGAGCAGGCGACTCAGTTGTCACCGTGCCAAATACTTTTATCGCAACAACCGAAGCTATATCGCAATCTGGCGCGCAAATCGTGTTCGTCGACATCGATGAACAAACCTACAATATTGACCCTGAAAAGCTTTCGGAGTATCTATTGCTGCACTGCGACCGGGGCGCGAACGGCACGCTGGTCGACAGACGAACCAGGACGCGCGTAAAGGCCGTGATTCCGGTCCACCTCTACGGACAAATGGCGCATATGGACCGGATTTTGGATTTGACTGAAAAGAATGGACTGATTGTAATTGAGGACGCCTGCCAGGCGCACGGCGCCGAGTACTTCTCGCCGAAAAATAACCGATGGTGCAAATCCGGATCGATGGGGATCGCAGCGGGGTTTAGCTTCTACCCGGGGAAAAACTTGGGAGCCTGCGGCGAAGCTGGCGCCGTCACCACAAACGACAGGACACTCGCCGAGAGAATCAGAATGCTCCGCGACCACGGCCAAGCGCAGAAGTACTATCACAACATAGAGGGCTACAATGGCCGGCTCGATTCAATTCAGGCCGGCATCCTACGAGTTAAATTGAAATGTCTCGGGATGTGGACGGATCAACGTCGCGCTGCGGCGTCGCGATATCGTGAATTATTCGAAGGCGAGCCCGCCGTGAAGTTGCCATTTGTGCCGGCGTGGAGTAAGCCTGTCTATCATCTCTTCGTTATTCGGGTTGACAATCGGGAGAAATGTATCCGGGAACTGAGATCAGCCGGTATTGGAACGGGCATCCACTACCCGATTCCACTGCACCTTCAAAAGGCGTACTCCAACTTGGGCTACCGCAAAGGGGATTTCCCTGTCGCGGAGAGGGCGGCAGACGACGTTCTCTCCCTGCCAATGTTCCCGGATTTGACACGCGAGCAACAAGACTTCGTGGCAAGTAACATAACGTCACTTATATCTGCAATAGGAACTGCTTAGCCACGTTTCCCGTCGAGCGCGATACGTCCTGGGTCCAAACGGCTGCCATCTCTGACCATGAACTACGAGATTAAGAATGCGACGCTGGCACTGCTCGAGTATTGCAAGTCACACGATTGGGCCGGATACGAACCCTATGATGCTCTCAACAGTACGGTCGTGGCCTCCTTGGGGCTGTTTCGTTCGAGGATCGCCCGAATCGCTTTTACCCAAGCACTTAAGCGAAGCCCGTTCAATTTCAGGAAGCTGTTGGGAATAAACACAACACACAATCCGAAAGCACTTGCACTCTTCCTTTCATCTTTCGTAAAGCTTTCCCGAATCGGAATCGACGGCATGGACGAGTATATCGAACAGATGATCGGACGCTTGAAGGGGCTCCGGTCAGATGATTCACAGTATTGGTGCTGGGGATATAGCTTCCCGTGGCAAACACGCACTGTACTGGTGCCGAGGTGGGCGCCTAATCTGGTATGCACGGCGTTCGTCGCCAATGCGTTCCTTGATGTGTATGAAACAGATAGAAATCCCCAATACCTAGCCGTGGCAGTCAGTGCATCGGAGTACATACTGAATGACCTTTACTGGTCCGATGAGAGCGGCGTGGGCTTCGGTTACCCTCTCCCTTCTGTGCGAAACCAAGTTCACAATGCGAATCTTCTAGGCTCGGCTCTGCTGTGCAGGACATATTCGCACTGTCGCGACAACAGATTCTTGGGGCCGGCGCTCAGCGCTGCGCGTTACTCGGCTTCACAGCAGCATGCAGATGGCGGGTGGGATTACGGAGAAACGCCCGCGTATCGATGGATCGATAATTTTCACACCGGATTTAATCTGGGTGCGCTACGGTCCATCGGACGCTCCCTAGCGACGAGTGAGTTTGAAACCCACGTTAAACGCGGCATGACCTTTTATCGGTCTCACTTCCTTCTCGCAAATGGAGCGGTGCGTTACTATCATAATCGTACCTATCCAATCGACAGTCACGCGATTGCACAAGCGATACTCACCCTGATAGACCTCCGGGACCTTGATCCTGGCAACATCGAGATGGCTCGTACTGTTTTCGCTTGGGCGATGAACAATATGTGGGACCGAAGGGGCTTCTTTTACTATCGGGTTCTCCGTTCGTATACCATCCGGACTTCCTACATGCGCTGGACCCAGGCGTGGATGTTTCTGGCGCTGGCCACGATGCTTTCCGAGTCGGCGGGCATGAACGAAGCCGGGCCTGCAACGTCGAACATCGCGGCCGCAATATAACATGCTCACGCTTCCTTCCTATGTTGTGGTCACCGCGGCACGAAATGAAGAGATGTTTATTGAATATGCAATACGTTCCGTGCTTGCACAAACCGTGCTCCCACTGAAATGGACTATCGTGAGCGACGGATCGACGGATCAGACTGATACAATCGTTCAGAGCTACGCGATCAAGTATCCCTGGATCGAACTGGCGCGGATGCCCGAGCGCCGGCAACGTCACTTCGCCGGCAAGGCACTCGCCTTCAATGCCGGGTGTGAGCGAGTGAAAGACTTACCTTACGAGATGATCGCTAGTCTGGATGCAGACATTTCCTTTGACAGAGATTACTTTTGCTTTTTATTGGACAAACTCAAGATCGACCCGACATTGGGCGTAATTGGCACTGCCTTCAGGGAGGAATCGGGTGAGTGTTACGACTATCGATTTGTGAACATCGAACATGTGTCCGGGGCCTGTCAGATGTTTCGACGGAAGTGCCTTGAGGAAATTGGCGGATATAAACCCGTTCCAGGCGGCGGCGTGGATTACATCGCGGTAACGACTGCCAGGATGAGAGGCTGGAAGACCCGCACCTTCACGGAAAAAACGTACCTTCACCGCCGGCCAATGGGGACAGCCTTATCAAGGCAATTGACGGTCAAGTTCAAGTTTGGTATCCGCGATTACACGTTTGGCAACCATCCAGTCTGGGAAGCATTTCGGATAGCGTATCAGCTTTCGAAAACTCCTGTGGTGATCGGCGGATGTTTTCTCTTTCTAGGTTATATTTGGGCACTTTTTCGTCGCGAACCCAGGCCCGTCTCGCGAGAGTTCGTGGCGTTCGAGAGACGAGAGCAGATGGCGCGGCTAAAACAGTTCTTCAAGCGCAAACGGACTGTGCGGATCGAGGCTGAATCGCGATCCGCGAATTGCGCTTAACGGTCCACTGATTAAGTGCCTCTGATTATCAACGCCGACGATTGGGGAAGGGATCACAACACAACCGATCGAACGCTGGAGTGCATTTCATGCGAATCTATCTCATCGGTCAGTGCCATGGTGTTCATGGCGGATTCGGAACGCGCTGCCGGCCTTGCATTGGAGCATAATATCAGTGCCGGTCTTCACCTCAATTTCACAACACAGTTCAACTCACATTTAGCAACAGCTCGCCTGGCGGAGCATCAGCAACGCGTTGCTTCATACCTGCGGCGGCACCGATTCGCCCAAGCGCTTTTTAATCCACTCCTGACAGACTCGTTTGAGTATGTCCTGAAAGCGCAAAACGACGAATTTGCACGGCTTTACGGAGAGCAGCCGAGCCGGGTGGACGGCCACCATCATATGCACCTCTGCTCGAATGTCCTCATCGCCGGACTCCTTGCGCCCGGAACAATTGTCAGAAGACACTTCTCATTCCAACCGGGCGAAAAAAGCTTATTGAATCGTCTTTACCGGAAAAGCGTGGATTATATTTTGGCCAAACGGCATCTTCTAGCCGATTTGTTCTTCTCGCTTCCGCCGCTCGATCCTCTTTCACGTCTACAAACGATATTCTCTCTGGGCCGGGAACATAACGTTGAAGTGGAGGCACACCCCGCGAATCCGCAAGAACATAGATTTTTGACGGAAGGGGGTGTCTTTCGGTGTGTTTCGGGCGTTCCGATTGCGCATGGTTACTGCTTGCAGCCGATAAAGCACGGACTTCTGGTCCGATGAAAGGATGTATACCGCAGTCGTGAGCACCCCTTGCATACCGCGTATAACCGTTTGTATCTGCACTTACAAGCGGACTCGTCTTTTGGCTGCCCTCCTCAAGGCGCTCGACGATCAAATCACCGAAAGCTTATTCGCCCTCGATGTGGTGGTTGTTGACAATGATCGAGAGGCGTCGGCCGCCACCGTGACGGAGCAGTTCGCCGCTTCGTCACGATTGACCGTGATCTATCGGGTGGAACCCAAGCAAGGAATTGCCCTTGCGCGCAACCTCGCGGTAGCGAACGCAACCGGAGATTTCGTCGCGTTCATAGACGACGACGAATTCCCGCCCCCGCAATGGTTGGCAACATTGTTTAAAACGTGCGTCACTCGAAGTGTCGACGGTGTCCTTGGGCCGGTTCAGCCACATTTCGAAGCTGGCACGCCACAGTGGGTTATTAAAGGCAATTTCTACAATAGACCAACGTATCCCACGGGACTAGTGATCGATTGGCGCAAAGGCCGAACCGGAAACGTTCTGTTCAAACGACATGTCTTCGCCCGTTCAAGTGTCCCGTTTCGCGCTGAATTCCGGGCGGGAGAAGATCAGGACTTTTTCAGACGCGCAATCGAAAGTGGATTTGTGTTTATCTGGTGCAATGAAGCCGTGGTCTGCGAATCTGTGCCCCCAGTCCGGTGGAAACGACGCGTCATGTTAAGGAGGGCGCTCCTCCGCGGAGCCATGGCCCGGCTTCAGCCGTCCTGCGGGTTCTTTAGTATCGCAAAATCGCTGTTTGCGGTGGTCGTTTATACGATCGAGCTGCCCTTCGCACTGGTTTTCGGGCAACACAGGTTTATGCGCCTCCTGGTGAGGCTTTGTGACCATCTGGGGAAGATATTAGCCGTCGCGGGGATCACCGTGATCCAAGAGCCATACGTTACCGAGTAAACCTTTGCGTGTTTTTCGGACGTGTTCAAGGGCCTTGCGCTCTGTCTTCTCCACGCCATCGCAGCCACCCAAACCCGTTGGCATTCCGGGTCTGCCGGAACTGGGGCAGTCGGCGTAGAGCGCTTTGCAGCATTAATGACAATAAAGCGATGACGGCGCTAATCACAGTGCGTGGTACACATATTCGCATTCGCGGTGGGCCCCTGCGAATCGGGAAATTGGAGGCCGAGAAGTATCAGTTTATCTATGACCCACTCGCAATGATTGAAGCGCTGAAGACGTGTGGAACGCGAATTGATCTGTTTACATTCCTACAACGGCTTCCGGAGACATCGCCGAAATATAGTTATCCCTTCGTTTTCGATAACCTGGCAGTTATCCCTTTGACTACCTTCGAGCATTGGTGGCACGAACAGATCGGCAATAAGACGCGGAACATGATTCGACACGCCGAAAGAAAGGGCGTGGTCCTTCGAGAGGTAGCTTTCGATGACAGCCTTGTAAAGGGAATCTGGGAGGTCTACAACGAATGTCCCGTTAGGCAGGGTGTTCCTTTTCGCCATTATGGCAAGGACCTTACGACAGTGCATCGAGAAGAGGCTACGTTTCTTGAAAGCAGCACGTTCATCGGTGCATTTGTAGGCGAAACAATGGTTGGCTTCGTAAAGCTTGTTTACGATGAAACCGGCAGCCAGGCGGGACTGATGAATATAATATCTATGATAAGGCATAGGGACAAGGCGCCGACGAACGCTCTGATCGCCCATGCGATCAAGACCTGTGTCCAGCGGGGCGTCCGGTACCTCGTTTATTCCAACTTTGCGTACGGAAAGTCGAAGGGGAAAAACGGCATCACCGACTTCAAGAGAAACAATGGGTTCGTCAAAGTTGAGGTTCCTCGATATTATGTCCCATTAACCTCGCTGGGGTGGTTGGGATACCGACTTGGTGCGCACCGAACTTTGGTAGAGATTATTCCTGATTCCATAGCATCAAGGCTTCGGCGCCTCAGAGGAGCCTGGTACAGCCGTAAGAACGTCGCTGCTGAGTCCACGTTGTAGAAAGCATGCCGGGAATTGTCGGGCTGATCACACGGATGCCGAAGGAAGAGGCGCTCGCGCGCCTGTGTCGAATGCTGAATACTATGCGTCACGAGTCGCACTACGTAACTGGAGTGTGGTACGACCCTTCGCTCGGCGCGTACGCGGGATGGACGGCAAGGAAAGGCTCTTTCGCATCAAACATGCCGCTCTCCGATGACCGAGGCGATGTTACGCTAATCTTCTCAGGCGAAGACTTTCCACCGCCCGGGGATGTACGGAATTACAGCGAGGGCCGGCCTAACGAAGACAGGCCACGGTATCTTATTCGGCTTTACGAGGAGGATCCGAAATTCCCGAGCAGCCTCAATGGTCGCTTTCACGGGATTCTAGCCGATCGGAGGCGCAGGAGCGCAATTTTATTTAATGACCGATATGGAATGCACCGGTTATACTATCACGAATCACAGGAGGCCTTCTACTTTTCTGCGGAAGCAAAGGCCCTCCTTGCGGTTCGCGACGAGCTCCGGAAGTTGGATCTGCGTGGCCTGGGCGAATTCCTGTCTTGCGGCTGTGTCCTTAACGATCGAACGTTATTCGAGAACGTCTATGTGCTGCCACCTGGCTCGGCGTGGTTGGTGGCTCAGAGGAAGATAGACAGAAAAGTATATTTTCACTCTAAAGAGTGGGAGAGCCAATCAGAACTTGAGATTGGGCCGTACTACGAGACCCTTCGTGGTGTGTTCTCGGCAAATCTGCCTCGTTACTTCAGCGGGACCGAACCCATTGGTGTCTCACTCACTGGTGGCCTGGACACGAGAATGATTATGGCTTGGCAGAGACATGAACCTGGCTCCCTTCCGTGCTACTCTTTCGCCGGAATTTATCGCGATAGCCAGGACGTTATTCTGGCCCGTCGCGTGGCAGCAGCCTGCGGCCAGCCATATCAGGTAATTCGGACCGATCGCCAGTTTCTTGATCGCTTTGACCATTATGCGTCACGCACCGTGTACTTGACGGACGGATGCGTAGATGTCAGCCACTCTCCCGATCTCTACGTGAATCAGATAGCCGCATCAATTGCCCCGGTTCGAATGACTGGAAATTATGGGGGCGAAGTTATGAGAGGAGTACGGGCATTTAAGCCGGTACCACCGACACCTGGTTTGTACCACAAAGACGTGCTTTCGCAAATCGACCGCGCGAAGACCACATACTCAGAATTAATCCGCGGGAATTCACTTTCCTTCGCCGTCTTTCGGCAGGCGCCGTGGCACCACTACGGCCTTCTGGCCCTCGAACAGACGCAACTAACTTTGAGATCTCCTTATTTGGATAATGACTTCGTGAAGACCGTGTTTCGCGCTCCCCATAGAGCGACGGCTACTAACGAGATATCTCTACAGTTGATCGCTGACGGAGATCCCGCGCTTCGCGATATTCGGACTGACCGCGGTCTTGCTGGAAAAAGAGGAGTGTTCTCCAGAGCCTGTATCAGAAGCTTTCTCGACTTTACAGTCAAAGCTGAGTACGCATACGACTACGGAATGCCCCAGTGGATGGCTCGTATCGATCATTGCCTCTCACGGCTTCATCTGGAAAAGCTCTTCCTTGGCAGGCACAAGTTTTACCATTTCCGCGTATGGTATCGTGACCCGCTTTCGCGATATGTGCAGGATATCCTCCTTGATCAACGCACGCTGTCTCGGCCATACTTACAACGGAATACACTCGAAAGGCTCGTGCGCGCTCATGTCAGAGGAGAACGTAATCTTACGACGGCGATCCATAAGGTTCTCACGCTCGAACATATTCACCGCATCTTTATCGACGGTCATTGAGATCGCACTCATCTTGGATTCCTAGATTTGCCTCCCGCCATAGCGACAGCGATTATCATTGGTGTTATTTGTGGGCTTTTTACGCTTGACCGCGAGTGTTCTTCAGCCCCTTCGAGAGCGCTATGGCTACCTGTCGCGTGGCTTCTTATTCACGGATCACGGCCGGTCTCGCAATGGCTGTCGCTGTTTGGATATGCCCCGTCGATTACTATTGACACGCCGGACGTTTATCTAGATGGCAGCCCCCTAGACCGAGTTGCTTATATCGGCCTGCTTGCACTCGGAATGACGATCGCTATCTTGAGATATCCGAGAACAGCGAAGTATGTGAGCAAGAATTGGCCGTTGATGTTATTTCTTCTATATTGCGCGGTTAGCGTTCTTTGGTCCGATTACGGCTTTGTCGCCTTCAAGCGCTGGACCAAGATCATAGGCGACGTTCTAGTAGTATCAATTATTGTAACCGATGTCAAACCGATCGAGGCGATCAAAAGAGTTTTCGCGCGCGTCGCGTTTGTACTCGTGCCATTGTCCGTGCTTCTTATTAAGTACTATTCTGACATCGGGCGCGAATATAATCGTTGGACCTGGCTGCCGTCGTATCGTGGGGTCGCGGAAACAAAGAATGGCTTAGGGATGCTCTGTCTCGTCTTTGGGCTCTCCTCGCTCTGGCGTGTGATTACCGTATATCTTGGAAAACTAAACAGGCGGAGCACTCAGAGTGCGGTAGCGCACAGTCTGATCCTCGGCATGGTGGTATGGCTTCTGTGGATGTCCAATTCAATTACCGCGGCGGTTTGTTTCGTACTAGCTGCCGGCTTAATGACCTTTGCGATGTTCGCCCGAATTGTGCGCAAATCCGCTGTGGTGCACCTTTTGGTCTTAGTTCCGACTGTCGTCGTCGGTGCCGTGTTGTTCTCTGGAAGCGGAGGAGCGATTTTGTCGACGTTGGGGCGCGATGCGACACTCACCGGGCGAACCGGGATTTGGGATGCGGTTCTTTCCGTCAGCGGAAATCCGTTTTTCGGAAGCGGATTCGAAAGCTTTTGGCTAGGAGACCGACTTCAAAAGATTTGGGATATGACCATGCAGGGGCTCCAGGAAGCTCATAACGGCTATCTGGAAGTTTACTTAAACTTGGGATGGGTTGGAGTCGGCCTGATTGCACTGTTAATTTGGACCGGCTATCGAAATGTGATTAGTGAGTTACGGAACGGTGACCGTGACGCCCCGCTCAAACTCGCGTTCTTCTTCACTGCGCTCTTATACAATTTTACGGAGGCCGGTTTCAGAGAGACAACCATAGTTTGGACTGCCTTTCTTATCGCAATAGCGTCGCCGCCCTTGAGACACGTAAATCGAGTGGCACCAATGATGTCTAATGCGTCATTTTACGATGGAACAATCCGGCGCATGAGAATGTGGTCGGTCGAGGGAAGCGCGTGAGGCCATTCGATGAAAACGGCCTATTTCAAATCCCTCCGAATCAGGGCAAGCTGGCGCGTATGGCTGTCCGTGGTGCGGGTGTAACGGCCATCTCCACGTTGGCTGGGGTTGCGGTCCAAGCTGTTACGACGATTGTTCTCGCTCGGCTACTCACGCCTGCCGACTTCGGGCTGATCACGATGGTAACAACCTTCAGCCTGCTTTTTATGAACTTCGGAGTCAACGGATTAACGGAGGTAATTGTTCAACGGGCGGAGATGAACCGTTCTATTGCCAGTAATCTGTTTTGGATAAGCCTACTTGCAGGCGCGGTCCTGACTGTAGCTTTTGCTGGATGCGGATCGCTACTCGCAGACTTTTATCGGAGCCCGCCACTCAGTCGGATAACAATGGCCATGGCACCAACAATATTTCTCGCCAGTATATCCATGGCTCATCTTGCCCTACTCAAACGGGGAATGCAGTTTGTACAGTTGTCTTCTAATGAAGTTGCCTCTCGAGTGTGTTCGGTCGTGGTTTCTATTCTTTGTGCATTGAGAGGCGCACAATATTGGGCATTGGTCGCCGGGGCGATAGCTCAGCCACTGTGCCAATCCGTCGGGGCCTGGCTGGTGTGCCGATGGATCCCGAGTCTTCCCCGACGGCTTCCGGGAACGTGGTCGATGTTGCGGTTCGCCCTCAGTGTTTATGGGCGCTTTGGCGTCAACTATATCTCGCGAAATGTCGACAATGTGTTGGTAGGTTGGCGATTCGACTCCCTTGTGCTGGGATCTTATAAGAAGGCGTATGATCTCTTCTCTCTCTCAGGGAGCACTTTCGTTGCGTCCATTTTTACGGTCGCGGTGCCGACGCTGTCGCGGTGCAGTACAGATCTGGTCCGGTACAGGCGTTATGTTCTCACGGCGCTTGCTGTTGCTGCATTTGTCGGAATGGGACTTGGTGCGGATCTAACGCTCGTAGGTGCCGACGCAATCCGGCTGCTTTTGGGTCCAGGATGGGAAGCCACGGGACGGATTTTCACTTTCTTCGGCCCGGGTATCGGCATCATGCTGCTTTATTGCACGCATGGGTGGATCCACCTTTCCATGGGCACGCCCGAGCGATGGTTTCATTGGGGATTAATCGAGTTTGCTTGCACACTTCTTCTGTTCTTGGTAGCCCTACCCTGGGGGCCGGAGGGCGTCGCTGCCGCATGGAGCGCGTCGTTTTGGGCCCTCACGATTCCAGCCTTTGCGTATGCCCTAAAGCCAACCAAGATCAAAATAAGCACCGTAATCGGGGTCGTCTGGCGATACGTTTTAGCATCACTATTGGCGGGTTGTGCGACCGCCGCGATCAGGCAGGAAATGCACGTTCCATTCCTGACTGGACCAAGCACTGTCCCGGTGCTCCTTCGGATTTCGACAATATCCTGTGTATTCTGGTTACTCTATCTATTGCTGATCGTGGGGCTGCATCGTGGGCTACAGCCCCTTCACATGATGGCAGCGGTGGGGCGGGAGCTGCTGCCATGTGCGTCCGACACGCTCAAAACCGACCAGTATCGAACGTTCGCCACCACCGTGGAGACTACTGACCGTTGATCGATTAGTTCAATCTAGCGTCAGATCTTATACCCAGAAGACCGATCTCGCCGGACAATGTTCGAAACGGAATCAAAGTCACTTCGCAACTGCCGTAAGATTCGTTGGAGGGGCGGGAGCCGAAGTCACGGACGAACCGCCGTAGCAAGTGTTCGCGTTGAAGGATAAAGGACTACCCGTACCATCTGTTCCTTTCATTAAGCCCGTGTAGCACACCTGTGCAGGATTCCCATATGAGTGGCCGCCTGGGCCGGAACCCCCGCTGACGTCCGGTCCAGTTGCCGGATACTTCAAATTTCCCCACCATGAAGGCCGGGAACTGAGATAGAAACTGGCGGGCAACGTGTTACTTATTCCATTCGACCATGAAGTCGCGGCTGTGATATTGCTATAGTCGCCGTGCACAAATAAGGTGGAAAATGGCCCAGATTTGTCAAATCCCGAGGATCCGTCATCGGATGCCTCCCCAAACCCCACTGAATAGGCGTAGGCCGTCGAGTCGTATACTCGACTCCCTGGTCCGCAGGGTTCCGGCCCGCAGACGGCCACCACTTGGTTCACCATTTTCATCGGATTTCCATAGGCGCGCAATGCGGACTGCTGCGCGGATCCAACTACGTTGCCGATGGAATTGAAGTTCGTGTTTAGAAAACCGATATTAATGCCTCGCGAGGCCTGGAATTCCCACCATCCATTTACGCCGGAGGCGCCTGGCTCGCCAAGGGGCGCACAGGTGACGGTGCCGCGGCCGGATAGTGGATTACATGCCTTCGTTGTGCCGGTAAGCCAATTTCGAAAGGCCGTGTTATTAGCAGCCGATCCCCAAATTGAATCCGGACCGACGTCCTCAGTCACGTTGCCCTCAATCAAGTTGAATTGAGGATGCGCACCATGGAAATCAATGGCGAGCATAACAGCGCCTGGAGAGCCCTTGTCGAAGGCACCAAAAGTGTAGTTATAGGCGATAACATTGCCGGCGGCGCCCCATTCCATGATTATATAGGCGTGCAGCCGCTCCAAAATATTGTTTTGAACCAACATCGCCGTAGTTTTGTCTCGGAGGTTGACGCAGGAATCATAGCTTCCGGGCGTGTGAAGATAGCTGTTAGAAAAATAGCTATTTACAATTTGGCCGCGATAGGACCATTCGGCCTCTACATGATCTCCGTCCGCATAGTTGCCTTCGACGCCGCTGATCCAACAATAGGCGCACGCGCCCATGTAGAAGTTTTGACCGTATCCAGTGTTGTTAGCGTATACTTGAAGGTCTTCTACTCCAGCGTATTTTGCCGAAGCTGCGAAGGGAGTCGCGAGCGGCGCTCTTGTGTAGGCCACGTAAAGAGGGGGACTTATACCTATCGTCGTTCCCGAAACGCTCGTAACTTCAACGATCTGACCTTGAGCATAATTCCCACTGGATTGTGTGCCATCGCACCAAGTGCAACTACCTTCGCTGCCGGCAATCGACACCGTAGTTCCGTCGTTCTGCTGGTCGATTACGAGGTACTTTCCCACGGTGATGCCGGCGGCGTTATTTACTGTAATGCTCGTTGACCCGGCCGCCGTTCCACCGGTGATCGAAACTGCTTGCGCGAACGGGGGAGTTACGCCTTGTTCTCCCAAAACTACAACAGCCCCTGAACTTCCGTTCGCATTCAGAATGGTCGCGTTGGCGCCCGCGCCTCGAAGAGTTACATTGCTTGGAATAATGATATTCCCGCTAACATAGTAGGACCCCTGATTTAAGTAGACGACCTGACCACTCGGGCAACTGCTCAACGCTTGATTGACGTCACTGGTGAATTCGGAGCCGGTCGGGGACCATGAGCCAGCGCTGGATTTCTTGTATTCAGAGGTTGCGTGCCCCGCGTCGGTTCGAAAATAATAGTCTCCAGTCTGGCCCACGCTGGCTGGCGGCGCTCCGGAGCCGTTATACCAGGTAGTACACACGTTCGTGCGCGATGGGATTCCCCCCGGAATGCCCGCCTGCGACCAATCGATTGCACGCCCGGCGGGAATAATGTTCGCCCATGGCTGTGCGTTCGAGTGTCCCGGACACCAGATCAGCGAAAGTAAAAGCGAAAGGAAATGTTTGGGTTTCATTTGACCTCCTTGAACCCGGTGCCGTCCATTTAATAGACGTATTTTAGAAGGGTGCCCTCAACACGCTTTTAATTAATATGCACCGACGCTGCGGATACCACGCAGCCCGTTCCGCGTTGAGGTTATAAACAGTGGACAGCAAGAAGAATAATCACAAACACGCCCATTATACCCACCTATGCCCAGAGTCCGCAGTAAAAAATGAGGCGCTAGGTCCGAAAACCTGACACACTAGGGGTAATTCCTGAGCATAAAGCAGTGCGGAAGTGGCTTCAGAACGAAGTGACAATCGCGAGCCCCTGCGCGGTTCGAGTGCAGTCGAACAGAAGGTGAAGAGCCCATCTTCCTTTTAGAAGGGCTGAGGGATCTCGTTGGATGGCGCTCGGCGGATCGTCCGCATCTGATCGCCCACGGCTCCCATTTGGAGGTAGCGGGCTTGCCTTCCTGTTTCAAAAACATGCGGTTCGCAAATACGAGCGTCGTCGGCGCAATCGTGATCGATCCTGAGCCCCACGAAGATCGGCGCGGTAGATTTTTCAGGGCGTGGTGTTGCCGAGAATTTGAGGAACACGGTATCTATTTCGTGCCAACGCAGGCGAACATGGGATTTAGCGCTAGAAAAGGGACGGTGCGGGGTATGCACTTCCAACTGGCGCCAGCGCTCGAGGCAAAGCTGGTCCGCTGCACCAGGGGCGCAATGTTCGACGTAATTATTGACCTTCGGCCGGAATCGAGTTCGTATGGAACATGGTATGGAGTTGAACTAACCGCCGATAACGCCAGAATGCTATACGTCCCCCAATCCTGTGCGCACGGATACCAGACACTCGAGGACGACACAGAGATGCATTACATGACATCCGGGTTCTATGACGCGCAGGCTGTACGAGGCGTGCGATACAACGATCCGATGTTCGATATTCAATGGCCAATGACAGCCACGTTGGTCTCAGATCAGGACCGCAATTGGCCCTTACACAAAAGACGCCAAACATCGTCAAGTTGAGCTGAGGGCAACAAAGTCTGTGATGGTAGATACTAGTCTCCAACTTTGCGAGCAACGAGGACAGCCGATTCGGGTCGGGATGATCGGGGCAGGCGCGACAGGGCGGGCCATTGCCCTTCAGCTTGCAACGCCCGTCGCGGGAATTCGTCTGGTCGGCATCGCCAATCGAACTTTAAAGAACGGTGAGCGCGCATTTAAAGAATCTGGCATCTCCGTCTGGCTGACCGTAACTTCGGCACGAGCGGCTGGAACCGCAATCGACCTCGGGATCCCCGTGTTGACCGAAGACCCTACCGTGCTCGTCGGTTGCGACTCCGTAGACCTCATTGTGGAAGCTACAGGGACGATCGACGCCGCGGCCGTCTCCGTCCTCGCAGCCATTGAACATCGAAAGGACGTCGTACTGGTGAACGCCGAACTCGATTCGCTGCTGGGACCAATTCTCAAGGCGAAGGCAGATGAGGCTGGAGTTGTAATCACCCATACCGACGGAGACGAGCCCGGGGTTGCGATGACTCTGATTCGTTACCTTCGTACACTGGGTCTTCGCGTCGTGGCGGCTGGAAATATAAAGGGCATTGTCGACTATTACCGTAATCCGGAGACACAGCGTTCATTCGCGGAAAGACATGGCCAGGACGTAAGGAAAGTCACTTCTTTCGCGGATGGCACAAAGCTATCGATGGAAGCGACAGTGCTCGCGAACGCAACAGGGTTCCGTGCGGGCCGACGAGGAATGTATGGACCTGCCTGCGACAATGTGCGCGAGATCGCAAACTTGCTTCCGCCGGAAGATATGCTTGAAATCGGTCTGGTAGACTACGCGCTTGGGGCAGCGCCGCATACTGGAGCCTTCGCCATCACCTATGAGGATTCGCAGTTGAAGAGATTGCAGCTTAGCTATTACAAACTCGGGGGCGGCCCTTTCTATGTTTTCTATACGCCCTTTCATTTGCCTCATATCCAAATAGCCTCTACGATCGGTCGTGCGTTTATTCATAGAGATCCGACTGTGGCGCCGATCGGAGGACCTATTTGCGAAGTCGTAACTGTAGCAAAGCGCGACCTGAAGGCTCGCGAGCGCCTGGATGGCGTCGGCGGGTTCTGCACGTACGGTCTCATTGAAAATGCTCAAGCAGCCCGAGTTAGGTCGGACCTGCCTATAGGGCTTTCCGAAGGTTGTATACTTCGTCGCGACGTTTCCAAAGACGCCGTGCTTTCCTTCGAAGACGTTGATATGCTCGCAAACGGAATAGTCAAGGACCTTTGGCGGGAGCAATTTTCGAGATGGCAAGTTGCGCCGATTGGGACGGGCGCCAGCTCGCAGACGAACGCCCAGTTGACTTAAGCTCGTGGCCGCGGCAGCATCCGCGTTCCGATCTATCCATTCAACAAAGCCTCATCGAATACATCCTGAGAAATCTGGTCTCATGCCCGAAGGATCCTTCTGGAAGAATCGACGCGTACTGGTGACTGGCCACACTGGCTTTAAAGGAAGCTGGCTTTCCTTGTGGCTCAACGCCCTTGGCGCAAGAGTGTCCGGTTATGCACTGCCCCCTCCGACCGAGCCGAGCCTATTCCAACAAGCGGCGGTAGGGATCGCCGTTCAAACCATTTATGGAGACATCCGTGACTTTGAAGGTCTCAATGCGGCTATCGCGCGGTGCGACCCCGAGATAATCTTTCACATGGCAGCCCAATCCGTTGTGACACGAGGATACGAAGATCCCATTGAAACGTATGGTTCTAACGTAATGGGGACGGTTCATCTGCTGGAGGCTTTGCGGCGGTCAAAACGATCTTGTGTTGTGGTCAACATTACCAGCGATAAGTGCTATGAAAATCGGGAATGGATCTGGGGATACCGCGAGAACGATCCTCTCGGAGGTGCGGATCCCTACTCAAGTTCGAAGGCGTGTTCGGAATTGGTGACCGACGCCTTCCGCGAATCGTTCTTCCCGGCGCACTCCTATGAGAGCCACGGAATCGCGGTTGCCACGGCTCGCGCCGGGAATGTCATAGGAGGCGGCGATTGGACTCACAATCAATTAATTCCCGATCTGATGCGGGCCTTTCTTGCCGGCCGGACCTGCGTGATCCGTAATCCACACGCCATTCGGCCGTGGCAGTTCGTCCTGGATCCGCTCCGCGGATATCTGCTTCTCGGCCGGCAACTCGTGGACAACGGACCGCGCTTCGCCTCGAGCTGGAACTTCGGTCCACCTCAGACAGACGGTAAGCCCGTCTCCTGGATCGCCGACCGCGTGGCGTGCCTGTGGGGACATAATGTATCCTGGCGTCACGGTGAGTCCAAATACTCCAAAGAGGCTGGATCGCTCATGCTTGACTCTTCGAAGGCTCGAACATACTTAGGTTGGCACCCCACCCTTTCTTTGTGCGCTGCTCTAGACTGGACTACAGACTGGTACCGTGCTTATCAACAAGGACGCGATTTGATTCGCACCACACGCTCTCAGCTAGAGCGTTACGAAGCGCTGACAGCAAACAACACCGCCTCCGGGTCTGTGTCGGCCACTTCCGTCGACGTCAGCACTGCATTAGACACGTGCGTTTAGGCTAGGCAGCTTTTTCACCGACGTACTAACCGAAGGAAACTCAGCCGTTGTCGAACATCGTCATCCTCGGAACTGGAATGGCTGGACTTGGAGCGGCGCACCGTCTCCACGAAAACGGGATAACTCCCGCTATATACGACAAGAACAACTTCCACGGTGGCCATACAGCCTCCTTCCGTTATGAACCAGGATTCCTATTCGATGTCGGCCCGCACATCTCTTTTACCAAGGATCGCCGCATCCAGAGTCTGTTCAGTGACAGCGTCGACCAAGAGTTCGAGTCAGTACAGATCATTTTAAATAACTATTGGCATGGATATTGGCCTCAACATCCGATACAACTCCACCTTCATGGACTCCCACAGGATATCGTGGCTAAGGTGATCGACGATTTCATTCAAGAACAAGACTCGCCGAGGCGTCAGGTCAGGACTTATGCCGACTGGCTGTTATCGAGCTTCGGCCGTACGTTCGCCGAACTCTTCCCCATGCAGTACGCGCGCAAATACCACCTGACGAGCGCCGACAACATGACCGTAGATTGGCTCGGACCGCGCTTTTATCGCCCAACACTCCAGGAATTACTGCGCGGCGCGCAATCGCTCAAGGCACCGCAGAACCACTACATAACTCACTTTCGCTATCCGGCTCGTGGCGGATTCGTATCCTACCTGCGGAAGTTTCTCCCGCTTGGAACTATAAACCTCTGCCACGAGGTGAAACAAATCGATCCCAGCACCCGGGCTCTCTACTTTTCTAATGGCACAGTAGCGCGCTATGATGCCCTGATTTCCTCAGTCCCTTTGCCAGATGTCGTGCGGCTAATACCGGGCACACCGCAGGATGTTCTCACCGCCGCGAGCCAACTGGCGTGTTCCACTTGTGTTTTGGTGAACCTAGGTGTGAATCGCGAGGACCTTTCGAGCGCCCATATCACATACTTCTACGATGACGACATCTGCTTTACTCGGGTTGGCTTTCCTCATATGCTAGCATCGAGTAATGCTCCCCCTGGAACCGGCAGCATTCAGGCGGAAATATATTTCTCTGCAAAATATCGCCCTTTGACAAATATGCCTCACGAGTGGATCGATCCTGTGATCGCCGATCTCCGCCGTTGCGGTCTTCTCCGCGAAAACGATCGCATAATATTTAAGACCGCGATGATAATTCCATATGCTAACGTGATTTTTGATCTTGACAGGGCCGCTTCTCTTCGCATCGTCCATGGTTATTTGGACGACCTCGGCATCATGTATTGTGGACGATATGGCGATTGGGGCTACCTGTGGACGGACGAGAGCTTCAAAAGCGGAGAATTAGCAGCCGAGCGAGCGCTTTCGAGCATTTCGCGACGCCCAGCATTGCATCACCTCGGACAAGCGTACTGCTAATCTTTCGTTCTAGCACAGCCTTTTACTGAGCACAGTCACTATTCAGAGGCCTTAATGCCCTGGCCTGAGCGAGAATTGCTAAAGAAGATGACAACTGGTGCGAAACCTTTATCACCTTCTACTCACCTTGCCCCCCAGTCGCGCGTACTGCTGCTTTCGCACAGAAACATTGCCGGGCCCGCGCTCTTCCGGTGCCCTCACTACGAGTTTGAGGACATTATCTGTCAGATCGACTCCGCCGACCTGGTGGCCCCCAACCCCGGCCCTTGGTTCGACGTACGGTCCAGACTTGCGAAACGTGTCGCCTGGCATTTGCCCCTATCGCTGAATCCTGGCATCCCACGGATCACGATAAACAGACATTATGACCTGCTCTTCTCGATCTGCAACGCACCCATCGATCTGCTGATGCTCAACGCCATCGAGAACTGGGACAGCCTTGCAGACGTGTCCATTTGCATGCTGGACCAACTCTGGGTGACGCATTTTACAGCCAACAAGCACTTACTTAATACGCTGGTGGCGCGCTTTGACTGCATCTTGCTGTATTACAGCGGCAGTGTGGAACCCCTTGCGCGTGTTATCGGCCGTACATGCGCTTTTGTTCCACCAGGAGTGGACGCCCTGTTGTTTAACCCGTACCCACAGTGTCCCCGGAGAGTGATAGATATTTACAGCGTCGGCCGTCGATCGGAAATCACTCATCGGGACATGATCGACTTCTCGCACAAGGCCGGGCTCTTTTACGCTCACGACACGATTGCCGGTAGTCACGCCATCACCGCCACAGAACACCGAGCCCAATATGCTAACACGACTAAACGAAGTCGCTACTTCCTCGTGAACCCCGCTCTGATAGATCAGCCGCACGTCCGCGGTGACCAGGAAGAGCTTGGAAACAGATACTTTGAGGGGGCAGCGGCCGGTACGATTATGATCGGAACGTGTCCTCGTAATCCGGTGTTTGGAGAGCTGTTCAACTGGCCAGACGCGGTTATCGATTTGCCGTATAACTCCACCCGCGCAGGGGATGTTATACGAGAGTTAGACAAAGATCGCGAAAGACAGGAGACAATACGCGCCAATAACATGACTCAGACACTGCTGAAGCATGATTGGGCCTACCGCTGGGAGACCATCCTGACTTTTGCCGGCCTGCCACCTCTGCCAGCACTCGTGGAAAGAAAACATCGCCTTCGGCAACTGGCCACGCACATCTTATACTTTCCGAGCTCTCGGACTGAAGCAGAGAAGCGCGAATACGTCGCGTCATTCGGTCTTGATGTCTTTTAGAGTTCGAAGCCACAACGTCAGCGGCTAAGGGTCTCGACAAGCACTAAACACTGTCAGCCGACCGTTCGCAGCGTGTAGCTATCGCTCAATTAGCATTCGTCGGACAGGCGGTCGGGACCAGGACCAAGGAGGGGCAAATGAAAGTCGTGTTGTTCTGCGGCGGGTTGGGAATGCGCATTCGCGAATACTCAGAGAGTATACCGAAACCCATGGTTACTATCGGGTATCGGCCGATCCTTTGGCATGTGATGAAGTACTATGCTCATTACGGTCACCGCGACTTTATCTTATGTCTGGGGTATAGAGGCGACGCGATTAAAGCCTACTTTCTTAACTATAACGAGTGTACATCCAATGATTTTGTCCTCTCCCAGGGAGGGAAGAGTCTCTATCTGTTCAATCGAGACATACAGGACTGGCGTATCACGTTCGTAGACACAGGGCTTGACACCAACATCGGCCAAAGGCTCCTTGCCGTTGAGCAGCACCTTGAGGGGGAGGATACGTTCCTGGCAAACTACAGCGACGGGCTGACAGATCTGCCGCTGCCCGAGCAACTTGATCACTTCTGGCACAAGGATAAAATCGCAAGCTTCTTGAGTGTCAGACCGAACCTCAGTTACCACGTTGTGGCCGTTCACGACGATGGTAGTAGCCTTGTATCCGGCATTCGCGCTATAAATAATGGATCTGTATGGATCAATGGCGGCTTTTTTATATTCAAGAAGCAGATTTTTGATTATATTAGAGATGGTGAGGACTTGGTGAATGAACCGTTCACGCGGCTGCTCACAATCCGAGAATTAGTATGCTTTCGCTATGCCGGGTTTTGGGCGGGTATGGATACGTTCAAAGACAAGCAGCAACTTGAAAGTTTGTGCACTGCCGGTGTGGCGCCTTGGGAAATTTGGAAGCGCAAAGATAGTCGCAGTATCAGAATCGATCTCGATCGGGAGGCGCAGTGCATTCCCTAAAGCTGCCGTGGCCACCCAGTTCGCCCCTGAACGTTCTTTGTTTGGGGGCTCATTCGGATGACATCGAAATCGGTTGCGGCGGCACCGTTCTACGCTTGGCTGACCAGTATCCACATTGCGTTTTTCATTGGGTGGTATTCAGCGCCGCCGGCGCCCGAGCGGCGGAGGCGGAACGGTCGGCTGCCCGTTTTGTTGGCGGACCGACTCTTCGAACAACCATCAGAGATTTCCGTGATGGTTGCTTGGACTTTTATGGGCCATCAATCAAAACGCTATTCGAGGATCTGAAAACTGTATCGCCGGACTTGATCCTTACGCATCAGCGTAAGGACGCACACCAAGACCACAGACTGATTGCAGAACTAACCTGGAATACATTTCGACATCATTTGATTCTCGAATACGAAATCCCGAAATATGACGGGGATATGGGACAGCCAAATGTGTTTTTTGCTCTTGAGCAAGATTTAAGCCACAAAAAAGTTGAACTTCTGCTAGAATCTTTTCCGTCCCAACGTAATAGATACTGGTTCAAAGAGGAACTGTTCCTCGCCCTTATGCGGCTTCGGGGCATGGAGTGTCGATCCGACACCGGATACGCTGAGGCCTTCTACTGTCGCAAGCTGCTGTTATAAAGGACTGAGCGATCCGCTCTGGAGTTCCGCTCCGGTAGAGGCCCTTCGTAAATGGATCAAGCCAGCATTTTGTCACCATCGCCGGAAGAGTCGGACGTTAATGAAGGTCTTCAGGCTATCCTGCGCGTTTCTTGGCGGAACCGCTGGTGCGTCGGGTTGACCGCGGTGGCGAGCCTTGTTGCAGCGTCCGCTGTGGCGTATCTGCTTCCGAGCGTCTATGAATCGGAGGCGACCATCCTCATTAAAGAGCAACAGTTTTCTAGGAATGTGGTCTCTCCGTTTTCAGTCGAGGTACCAGCCGAACGAATTCAGAGGATGACCCATGAAGTATTATCTCGCGCGAAGATTCTGGAGAGCATCGATGAAACGGGCATTTTCGCGGAGGAGCGGGCACAGTCGCCGGATCGGGCAGTGGAATTGATGCGAAAGTCTATCAAGATCACGCCGCGCGATGTGTCACGCAATGATTCGTTCGGCGCTTTCTCAATTTCGTTCACCGCAGCAACACCGGAGCTTGCCCAACGGATGACCTCACAATTGTCGTCGCTCTTTGTCGAGGAGCAGTCAAAGGGCGAGGCGGATCGCGCTGAGCTCAGGGCGAGATTTTTTAACGATCAATTGAGCGAAAAGGGAAGGAAGGTGTCGGAACTGGCTCGTCGGGTTCGGGAATTCAAGGCCCGCTTTGCATCGGAGCTACCCGAGGCACGTGCGGCTAACCAACAACTCTTGGGGCAACTGCGGTTTCAACTCGACGCTACAAGAGCTAAGCGTGATCAAGCCAGGCAGCAGCGAGCCGCACTGCTCCTCCTGTTCCGTGAAAACCTCGTGGCGCGACTGAGTAAACTTAAGGTCGACCGAGCGGAATTACTGGAGCGTTTCACTGCGAAATACCCCGAAGTATTGAGGAAGAATAACGAGATTGCAGATCTCGAGAAACTCCTTGCCGACCCGGGATTAGGCGAGGGTAGACAGGATAAGGAGAGCAGGACTGTGGCGTTCTCTGATGCGAGTTTGGCGCAGATCGAGCAGCAACTTGAAACCAGCCGTGTTGAGAGTGAAGTTTTGGTCGGTGAGCAGCGCGCTATTGAGGCATCGATTGAAGAATGTCAATGGCACTTAAGCTTGACCCCCGCGAGGGAGGAAGAACTGTCTGCAATGGCGCGTGAACAGGACGCTTTGAATCAGGAGATTACAGGACTCGAAAAAATCGACCAGCAGTCGGAACTCTCCGCGGACATGGATAAACATCAGGTCGGCCAGGAGTTTCGAATTTTGGATCCACCGTCGCTGCCGTCGACACCATCGAGCCCCCCCAGGTTGAAAATTAGTATTGCAGCCCTCATCGCAGGCCTGGGTCTGGGGATAGTAGTGGCTTACTTTCGGGCAAAATGCAATCCAACTTTTTGTTCGGAGCGCGAGCTCATTCAGTTTTTCGCGGCGCCACTCGTGGTGAGCGTCCCTTTGCTGGTGACGCCCGCTGAGAATCGTAAGCGACAATGGCTCGCCATCGCTGGATGGATAGGCGGTGGTTTGGTAACAGCCGGAGTTTTTGCGATTGAATACTATGTCTACAAACATCCATGACGCCGGCTCTCTTCGAGGACCTGATCGAGAAAATATCGGTTTAATTATATTGATTTCGGACAATAGCTTGAGCCAGAACTGTGTCGAATCCCCAATCCTCCACGACGTGTCCGCCAGCCCAGTTTGCTTACGTTACGACCCGTCCTGGTCCTGGGCGGCGATTGTTCCGCTCACACAAAACGTTGTTTTTTCAGGTTTGTACACGAGATCGGCCTCGGCGCGAGCGAGTTCGACGTAACGGATTATATGAGTAAGGTATTTGAAGCGCTCCGCCGCTTGGAGCGAGGGTCTAGCCGCCTCCAGCAGGGGACGTTGGCAGTTTCCTCGCCGGCTGGACCCACGCCATCAGTCGATGATGAAAGACAAAAAACGGCAGCTGCCGGCCAGGTACCTCCGGCAACCTCAACCGCCTTTCAAGATCACTGTGGTTCGGTTTTCGATCTCAATCAGGTACCCGTCGAGGACGCGACCATCACGTCGGCCAGCCGCCTAGTCTATCACCTGGACCCCGATTCCCCCGGCGCTGACCGCTTCAGGTTGCTGCGGATGCATCTCGGGCGTCTATGGGAGTCCGGAAAACTAAGGACACTCTTCGTAACGAGCGCGCGGGCGAAGGACGGCAAATCAACCATCGTGTTGAGCCTCGCAACCGCCTTGGCAGAGCGCGGACAAAGGAACATACTCGTGATCGATGGTGATCTGGTTCGCTCGAGCGTTGCGGAACGCCTAGGTATCGAAAACCGCCGCGGGTTGGCGGAATGCCTCGAAGATTCTTTGAATCCACTGTTATTGGTACGCCGGATAGGGCCGCTTGGCTGGTATCTACTCTCCTCTGGGCGGCCAAACACTAACCCCACGGAACTCTTACAGTCGTCTGCTCTTTCTAACGTTTTCGAAGTGCTGCGACCTCATTTCGATTGGATTATTATCGATACTCCGCCAGTAATACCCTTGACGGACACCTTGTCGATTGCTCGATATGCGGACGCTGGGTTGTTGGTTTTGCGCGCCGATCGAACGCCGCGGCATGCGGTCCAGAATGCGATCGCACGCATAGGCTCGCAACACTTGCTTGGAATGATCCTCAACGGATCGGAAGAATGTGAGCGGCTCTACTCCCAATACAATAAGTCCTACAGTCTAAGGAGCCAGACTCAGGGCAGAGTACCCCGTTCACAGGCCCCGCCACAATAGTGATCTATCCAATGATGTAGCGGACCTGAGATGCCAACATCACTAAAAGCGCTCCCTGGAACGGGCCGTCTTCGCGATCAGAATAAACTTCGGTGACCCGCCCCGCGAACTTGTACCAACCGGCGCTGGAAAATCCGGGGTCAAGGTTGCTCCGGAGGCCCGAATGACGGGCGTTCTATCGTATCTGGAAATTCCAGAAACGAGCTATAGATA
>Ga0070738_10000480_pt1 | contig 114504 bp, 113 predicted proteins | sample Coa_R2_2_FD_66446 | JGI IMG/M metagenome (GOLD analysis project Ga0070738, IMG submission 66446) | Surface soil microbial communities from Centralia Pennsylvania, which are recovering from an underground coalmine fire - Coalmine... | ecosystem: Environmental > Terrestrial > Soil >... | reverse complement strand
ACCGAGTCCTTCGCCAAGGTCCTGTCAGCCGGCAATCGCGAGCTGCTGCGCGTCATCGCCGAGAAGGCGCCGGGGTCGCTCGACGAGCTGGCGCGCATCACCGGCAAGGCCAAGTCGAACTTGTCGCGCACGCTCAGGACCATGGAAGGTTACGGCCTGGTCCGCCTCGAACGCGGCGAGCGGGGACGCATCACGCCCAAGGTTATGCACGACCGGGTCGAGCTGGACCTGCCGCTCACGCTGTCCCGCAAGGCAAGCTGAGTTCGCAGTTCTGTTCTGAACTGGCGGAGGGGGCGGGATTCGAACCCGCGAGACGATTCATCACCGTCTACACACTTTCCAGGCGTGCGCCTTCGACCGCTCGGCCACCCCTCCCCGGCGCGCCGCCCCGCGCTGTCGCGGGCGGCGCCGACCGGGCGCGGAGACTAGCGGAGGCCATGGCGGGAAGCAACCAAGCGCCCCAAGCCAAGCGCCCAAGCGCCGACGCGGCGGCGGCGCCGCGAGTTGTCGCCGCAGGCGCGAGGCTGCTAAGGTGCTGAAACGCAATCGAGGGGGAGAGGCAGCCCATGATCCTCGGGCGCCTGCTGGGCTGGCTCGTCATTCTCTGCGGCCTCATCGTCCTCGGCCGCGACCTCTTCGCCTGGTATGGCGACGGCCGCTTCGCCCCGATCGCCATCGGCCAGCTCTGGTTCGACCTCGACCCGACGAGCCTCGAATTGCTGCAGCCGGCGATCCAGCGCCATATCTACCCGCCGCTCTGGGACTGGATCGTGCAGCCGGTATTGCTCTGGTACGCCTTTCCGACGCTGCTCGTCCTCGGCGCCCTGCTCCTCCTGCTCTGCCGCGGCCGCCGCGAGCGCGCGCGGGCGCGGCGGCGCCGCCGCTGAGCCGCGGCCGCCGCCTCAGCTATCGCCCATTTTGAGCGCGGCGAGGAAGGCCGATTGCGGGATCTCGACCTTGCCGAACTGGCGCATGCGCTTGCGGCCCTCTTTCTGCTTCTCGAGGAGCTTGCGCTTGCGCGTCACGTCGCCGCCATAGCATTTGGCGAGGACGTCCTTGCGGAACGGCTTCACCGTCTCGCGCGCGATGATGCGGCCGCCGATCGCCGCCTGGATGGCGATGGCGAAGAGCTGGCGCGGGATCAGCTCCTTGAGGCGCTCGCAGAGCGCGCGCCCGCGCTTCTCGGCGGCGCTGCGGTGGACGATGACGGCGAGGGCGTCGACGGGCTCGGAATTGACGAGGATGTTCATGAGGACGAGATCGCCCTCGGCATAGCCGTCCATCTGGTAGTCGAAGCTGGCATAGCCGCGGCTCAATGATTTGAGGCGGTCGTAGAAGTCGAACACCACCTCGTTCAAGGGCAGGCGATAGACCACCATCGCCCGGCTGCCGGCATAAGTGAGGTCCTTCTGGATGCCGCGCCGCTCCTGGCAGAGCGTCAGCACGGGCCCGAGATAGGCGTCGGGGACGAGGATCGTCGCCTTGATCCACGGCTCCTCGATATGGTCGATGCGCACCGGATCCGGCATGTCGGCCGGGTTGTGCAGCGCCATCACCTCGCCATTCGTCAGGTGGATCTTGTAGACGACGGAGGGCGCCGTCGTGATGAGGTCGAGGTCGAATTCGCGCTCCAGACGCTCTTGAATGATCTCGAGGTGGAGGAGGCCGAGGAAGCCGCAGCGGAAGCCGAAGCCGAGGGCCGCCGAGGTCTCGGGCTCGTATTCGAAGCTGGCGTCGTTGAGACGGAGCTTCGCCAGGCTGTCGCGCAGCCGCTCGTAATCGGCGGCGTCGGTCGGGAAGAGGCCGCAAAAGACGACGGACTGCACCGGCTTGAAGCCGGGGAGCGGCGCCGCCGCCGGCCGGCGATCCTCGGTGATGGTGTCGCCAACGCGGCAGTCGGCGACGGTCTTGATGCCGGCGGTGATGAAGCCGACCTCGCCGGGGCCGAGCTCGTCGATGGGCACGCCCTTCGGCGTGAAGACGCCGGTGCGCTCGACGGGGTGGACGGCGCCCGTCGCCATGAGGCGCACCTTCATGCCGGGCCGCAGCACGCCGTCCTTGACACGGACCAGGATGACGACGCCGAGATACTGGTCGTACCAGCTGTCGACGAGAAGGGCCTTCAGCGGCGCCTCGCGGTCGCCTTGGGGCGGCGGCAGGCGCTCGACCAGAGCCTCCAGCACCGCGTCGATGCCGAGCCCGGTCTTGGCCGAGATCATGACGGCGTGGGAGGCGTCGAGGCCGATCACCTCCTCGATCTGCTCCTTGACGCGCTCGGGCTCGGCCGCCGGCAAATCGATCTTGTTGAGGACGGGGACGATCTCGTGATTGGCCTCGATCGCCTGGTAGACATTGGCGAGGGTCTGCGCCTCGACGCCCTGGCTCGCATCGACGACGAGGAGCGAGCCCTCGCAAGCGGCCAAGGACCGGCTCACCTCGTAGGTGAAGTCGACATGGCCCGGCGTGTCCATGAGGTTCAGCTCATAGGTTTCGCCGTTCTTCGCCCGGTAGGTGAGGCGCACGGTCTGCGCCTTGATGGTGATGCCGCGCTCGCGCTCGATCTCCATGTTGTCGAGCACCTGCTCGCGCATCTCGCGCTCGGCGAGCCCGCCGCAGGCCTGGATGAGGCGGTCGGCGAGCGTCGATTTGCCATGGTCGATATGCGCGATGATGGCGAAGTTGCGGATGTGGCGGAGATCGGTCATGCGGCGGGCCTGAGGGAGACGGCTGGAACATAGGGGCGGGGGCGGGCAAGCGCAACCGAAGCGCCGGGCACGAAGCCGCCAATGAGCACGCGGCCGCGCGCGTTGTTCACCACGAAGACAAAGGCACGGAGGAATCTTCGCGGACGGGGAGCGCCCATGAACATGCGGCCGGCGATCAGGTCGCCGGCGCGGCGCCCTTGCTTTGTGCCTTCCTGTCCTTGTGGTTGGACGTCGCGGGCTTCTGCACTCGCCGATCATCACGGCGAAGCATTGATGCCGTCACCTCTCGGGTTCATGGCCGCTTCGATCGCGCGCGAGCCGCAACACGCCGGCATCGGGCCTGGCGATCTCGACGATCGTTTCGAGGGGGACGAGGCGGCGGTCGAAATCGCGCATCTCCGCAGCCAGGCGGTCCGCGGCGCTGGCGACGGAAACGACTTTTCCGTTCAGCTCGATCGCGGTCCCCTGCGCATGATAATGGTATGATCATCGCGGGATTTCAATTCGCCGCGATCGAACATTCGCCGCGATCGGAAAATGGACCTTCAGCGGACGGTGGACGAGGCCGGGAATCCCCGCAGCTTCGCCGCGAGGCTCTGCGCGTCGAAGGGGGCGCGGACCTTGGCGTCGTTGTCGAAATAGGCATAGACGTCGCGCCTGCCGCGACGGGGCGGCGGCTCCGGGCTGGCGCAATCGCGGTCTCGGGGCTCGCCGCCCGCCGCCCAGCGCGCGATCCGTGCCGCCCAGCGATCGAGCGCCGCTTCCGAATAGCCGCTCGCATAGAGCTCTTCCGAGCCGTGGAAGCGAAGGTAGAGGAAATCCGCCGTCACATCCTCGAAATAGGGCCAGCCGACCGCGTCGGCGAAGACGAGGGCGATGCGGTGGCGGCGGAGGAGGGCGACGAAGCGCGGCGTGCGGAAGCTCTCGTGGCGAATCTCGACGGCGTGACGGATGGACCGCGTCGGTTGCGCCTCGAAGAAGGCGCGGCCGGCGACGCGATGGTCGTGCCGCCGGGCGAGCCGCGCCGCGGCGTCGGTGTCGCGCGGCAGGAGCGCGAAGAACGCCTCGAACCGCGCCTCGTCGAAACCGAGATTGGGCGGGAATTGCCAGAGGATGGGGCCCAGCTTCTCTTTGAGGCGCAGCACGCCCGAGGCGAAGAAATTGGCGAGTGGCGCCTCGACATCCTTCAGCTTCTTCATATGGGTGATGAAGCGCCCGCCCTTCACGGCGAAGACGAAGCCCCGAGGCGTCGCGGCATGCCACTCGGCAAAGCGCTCCGGCCGCTGCAGCGAATAGAAGGTGCCGTTGATCTCGATGGTGGCGAAGAGCCCGGCCGCATAGGCGAGTTCGCGCCGCTGCGGCAGCCCCTGGGGATAGAAGGCGCCGCGGCGCCAGGGCGGGTAGCGCCAGCCGGAAATGCCGATGCGGATGCGCCCCGGCGCCGCCATCGCGAAGGCGAGGCCAGCCGCCCCGGCTCAGGCCCCTTTTCCGGCGGCTTGGCGGCGCAGCGCCTTCAACTCCTCGAAGCGCGCCGTCACATCGCGCATGACCGCGGCGATCCCGGCCATTTGCCCGCCCTCGTCGCGGAACGGCACGATCGTGAACTCGACCGAGATGCGGACGCCGTCCTTGCGCAGCGCCGGCACCGACAACAAGTCGCCTGCGCCATAGCGGCTCTCGCCGCTCGCCATGGTGCGGCGGTAGCCCTCCCAATGGCGCGCACGCAGCCCTTCCGGGATGATGAGGTCGAGCGAGCGTCCGACCGCCTCCGCCGCGGACCAGCCGAAGATGCGCTCGGCGCCGCGGTTCCAGAAGCCGATCGCGCCGTCGCGATCGGCGAAGACGACGGCGTCGGGCATGGATTCGACGAGGATCCGGCAGAAGCGATCGATCGCGAACGGCATGGCGCGCTCCTCTCGGATCGAGGATATAGCGCGCCCCCACCCCGCTGTCAGGCGACGCGGCAGGAGCGGCGGTCGCGCGGCCGCGCCGGCCGGCCCGCCCGCGCCGCCGCCGCGGCGGCGATGGCTCCTTCGATCGTGGCGAGAAGGCGCTGGCGGTCCAAGGGCTTTTCCAGCACGGCGACGGCGCCGAAGAGGCGCATGGCGCGGCTGCACGGATCGTCGACCGCGCCGGCATTGCCGGTCATGCCGATGATGGGCAGATGCGGCAGCACGGCGCGCAGCCGCGCGATCGTCTCGATGCCGTCGCATTCGGGCATGTAGAGGTCGGTGAGGACCGCGTCGAACGACGCCTCTTTCGCGATCTGCACGATCCGCGCGCCGTTGGCCGCGGTCGTCACCGAATGCCCGGCGCGCGTCAGCACGCGGTCCAGATATTCCCGGTAGGCCCGATCATCGTCGATGACGAGGAGTTTCGCCATGGCCCGGCTCCCGCCAGAGAGGCTCGCGCGCCAATAAGCTCCGCGCGTAGTCGGAGGTTTCTATCGATTTCCGCAGCTCTTGGTTGTGACCGCCGTCACAGAAACGCCCGTGCAGCGGCGCCGGACGTGACGGCGATCACAGCGCGGCTCGCCGCCTTGCCTCGAAGGCGGCCGCCAATCCATCATGCCGGGATACGGCACCAAGGGAGAGCGTCGTGGCGGAGAACCGGCAGAGGGATTTGGCGATCGGCATCGCCGGGCTCGGCGCCATCGGGCGCGGCGTCGCCGCCGGGCTCGCCGCCGGCATTCCGGGGCTGCGCCTCGAAGCGGTGGCGGCACGCGATCCGGGCAAGGCCCGGGATTTCCTCCGCAGCAAGAACCTCGCCGCCGATATCCTGGCTTTCCCCGAGCTCGCCGCGCGCTCCGACCTCGTCATCGAGTGCCTGCCGGCGGCGCAATTCGCCGCGATTGCCGCGCCGGTCATTGCGGCCGGCAAGATCTTCGTGCCGCTCAGCGTCGGCATGCTGCTCGTCCATGACGATCTCGTCGCCAAGGCGCGCGCGACGGGCGCGCGCATCCTCGTGCCGACGGGCGCGCTGCTCGGCCTCGATGCGGTGCGCGCCGCCGCCGAGGGCAAGGTCCACCGCGTCCGCATGGTGACGCGGAAGCCGCCGAAGGGGCTGGCGGGCGCGCCCTATCTCCTCGCCAACAACATCTCCGTCGAGGGGCTGACGGCGCCGCTCCGCGTCTTCGCCGGGACGGCGCGCGAGGGGGCGCGCGGCTTTCCCGCCAATGTCAATGTCGCGGCGGCGCTGAGCCTCGCGGGCATCGGCGCCGATGCGACGGAGCTTGAAATCTGGGCCGATCCCGCGCTCGAGCGCAACACGCATACGATCGAGGTGGAGGCGGAGGCGGCGCGCTTCACCATGACGATCGCGGGCGTGCCCTCGGACGAGAATCCGCGCACCGGCAAGATCACGGCGCTCAGCGTTCTCGCGCTGCTGCGCGGCCTCACCGCGACGTTGCGCGTCGGCTCCTGAGCCGGATCCCCCGCGCACGAGAGCGTGACTGACCCGTCCCCTCGAATCGGCTAGCATCGCCGGCCGAGGCTCACGTCGATTGACCCCCAGCTCATGGAAGGACGGTAAGAATGATCGACGTTTATTACTGGACGACGCCCAACGGGCACAAGGTGACGATGTTCCTCGAGGAGACGGGCCTCGAATACCGCCTCATCCCGATCAATATCGGCAAGGGCGAGCAGTTCAAGCGGGAGTTCCTCGCCGTCGCGCCCAACAACCGCATTCCGGCCATCCTTGACCGCAAGCCGGCCGATGGCGGCGCGCCGGTCTCGCTCTTCGAATCGGGCGCCATCCTCCTCTATCTCGCCGACAAGACCGGCAAGCTCATTCCGAAGAGCCTGCGCGGCCGCGCGGCCGCTCTCGAATGGCTTTTCTGGCAAATGGCGGGGCTGGGGCCGATGGCCGGCCAGAACCACCATTTCAGCAATTATGCGCCCGAGAAGATCCCGTACGCGATCGACCGTTACGTCAAGGAAACGAACCGGCTCTACGGCGTCCTCGACAAGCGCCTTGCCGAGCACGAATTCGTCGCCGACGAGTACTCGATCGCCGACATTGCGGCATATCCCTGGATCGTGCCCTATGAGCGGCAGGGGCAGAAGCTCGAAGACTTCCCGCATCTGAAGCGCTGGTTCGAGGCGATCCGCGAGCGGCCGGCGACGAAGCGCGCCTACGACCGGGCGAAGGAAATCAACCCCAACCCGCCCGCGACCATGACCGAGGACGCGAAGAAGATTCTCTTCGGCCAGACCGCCGCGACCGTGGCGGCGAAAGCGTCGTAGCGGCGTTCTCGACGCCTTCGTCGGATCACCCCCTCCCCTTCGACCATTCAATCACCCTCCCTCTCGACGGGGGCGGGTCGGGGGTGGGGGTGTTCGGGCGCACGATTTGCGGGTGGCGAACGCCCCCCGCAAGAGGGAGAGAACATGTGCGCTCTCCCCAGCAAGACGGAGCTCCGTCGAGCCGCCTGCTCTCAACGCATAGCTTCACCAAGATTTAACCTTGTTTTTTTCTAGTTCTGTCGGACCATGGGCTACGGGCCGGCCGGCGGTTTCGCCTCTCCCGCCGCCCCCGATCGAGGCCTCTCATGAAGCGCGAGATCCAACGCTCGACCTTGCTGACCCGCCGGGCGCTCGTCCTCGCCGGCGGCAAGGTGGCGCTCCTCGCGACCTTGGCCGGGCGCATGTACTACCTGCAGGTCATCGAGGCCAAGCGCTTCACGACGCTCGCGGACGAGAACCGCATCAACATCCGCCTGCTGGCGCCGCCGCGCGGGCGCATCGTCGACCGCTTCGGCATTGCGCTGGCCAATAACGAGCCGACCTACCGCGTCGAGATGGTGGCTGAGCAAGCGGGCGACATCCAGGCGACGCTCGCCGCCGTCGACACGCTGATCCCGCTCAGCGACGCCGACCGCCGGCGCGTCATGCGCGATCTCCGCCGCAAGCACAGCTTCGTGCCCGTCTCGATCCGCGAAAATCTGAGCTGGGACGAGATGGCCCGGATCGAGGTGAACACGCCCGAATTGCCGGGCGTCTCGATCGAGCGCGGCCTCGCCCGCCACTACCCCTTCGGCGAGGCGGTCTCGCATGTCGTGGGCTATGTCGCCGCCGTCTCCGAGAAGGAGCTCGAAGGCGTCGACGACCCGCTGCTGGAGCTGCCCGATTTCCGCATCGGCAAGAACGGAATCGAGAAGGCGCACGATCTCGAGCTGCGCGGCAAGGCGGGGTCGAGCCAGGTAGAGGTCAACTCCCTCGGCCGCGTCATCCGCGAGCTGTCGCGCAAGGAGGGCGAGCCCGGCGAGGAGATCGCGCTCACTCTCGACATGGCCTTGCAGGATTTGGCGATGCGGCGCTGCGGCGACGAGGGCAGCGCCTCCTGCGTCGTCATGGACGCCTTCACGGGCGAGGTGCTGGCGCTCGCCTCGGCGCCCGGCTACGACCCCGGCGCCTTCGCGGCGGGCCTCACCCCCGAGCAATGGAAGGAGCTCTCGACCGACCCGCGCAACCCGCTCAGCGACAAGGCGATCAGCGGCGTCTACGCGCCCGGCTCGACCTTCAAGCCGATGGTGGCGATGACGGCGCTCGAAAACGGCGTCATCACCACCGATACGGAATTCTTCTGCCCCGGCCAGTTCGAGCTCGGCAACACCGTCTTCCATTGCTGGAAGAAGGGCGGGCACGGCCGCCTATCGGTGCGCCGCGCCATCAAGGAATCCTGCGACGTCTTCTTCTATCATTGCGCCGATCTCCTCGGCATCGACCGCATCGCCGCGATGGCGAAGCGCTTCGGCCTCGGCCAGGTCCTCGGCATCGACATTCCGGGCGAGCGCGCCGGCCTTATCCCGACGACGAGCTGGAAGAAGGCGACGACGGGCATTTCCTGGCAGCGCGGCGATACGATCAGCTGCGGCATCGGTCAGAGCTACGTCTCGGTGACGCCGCTTCAGCTCGCGACTTATGTGGGACGCCTCGTCACCGGCCGGGCGGTCGAGCCGCGCCTCACGCGCAAGCAGGGGATCATGACCCCCGGCGAGGCGGTGGCGCAGGTGCCCGATCCCGCCTTCGCCCCGCTCGACTTCAAGCCGAAGCATGTCGAGATCATCCTCAACGGCATGTTCGGCGTCGTCAACGAGCCGCACGGCACCGCCTATCACGCGCGGATTGAGGACCCGGCCTTCGCCATGGGCGGCAAGACCGGCACGGCGCAGGTCCGCCACATCAGCCTCGCCGAGCGCGAGCACGGGTTGCGCAAGATCCAGGACGTGCCGTGGAAGGAGCGCGACCACGCGCTCTTCATCTCCTTCGCGCCGGTGACGGCACCGCGCTATGTCTGCGCCGTCGTCGTCGAGCATGGCGGCGTCAGCGCCGGCGAAGGCGGCGCCGTCGCGGCGCCGATCGCGCGCGACGTGCTGCTGGAAACGCAGAAGCGCGATCCGGCGCGGCGTATCCCCGACAATCCGCTGGGCGCCGGCGGCATGGTCGCCTCGCGCTGACCGCAGGACCCCGCCGCCTCAGAGCAACTCGCCCTCGCCGCCCCCGGGATCCGTGAGCCGCCGCAGCCGCTGCGCGGCCGCGCGGGCGAAGCGCAGCGTCACCGCCTTGCGCCGCGCCGCATCGAGCCGGCGCGGTTCCGCCTCGCGCAGCACCGCGGCGCCGAAGGAGTCGGCGATGATGAGGCCGCATTCCGCGGGGATGAGCTCGCGCGGGAAGTCGGCGGCGACTGCGAAATAGAGGCGGTCGCAGAACTCGCGATATTGCCGCCATTTACGGTCGGCGCGGAAATCGGCGAGCGAGGATTTGATCTCGATGATGGCGATCTCGCCGCCGCGCCCGAGCGCCAGCACGTCGGCGCGCCGTCCGCTCGCCAGGCTGAACTCGAGGAGCGTCGCGTAACCGCGCTCGGCCAAGGCGCGGCAAACGCCGCGGGCGAGCAGCCCGGCATCGGTGAAAGCGCCGCGGGAAAGCGGCTCCGCGGCATCATCGGCAATCGACATCGCGAACCGTTCTTCATTATAGGGAGACGACCGGCCGCCGCTCGGCCGCGCTCCGCAGGTTTCGAGGACAAAGCACTATGGCACAGACGACGCGACGCAACATCCTGCGCGAAGCCTGGCGAATTGCCCGACCTTACTGGTTCTCCGAGGAGCGTTGGGCGGCGCGCGGGCTGCTGGCCGCCGTCGTCGCGCTCAGCCTCGCCCAGGTCTGGATCAATGTACGCCTCAATTCCTGGCGCAACGACTTCTACAACACGCTGCAGAATTACGACGAGAGCGGCTTCTTCTATCAGCTCGGCCTGTTCACGGTCCTCGCCGGCGCCTTTGTCCTGATGGCCGTCTACCAGACCTACCTCCAGCAGATGCTGCAGATCCGCTGGCGGCGGTGGATGACGGATGTCTACCTCCATGAATGGCTGCGCGACCAGACCTATTATCGGCTCCAGCTCGGCAGCGACCACACCGACAACCCCGACCAGCGCATTTCCGAGGATCTGAGTCAGTTCCCCGAGAAGACCCTCAACTTGTCGCTGGGCCTGCTCACCAACGTCATCTCAGCGATCTCCTTCTCCTTCATCCTGTGGGATCTCTCGGGCGCGCTGGCGATTCCGCTCGGCGCCTCGGGCGCGATCAGCGTCCCCGGCTACATGTTCTGGGCCGCCCTCATCTACACCGTCATCGGCACTTGGCTGACGATCCGCCTCGGCCGCCCGCTCGTCGCCTTGAACTTCGACCAGCAGCGCTTCGAGGCCGATCTCCGCTTCAGCCTCGTGCGCCTGCGCGAGAACACCGAGAGCGTCGCCTTCTATCGCGGCGAGGCGCGCGAATTCGACATCTTCTGGCGCCGCTTCGGCCGCGTCTTCACCAATTTCTGGGGCATCATGCTGCGGCAGCGGCTGCTCGGCTGGTATGTCAACGGCTACAACCAGGCGGCGGTCATCTTTCCCTACATCATCGTCGCGCCGCGCTATTTCGGCGAGAGGCTGCATCTCGGCGTCATTCAGCAGACGGCCGATGCCTTCATCCAGCTCCAGGGCTCGCTCGCCTACATCATCAACGCGTATACGGACATCGCCAATTGGCAGGCGGTCGTCTCCCGTCTCGCGACCTTCCGCGACCGCGTCGAGGAGATCCAATCGGGGCTGCAGGCGCCGCAGCCGATCGCGATCGAGCATCGCGACGCCGGCGTCGCCGTCGCCGACCTCGCCCTCGACCTGCCCGATGGCCGGCCGCTGCGCGAGCATGTCGACTTCACGGTGCCCGCCGGCCAGTCGATGCTCATCATGGGACCGACAGGCACTGGTAAATCGACGCTGCTGCGCGCCATCGCCGGCATCTGGCCGTTCGGGCGCGGCAAGGTGCGAATCGGCGAGGGCCGCGCCTTCTTCCTGCCGCAGAAGGCCTATATCCCGCTCGGCACCTTGCGCCACGCCCTCCTCTATCCCGATGATGGCGCCGGCGTCCCCCGCGAGCGCCTCGTCGCCGTGCTGGAGCGGGTCGGCCTCGGCCATCTCGCCGGCGAGCTCGACACGGACGATCTCTGGGCGCAGCGCCTCTCGGGCGGCGAGCAGCAGCGCCTCGCCTTCGCCCGCATCCTCCTCGCCGAGCCCCAGACGATCTTCCTCGACGAGGCGACCGCCGCGCTCGACGAGGGCGGCGAAGCAATGCTCTACCGCATACTGCGCGAGCTGCCCTGGCGGCCGACGATCGTCAGCGTCGGCCACCGCTCGACCCTGCGCCAATTCCACGACCGCATTCTCGATCTGGCGCGCGCCGGAGCGGTGCCGGCGCCGGCGGGGGATTAGCATCAGGGGCACTCGCCCGAGGCGTCGCGAGCTTACCGGTTTTGCCGGATCGCCGCGCTTCTCCATAGGCGCAGATCGCGCCCGTTGATGCAGGTCAAGGGTACGGCGGCGATGCGCTGTATGGTTTGGCGGCCGTTTCCGCTCTGCCGGAGAACGCCCGATGGCGCATAAGCAAATCCTCTTCCGATCCGCCGCGCGCGAAAAGATCCTGCATGGCGCAACGCAACTCGCCGATGCGGTGCGCGTGACCCTCGGGCCGCGGTCGCCGATGCCATAGACAAGGTCGGCGCCGAGGGCGTGATCACGGTCGAGGAGTCGAAAACGACCGAGACCGTGCTCGAAGTCGTCGAAGGCATGCAGTTCGACCGCGGCTTTCTGTCGCCTTACTTCATCACCGATGCGGAGAAAATGGCGGCGGTGTTCGAAGACTGCCGCATCCTGCTTTCGGACCGGAAGATCGGCGCGCTCAACGATTTTGTGCCGCTGCTCGAACAGGCGGTGAAGACCGGAGTGCCCTTGCTCGTCGTCGCGGAAGACGTCGAGGGAGAGGCGTTCGCGACGCTGATCGTCAACCGGCTGCGCGGCGGGCTCAGGAGCTGCGCGATCAAAGCGCCGGGGTTCGGCGATCGCCGCAAGTTCGATGCTGCAGGACATCGCGGTGCTCACCGGCGGTCTCGTCATCTCCGAGGAGCTTGGTCTCAAGCTCGAAAACATCGCGATCAAGCAGCTCGGTCGTGCGAGCCGCGTCGTCATCGACAAGGACAGCACGAAAATCATCGGCGGCGCCGGCCATCGCGCGGAGATCCAGGGCCGCATCGAGCAGATCAAGCGCGAGATCGAGAACACGACCTCCGACTACGACCGCGAGAAATTGCAGGAGCGCTTGGCGAAGCTCTCCGGCGGCGTCGCCGTCGTGCGGGTGGGGGCGCCGTCCGAGGCCGAGATGAAGTCGCGCAAGGAAGCGTTGGACGATGCCATCAGCGCCACCAAGGCGGCGGTCGCCGAGGGCGTCCGCAATGCCTCGCCAACCCTCCGCAATCCTCTCCCCCACTGGGGAGGGAAGGATGAGGAGGGTGGCGGGCGAGGCACTCAGGCGATCGAGATCAGCGTCCCAATTCCCCAGGCGGCGAGCGCCAGGCCCGAGAGTTGCGCCATGCGCCCGCCCCAGGGGAGCGTCTTCTCGACGAGGACGAGAAGGGCGATCGCCGCAATCCAGAGCGGGTTCATGAGGCCGCCGGCGAAGAGCAGCGCCATCAGCATCCAGCAGCAGCCGAGGCAATAGAGGCCGTGCCCCATGCCGGTCGCCAGCGCGCCGAGCGCGCCCTCGCGCCAATGATGGAGGATGAAGTCGAGCGGCGAGCGGCAATGGCGCAGGCACGCGGCTTTGAGCGGCGTCCATTGGTAAAGGCCGGCGCCGAGAAAGACGATGCCGGCGAGCACCGTCCCCGCGGTCGTCGGCAGCATGACCTGGTCGAGCCCCCATTGCGTCGCCGTGGCGACGAGGCTGAAGGCGCCCCAGACGGCGAGGTAGCCGAGGGCGAAGAGGGCCGCCGTCGCCGGCACGCGCCCGCCGGCGCCGGCGCGCCGGCGGGCGATGCCGGCGACCAGCAGGATGGTGGGCGCGGCGCCGGGCAGCATCATCGCCGCCATCATGACGACCCACATCAAGAGGACGAGCGCGGCGTAGCCCGGCGTCCAGGCCGGCGCCATCGCCATGATCGCGCCGCCCTCCATCTCCATCGTCTCCTGCCCGAGCCCGGCGCCGAGGAGGAGCCATGCCCAGGCGAGGAGGATGACGGCGACAAGCCCGCCCAGCACGATGGCGCGGTCATGGCGGAGCGCGGCGGTGAGCATGCCGCGGTCCATCGCGAGCTCTCGCCGCCGGCCCTTTAGGCGGCCACGCCCCGGGGCGTCTGCTCGACGAGGGCCAGCGAACCATGCCCTTGCTCGACGGCGAAGCGGATGCCGCCGGTGCTGTCGATACGGGCGCTGCACACCTCCGCTCCGCGATGCTCGAAGCCCTCCGGCATCATTACCTGAATCCGGTGGGGGGCGCCCGTGACCGGATTGCGGATGGGCTGGTTCTCGGTCTCGAGGATGCCCGGAATGGCGATGCGGGCACGGCGGCCCGGCATGTCGAATTCGAAGGCGATCGGTGCGAAGACGGGCTCCAGCATCCGGCTGACGATCAGGCTGAAAATATGGAAGATCGTGCCTTCGGCCGAGTTCTTGCCGGAGAGGATGCCGAGCAGCGCCGAGCGCTGCTCCGGCGTCGCCCGCTCGTCGATGATCGCCTGCGCCGTGCCGTTGCCCTCATGCAGCGGCCCCGGGAAGTCGACGACGACGAAGAAGGCGAGGCCGTCGAGCTTCACCGCGCCGAAATGGCCCTCGGCGATGCGCATCCCGAGCAGGCCCTTGCAAGTCCCCTTTGTCGGCGGTGCATTGAAGTCGCAGGGGCAGCCGAAGGCGCAGTTGCAGTTCTTCACCCACTCGCCCTTGAGGCGCCAGTCGAATTCTGCCATGTGACGTCTCCCTCATAGCCGCTGCGCCCCGGCTAACCCGAGGCGAATGTCCCGAAAGCCAGAAAGATGCGCGGCATTCTTGCGGAAAGGACGCACGTATCGGCGCCCTGCCGACGGAGACTAGTTTCTGTGCGACCCGCTGGCAAGGAACTCCGCGCGGCTTCGCCGGGCGCGGCGGCTGGCGTAGACTCGGGCGTGCCCGTCGGGGGCCGGAGGAAGAGCGCAATGGCGACGATCACGAAGGTTCTGGTGGGCGAGGCGCTGGTCGGCGAAGGCGACGAGGTCGCACATATCGACCTCATCATGGGGCCGCGGGGCAGCGCCGCCGAAGGCGCCTTCTGCCGCGCCCTGACGAGCCAGCGCGAAGGGGTGAAGGGCCTCCTCGCCGTCATCGGCCCCAACCTCATGTGCAAGCCGGCGACGGTCATGTTCAACAAGCTGACGATCAAGAGCGCGAAGCAGGCGGTCCAGATGTTCGGCCCGGCGCAGCGCGCCGTCGCCACCGCCGTCGCCGATTCGGTGAAGGAAGGCGTCATTCCGATCGCCGAGGCCGAGGACGTCTTCATCTGCGTCGGCGTCTTCCTTCATTGGGAGGCGAGCGACGATCAGAAGATCCAGGACTACAATTACGCCGCGACGAAGCTCGCGATCCGTCGCGCCGTCACCGGCGAGCCCAGCGCCGAGCAGATGCTGGAGCAGATGGGACGGGTGAGCCACCCGCTCGCCGCCCATGACTGAGGCGGCGGCGCCTCACGAGCTGAAATCGCGCACCCGCCGCCGCTCGATGGTGACGCCGACGCTGCCGGCTTCAGGATAGACGTCGAGCTTCTCGACGACGACATGCGCCGCCGAGACGCGCTTCTCGACGAGGCAATGGTCGATGATGCGCTCGGCCAGTGTCTCGACGAGGTTGATGTGCCCGGCGCTGGCGATGCGCTTGATGCCCTCGACGATGGGCTCGTAATTGAGGACGCCCGAGAGCTCGTCCGCCGAGACGTCGGGCTCGTCGCTGACCACGAGCTCGGCGGTGATGCGCACGCGCTGCTTGCGGCGGCGCTCATGCTCGTAGACGCCGATGCTGCAGAGGAGGACGAGATCGCGGACGAAGACCCGGTAGGTCGAGGCCGGCTCCGCCGCGCGCGACCGCCGCATGCCCAGCGCATCGGCCAACAACCAATCGGACGTCATGGCGCGAGCATGCCGGGGGGTGCGCGCGATTGCAACGCCGGTGCGGGACGGCCGCAGTTTCAACCATTAACGGTCTAACGACCAAGGGCACCAAGGACACGAAAATCGTTTTTCGCGCGGCGCGCGCGAGAGCCTGCTTGGCGAACTTGGTGTCCTTGGTGGTGAGATTGCCGGGAGCGAATTTGACTTTGCTTCGCCGAACCCGACAAACTCCCGAAACCGCGGTTGCTGGCAGGACGATATGAAAATCACGCGCCTGCGGACGGAGGTCGTGCAGATTCCGCTCGGAAAGCCGATCCGCACCGCGATCCACGACATCCGCTCGGCGGGCTGCGTTCTCGTCTTCCTCGAGACCGATGGCGGGATCGTCGGCGAGAGCCTTCTCTTCACCTTGAACGGCAAGCGCCTGCCCGTTCTCTATGAGATGGCGAGGAGCCTCGAGCCGCTGATCCTCGGCCGCGACCCCGATTTCACCGAGCGCTTCTGGAGCGAAGCCTGGGGCGACAGCAACTTCATCGGCCAGAGCGGCGTCCCCGTCTTCGCCATCGCCGCGATCGACGGCGCGCTCTGGGATATCCGCGGCAAGGCGGCGGGAAAGCCCATCTACCGCCTCCTCGGCGCCGCGCGGAGCGCCGTCCCCGCCTATGCGAGCGGCGGGCTCTGGCTCTCGCTCTCGCTGGACGAGCTCGTCGCCGAGGCGGAGGAATTCCTAGAACAGGGCTTCCGGGCCATGAAGATCCGCATCGGCGGCGCCTCCGCCGAAACCGACATCGCCCGCATCCGCGCTGTGCGCGCGGCGATCGGGCCGGAGGTCGCGCTGATGGCCGACGCCAACCAGGCGCTCGATGTGAGCCGCGCCATCCGCCTCGGCCGCCGCCTCGAGGAGTTCGGCCTTGCCTGGTTCGAGGAGCCGCTCCCCGCCTATGACCATGAGGGCGAGGCGCGAGTGGCGGCGGCGCTCAACACGCCCTTGGCCAGCGGCGAGACCGAATATACGCGCTATGGCTTCCGGCGGATGCTGGAGCTCAAATCAGCCGACATCCTGATGCCGGATTTCCAGCGCGTCGGCGGCGTCAGCGAGTTCATGAAGGTGGCGCATATGGCCGCGGCCTATGACGTGCCCGTCTCCTCGCACATCTTCAGCGAGATGAGCCTGCAAATGATGGGCGCCCTCGCCAACGGGACTTACCTCGAACACATGCCATGGTTCGAGCCGCTCTATGGCGAGCGGATCGCGCTGAAGGACGGTATGGCGCTCATTCCCGAGAAGCCGGGCTGGGGCTTCAGCTTCGATCCGAAGGCGGTGGCAAAATTCCGGCTTTGACCGGCACAACGGCGAGCAAATTCTTTCACCACCAAGAGCACAAAGGACATGAAGGCGATGCGCGCACTGCTGCGCGATCAAGTCGAACTTGGTGTTCCTGGTGTCCTTGGTGGCGAACCGCAGCTCCTCACGCAAGGATTTCGACGGCGCTACCTATGGCGAGGCCGAGCGCCGCGTCGGCGCGGCCGCCATTGACCGCGATCTCGGCGAGGCCGGTCGAGTTCTCGTACCAGAAGGCGGCGCCGGGCGGCACGGCCGAGAAGGTGCGCGCGGGCGGCACCTCGCGCCCGCCGGCGCGGAGCCGGGCCGCGGCCGGGATCGTGCCGGCGCGCAGCCCCGTCATGGCGTTGCCGTAATGGTCGACATAGACGATCTCGGCGAGATCGTCGGGCCAGTCGTTGCGCTCGAGGCCGGCGGGATCGCGCAGCTTGCCGGGCGGCGTCTCGCCGAGGGCGAGGCGAGCCGCCACCGGGGCGAAGAGGTCGCGGCCGTGGAAGCTCGCCGAGAGCAGCGCCGGCCGCCAGGTGATGTCCCAGAGGCGCGGCGTCCGCACCGCCCGCCGCATGACGATCTCGAAGAGCCCGTTCTCGGGCCCGACGAACCAGCGGTCGTCGGCGGCGGCGATGAGCGGCGCCCGCGCCCCGCCGACGCCGGGATCGATGACGGCGAGGAAGACGGTGCGCGGCGGGAACCACTCGGCATAGGCGGCGAGGAGATAGGCCGCGGCGCGCGGGTTGCGCGAGGGCGCGTCGGCGAAGAGGTCGATGACCGGCACCGCGGGCGCGGCGAGATGGAGCACCGTCTTCACCTGCCCCGTATAGGGGCCGGCGAGACCGAAATCGGTGAAGAGCACGATCATCGGCTGGCGGCGCTGCCCGGCCTCGCGCGCGAGACTCGCCTCGGGAGCGCCGCCGCGCTCGGCGGGCGGCGCCTCCTTCGCCGTGAGTCCAGCGGACGCGCCGCTCTTCGGAGCGGCGGGGGAGATTTCTCCCTCTCCCGCTTGCGGGAGAGGGTCGGGGTGAGGGGGTGGGAGCATGATGGTTTCAGGATGATATCGCGGCCGAGATGTCCTCACCCTGCCCTCTGCCACTCTCGCGGAAACCAGAGGTTTCCGCTGCCGCGATAGGCGAAGCGAAGCGTCGCCAAGAGCACGCGGGAAAGGGTCCTTGCGCCGGCCGTCATCTCTGCAAATCCCCGAAGCCGGTCTCGCGCTGGATGTCGTCGGCGGTCTTCGGCGGGTCGAAGGGCGGCGGCGCGGGCTCGCCCGGACGGCGCGGGCGGCCGATCTTGCGGAAGAAGGTCTCGAGGCCCGAAGGCACCATCGTCCAGGTCATTTTGAGGTCGCGCGCGCCGGAGTTGACGATCTTGTGCTTGAGCCAAGGTCGGGCCACGAGAGTGGTGCCGGGGCGGAAGGGATGCTTCGCCCCGTCGACCTCTACATGGCCCTCGCCCTCGAAGCAGAAGAGAATCTCGGTCTGCCGGTCGTGGCTGTGCTCCTGGACGAAGCCGCCGGGCGGGATCACCTGGATGCCCATGGCGATGTCGCCGGGCCCGCCATAGGCGGGGCTCGCCTTCACCGTGACATAGCCGTTGGTCGGCCGGGGCCGCCAGAACGAGACTCCCTCCTCCGCCTGGAGCACCGCCGGAAGGGGATCGCCGATCTGCTCTCTTGCCATCAAGCGCCTCCGCGATCGCCTCACCCTAGCCCTCTCCCGCTCTCGCGGAAACCGCAGGTTTCCGCTGCCGCGACAGGCGAAGCGGAGCTTCGCCGAGAGCAAGCCTGAGAGGGAGGGACCCGCGAAGCGGGAGGGTGAGGGCAAATGTCTTCACATCTGGCTCACGAACTTCGTCTGGAGATAGGCTTCCAGGCCCTCGCTGCCGCCTTCGGAGCCGTAGCCGCTCTCCTTGACGCCGCCGAAGGGCGTCTCCGGCACGGTGACGGCGAAGGTGTTGACGCCGACAAGGCCGGTCTCGAGCTGCTCGCTGATCGCGGTCGCCGTCTTCGTCGAGCCGGTGAAGGCGTAGCCGGCGAGCCCGTAGGGCAGGCGGTTGGCGCGCTCCACCACCTCGTCGAAGCTCTTGAAGCGGACCATGGCGGCGACGGGGCCGAAGGGCTCGACCGTCATCATCGTCGCCTCCTCCGGTACTTCGGTCAGCACCGTCGGCTGCCAGAAATTGCCGGCGTTGCCGATGCGGCTGCCGCCGGTTTTGACCTTGGCGCCGCGCGCCTTGGCATCGCCGATCAGCGTCTCCATGGCGTCGATGCGGCGGGCATTGGCGAGCGGCCCCATCTTGTGCTTGGGGTCGAGTCCGTCGCCGACCGGCATCGCCGCCGAGAGCTCGGTGAATTTCGCGACGAAGCGGTCGTGCACCGCCTCGTGCACGAAGAAGCGCGTCGGCGAGATGCAGACTTGGCCGGCATTGCGGAATTTCGCGGCGACGGCGAGCGGCGCCACTTTCTCGGGATCGACATCCTCGAAGATGACGACGGGAGCGTGGCCGCCGAGCTCCATCGTCGCCCGCTTGACGCCGTCGGCGGCGAGCTTCGCCAGGAGCTTGCCGACCGCGGTCGAGCCGGTGAAGGAGATCTTGCGGATGACGGGCGAGGCGATGAGGTAGGAGGAGACCTCGCTCGGCACGCCGAAGACGACGTTGAGGACGCCCTTCGGCAGCCCCGCCTCTTCGAGCGCCTTCGCGATGAGGAGCGCCGTCGCCGGCGTCTCCTCGGCCGGCTTGATGATGCAGGAGCAGCCGGCGGCGAGCGCCGCCGCGATCTTGCGCGCCGGCGTCACCGCCGGGAAGTTCCAGGGAGAGAAGGCGGCGACGGGCCCGACCGGCTCCTTCACCACTAGCTGGCGATGGCCCTCGCCGCGCGCCGGGATGAGGCGGCCGTAGCTGCGCCGCCCCTCCTCGGCCATCCATTCGAAGACTTCGGCCGAGGAGAGGACTTCGAGCTTCGATTCGCCGATCGTCTTGCCCTCTTCGAGGGTCATGACGGTGGCGATGCGCTCATGGCGCTCGCGGATGAGCTCGGCGGCGCGGCGCAGCACCTTGGAGCGGTCGTTCGCCGAGACGCGCTTCCACTGCGTGAAGCCGCGCGCGGCCGCCGCCAGCGCACGGTCGAGATCGGCGGTCTTGGCGTGCGGCAGGCGGCCGATCTCCTCGCCCGTCGCCGGGTTGAGAACCGGCTGCGATTTGCGCCCGTCGAGGCCGAGCCATTCGCCGTCGATGAAGAGGTGAAGCTTCTCGTATTGCGCCGCCATCGGATGTCCTCTCGCTCGTTTTTCGCGTTTCCAGCGGCGACTATATCGCCGCCGGGACGGGCGGGGCGAGGAAAAGACGCGGGGGCGCCCGGCGCCTCCTCGGCCTAATCCTGCGGCCCGGAATACCAGCGCGGCGGGCGCTTCTCGGCGAAGCTCGCGAGGCCTTCGGCCGCCTCGGCCGCATGCCGCCGGCGCGCCGCTTCCTCGGCGAGGCGCTCCAGCGTCACGGCGCCTGGCTCAGCGCCGGCAACCTCGTGGATGAGGCGCTTCGTCGCCGCCACGGCCTCGGGCGCCGCCATGAGGATGCCCTCGACGAGCGGCGCCGCCGCGGTATCGAGGCCGTCCGGCGGGCAGATGGCATGGACGAGGCCGAGGCGCTGCGCCTCGGCAGCGCCGAAGCGCTCGGCGGTGAGCGCGTAGCGGAGGAGCGGCCGCGGTCCCGTCGCCGAAAGGAGCGCCGGCAGGATCGGCGCCGGGGTGATGCCCCAGCGCGTCTCGGTGAGGGCGAAGACGGCATCCTCCGTCGCGATCGCCATGTCGCAGGCGGCGACGAGACCGACGCCGCCGCCGAAGCAGCCGCCATGGACGAGGGCGAGGGTCGGGCGCGGAAAACGCCGCAGCGCGTCGACCGCGGCGACGGTGGCGCGCGAGAAGGCGAGGTTCTCCTCTGCGGGCGCGGCGGCGAGGCGGCGCAGGAAGGAAAGGTCGGCGCCGGCCTGGAAATGGCGGCCATTGCCGCGCAGGACGAGAAGGCGGAGCCCGGCATCCTCGGCGAGCTGCCGCAGCGCCGCCGCAAGTCCGCCGATGAGGGCGTCGTCATAGGCGTTGTTGACGGCCGGCCGGTTGAGCCGCAGCGTCGCGACGCCGCGGCGGTCGCGGTCGAGCTCGATGACAGGGTCGGCCACGGCGCGCCTCCTGGTCAGTGCCGATGGAGGAATGGTCTCGCGCGCGAGGGGCGGCGGCAAGGGGGGGACGGATGCCGGCGGATGTCGCTTTTGGATAAGGAGAGGTCCCAATCACGCTAGCGAGCTAGGCGGGGCGGAGCCTAAAATGACGCTATTGCCGGATGAGCCGTGAAAGGTGGCGCGATGGCCGAGGGTGAGGAACTCGATCTCCGCACGCTGAGCGATGCGGAGCTGGTCGAGCAGATGCATGACGATCTTTACGACGGGCTCAAGCCGGAGATCGAGGAAGGAACGCGCATCCTGCTGGAGCGCGGCTGGCCGGCGGAGAAGGTGCTGAACGACGCCCTCGTCGAAGGCATGCGCATCGTCGGCATCGACTTCCGCGACGGCATTCTCTTCGTGCCCGAAGTCCTGCTCGCCGCCAACGCCATGAAGGGCGGCATGGAGATTCTCCGGCCGATCCTGGCGAAATCCGATGTCGAGCCGATCGGCAAGATCGTCATCGGCACGGTCAAGGGCGACGTCCACGACATCGGCAAGAATCTCGTCGGCATGATGCTGGAAGGCGCCGGCTTCGAGGTCATCGACCTCGGCATCAACAACCCGGTCGAGAAATACCTCGCCGCGCTCGAGGAGCACCGCCCCGACATTCTCGGCATGTCGGCGCTGCTGACGACGACCATGCCCTATATGAAGGTCGTTATCGACACGATGAAGGAGAAGGGCATCCGCGACGATTACATCGTCCTCGTGGGCGGGGCCCCGCTCAACGAAAGCTTCGGCAAGGCGGTCGGGGCCGACGCCTATTGCCGCGACGCGGCGATGGCGGTCGAGATCGCCAAGCAGCTCATCGCCGAGCGGCGCCAGGCGCCGAGCCTGCGCAAGGCGGCGGGGGTCTCTTGAGCCGCAAGGCGCCGCTGCTGCTGATCGCCTGCGGCGCGCTCGCGCACGAGGTCATGGCGGTGCTGCGCTTGAGCGGCCTCGCCGGAATCGAGGTGCAGTGCCTCCCCGCCAAGCTGCACAACACGCCGCAGCTCATTCCCGAGGCGGTGCGTGCGCAAATCCGCGCGGCGCGCCAGCGCTTCGAGCGGGTCTTCGTCCTCTACGGCGATTGCGGCACCGGCGGCACCCTCGATGCGGTGCTGGCGGAGGAAGGGGCGGAGCGCATTGCCGGCGCGCATTGCTATGAATTCTTCGCCGGGTCGGCGGATTTCGCCGCCCTCGCCGAGGAAGAGGCGGCCAGCTTCTACCTCACCGATTTCCTCGTCCGCCATTTCGACCGGCTGGTGATGAAGGGGCTTGGCATCGACCGCCACCCCGAGCTGCTGCCTCTTTATTTCGGCAACTACAAGCGTCTCGTCTATCTGGCGCAGATGCCCTCGCCCGAGCGTATCGCCGAGGCGCGCGCCGCGGCGGCACGGCTCGGCCTCGAATTCCACTACCGCTTCACCGGCTATGGCGATCTGAAGACGGCGATCGAGGCGGCGGCGCGGCATGGCGCCGGCGCGGCGCCTCTGGAGGCGGCGGCCGCTGCGGGAGCCTGAGGGCGATGTACCGGTTGCGCCTGTGGTCGACACGGCATGCGCGCGGGCTCGAAAGCCTCTATCAAGGCTTCGAGCGCGCCCTCGTCGCGCTCGACCCGCTGTGGCGGCGGATCGGCTACGAGCGGCTCGAACGGCCGGTCGCCGCCGTCGAGAGGCGCGTCAAGGGCCTTCTCTTCGATTGCCGGATGTGCGGCCAATGCGCCTTGAGCGACACCGGCATGGCCTGCCCGATGAACTGCCCGAAGACTCTCCGCAACGGCCCCTGCGGCGGCGTCCGCGCCGACGGCACCTGCGAGGTCGTGCCGGCGATGCGCTGCGTCTGGGTCGAGGCCTGGGAGGGCAGCCGGCGCATGCGGCGCGGCAAGGCGGCGATCCGCCAGCTTCTGCCCGCCATCGACCGCCGCCTCGAGGGCCGCTCGGCCTGGCTCGGCACCGCCCGCGCCAAGGCCGGGGCGGCGCGCCGCGCCGCGCCATGATCTTCGCCGACGAGCCGGAGCCGGGGCAGCCGCTCCCCATCCTGCCAGGCCATTCCTCGAGCGGGCGCTTCGAGCGCGTGCTGCGCGCCGGCGGCTTCGCCGTCACCGCCGAGCTGGCGCCGCCCGATTCCGCCGATCCCGCCGATGTCTATGCCCGCGCCCGCGTCTTCGACGGCTATGTCGACGCCATCAACGCCACCGATGGCAGCGGCGCCAATTGCCACATGTCGAGCGTCGCCGTCTGCGCCCTCCTGACGCGCGTCGGCTACTCGCCGGTCATGCAGATCTCCTGCCGCGACCGCAACCGCATCGCCATCCAGGGCGATATTCTGGGCGCCGCGGCGATGGGGGTGGCGAACCTCCTCTGCCTCACCGGAGACGGGGTCCAGGCGGGCGACCATCCCGAGGCGAAGCCGGTCTTCGATCTCGACTGCATGTCGCTGCTGGCGATCGCCCGCCGGCTGCGGGATGACGGCCGCTTCGAGAGCGGGCGGAAGCTGACGAGCCGGCCGCGCGTCTTCCTCGGCGCCGCCGAAAACCCCTTCGCTCCGCCCTATGACTGGCGCCCGCTGCGCCTTGCGAAGAAAGTCGCGGCCGGCGCCCAGTTCATCCAGACGCAATACTGCTTCGACCTGCCGCGGCTGCGCGAGTTCATGGCGCGCCTCCAAGATCTCGGCATTCTCGACGCGGTCTTCGTCCTCGTCGGCGTCGGGCCGCTGCCCTCGGCCCGGACCGCCGAATGGATGCGCCGCCACGTGCCTGGCGTCCACATCCCGGACGCGGTCGTCCGCCGCCTCGCCGGCGCCGCCGATCCGCGCGCCGAGGGCCGCCGGCTCTGCATCGAGCTCATCCAGCAGATCCGCGAGATCAAAGGCGTGAGCGGCGTCCACCTCATGGCCTATCGCCAGGAGGAGGCGGTCGCCGAAGTCATCGAAAGCTCCGGCGTCCTCGCCGGCCGCGTGCCCTGGTATCCCGGGCGCGACACCAAGCCGCACCAGCAACACAAGGCTGCCTCATGACCGACACGATCCTCAGCTCGGCGACGAAGGAAGTCGTCATCGGCTTCGGCCGGCCCTTCGTGATGATCGGCGAGCGCATCAACCCGACCGGGCGCAAGATCCTCGCCGAGGAGATGGCGGCCGGCGATTTCAGCCGGGTCGAGCGCGACGCGCTGGCGCAGGTCGAGGCCGGCGCGCAGATGCTCGACGTCAATGCCGGCATCCCGCTCGCCGACGAGCCGGCGATCCTGGCGAAGACGATCCAGCTCGTGCAGAGCGTCACCGACGTGCCGCTGTCGATCGATTCCTCGATCGTCGCCGCCCTCGAAGCGGGGCTCAGGGTCTATAAGGGGAAGGCCCTCGTCAATTCGGTGACCGGCGAGGAGGAGCGGCTCGAAGCGGTGCTGCCCTTGGTCAAGAAGCACGGCGCCGCCGTCGTTGCCGTTTCCAATGACGAGACCGGCATCTCCGAGGATCCGGATGTCCGCTTCGCCATCGCCAAGAAGATCATCGAGCGCGCCGCCGATCACGGGATTCCGGCCGCGGATGTCGTCGTCGACCCGCTGGTCATGCCCTTGGGCGCCATCAACCAGGCCGGGGTCCACGCCTTCCGCCTCATCCGTCGCCTGCGCGAGGAGCTCAAGGTCAACACCACCTGCGGCGCCTCCAACATCAGCTTCGGCCTGCCGGCCCGCGGCGGCATCAACGCCGCCTTCCTGGCGATGGCGATCGGCGCCGGCATGACCTCGGCGATTACAAATCCCTGCCATGACGAGGTGCTGCGCGCGGTCATGGCGGCCGACGCGCTGATGGGCGCCGACCCCTCCTGCATGCGCTATCTGCGCCGCTTCCGCGAGGCGCCGCCAGCCGGCGCCGAGGGCGAGGCGGCGCGCAGCCGCCGCGAAGGCCGGCGCCGCCGTGGCTGACGACGCCCTCGTCATCTTCATGCCGGCCGGCCGGCGCGGGCGGTTTCCGCTCGGCACGCCGCTGCTGCAGGCGGCGCGGTCGCTCGGGGTCGACATCGATTCCGTTTGCGGCGGGCGCGGCATCTGCGGCCGCTGCCAGGTGAGCCTCGCCGAGGGCGAATTCGCCAAGCACGGCATCGTCTCGCTGAGCGCCAACCTCTCGGCGCTGGGCGAGGTCGAGGAGCGCTACGCGCGGCGGAAACCCCTCGCCGCCGGCCGGCGCCTCTCCTGCTCGACCCTGATCCTCGGCGACGTCGTCATCGATGTGCCCGAGGAAAGCCAGGTCCACCGCCAGGTCGTGCGCAAGGCGGTGGAGGCGGTGACGATCGAGCTCGATGCCGCGGTGCGTCTCCACTATGTCGAGGTGCGCGAGCCCGACATGCATGCGCCGGCGAGCGATTTGCGGCGCCTCATGGAGGCGCTGGAGTGCGAATGGGGCCTCGCCGGCCTCGCCTGCGACCTCGATATCGTGCAGAGCCTGCAAGCGGCGCTGCGGCAGGGCGAGTGGAAAGTCACGGTCGCGGTCCATGACGAATCGACGATCATCGCCGTCTGGCCCGGCTTTCACGAGAAGGCCTATGGCGTCGCCGTCGATGTCGGCTCGACGACGATCGCGGCGCATCTCTGCGATTTGTCGAGCGGCGAGGTCGTCGCCTCGGTCGGCCGCATGAACCCTCAGATCCGCTTCGGCGAGGATCTGATGAGCCGCGTCTCCTACATCATGATGAATCCGGGGAGCGAGGGCGAGCTGACGGCGGCGGTGCGCGGCGCCATCAACGAGCTCGCCGCCGAGGCGGCGGCCGCCGCCGGCATCACCGCCGCCGACATTCTCGATGCGAGCTTCGTCGGCAATCCGGTGATGCACCACCTCCTTCTCGGCATCAATCCGGTCGAGCTCGGCGGCGCCCCCTTCGCCCTCGCCACCGACAGCGCGACAACGCTGCGCGCCAGGGATCTCGGCCTCGCGCTCCATCCCGGCGCCCGCGCCTTCATTCTGCCCTGCGTCGCCGGCCATGTCGGCGCCGACACCGCCGGGGTCATCCTCGCCGAGCGGCCGGATACGAGCGACAAGCTGACCGTGCTCGTCGATGTCGGCACCAATGCCGAAATCGTCCTCGGCAACCGCGACCGGCTCCTCGCCTGTTCGAGCCCGACGGGCCCCGCTTTCGAAGGCGCGCAGATCAGCTGCGGCCAGCGCGCGGCGCCGGGCGCCGTCGAGCGCGTCCGCATCGACCGCGAGAGCCTGGAGCCGCGCTTCAAGGTGATCGGCTGCGCTCTCTGGTCGGACGAGCCGGGCTTCGCCGCGGCCACGCAGCGGACGGGCATCACCGGCATCTGCGGCTCCGGCATCATCGAGGCGCTGGCCGAGATGTTCCTCGCCGGCATCATCCGCCGCGACGGCACCATCGACGGGGCGCTCGCCGCGCGCAATCCGCGCATCCATGCCGACGGCCCGACCTTCGCCTATACGCTCCATGCCGGCGCCGTCACGCTGCGCATCACGCAGAACGACGTCCGCGCCATTCAGCTCGCCAAGGCAGCGCTGCAGGCCGGCATCCGCCTCCTCATGGACCGTATGGGCGTCGCCGAGGTCGAGCGCATCCGCCTCGCCGGCGCCTTCGGCAGCCATATCGACGTCAAATACGCGACCGTGCTCGGCATGCTGCCCGATTGCGACCTCGCCGAGGTGAGCTCGGCCGGCAACGCCGCCGGGACCGGCGCCCGCATCGCCTTGCTCGACCGCCGCGCCCGGCGCACGATCGAGAGCCTGGTGCGGCGGGTCGAGAAAGTCGAGACGGCGGTCGAGCCGAAATTCCAGGCGCATTTCGTCGAGGCCATGGCGATCCCGCACCGCACCGCGCCCTACCCGCATCTGGCGCGCGTCGTCGATCTGCCGGCGGCGGAGCCGGCCGGCGAGACGCGGGGCCGCGGTGGGCGGCGGGCGCGGCTCCGCGCGGGCGAGCGGGGATAGGCGCGGGATGCCTTCGCAGCCTGCCCTCCTCACCCTTCCCTCTCCCCCCATTGGGGGGAGAGGGTTGCGCAGGGTTGGCGAGGCAACGCCGAGCCTTGCCCGGAGCTGGGTGAGGGGGATGCGGCTCAGGCCTCGCGCATCATGCTCGATCACGATGCCGCTTTGGAATGAGGGACACGCGCGATGACCGAACAGGAAGCACCCCACCGCTCGCGGCGCGGCGCCGGACGCGAGGCGAAGCGCGCGGCGCGCCTCGCCCATGTCGCCGCCAGCATCCCCTTCATCACCCGCAAGATCCCCTATTACGAGGTGCTGGACGGGGAGGGGCTGTCCCTCATCGAGCAGAATGCCGAGCTCGTGCTCGAGGAGATCGGCATCGACTTCAAGGGCGACGAGGAGGCGCTCAGAATCTGGAAGGAGGCGGGCGCCGACGTGCAGGGCGAGCGCGTCCATTTCCCGCGCGGCATGTGCCGCTCCCTCGTGCAGAAGACGGCGCCGCGCGAATATACGCAGCACGCCCGCAATCCGGCGCGCAGCGTCGTCATGGGCGGCAAGAACACGGTCTTCGCCCCGGCCTATGGCTCGCCCTTCGTGCGCGACCTCGACCAGGGGCGGCGCTACGGCACGATCGAGGATTTCCGCAATTTCGTGAAGCTCGCCTATATGTCGCCCTACCTCCACCATTCGGGCGGCACCGTCTGCGAGCCGGTCGACCTGCCGGTCAACAAGCGCCATTTCGACATGGTCTATGCGCATATGCGCTACAGCGACAAGCCGTTCATGGGCTCGGTGACGCATCCGCTGCGCGCCGAGGACACGGTCGAAATGTCGAAGATCCTCTTCGGCGCGGATTATGTGGACCCGGCGACGGGGCGGCCACGCACCGTGACGACGAGCCTCATCAACGCCAACTCGCCGCTCACCTGGGACGCGACCATGCTGGGCGCGCTCAAAGTCTATGCCCGCAACAACCAGGCCTGCCTCGTCACGCCCTTCATCCTGGCGGGAGCGATGGCGCCCGTCACCATCGCCGGCGCCTGCACCATCACCCTCGCCGAGGCGATGTCCGGCATGGCCTTCGTGCAGCTCTTGAACCCGGGCGCGCCCGTCATCTTCGGCAGCTTCGCCTCGTCGATCTCGATGCAGTCGGGCGCGCCCACCTTCGGCACGCCCGAGCCGGCGCTCGTCCTTTACACCATGGCGGCGCTCGCCCGCCGTCTCGGCGTGCCCTTCCGATCGGGCGGCGCGCTCTGCGCCTCCAAGATCGCCGATGCGCAGGCCGCCTATGAATCGGCGCAGACCATGCTCCCGACCTGCCTCGCTGGCGTCAATTTCGTGCTCCATGTCGCGGGCTGGCTCGAAGGCGGGCTCGCCATGGGCTACGAGAAATTCGTCATGGATCTCGACCAGGCCGGCATGTACCAGACGATGCTCGCCGGCGTCGATTTGAGCGAGAACGGGCAGGCGCTCGACGCCATTCGGGAGGTCGGGCCGGGCAAGCACTTCCTCGGCTGCGCGCACACCCAGGCGAATTTCGAGACCGCCTTCCACCGCTCGGCCCTCGCCGACAACAACAGCGCCGAGCAGTGGGAGGCAGAAGGCAGTATGGACATGGCGCAGCGCGCCAACGCCGCCTGGAAGAAGATGCTGCGCGAGTACGAGCCGCCGCCGATCGATCCCGCGGTCGACGAGGCGCTGCTCGACTACATCAACCGCCGCAAGGGGTCCTTCCCGGATTCGAACGTCTGAGCCGCGAGCGCGGGGAGAGCCGGCTCAAGCGCGGCCGGGCACACGCCGCGCGAGCGCCCGCTCGGCGCTCGGCGTGCGGCCGAACAGCTCCTTGTAGCAGCGGGTGAAGTGCGGCGCCGATTGGAAGCCGCAGCCGACGGTGATCGCCATCACCGACATGTTGGTCTGCAAGAGGAGCTGGCGCGCGCGGTTGAGGCGAAGCTCGCGGTAGTAGCGCGCCGGATGGCGGTCGAGATGCCGCTTGAAGAGGCGTTCGAGATGGCGCCGCGAAAGGCCGACGCGCGCCGCGATCGCCGCGAGGCTCAGCGGCTCCTCGACATGCGTCTCCATCAGCGAGGCGGCGGCGATGATCTTCTGCTGCCCGACCCCGACTTGCGCGAGGAGGGGAATGCGCTGCTGGTCGAGCGGGCCGCGGATGCGCTCCAGGATGAAGCCTTCGGAGATGGCGACGGCGAGCTCCGCGCCGCGGCGCGCGGCGATGAGGTTCAGCATGAGGTCGAGCGGCGCGATGCCGCCGGAAGCGGTGTAGCGGTCGCGGTCGATGACGAAGAGCTCGGAGGAGAAATCGACCGCCGGGAACTCGTCGCGCACGGCGGCGATGTTCTCCCAGTGGATGGCGCAGCGATAGCCGTCGAGGAGGCCGGCGCGCGCCAGCACGTAGCTGCCGGTGCAGAGCGCGCCTAGGGTCACGCCCGCGCGCGAAGCGCGCCGCAGATAGGCGAGCGTCGCCTCGTCATAGGCTTCGGCGACATCGACGCCGCCGCAGACGAAGAGCATGTCGAGCCGGCCCGCCACGCCCGCCGCCGCCGTCGGAACGACGGCGAGGCCGTTGCTGGCCCGCACCGGCGCGCCGTCGAGGCTGAGCGCCGTCCAGTCGAAGAGCGTGTCGGCGCTGAGGCGGTTCGCCATGCGCAGCGGCTCGACCGCGTTGGTGAAGGCGATCATCGAATAGTTGGGCAGCGTCAAGAAGCCGATCCGCAGCGCCTCGCTCATGCGGCGCTCACCTCGCGACCCGCGCGGCGCGGAAGGCGCGCATGTGGAAGGCCGATTGCTCCCGGCCATAGGCGAGCTCGGCGCCGACCGGGCAGGCGCGGCGCGCGCGGCAGCTCCGCTCCATGCAGTCGCGGCCCGCCGGCGTGGCGAGATGGCCGGCGCAGGCGGCGACGTCATAGCCGTCGGGCGTGAAGGCACCGACCGGGCAGGCGGCGAGACACGGTTTTCCGGCGCAGCTCTCGCACGGGCTCGCCCGCGGGTCGCGCGGCGGCAGCGCCAGCGCCTCGCGGAAGGCGAGCGCGCCGCGATAGCCGTGCCAGAGGCCCCAATCGGGATGGATGAGCATGCCGGTCGGCGACGGGTAAACCGCCTCCGCCTTCATCGCCCAGCGCTGGAACGGCAGCCAGGGCGGACCACCGAAAGGGAGGAGCGGCATGGCGCCGAGCGCCGCCGCGAGTCCTTCGACGACGCGCCGCGACCAGCGGTCGAGCGGGTCCGGGCGGCCGTCGCCGAGCTCGGGCGATGCCGCGAAGGCCGGCCAGCTCCGCCCGCCGACGAAGCCCAGCAGCGCCACCGTCCCGGGCGTGGCTCCGTCGGGCAGCGGCAAAACCCCGTCGCCCGCTTCCGGGTGAAAGGCGCCGCGGAAAGCGAGGCCATGCGCGGCGGCAAGGGTGACGACCTCATCGAGGCTGGGTCCCCCCACCTTGTCATTCACCTGTCGCCGCCCGCCGCCGCGCGATCCTCCTTCAGCCAGCGCAGCAGCTCGGCGCGGCGCGCCGCGACGAGGGCGGCGCCGTCGCGCGCTGACCAGTCGTAGATGCCGGCGCCGCTCGGCAGGCCGCGCTTGCCGGCGCCGACCAACGCCGCGATTTGCGGCGGCGGCAGCGGCGATGCATCGAGGTTCGGCTGGAGGAAGCAGGCGAAGTTGAACATGGTGTCGAGACCGCCGATATCGGCCGATTCGATGGGCCCGGTGATGCCGAGGCGCCGGCCGATCGAGTTGCGGACGACGGCGTCGATCGCCTCGGCCGAGGCGATGCCCGCCGCCCACAAGGTCCAGGCCTCGCGCAGGGCCGCGAATTGGATGCGGTTGCCGATGAAGCCGGCGACCTCCTTGTCGATGACGACCGGCTGCTTGCCGACAGCGCGGAGAATGCCGCAAACGCGCGGCGCGAGATCTGGCGCGGTTTCGGGCCCGGCGCAGACCTCGACAAGCGGAATGAGCTGCGGCGGATACCAGAAATGCGTGGCGATGACGCGCTCGCGGCGGCGCACCTTGTCGACGAGCTCGCTCGCAAGATGTCCGCTCGAGGAGGCGAGCACGGCCGCGGGCGCGCAAATCTCGTCGAGCCGCCCGAAGATATCGCGCTTCAGCGCCATGTCCTCAGGCACAGCTTCGATGACGAGCGAGGCGGCCGCCGCGTCGTCCAATGCCGTCGTCGTGGCGATGCGGGCGAGCGCCGCCTCGGCGCGGGCCGCGTTGGTCAGCCCGTGCGCCGCGAATTCCGAGAGGCTGGCCGCGATTTTCCGCAGCGCCGCGGCAAGGCTCTCTTCGCTGCGCCCGATGAGCCGAACCTGCCAGCCCGCGGCGGCGAAAATCTCGGCGATGCCGTGGCCGATGATGCCGTTGCCGATGACTGCCATCAATGGCGCGTCGTGGTCCGCCATTCTCCCCTCCTTTCCGACCCTCCGCTCAAGCCGCGGCCCGGCGCAGGCGGCGCCAGTCCTTCAGGATCTCGCGCGCGGCGTTGTAGCCGGGAATACCCGAGACGCCGCCGCCCGGATGGCAGGAGGAGCCGCATTGATAGAGCGCCGCGATGGGCGAGCGGTAATCGGCGTAATGCGGCACCGGGCGCTGGAAGAAGAGCTGATCGGGCGACAGCTCGCCATGAAAGATGTGGCCTTGCGGCAGGCCGACGATCTCCTCGAGATCGGGCGGAAGCAGCACCTGCATGTCGATGATGCCGTTCGAGAAGCCGGGCGCGAAGTCGTCGACGACGCCGAGCACGTTGCGGACGAAGTTGTCGCGCTCCTGCGCCCAGTCGCCGTTCTTGAGCTTGTAGGGCGCGTGGCCGCCGAAGAGGTTGACGACATGCTTGGCGGCGGGGGCCAGCGTGTCGTCGAGGATGGTCGGCACGACGGGGGTGACGAAGGGCCTTGCCGAATACCAGCCGTATTTGGCGTCGTCATAGGCGCGTTCGAGATAGTCGATATCGGGCGCGAGATGAACGTAGGTCGGGTAAGAAAAGCCGGTCTTCGCCGCATCGAAGGCGCGGTAGCGCGGCGGCGCCTCGGCGGCGACATTGATCTTGAAGGCCGTCGAGAAGGTGCGGAAGCGGCCGATCTCGGCAAGGAACTCGCCCGGCAGATGCTGGGGCGCGACGAGCTTCTGGAAGAGGGTCTTGCAATTGGCGTTGGAGATGACGGCGCGCGCCGTGAAGCTGCGCCCGTCGGCGGTGCGGACGCCGGTCGCGCGGCCATTCGCGACCACGACCTCGGCGACCTCGGCCCGGGTCAGCACCTCCATGCCGAAGCGCGCGCCCGAGGCGGCGATCGCCTGGGTGATGCTGCCCATCCCGCCCTTGATGAAGCCCCAGCCGCCGGCGCCCGCATGCTCGCCCATGACGTGGTGCATGATGACATAGGCCGAGCCCGGCGATTTCGGGCCGGCGAAGGTGCCGATCGAGGCGTAATAGGCCAGCACCGCCTTGATGATGTCGCTCTCGAACCAGCCCGAGAGGAAATCGTAGGCGCTCTGCGTCAAGAGATCGACGATGCGGTAGGCCTTGCGTCCGACCTTGCGCTGGCGCCACAGGAACGCCGCCGTCTCCTTGAAGGATTTCCAGTCGCGGCGCGTCGGATCGATCGGCGTCTCGAAGAGGAGCTTGCGCACGATCGCGGTCGCCTCCTGGAGATAGGCGTCGAATTCGGGATAGATCTCGGCGTCGTGCCGCGAGAAGCGCGCGAACTCGGCCTGCGTCTTCTTCGGATCGTCGCTGAAGACGATGTAGTCGCCATCGTAGAGCGGGCAGAAGAGGTCGTTGGCGGGCAGCACTTCGAGGCCGAACTTGCGCAGCTCGAGATCGGCGATGACGCGCGGATGCAGGAGGCTCATCACATAGGAGAAGATGGAGGCGCGGAAGCCCGGCGTGAATTCCTCGGTGACGGCGGCGCCGCCGATGACGTGCCGCCGCTCCAGCACCAACACCCTGAGCCCCGCCTTGGCGAGGTAGCTGCCGCAGACGAGGCCGTTATGCCCGGCGCCGATGATGATCGCGTCGTATTGTCCCGCCATCCCGTCCCTCCCCTCGATCAGGACTGTGCGCGCCGATCCTGCGCCATCTGTTCGAACGCAGCTTAGCGCGCCCGCCGCCGCGGCGCTAACGCGACGTTGCGCCGCCTCACCGCTCCGCGCTCGGCGGCTTGCCCGCCCAGAGTCGGTAGCAGCGCGAGAAGTGCGCGAGCGAGGAAAACCCGCAGGCGACCGCCACCTTCATGATCGGCAGCTCGCTGTATTGCAGCAGCGCGCGCGCCCGCTGCAGGCGGAGACCGCGGTAATAGCGTGCCGGCGTCTGCCGGAAGCGGTCGCGGAAGAGGCGTTCGAGCTGGCGCCCCGAGAGTCCCGCCGCCTTTGCGATCGCGCCGCAGGAGAGCGGCTCTTCGAGATTCTGCTCCATCATGGTAATGGCGCGGGCGAGCTTGCGATGGGTGACGCCCTGGCGCGCCGGCGGGGCCATGCGCTGCGCCTCGCCGGCGCCGCGGATCGGCGCGTGGATGAATTGCTCCGACACGGCGGCGGCGAGCGGGTGACCGTGCTCGAGGCGGATGATGTGCAGCATCATATCGAGCGCCGCCGTGCCGCCGGCGCAGGTAAAGCGGTTGCGGTCCATCTCGAAGAGATGCGCCGTCACCTGGATGCGCGGGAACGCCTCCTGGAAGCTGTCGAGGCTCTCCCAATGCGTCGTCGCGCGGTAGCCGTCGAGAAGCCCCGACCAGGCGAGATAGAAGCTGCCGGTGTCCATGGCGCCGAGCGCGACGCCGCCGCGCGCGAAGCGCCGGAGCTGGGCGCGCAAACCGGCGGTGAAATAGCGCTGCGGATCGAAGCCGGCGCAGACGACGAGGCGCCGCGGCGCCCCGGCCTCGGCGACGCGGGCGTCGGCCACCATCTTCATGCCGTTGCTGGCGGCGACCGGCTCGCCATCGACGGAGAGGATGCTCCAGCTATAGAGCCCGCCGCCGCCGAGGCGATTGGCGACGCGCAGCGGCTCGACCGCCGAGGCGAAGGCCATCATCGAAAAGCCGGGAATGAGGAGGAAGGCGATATGCCCGGGCTTGTCGGTCGGGGCTGAACGGGTCGTCGTGCAACGCGCGTCGCCCAGTCCCCCGTCATCGCGAGGAGCGGAGCGACGCGGCGATCCATGGCGTCCGGCGCGCAGGCTGGATGGCTTCGCTTCGCTCGCCATGACGACCCGCAATTCGGTGTGGCCACCAAGGTGGCGTATTCTGCAAAGTCTCGCCGGTTTCCGTCAAACAGGGAAGAGCGGAGTGCGTTAGCCTCCTCCGCCTGGACCGATCGCGCCCCGCGGATCGAGGCCGCCGCAGAAGCGGCCCTGCGGAAGGGAGGAGAGGATGCGCTGGGACGTCTTCATAACCTGCGCCGTGACCGGCGCCGGCGACACGACAGGCAAATCGGAGAAGGTGCCGGTCACGCCGAAGGAGATCGCCCAATCCGCCATCGAGGCGGCGAAGGCGGGCGCCGCCATCGTCCACATCCATGTCCGCGACCCCGCGACCGGCAAGGGCGCGCGCGATCCGCGCCTCTATGCCGAGGTGGTGGACCGCATCCGCTCCTCGGGCACCGATGTCGTCATCAACCTGACGGCGGGAATGGGCGGCGACATCGTCTTCGGCGATGTCGAGCGGCCGTTCCCGGTGAACGCCGCCGGCACGGATATGGCGGGCGCGAGCGAGCGCCTCGCCCATGTCGAGCAGATTCTTCCCGAGATCTGCACGCTCGATTGCGGCTCGATGAACTTCGCCGCCGGCGGCGACTACGTCATGGTGAACACGCCAGACACGCTGCGCGCCATGGCGCGGCGCGTCCAGGCCCTCGGCATCCGCCCCGAGCTCGAAGTCTTCGATACGGGCCACCTCGTCCTGGTGAAGGACCTGCTGCGCGAAGGGCTCATCGACGATCCGCTGATGGTCCAGCTCTGCATGGGCATTCCGTACGGCGCCCCCGACGACCCGACGACGCTGATGGCGATGGTGAACGCGCTGCCGCCGGGCGCCGTCTTCTCCGCATTCTCGATCAGCCGGATGCAGCTTCCTTACGTCGCCATGGCGGCGCTCGCCGGCGGCAATGTCCGCGTCGGCCTCGAGGACAATCTCTATCTCTCGAAAGGCGTGCTCGCCTCGAATGGCGGCCTCGTCGAGCGCGCGGTCACCATCCTCGAAGCGATGAATGTGCGGATCGTGGGACCGGCGGAGGCGCGGCAGAAGCTGAAGCTGAGAGAGCGGCGCTGAGCGGGACGGAGAGGATGATGGAGCGCGTCAGGACCGTCGGGCTTCTGGGCGGCGGCGTCATCGGCGCGGGCTGGGCCGCGCGCTGCGCGCTCAACGGCCGCGACGTCGTCGTCTGCGATCCCGATCCCGAGGCCGAACGCAAGATCGGCGAGGTGCTGGAGAATGCCCGCCGCGCTTTGAGCCGCCTGACCCTGGCGCCGCTGCGCCCGGCGGGACGCATCCGCATCGTGCGCGAGATCGAGGCGGCGGCGGAAGGCGCCGATTTCATCCAGGAAAGCCTGCCCGAGCAGGAGGCGCTGAAAACGGCGCTGCTGGCGCGGGCGGACCGCGCGGCGCGGCCCGAGATCGTCATCGCCTCATCGACCTCGGGGCTGCTGCCCTCGCGCCTGCAGGCGGCGATGGCGCATCCCGAGCGCTTCGTCGTTGGCCACCCCTTCAACCCCGTCTACCTCATGCCGCTCGTCGAGATTTGCGGCGGGGCGCGGACGAGCGAGGCGACAACGGATCGCGCCGCCGCCTTCTACCGCTCGCTCGGCATGCATCCGCTGCGCCTGCGCAAGGAGATCGACGGCTTCATCGCCGACCGCCTGATGGAGGCGCTCTGGCGCGAGTCGCTGTGGCTCGTCCATGACGATGTCGCGACCGCCGCCGAGATCGACGACGCGATCCGCTTCGGGCCGGGTCTGCGCTGGGCCTTCATGGGCACCTTCCTCATCTACCGCATCGCCGGCGGCGAAGCGGGCATGCGCCACTTCATGGCGCAGTTCGGGCCGGCGCTGAAATGGCCGTGGACGAAGCTCATGGAGGTGCCGGAGCTCGACGACGCGCTTCTCGGCAAGATCGTCGAGCAATCGGACGCGCAGGCGGGCTCGGCCTCGATCCGGGCGCTGGAGCGCCTGCGCGATGATTGCCTCGTCGCCATCCTGCAAGGGTTGCGCGCGCAGGATTTCGCGGGCGGCTCGGTGCTGAAAGCCTATGAAGAGGCGCTTTACGCCGAGGCTTCCGGCGGGAGGCCGGCGGCACCGGATCTCGCGCAGCCGCTCCGCCTGCACGAGACGCGGGTCGAGCCGGGCTGGATCGACTACAACGGCCACATGACGGAGAGCCGCTATCTCCAAGTCGTGGGCTACGCCACGGACGCGCTCTTCCGTCTCGTCGGGGTCGATGCCGCCTATCAGGCCGCCGGGCTCGGCTACTACACGGTGGAGACGCATCTCGTGCACCGCCGCGAGGTCGCGGTCGGCGAAGCCATTCATGTGACGACGCAGGTGCTCGGAGCCGACGAGAAGCGCATCCATCTCTTCCATTCGCTGTGGCGGACGGAGGACGGAACGCTGCTCGCCACCGCCGAGCAGATGCAGCTCCATGTCGACGCCAAGGCGAGCCGCGCCTGCCCGGCGCGGGCCGACATCCAGGCGGCCCTCGCCCGCCTCGTCGCGGCGCAGCACCATCTGCCGCGGCCGCGCGAGGCCGGCCGCAAGATCGCGCTGGCGCCGCTCGCGGGATAGGCGACGACCAATGGATTTCGGCCTCTCGCAGGAGCAGCAGCTCGTCGTCGACACCGTCCGCCGCTTCGTCGAGGACGAGCTCTATCCCTTGGAGGCGGAGGTGGAGCGGAGAGGCTTCGTGCCGCGCGAGCTCGGCCGCGAGATCCAGCGCAAGGTCATCGCCCTCGGCTTCTACGCGCCGAACATTCCGCAGGAATTCGGCGGCGGCGGCCTCGACCATCTCGGCTTCACGCTGCTCGAACGCGAGCTCGGCCGCGCCGCCATGGCCCTCACCGTCTGGTGGGGCCGGCCCTCGAACATCCTCTGTGCCTGCGAGGGCGAGCAGCGCGAACGCTATCTCCTCCCGGCGACGCGCGGCGACAAGATCGACGCGCTCGCCATGACCGAGCCCGGCGCCGGATCGGATGTGCGCGGCATGAGCTGCACGGCGCGCCAGGCGGGCGGCGACTGGGTCATCAACGGCACCAAGCATTTCATCAGCCATGCCGACATCGCCGATTTCGTCATCCTCTTCGCCGCGACCGGCGAGGAAGAGACGCGAAGCGGCCGCAAGAAGCGCATCAGCTGCTTTCTCGTCGACCGCGGCACGCCCGGCTTCGAGATCAGACCCGGCTACAACGCCGTGTCGCACCGCGGCTACCACAACTGCATCCTGAGCTTCAGCGATTGCCGCGTGCCGGCCTCGCAAATGCTGGGCGGCGAAGGCGAAGGCTTCGCGCTCGCCAATGCCTGGCTGCATGCGACCCGCCTTACCGTCGCCGCGATGTGCGTCGGCCGCGCCCGCCGCGCCTTCGACCTCGCCCTACGCTACGCCGTCGAGCGCCGGCAATTCGGGCAGCAGATCGGCAAGTTCCAGGGCGTCTCCTTCAAGCTCGCCGATATGAGCACCGAGATCGACGCCGCCGACTACCTGACCCTCGCCGCCGCCTGGCAGCTCGATCAGGGGCGCAAGGCCGACCGGCCGATCGCCGAGGCGAAGCTCTTCGCCTCGGAGATGCTGGCGCGGGTGACGGATGCGGCGCTGCAGATCTATGGCGGCATGGGGCTGATGGAGGACCTGCCGCTCGAACGGCTGTGGCGCGATGCGCGGGTCGAGCGCATCTGGGAGGGCACGAGCGAGATCCAGCGCCACATCATCTCGCGCGACCTCCTGCGGCCGCTCGGAGGGTGACGAGGTGGCGGCGCCCGGCGCATCCCCCTCGCTGCGGCGGCTGCTTCGCCCGCGCTCCATCGCCGTCATCGGCGGCAAGGCGGCGGGCGCCGTCGTGGCGCAGCTCGACAGGCTCGGCTATGCGGGCGAGATCTGGCCCGTCCATCCGCGCGCCGCGGAGGTCGAAGGGCGGCGGGCCTATCCTTCGGTCGCGGCGCTCCCCGCGGCGCCCGATGCCGCCTTCCTCGGCATCAACCGCCATGACAGCATCGAAGTCATGGGCGCGCTCGCGGCGCGCGGGGCCGGCGGCGCCGTCGCTTATGCCTCGGGCTTCGCCGAGGCGGGAGCCGGAGGACGCGCGCTTCAGGACCGCCTCGCCGCCGCCGCCGGCGCGATGCCGTTCTTCGGCCCGAATTGCCACGGCTTCATCAACTATGCCGACGGCGCCCTGCTCTGGCCGGACCAGCATGGCGGCAAACGCGTCTCCCGCGGCGTCGCCATCGTCACGCAATCCGGCAATATCGGGCTCAATCTCACCATGCAGCGGCGGGCGCTGCCCATCGCCTATCTCGTCACGCTCGGCAACCAGGCGGCGATCGGCGCCGCGGCCGTCATCGAGGCTTTGCTCGAGGACGAGCGCGTGACGGCGATCGGCCTTCATCTCGAAGGCCTCGACGATGCCGCGGGCGTCGCGCGGGCGGCGGCGCGGGGGCGCGAGCGCGGCGTTCCCATCGTCGCGCTCAAGACCGGGCGCTCCGCGGCCGGCGCCCAGCTCGCCATCAGCCACACGGCGGCGCTCGCCGGCGCCGATGCCGCGATGGACGCCTATTTGCGCAAGATCGGCATCGTCCGCGTGCCCTCGCTCGCTGCGCTCATCGAGACGCTGAAGCTCCTCCATGTGCATGGACCCCTTCCCGGGCGCGACATCGCCTCGATGAGCTGCTCGGGCGGTGAAGCCGCGCTCATCGCCGATGCGGCGGAGGGGCGGAGGCTGCGCTTCCGCGCGCCCTCCGAGGCCGCCGCGGCGCGCCTCGCGGCGATCCTCCCCGAGCTCGTCGCCATCTCCAACCCGCTCGACTACCACAGCTTCATCTGGGGCGATGAAGCGGCCCTCACCGAGACCTTCGCCGCGATGATGGCGGCGGATTACGCCTTGACCTGCCTCATCCTCGATTTCCCGAGGCGTCCCGCCTGCGATGACAGGGATTGGCTCATCTCGGCGGCAGCCCTCATCGCGGCGGCACGGCGCAGCGGGCGGCGCGCGGCCGTGCTGGCTTCGCTGCCGGAGACCATGCCGGAGGAGCGCGCCGAGATGCTGATGACCGCCGGCATCGCGCCGCTTTGCGGCATCGAGGACGCGCTCGCCGCCATTGAAGCGGCGGCGGATGCGGGCGAAGCAGTAGACGCGCAAGCCGCCACCTTCGCCGCGACGCCGCCGCTTCGCGGCGCCGGCATCCGCAGCCTCTCCGAACGGGAAGGAAAGCGCGCCCTTGCCGGCTACGGTCTCGCCATCCCGGAGGGGCGCCTCGCGGCGACGGCGGAGGCGGCGATGACGGCGGCCGCCGCGCTCGGCTTTCCGGTCGCGGTCAAGGCGGCGGGCGCGCGGACCGCGCACAAGACGGAGATAGGCGGCGTCCGGCTCGGCCTCGGCGACGCCGCCGCGGTCGGCGACGCCGTTGCGGCGCTGCTGCCGCTCGGCGAGGCGGTGCTGGTCGAGCGCATGGTCGAGGGCGCCGTGGCCGAGCTCATCATCGGCGCGCGGCGGGACCCGGTTATCGGCCTCCACCTTCTCATCGGCGCCGGCGGCGTCTTCACCGAGATCCTCGCCGACAGCCGTCCTCTTGTCCCGCGGGCGAGCCGGCAAGAGATCGAAGAGGCTTTGCGCGCCCTCGCCGTCGCGCGTCTTCTCGACGGCTATCGCGGACAGCCGGCCGGCGACGTCGAGGCGGCGATCGCGGCGGTTCTCGCCCTCCAATCCTTCGTGCTCGACAATGCCGACCGGCTGATCGAGTGCGAGATCAACCCGCTGATCGTCCGGCGGAAGGGCGAGGGCGCCGTGGTCGCCGACGCGCTCATCCGCCTCGCCGATGGAGCCACCGATGCCTGACCAAGGCCCCTTGCGCGTCGTCCGCGACGGCGCCGTGCTCGAAGTCGTTCTCGATCGCCCCAAGGCGAATGCGATCGATGCCGCGACGAGCCGCATCATGGGCGGCATCTTCGCCGAGTTCCGCGACGATCCGGCGCTCCGCGTCGCCATCGTCACCGGCGGCGGCGACAAATTCTTCTCCGCCGGCTGGGACCTCAAAGCGGCGGCGGCGGGCGAGCCGCCCGATGCCGATTACGGCGTCGGCGGCTTCGGCGGCCTGCAGCAGCTTCCCGGCCTCAACAAGCCGGTCATCGCTGCGGTCAACGGCATGGCCGTCGGCGGCGGCTTCGAGCTCGCCCTCTCGGCCGACCTCATCATCGCCGCCGACCACGCCCGCTTCGCCGTGCCCGAGATCAAATCCGGCACGCTCGCCGATGCGGCGACGATCAAATTGCCGCGCCGCATTCCGTATCACGTCGCGATGGAGCTGCTCTTCACCGGACGGTGGATGGATGCGGAGGAAGCGCGGCGCTGGGGCCTCGTCAACGAGATCGTGCCGGCAGCGGCCTTGATGGAGCGGGCCCGGGCTATCGCCGCGACGCTGGCCGCCGGGCCGCCGCTCGTCTTCGCCGCGATCAAGGAGACGGCGCGCGACAGCGAAGGGCGGTCCGTCGCCGAGGCGCTCGCCCGCGTGACGCAGCGTCAACTGCTGACGGTCGATCGCCTCTATTCGAGCGAGGACCAGCGCGAGGGGGCGCGCGCCTTCGCCGAGAAGCGGGCGCCCGTGTGGAAGGGACGATGAGAGGGAGCGAGCCGGATGAGGCCGGCCCGTGGACGGGCTTCGGACGTGGCGATCCAGACGTGCCTCTGCCGAACTGGATGGCTTCGCTCTGCCCGCCATGACGAATTCTTCGTCATTCAACCGCGCCTCGCTCCGCCCGGCGCCGCGGATGGAGCGGCTTGAATACGGCCGAGGAGGAGATCAGACTTCGTTGTCCGGATGTTGTGGACAATTCCGGTCGGCACGGCCTTCGAATGATGCTTCACGTCCGAACCGCAAGGAGTCGAGGTTGACGCCATGACGATGATCGAGACGACGGTTCCAGAACGGAGCGCAGCGCGGACATCACTGGGCCGGCTTCCCGAGCATGTGCGCCGCGGCCGGCGCGATCTCGCCGTCGCCTTCCGCTGGAGCGCGCGCCTCGGCTTCCACGAGGCAATCGCCAACCACTACAGCCTCGCCGTCGCCGCGGACGGCCGCGAGTTCCTGATGAACCCCGCGGGCCGGCACTGGTCGAAGCTGCGGGCGCGCGACATCCTGATGCTCGATGTCGACGGCCGCGTTCTCGCCGGCGAGGGCACGCTCGATCCGACGGCCTATTATCTCCACTCGGCCATTCACCGGATGATCCCGCGGGCGCGCTGCGTGCTGCACACGCATATGCCCTATACCACGGCGCTGACCAGCCTCGAGGAGGGCCGCCTCGAAATGGTGAGCCAGAACGCCGCCCGCTTCTTCGGGCGCATCATCTATGACGACGATTTCAACGGCATGGCGCTCAGCACCGACGAGGCCGAGCGCATCTGCGCCGCCTTCGCCGACGAGAACGCCGCGGTGCTGATGATGGCCAATCACGGCGTCATGGTAATCGGCCCTTCCGTCGCGCACGCCTTCGATGAGCTCTACTATCTCGAAAAGGCCTGCGAGAACCAGGTGCTCGCCATGTCCACCGGCAAGCGGCTGAAGCGCCTCTCCGACGAGACGGCGCGCCTCACCTGCCGGCAATGGCTCGAATACCCGAATTTCTCCGAGGCGCATTTCGCCGAGCTGACGCGCATCCTCGACGAGGAGGAGCCGGATTACGCCGCGGAGTGAGGGCGGGAGGACAACTCGCCCGGATCAAGATACTGGGCAGGCGCGCGATGGTCGTCGCGCCGAGAAATGGGGAGGTCGTCATGGCTGAGTGGGATTATCTGAAGACGGCGCTGGCCGCCGGCCGCATCGGGCGGCGCGAATTCATGAGCCGCGCTGCGGCGCTCGGCGTCTCGGCGGCGCTCGCCGACAGCGTCCTCGCCGGCGCCGCCTTCGCCGCCGAGACGCCGAAGAAGGGCGGGCATCTCATTCTTGGCCTCAACGGCGCCGCCTCCGGCGACAGCCTCGATCCCGCCACATACACGGCGACCTTCGCCCAGGTCCTGGGCCAGCAGCTCTACAACACCCTCACCGAGGTCGACGAGAAGGTGAAGGTCCAGCCGGCGCTCGCCGAGAGCTGGGAGGGCAAGCCCGGCGCCAAGGAATGGATCTTCAAGCTCCGCAAGGGCGTCACCTTCCATAACGGCAAGACGCTGACCGCCGCCGACGTCGTCTATTCGCTGAACCACCACCGCGCCAAGGATTCGAAATCGGCGGCGAAGGCGCTCCTCGCCTCGATCTCCGAGATCAAGGCGTCGGCGCCCGACGAGGTGACGATCACCCTCGAAAGCGGCAATGCCGACATGCCCTATATCGTCGCCGACTACCATCTCGGCATCGGTCCCGAAGGCACGAAGTTCGACGGCGTCGGCACCGGCTGCTACATCCTCGAATCCTTCGAGCCCGGCGTCCGCGCCCGCACCAAGATCAACCCCAACAAGTGGCGCAGCGACCGCGGCTTCGTCGAAAGCGTCGAGACGCTCGCGATCAACGACACGACCGCGCGCGTCAACGCGCTCATCAGCGGCTCGGCGCATCTCATCAACCGCGTCGACCCGAAAACGGTCGGTCTCTTGAAGAACAACAAGAAGGTGGTGGTCCACGAGATCGCCGGCGCCGCGCACTACACTTTCCCGATGCGCTGCGACATGGCGCCCTTCGACAACAAGGATTTCCGCCTCGCCATGAAATACGCGATCGACCGCGAGGCAATCGTCAAGACGGTGCTGCTCGGCCATGGCAAGGTCGGCAACGACCAGCCGATCGCGACCTTCGATCCTTATTACGCCGCCGACATCCCGCAATACAAATTCGACCCCGACAAGGCGAAGTTCCACCTGAAGAAGTCGGGCTTCAGCGGCCAGGTCGTCCTGACCGTCTCGGACGGCGCCTTCACCGGGGCGGTCGATGCGGCGCAGCTTTTCCAGGCGAGCGCCGGCAAGGCCGGCATCACCCTCCTCATCGACCGCGTGCCGGCCGACGGCTATTGGGACAATGTGTGGCTGAAGAAACCGTTCTGCGCCTCCTACTGGGACGGGCGGCCGACCGCCGACCAAATGCTCACCGTCGTCTACAAATCCGATGCGCCCTGGAACGAATCCTTCTGGAAGCGGCCGGATTTCGACAAGCTCCTCATCGAGGCGCGGGCCGAGCTCGACCCGGCCAAGCGCAAGCAGATGTATCACGACCTCGAGCTGATGATTCACGACGACAGCGGCAACATCATCCCGATGTTCAACAATACGATCGACGCCGGGGCGAGCAAGGTGAAGGGCTTCGTCCCGACGCCGACCTTGCAGATGAGCGGCTATCGCGCCACCGAGAAGGTCTGGCTCGAGGCCTAGGTGCTGCCGCTCGTCGCCCAGCGCGTCGCGCTGGGCCTCTTGACGCTGCTGGCGGTTTCGGTGCTCGTTTTCGCGGGCACCGAGATCCTCCCCGGGGACGTGGCGACGGCGATCCTCGGGCAGTCGGCGACGCCGGAAGCCGTCGAGGCGATCCGGCGCTCGCTCGGCCTCGAGGAGCCGGCGGCGCTGCGCTACTGGCACTGGCTCGCCGGCTTCCTGCACGGCGATCTCGGCAACTCGCTCGCCAATGGCCGGCCGATCATCGAGCAGCTCGATTTCCGGCTGAAGAACACGCTGTTCCTGGCGAGCGCAGCGGCGAGCGTCGCCGTGCCGCTCTCGGTCGGGCTCGGCATCCTCGCCGCCATCAACCAGAACGGCAGCTTCGACCGCATCGTCAACATCGTCAGCCTCAGCGCCATCTCGCTGCCGGAATTCTTCATCGGCTACGTGCTGATCCTGCTCCTCGCGGTGAAGCTCGACTGGTTCCCGAGCCTCTCCGCCATCTCGCCCGAAATGAGCTTCGGCGAGCGCCTCTACGACATCGCCCTGCCGGCGGCGACGCTCACTCTCGTCGTCCTCGCCCATATGATGCGGATGACGCGCGCCGCCATCATCGGCGTCATGTCGCATCCTTTCATCGAGATGGCGTTCCTCAAGGGCCTGCCGCGCTGGCGCATCATCGTCCAGCACGCGCTTCCCAACGCGCTCGCCCCCATCATCAACGTCGTCGCCATCAACCTCGCCTATCTCGTCGTCGGCGTCATCGTCGTCGAAGTCGTCTTCGTCTATCCCGGCATCGGCCAGCTCATGGTCGACGCCGTCTCGAAGCGCGACGTGCCGGTGGTCCAGGCCTGCGGCCTCATCTTCGCCGGCACTTATGTTGGCCTCAACCTGCTCGCCGACATCCTGGCGATCCTCAGCAATCCGCTGCTGCGGGTGCCGAAATGAGGCTCCTCGGCCATCGCCTCAGCGGCGGGGCCGCCGTCGGCTTCGCCATCATCCTCGCCAATATCGTCGCCATCAGCTTCGCGCGCTGGATCGCGCCCTATGGCGAAGCCGATCTCGTCGGCGATGTCTGGGCGCCGCCGAGCGGCGCCGACTGGCTGGGGCTCGACAATCTCGGACGCGACATGTTCTCGCGCCTCCTCTTCGGCGGCCAGACCAGCGTCTCCCTCGCCCTCCTCATCACCGCGCTCTCCTTCTCGCTCGGCATCGTCATGGGGTTCACCGCGGCGACGACGAACCGGTGGATCGACGCCGCTCTCGCGCGCCTCGTCGACATCATCATGGCGATTCCGCAGCTCATCCTGGCGCTGATGGTGCTGTCGGTGCTCGGCACCTCGATCCCGGTCCTCATTGGCACGATCGCCATTCTCGATTCGACTCGCGTCTTCCGCCTGAGCCGGGCGGTCGCGATGAACATCACGGTGATGGAATATGTCGAGGCGGCGCGGCTGCGCGGCGAGAAGCTGTGGTGGATCATGCGGCGCGAGGTGCTGCCCAACGCGCTGCCGCCGCTCATCGCCGAATTCGGCCTCCGCTTCTGCTTCACGCTTCTCTTCATCGCCTCGCTGAGCTTCCTCGGCCTCGGCGTGCAGCCGCCCGAAGCCGATTGGGGCAGCATGGTCCGCGACAACGCGACGGCCATCAATTTCGGCGGCATCGCGCCGCTCGTGCCGGCCGCCGCCATCGCCCTCTTGACGATCGGCGTCAATCTCGTCGTCGATTGGTTCCTCTCGATCCACGGGCGAGCGCATGGAGAGGGCGCATGACCGACGAGATCCTGCGCATCACCGATTTGCGCATCGCCGCGCGCACCGAGGAGGGCGAAGAAAAGATCCTCGTCCAGGGCATCGACCTCACCCTGCACCGCGGCGAGGTGCTGGGCCTCATCGGCGAAAGCGGCGCCGGCAAGTCGACGATCGGCCTCGCCGCCCTCGCTTATGCGCGGCCGGGCTGCACCATCATCGGCGGCGAGATCCGCTACGCCGGCACCGACATCCGCACGCTCTCGCGCCGCGAGCGGCGGCGCCTGCGCGGCCGCCGCATCGCCTATGTCGCCCAGAGCGCGGCCGCTTCCTTCAACCCGGCGAAGTCGCTTTACCGGCAGGTCTGCGAGATGCCGGTCCGGCACGGGCTCATGAGCTATGCCGAGGCGAAGAAGGCGGCGGCGCAGCTATTCGCCGAGCTCGACCTGCCCTCGCCCGAGACCTTCGGCGAGCGCTATCCGCACCAGGTCTCGGGGGGACAGCTCCAGCGCGCCATGGTGGCGATGGCGATGTCGTGCCGGCCCGACATCCTCGTCTTCGACGAGCCGACGACGGCGCTCGACGTCACGACGCAAATCGAGGTGCTGGCGGCGATCCGCAAGCTCGTCCGCGACCACCGCACCGCCGGCCTCTACATCTCGCACGACCTCGCCGTCGTGGCGCAGGTGGCGCAGCGCATCATGGTGCTGCGCCATGGCCGCATGGTCGAGCTGGGCGAGGCGGCGCAGATCCTGCATGAGCCGCGCGAGGAGTATACGCGGCGCCTCGTCTCGGTCCGCGCGGCCGCGGCGCCGCCCGCCGAAGCCGCCGTCGCCGAGCGCGGCGAGCGCCTCCTCGAGCTCAATGCGCTCGGCGCCGCCTATGGGCGGCTGCGCGTCCTCAAAGACGTGACCTTCAGCGTCAGGCGCGGCGAGACGGTGGCGGTGGTCGGTGAAAGCGGCAGCGGCAAGAGCACGCTCGCCCGCGTCGTCTGCGGCTTGCGCGAGCCGGCGGGCGGGTCCGTCCGCTTCCGCGGCGAGCTACTGCCGCCGACGCTGAGCCTGCGCAGCCGCGACCAGCTCCGCCGCATCCAAATGATCTATCAGATGCCGGACATGGCGCTCAATCCGCGCCAGCGGGTGTCCGAGATTCTGGGTCGGCCGCTCTCCTTCTATTTCGGCTGGCCGCGGGCGAAGGTGACGGCGCGGGTCGAGGCCCTGCTCCGCATGATCGACTTGCCGGTCGAATTCGCGGCGCGGCGTCCGGGCGAGCTCTCGGGCGGCCAGAAGCAGCGCCTCTGCATCGCGCGGGCGCTCGCCGCCGAGCCCGACCTCGTCATCTGCGATGAAGTGACATCGGCGCTCGATCCGCTCGTCGCTGAAGAAATCCTGAAGCTCCTCGGCCGGCTCCGGGACGAGACCGGCGTCGCCTATCTCTTCATCACCCACGACCTCGGCACCGTGCGACGCATCGCCGATCGCGTCGCCGTCATGCTGCAGGGCGCGGTCGTCGCCGAAGGGCCGCTGGCGCAGGTGTTCTCGCCGCCCTACCACCCCTACACCGAGGCGCTCCTCGCCTCGGTGCCGGAGATGCGGCTCGACTGGCTCGACGACACGCTCCGCCGCCGCGCCGGGCGGCAGGGCGCCGAGGGTCCCGTCATCGGCGCCGCTGCCGCCGACCGCTTCGCGCTCGGGACGTGAGCGGCGGGGCGGCGGCGCCTTCCGCCGCCATCTCCGCGGTGATCCAGTTGCGGAAGGCGGCCGCAGCCGGGCTCGGCTCGCGCCCCTCCGGCGCCGCGAGATAGAATCCTTCCTCGCTCGGCAGCACCGTCTCGAACGGCGCGACGAGGCGTCCGGAGGCGAGGCGGTCGGCGACGTAGCAGCTCCGCCCCAGGGCGATGCCGACGCCGCGCTCGGCGGCTTCGAGGGCGACGAGGCTGAGGTCGAATTCGAGCCCGGCCGTCGCGTCGACCTGGCCCGCAAGGCCGGCCCGCGCCAGCCATTGCGCCCAGCCCTCGCGGAAGCCGAAGACATGGAGCAGCGTCACCTGGGCGAGCGCCGCCGGCGCCCGCGGTCGGAGCGCCGGACTGCACACCGGGAAGAGCGCGTCGCGGGTGAGGCGCTCGGCCCGCAGTCCCGGCCAGTTGCCGCTGCCGTAGCGGATTTCGAGATCGAGGTCGAGATCGGGATAATCGGCGGGCCAGATCGAGCTCGTCAGGCGGAACTCGATCTCGGGATGACGGCGGCGGAAGCGGGCGATGCGCGGCGCCAGCCACAGCGCGGCGAAGCTCGCCGTCGACCGCACCATGAGGCGCGGCCGTCCCGACTCGCCGAAAATCTCCGCGGCGCCGTCGGCGATCCGCGCGAAGGCGTCGGTCAGAAGCGGCAGCAGCGCCTGTCCGGCATCGGTCAGGCGCAATCCCCGCGGCAGGCGGTGAAAGAGGCGGCGGCCGAGCGTCGCTTCGAGGAGGCGCATCTGCTGGCTCACCGCCGATTGCGTAATGCCGAGCGCCTGCGCCGCCGCCGTGAAGCTCATCGTCCGCGCCGCGACTTCGAAGGTGCGCAGCCAGTTGAGCGGCGGCAGGCGGCGGGGCGTCGATAATCCGGGCATTAGCGGAACTTGGCCTGTGTCCGAACTTTACTCGTTTGTCCGGCCGCGCGTGAAGCCGCAATCTCAAGGCGACGCCCCGAGCATTTCAGAGGCCGACCATGGCGCCGTCATCCCTCGCCGTCGCGCCGCCGCCACGGATCGACATGGCGGATCTCGCCGCCTATCCGAGCGAGCGCCGCATCCGCGCCGTCGCGGTCGCAGGCGAAATCGTGAGGGTGGCCTGGGACGACGGGCGGGAGGGCCGCTTCCACGCGATCTGGCTGCGCGACAATTGCCCGTGCCCCGCATGCCGGCATCCGCAGACGATGGAGCGGCAGTTTCTCTTCATCGATGCGCCGCCGCCGGTTCTGGCCACCGCCGCGCCGACAATGGACGGCAGCGGCATCGAGCTGCGCTTCGCGGCCACGGCGGACGTACCGGCGCATGTCAGCCGCTTCGATGCGGGCTGGCTGCGGCAGCATTGCTACGCCGAATGGGCGCGCGCCGAGCGCTGCAAGCCGCCGCGCCTCTGGGACGCCGCGCTCGCCGGCGCGATCCCCAGCTTCGAGCATGGCGCGATCATGACTGATGACGCGGCGCTCGCCGCCTGGCTCGAGGCGCTGTGCGAGACCGGCGTCACCATCATCCGCAACGCGCCCTCCGCCGCAGGCGAAGTGCGGCGGACCGCCGAACGGGTGGGTCCCGTGCGCGCGACGAATTTCGGCCTCGTCTTCGACGTCGTGTCGCTGCCGAGGCCGAACAGCAGCGCCTATACGGCGATCGGGCTGGAGCCGCATACCGACCTCGCCAATGTGCGGCGGCCGCCCGATTTCCAGCTCCTCTTCTGCATCGCCAACAGGGCGGCGGGCGGCGGCTCGTTCATCGTCGACGGCTTCCGCGTCGCATCAGCGCTGCGCGACGCCGATCCCGAGGGCTACGGCCTCCTCGCCCGCTTCTGGCGTCTGCTGCGCGAGCCGCGCTTCCAGCTTTGCTTTCGTCTCAGCCCCGGCGAGATGATCGCCTTCGACAACCTCCGCATCCTCCATGGCCGCGACCCCTTCGATCCGGGAACAGGCGAGCGGCGGCTGCAGGGCTGCTATCTCGACCGCGACACGGTGATGAGCCGTCGGCGCCTCCTGGCGCGAGGCCGCGGCAATGGCTGACACCCTCGCGATGACGCGCGCCCCCATTCTCGGCTTGGAGTCGGAGGGCACGTTTCTTGCGGTGACCTGGGCGGATGGCCGGCACAGCCGGTTCCCGGCGATCTGGCTCGCCGACAACCGGCCGGAGAACCGCAAGGGCCGCGACGGGCAGCGCCTCATCGACGCGCTCGAATTGCCGGAGGCGGTCACGATCGCCTCGGCGCGCGCGACGCCCGCCGGCATCGAGATCGTCTTCGCGGGCGATGCGCGTCCGGCGCTCTTCGACGCCGCTTGGCTGCGCGCTCACGCTCTCGACGACGCGTCGAGAGCGGAGCGGCGAGCCGCGCCGAAGCTCTGGGATGCGGCGCTCGCCGCCGCGCTGCCGGGCGGCGACTACGAGGCCGTCGCCGCGGATGAGCGGGCCTTGGCGCGCTGGCTGGGTCATGTGCGCGATTTCGGCTTCGCCGTGCTGCGCAAGGTGCCGACGGTCCCCGGCACCGTCTGCGCCGTCGTCGCTCTCTTCGGCTATGTCCGCGAGACGAATTACGGGCGCCTCTTCGATGTCGTCTCCGTGCCGCAGCCGCAGAACCTCGCCTTTACGGCCATCGGGCTCGGCAACCACACCGACAATCCCTATCGCGATCCGGTGCCGCAGCTGCAATTGCTGCACTGCCTCGAAGCCGCGGAGAGAGGCGGCGAATCCGTGGTCGTCGACGGCTTCGCCGCGGCGCAGCGGTTGCGCGAGACGGCGCCCGAAGATTTCGAGCGCCTGGCGCGGATGCCGGTTCCGTTCCGCTATGTCGAGCCGGGCCGAGTCGATCTCCGTCACCGCGCGCCGCTCATCGAGCTCGACAACGAAGGAGGGGTGAGGACGGTCCGTTACAACAACCGCTCGATCGCGCCGCTCGACATCGCGGCCGAGGAGGTACCCGCCTTCTACGCCGCCTATCGCCGGTTCGGGCGGCTCCTCCACGACCCGGCTCTTACGATCGGCTTCCGCATGGCGCCGGGCGATCTCTTCATCGTCGACAACCGCCGCGTCCTCCATGGCCGCCGCGGCTTCGCCGGCGGCAGGCGTCATCTCCAGGGCGCCTATGCCGATATGGATTCGCTCCTCAGCACGCTGCGCATCCTGGAGGGCCGGGCATGACGGCGGCGGATCTCGTCGCGGAGATCGAAACGCTCTTCGCGGCGCGCGGCGGCGAAACCTATGGCGAGGGCGTGACGATCGCCGAGCATTGCCTCCAGACGGCGGCGCTGGCGGCGGCGGAGGGCGCGGACGACGAGTTCGTCATCGCCGCGCTTCTCCACGATATCGGGCATTTCATCGAGAAGCCGGACGACCGCTTCGGCTATCACAATCACGACCGCGCCGGCGGCGCCTGGCTGGCGGCGCGCTTTCCGGCCGAGATCAGCGAGCCGGTCCGCCTCCATGTCGCGGCGAAGCGCTATCTCTGCACGGCGACGCCGGAATATCACGGCCGGCTCTCCCTTCCCTCGCAACATTCGCTGCAACAGCAGGGCGGACCGATGGCGGCGTCCGAAGCAGCCGAATTCGCCGCCCTGCCCTTCGCCGACCGCGCCATCCGCTTGCGCCGCTGGGACGATCGCGGCAAGGTCGCGGGAATCGAGGTGTCGCCTCTCCCCCTCTATCATGCGCGCATCCGGCGCCTCGCGCGCCGCTGACACGGCGAGAGAGGCGGCGGGGCGGCGGAGCAAGCGGGGGACGCGAGGCATGGCGGCGGAGCGGCCGAATTTTCTCATTCTGATGGCGGACCAGATGAACCCGGCGGCGCTGCCCTGCTACGGGCACAAGGTGACGCGCGCGCCCCATATCGAGGCGCTCGCCGCTTCCGGGGTCGTCTTCGATGCCGCCTATTGCAACAGCCCGCTCTGCGCGCCCTCGCGCTATGCCTTCCTCTCGGGGCTGCTGCCGTCGAAGACAGGCGGCTTCGACAACGCCGCCGAATTTCCCTCGGAGATCCCGACCTTCGCCCATTACCTACGGCGCAGCGGCTATCGCACGATCCTTTCCGGCAAGATGCATTTCTGCGGCGCCGACCAGCTCCACGGCTTCGAGGAGCGGCTGACGACCGACATCTACCCGGCCGATTTCGGCTGGACGCCCGATTGGGAGCGCTTCGAGGAGCGGCCGAGCTGGTATCACAATATGAGCTCCGTCATCGAGGCGGGGCTATGCGTGCGCAGCAACCAGCTCGATTTCGACGAGGACGTCGTCTTCAGCGCGCGCCGCAAGCTCTTCGAGATCGCGCGCGGCGGCGACGGGCGGCCCTTCTGCCTCGTCGTCTCGCTGACGCATCCGCACGACCCCTACGCCATCACGGCCGAATACTGGAACCGCTACCGCGAGGACGAGATCGACCTGCCGCGCGTCACCCTGCCGCCGGACCGGCTCGACCCGCATTCGCGGCGGCTGCGCCATGTCTGCGCCATGGACCGCACGCCCGTGACGGAGCAGCAGATCCGCAACGCACGGCGCGCCTATTACGGCGCCGTCTCCTTCGTCGACGACCAGTTCGGCCTCCTCTGCCGCAGCCTTGCCGAGGGCGGGCTCGCCGAGGAGACGATCGTGATCGTGCTGGCCGATCACGGCGACATGCTGGGCGAGCGCGACCTCTGGTACAAGATGAGCTTCTTCGAGGGCGCCTGCCGCATCCCGCTCATCGTCACCGCGCCGCGCCGCTTCAAGCCGCGCCGCGTCGCCGCCGCCGTCTCGCTCCTCGACCTGCTGCCGACCTTGGCCGAGCTGGGGGCGGGGGCCGGCGAGCCCCGCTATGCGACGCCGCCCGACGGCCGCAGCCTCCTGCCGCATCTCGAAGGAAGGGAGGGGCATGACGAGGTGATCGGCGAATACCTCGCCGAAGGCGCCGTCGCGCCCATCGTCATGATCCGCCGCGGCCCCTACAAATTCATTCACTCCCCCGCCGATCCCGATCAGCTCTACGACCTCGCCTCCGGCCCCGACGAGCTGCGCAACCTCGCGGGCGAGGAGAGCGCGCGGCCGGTCCTGGAGGCGTTCCGCCGCGAAGTCGCCGCGCGCTGGGATCTGCCGCGCCTTCATCGCGACGTCGTCGAGAGCCAGCGCCGACGCCACCTCGTCGCCGCCGCCCTCAGAGAGGGCGCCTATCGCCCCTGGGATTTCCAGCCGCAGACCGACGCCAGCCGGCAATATGTCCGCAACAACCTCGAGCTCGACGACATCGAAGCCGCGGCCCGGTTTCCGCGGGTCAGCTGACCGGCCGGCTCGCGCTCACACCACGAGCGCATCCGTGAAGGGCGCCTTCGAGAGCGGCTCGACGCCGGTCGCGGTGACGAGGACCTCCTGCTCGAGCTTGACGCCCTCCTGCCCGCCGACCTCGCCGATATAGCTCTCGACCGAGACCACCATGTTCTCGGCGAAGACGCCGTCATAGCCCCAATCCTTGAAGTCCCGGGCGTAGGCGATGCTGGGATACTCGTCGACGAGGCCGACGCCGTGCACCATCATCATGTAGCGGTTGGGAAGGAATTCCTCGGGCACCGGCCAGCACTTTTCGGCGAATTCGCGGAAGCCGAGGCCAGGCTTGATGATGCCCATGTTGAACTCCACCTGCTCCTGCGCGATGGCGTAGAGGCGGCGCTGCTCGTCGCTCGGCTTCTTGCCCGGGCACACCCAGCTCCGCGAGATGTCGGCGAGGTATCCGAGCGGCCCCACCATGTCGGTGTCGCAGGCGACGAGGTCGCCGGCGGCGATGACGCGGTTGCCGCTTTCCTGGAACCAGGGATTGGTGCGCGGGCCCGAGGTGAGAAGGCGCGATTCGATCCACTCGCCGTCATGCGCGATGTTGACCTCGTGAAGGACGGCCCAGAGCTGGTTCTCGGTGATGCCGGGGCGCAGCGCCGCCCGCATGCGGTGGATCGCGACGTCGCACACCGCCATCGAGAGCCGCAGCGCCGCGATCTCCTCGGCCGATTTGACAAGGCGCGCGTCTTCGATCGCGGCCTGCGCGTCGTGAAGCTCGATGCCGAGCTTCGCGAGGCGCTGCGCCCCCATCGGCTCCAGCCGGTCGATGGCGAGGCGGCGGTTGTTGCCGCCATGATGCATCACGAGATCGGCGATCTCCGCCGCCCAGAGCTCGGCCTTCTCCTCGCAGCGCGGGCCGGCGAGGAAATAGATCCAGGGCGTGCAGGGCCGGATCTCGGCGATCGTCTCGATGCCGTCATTGACGTGCTTCGCGCTGGTGAATTCGAAGAGGATGACCGGCCCTTCCGTCGGCACGAAGGCCCAGCGGCTCGGCGCGTGCATCGTCCAGATGCCGAGATTGCGGCTGCCCGTCGCATAGCGGATGTTGATCGGATCGCCGAGGAGGCAGCCCATATAGTCGCGCCGGCGCAGCTCGGCGCGAAGGCGCTCAAGGCGGTAGGCGCGCAGCTTCTTCTGGTCGATGGCGGCAAGGCGTGCCGGCACGTCGAGAGCAAGCGGCGCGGCGTCGCGTGGCAGATTGCCGGAGCCAGGCATGGCGGAACCTCCCCTCTTCCGACCGGGTCCGCCGCGCTTTTCGCAGATTACAGCGCGCGGCCCGTTCAGTAGGATAATCCTGATCGAGTGGCGAAGGGAAATGGCGGCAGGATGAGCGCGACGGACCCGCTGTTGCAGCCTTTCCGGCTGAAGCATCTGACCCTGCGCAACCGCTTCATGTCGACGGCGCACGAGCCGGCCTATACCGAGGACGGCATGCCGAAGGCGCGCTATCGCCTCTATCACGGCGAGAAGGCACGCGGCGGCATCGCCCTCACCATGATCGGCGGCTCGTCCGTGGTGGCGCCGGACAGCCCGCAGGTCTTCGGCAACATCACCCTCTACAAGGACGAGGTGGTGCGCTGGCTCGCCGAGCTCGCCGACGAGGTCCACGGGCACGGCGCCGCGATCATGATCCAGATCACCCATCTCGGCCGCCGCACCTCGTGGAGCCGCGGCGACTGGCTGCCCGTCGTGGCGCCGAGCGTCGTGCGCGAGCCGGCGCACCGCGCCTTTCCGAAGGCGGCCGAGGATTGGGACATCGCCCGCATCGTCGCGGACTATGCCGCCGCCGCCGAGCGCTGCCGGGCCGCCGGGCTCGACGGCATCGAGATCGAATGCTACGGCCATCTCGCCGACCAGTTCTGGTCGCCAGCGACGAACCGGCGCGCGGACGCCTATGGCGGCAGCCTCGACAACCGCCTGCGCTTCGTCCTCGCCGTAATCGACGCGATCCGCGCGCGCATCGGCAGCGCCTTCATCCTCGGCGTCCGCATGGTGTGCGACGAGGATTGGGAGCGCGGCCTCTCGCGCGAGGAAGGGATCGCCATCGCCCGGCGCCTCGCTGCGACGGGTCAGATCGACTTCATCAACGTCATTCGCGGCCATATCGAGACCGACGAGGCGCTCTCGCATGTGATCCCGGGCATGGGCACGCGCTCGGCGCCGCATCTCGACTTCGCGGGCGACGTCCGAAGCGCGACGAAATTCCCGGTCTTCCATGCGGCGCGCATTCAGGACGTGGCGACGGCGCGGCACGCGGTCGCCACCGGCAAGCTTGACATGGTCGGGATGACGCGCGCCCACATCGCCGACCCGCATATCGCGCGCAAGGTGGCCGAGGGGCGCGAGGCCGAGATCCGCCCCTGCGTCGGCATGGGCTATTGCATCGACCGCATCTATTTCGGCGGCGAAGCGCTCTGCATCCACAATCCCGCGACCGGCCGCGAGGCGACGATGCCGCATGTCATCGCGCGCTTGTCGGGGCCGCGGCGCAAGGTCGTCGTCGTGGGCGGCGGACCGGGCGGGCTCGAAGCCGCGCGCGTCGCCGCCGCGCGCGGCCACGAGGTCGTGCTCTTCGAGGCGGCCGACAAGCCGGGCGGCCAGCTCCGCCTCGCCGCCGGCCTCGCGCGCCGCCGCGAGATCCTCGGCATCGCCGAATGGCGCGAGGCCGAAGGGGCGCGCCACGGCGTCCGCTTCCGCTTCAACACCTATGCCGAGGTGGGCGACGTGCTCGCCGAGGAGCCGGACATCGTCTTCATCGCGACGGGCGGCGTGCCGAACCTCTCCTTCCTCGATGCCGGGGCGGAGCTGGTGACGACCTCGTGGGACGTTCTGTCGGGCGTGGCGAAGCCGGCCGAATCGGTGCTCCTTTTCGACGACAACGGCGCCGATGCGGGGCTCACCATCGCCGAGTTCATCGCCGCCGCGGGCAGCCGGCTCGAAATCGTGACGCCCGAGCGCATTCTCGGGCCGGAAGTGGGCGGGACCAACTATCCCGCCTATTTCAAGACGCTCTCCGCCCGGCAGGCGACGATCACGCTCAACCTCCGCCTCGAAAAAGTGGCGCGGGCCGGCAACCGCCTGCGCGCCACGCTCTACAACGAGTACGACAAGTCGCGCCACGAGCGCGAGGTCGACCAGGTGGTGGCGGAGCATGGGACGCTACCGGCGGACGAGCTCTATTTCGCCCTGAAGCCGGGCTCGCGCAATCTCGGCGAGGTCGATTACGACGCGCTCATCGCCAACCGGCCGCAGACCCTCCTCCGCAACCCCGAGAGCCGCTATGTCCTCTATCGCATCGGCGACGCCGTCGCCTCGCGCAACATCCACGCCGCCATCTACGACGCGCTCCGCCTCGCCAAGGACCTCTGAGGACGGCCGGCGCCGCGACGATCCCTTCGCCGCGCTCATCGCGCGCCAGAGGGACGGCCATTCGCTGTCGCAGGAGTTCTACGGCGACCCCGCCCTCTTTGCCCGCGACCTCGACCGCCTCCTCCTGCGCCACTGGCTCTGCGCCGGCCACGAGAGCAGCCTCGCGCGGCCCGGCGACTACATGCTCATGGACGTCGCCGCCGAATCCGTCATCATCCTGCGCGGCGAGGACGGCGCGCTCCGCGCCTTCGCCAATGTCTGCCGCCATCGCGGCTCGCGCCTCTGCAGCGCCGAGAGCGGGCATGGCAAGGACCTCGTCTGCCCCTATCATGGCTGGACCTACGGCCTCGACGGCAGCCTCCGCTCGGCGCGGCACATGCCGCCCGGCTTCGATGCCGCCGCGCACGCGCTGAAGCAGGTTCATATCAGCGTCATCGAGGGCCTCGTCTTCATCTCCTTCGCCGCGGAGCCGCTCGGACTCTCCCATGTCCACGCGACGCTCCGCTCCTGCTACGGGCCCTATGGCTGGGCGCAAGCGCGCGTCGCCCATCGCGAGCGCTACGCCATCGCCGCCAATTGGAAGCTCGCCGTCGAGAACTACCTCGAATGCTATCATTGCGCGCCCTCGCATCCCGAATATTCGCGGCTGCACGCGCTGGAACAGCCGGCGCCGCGCATCGAAGCGCTGAACCGGCGGATGCGCGAGCGGAGCCTCGCGCTCGGCATCGATATCCCCGAGCACAACCACTGGGTCGGCTCCGAGACGGGCGAGGAAGCGGTCTACGGCTTCCGCTACGCGCTCTATGACGGCGTCGCGACGGGGAGCGCCGACGGGGCACTCGTGGCGCCGCTGATGGGGCGCTTCGCCGCCGCTGATGGCGGCGCCACATCGGTGCATCTCGGCCCCGCGAGCTTCCTCCTTGCCTACCCCGATCACGGCGTCATCTACCGCTTCATCGCGGAGACGGCGGCGCGCTGCGCGCTCGAGGTGATCTGGCTCGTCCGCGGCGATGCGCGCGAGGGCGTCGACTACGACCGTGAGCGCCTCACCTGGCTCTGGCGGGTGACGAGCGAGGCCGACAAGCGCATCATCGAGCAGAACCAGCTCGGCGTCGCCTCGCGCTATTACGAGCCCGGCCCCTACGCGCCCATGGAGCACAATACCCGGCGCTACGTCGCCTGGTACCTGCGCGAGATTTCGTGACCTCTGGCGCCGCCCGTCGCTGGCTCACGACCCGGTATTGCGCAGCAGGCAGCGGCTGATGTCGGTCTGCGACTTGTATTGGCTGTAGCAGAACTTGATCGCGAAACGCGCGTTCACGGCCTGCTCCTCGCGTTGCGACGCGACGCGCCCCGCTTCGCCTCTGGGCAGCGATGCAGTCGCGAAGCCGATGAGAAGAAGGATCGCGGTCGCCGCCGCAGCCGCTATGACGCCTCGCATGGCACTCTCTCCCGAGAAGACTCAGCGAGTGAATCCTCCAGCTAAGCCTGGCCGAGACTACGTCATGCGATGCCGCGCCCGCAGTGAGCCGGCTCACAACCCCGTTCAAGACGTCGCGTCGCGTGCCGAGACGAGGGCGAGGAAGGCGCGGGCACCCGCCGCGCCGCGAACCGTCGGCGCCCCTTCGGGTTCGTCGATGCGCAGCGTTGCCCCTTCGGGAAGGACGAGGCGCTCGCCGCTCGCCACCTCGACCTCGAGCGCGCCTTGAGCCGCATGAAGAAGCGCGATGCTGGTGGCGAGCGTCGGACGCAAGGGCGCGCCGGCGAAGCGAAGCGCCGCAAGCGTTCCCCGGCAGGCGGCGCGGTCATAGATGAGGTTGAGGTCGCGCACCGGACCCGCGAGCAGCGTGCATTGCGCCGTCGCCTCGCCCGGAAAGGCATAGGGCTCCGACCCGGTATCGAGGATGGCGGGGGCGCGGCCGGCGATTTCGAGGCGCATGCCGGCGCCCGAGGCGAGCGCGATGATCCGCTCGTAGCCGGCGAAATCGGAAAAGGGGCCGGATTGCGCCACATCGGCGAGGCTGAGGCGCCAGCGGAAGCGCCCGGCCTCGCCCGGCTCGATCGCGATCTCGGCCGTGCTGCCCTGGCCGTTGCGCCACGGCATGACGCGATACCGCGCGGGTTCGATCAGGGTCGCTCGCGCCATCATCCAGCCTCGTCGGATCGGAAGCCCGGCCTTGCCTCGCCGGTTGCCGCGCGGGTAGATAGCGCGCGAGCACCGCGACGGCAGGCGCCATTCTTGGCCGGGCTCCGTCGGTCGTCAATGCGAGGGGGAAATGGAAATGCAGTATACCGAGCTCGGCCGTTCCGGCCTCAAAGTCAGCCGCATCTGTCTCGGCGGCAACTCCTGGGGCGCCAAGGACAAGCGGAGCTGGGCGCCCTTCGACGCGGCGGCGAGCCGGCCGTTTTTTCACCGCGCGCTCGATCGCGGCATCAACTTCTTCGACACAGCCGATGTCTATAATGACGGGGTGAGCGAAGACGTGATGGGGACCTGCCTCATCGGCGCCGCGCCCCGTCACGACCTCGTCATTGCGACCAAGGTCGGCCTGCCCATGGCCGACGCGCCGAACCGGTCGGGGCTCGGCCGCAAGCATGTGCTGGCGAGCATCGATGCGAGCCTCCGCCGCCTCAAGACCGACTATGTCGATCTCTACCTCATCCACCGCTTCGATCCCCTGACGCCGATCGAGGAGGTCATGAGCGCGCTCGATGCGATCGTCCGTTCCGGCAAGGCGCGCTATATCGGCGCCTCCAGCATGCTGGCGACGCAATTCGCCCGCCTCCAGCTCTTCGCCCGCGCGCACGGGCTCGCACCCTTCATCGCCATGCAGAATCTCTACAATCTCCTCTATCGCGAGGAAGAGCGCGAGATGATCCCGTTCTGCCGCGCCGAGGGCGTCGGCCTCACGCCTTACAGCCCCTTGGCGCGCGGCGTCCTTTCCGGGACGCGCGACCGGGCGGGCGGCGGCGCCACCGAGCGGGCGCGCGAGGACAAGCGCGCCGATGTCTATCGCGACGAGCAGAGCTTCGCCATCGTCGACCGCGTCGTCGCGCTGGCGAAGGCGCGCGGCGTCAAGCCGGCGCAAGTGGCGCTCGCCTGGCTGCTGCGCCAGCCCGGCCTCGCAGCCCCGGTCATCGGGGCGACCCGGCTCGAGCAGATCGACGACGCCACCGCCGCGGTCGCGCTGCAGCTCACCGCGGAAGAGGCGGAATCCCTCGAAAGCCCCTACCGGCCGCGGCCGATTATGGGACTCTGACGCGCAGCGAGGCGGCGGAGCGAGGCTGCGCCGCCGCCGCCTCCCGCACTCACTGCGTCTTGGTCGGGGCCGCGGACCCGCCGGTGCTCGGCGGCGCCGCGTGGCTCGTCGCCGTCGCAGGCGCGGTCGAGCTGCCCGAGCCGCTCGACGGAGCGGAGCCGCTGGACGCCGATTTCCACTCCGGCATCTGCTTCAGCTGATCCTCGGTCTTGCTGATCTTGAAGCCGTCCTTCTGACCGTCCCATTTGAACTCGTCGACCGGGAGAGCCACTTGGCGGCCGCCGATGCCGAGGACGCCGCCCGAACTGACGACCAGGCGGTCGATGGTCTTGGTGCCGGGCTTCATCAGCACCGTCGAGACATCGCCGATCTTCTTGTCGTCGCTGCCATAGACGCTGCTGCCCTTGATCTGCGACACGTCCTCCATCGTCATGGGATCAGGAGCCGGCGCGCGCGGCGTCGCTGCCGGCGCGCCCGCCGTTGAGCCCGGAGCCGTGCTCTTCGGTGCCGTCGTGCCGGGCGTCGCGGTCATGCCGCCCGACGGCGTCGTGTTGGACTGGGCCAAAGCCCCGCCGGCGAAAAGAGCAAGGGCCGAGGCGACAGCAATCATGCTGACACGCATGGCTTTTCCTTTCTTTCTGGTGACACTCGTTCTTGGAAACATCCGATAGCGGAGCGGTGTTCCCCATCGCATCAGGATTGAAACCGCCGGGCGTCTCTGGCGCCGACGCGGCGAGCCCGCCCGATGAATGTTCGCGGCGTCCCGACGTTTGCCTTGTCGAGGCGGGGGTTCCGACCGGGACCGGCTCCCATGGAAGAACGCGCGATCAGCGATGGGCCGCCGACCGCTGCCGGCGCGATCGTGATGGCGGGCGGCATTTTCGGCGCCGCGGCGCTGCAGCGGATTCCGGATTTCGGCGCCGCGGCGACGGCGCCGCTCGCCATCGCGCTGGCGGTGGTCTGGACGGTGATCGCCGCCATGATCCTGCGCTCGCTCGCGAGCGGCCGCCTGGCGGCGCACACGCGCTCGCCGGTCGGCAGCTTCGCCATTTGCACCTGGGTCGCCGGTACCATGGTGCTGGCGCGGATGGCGATGCTGAGCGCGCCGGCGGCGCTGATCCTGGCGAAGGCGCTGTTCTTCATCGGCCTCGGCATTTGGCTATGGTTCCTGCCGCTCGCCTTCCGCAACCTGCGCATCATCGCCGCCCGCGGCGAAAGCGCGCGGCCGAACGGCATCGTCCTGCTGTCGACCGTCGGGACCGAGGCTATTGCGCTGATCGCGCTCCGCCTCTTTCCCGGCGTGCCGGATATCCGCTGGGCGGCCGCCGGCTTCATGGCCTTCGGTGCCGGCTTTTACCTCGCCGGGCTCGTCCTCATCCTTCGGCGGTATGCCGAAGACCGCGCCTGGCACCTCGCCGACGAGTGGCCGAACGCGAACTGCATCCTCCACGGCGCCTTGTCGATCACCGGGCTGACGGCGGCGGCCAGCGGGCTCTTCGCGCCGCAGCCGCTCGCCGCCTTCTGGATTGGCGACCTCGCCGTCTTCGCCGCGGTCGAGACGGTCGAGGCGGCCCGTTCGATCGAGCGGATTCGCCAGCTCGGCTGGTGGCGGGCGCTGCTCGTCTACGACACCTCGCAATGGGCCCGCAATTTCACCTTCGGCATGTTCTATGCGTTCAGCGCCGCGCTTCCGGGCGGCGCCCTACTGCCGCCGCCGCTCGCCCTGCTCCATGGCGCCATTATCGGCTACGGCCAGTACGCGGTCCTCTTCCTCATCCTGGCCGAGCTCTCGTTGATGGCGGTCTCAGTCGCGCCGCGGATCCGAGCCGCGCTGCCGCGGCATGGCGGACTCCGCTGAACCGGCCGCTCGCGCGCTCAACCGCCAAGGGCCGCCATCCGCCGCTTCGCCTCCTCATCGCCGAGCTCGGCGGCGCGGCGGTACCAACGCACCGCTTGCGCGGGATCGGCTTGGACGCCGAGCACGCCCGCTGCGTGCAGAAAGAGCGGATCGTAGGTCTTTCCGACTTGCGTTGCGGCACGCGCGCTGCCGGCCATCGCCGCCCGCTCGAAGAATGGCCGCGCGCCGGCGATGTCGCGGAGATCGAGCAGCGCGTCGCCGCGCCTTTCGAGAAGGGCGATGAGCTCCGCCGGCAGAGCGGCGGCGGGCGCGATCGCCGGCTTGCTCGCGCTTCTCTCGGTCCCCCCGGTCTTCTCGTCGGCGGCGCCGGGAGGTGCCGCGGCGGCTTCGGGAGCAGCCGAAGCGATGCGGTCCTGCTCTTCCGCCGCGGCCGGCGCGGCAGGGATTGCCGCAGGCGGCGCCGCCGACCCGCCGGCGGCAAGCGGGGCCGGCTCCGCCCGCACGGGCGGGGCAACCGATGGCCCTTCCGCCGGCGCTTCGCCCGAAGGCGGCTGGGCATCGCCATCCGCGGAGGTCGCCGATGCCATGGCGGCGATCGGAAGCGGCGACGGCGTCGCCTCGACCGAGCGCGGGGCCGCCGCGGTCGTCGCCGCGTCCTCGCCGCGAATGACGGCGTCGATCCCGGGCCGCGATGGAAACGAGAGCAGCAGCGCCACGCAGAGGAGGAGACCGGCCGCAAGGCGCGCTGGCCCAGGGCCGGGGCGGGAGCGCGCCGCCGTCGGCACTGGCGGCTCGACGATGCTCGCCTCGTCTTGATCTGCGGCCTCGCTGCGCTCCAGCGCCGGCTCGCCTTCGGCCGCGGCCTCGCTGCGCTGGCGGTCGGCCAGGGCCTCGCCGAGCTGGCGGGCGAATTCGGCGAGAATGTCGACCTCGCTCGCGGCCGTTCGCGCGAAGCGGAAATGGCGTGCGAGGGTCGGTCCCAGCGCGGCGAGCGCCGGGCTCGTGAGCCGCGCGGCCAGCTCCGGCGCCCCGCCGAGGAGGAGCCGGAGCGCGCCGGCATGGCCCGTCGGCTGCAGCAGGAGCGCGGCCAGCCCGGCGAGGGTCTCATCGCCGACCGCCTCGGCGTCGTCGATCATGACGATGAAGGCCGCCCCGCCGCTCGCGCGCGCCGTCGCCTCATGGAACCGCCCGAGCCAAGCCTCGATCCCGTCCGGGCCGGGCGGCGCGATCCCGGCGCGCAGCGACAAATCGAGCAGCAGATCGGCGATGACGAGCGTATCGCCGCGGACGAGCAGCACGTGATGGCCGCCGCCGCGGAGCTGGCGCGAGAGATCGCGCAGCAGCGCCGTCTTGGCAAAGCGCGAGTCTCCGGTCAGCAGAAAAAGGCCGGGCCGCGCCGCAATCTCGCTCGACAGCGCGGCGCACAGCTCCTCCGGGCGCGCCTCGGCAGCGTCTGCCGCCGACGCCGCACCGCCGCGGCTCTCTTCCGCTTCCCCCCTCGGCATGGTGCCGCCTCCGCCCCGCCGCCACTGCCGGCATGACCCTCGGGCGGATTTTATGGCAAATTTGCGGCAATCGGAACCGCAAAGGCGAGCGCCGGAGAAGCGGCGCGCGCTTTGCGATCGCTGCGCCTCACATATTGAGCATGGCCGCCACCAGCGCGCCTTTCGCGGTGGTGTTCAACGGATCCTTGGGGCAGATGATCTCGGAAATGGCGATCGGTAGATCGGCGGCCTCGATCGCGCGCTTCAGCTCGTTGGCGAAGCCCTTCGCGAGCGAGGTGCCGCCGGCGCAGACGATCGGGATGGGGCCGGCGAATTTCGGCAGCTTCTTCGTCTCGGCCAAGGCCTGTGCCAGCGCCTTCACCGCCGTCTCGATGACGTCGATGTAGTAGATCGACAGGGCGTGGTCGAGCGAGTTGCCATCGACGGTGCTGATGCGGAAGCCGCTCTCCTTGTGGAGGCGGACCGTCGTCGGCGTCTCGCCCGTCACCGAGGCGGCGCTGTGATCGATGTAGTCGCCGGCTCGCGTCGTCGCCAGCGTGAAGACGGGCATGCCGAGATAGGCAAGACAGATGTTGCACATGCCGCCGCCGAAGCTCATGCCGATGCCGGTGAAATTCGCATCCTTGAGCTCGGCATAGACGATCGCCAGCCCTTCATTGACCGATTGGACCTGATAGCCGAGGCGCTCGAAGATGTTGAGGACGGAGCGCTCGTGGAAAATGAGGTCGCTCTTGCGCTCGGAGGGGGCGCTCGGAATGCTGAAGCAGACCTTCTCGCCTTTCGGCGACTTGCCGCAGAGCTTCTCGATCAGCAGCTCGATCATCTGCAGGTTCTTGGGCTCGCTCGGATTGAGAAGCCCGCTCTGCATCGGCCGCCGCGTATCGCCGTTGAGGAACTTGGCGAATTCGTCGGTGCGGTTGCCATAGGCGTAGATGCGCTGCTTTTCGATCTGATGAAGGATGCCTTCGCTGACCAGCATCTTCTCCGTCATCTTGGTATGCGGCAGGTCGACGAAGGCGTTGAGCTGCGAGGCGAAATCGACGGACTTCCCATCGAGGCTCGCGAGGACGATACGGCTCGTGCCGAGATCGAAGCCCTTGCAGAGAGCTTGCGGCGGGGCGGCGGCGACCATTGCTCTTTCTCCTTTGCGGCTATCGCGCCGGACGGGCGGCGGGATTATCGGGAACGCGGCTCAATCCGCGGCTCGTCGGAACCGCGCGAAACGGTGCAGGAAGCGCGTCACCGCGCCTTCCGAGCCCGAGGCTTCCGCGGCCGACGCACCTTCCGGCGGCGCGCTCGCAGCGGGCTCGGCGGGCTCGGGTGGGCGAGCCTCCGGCGGCAAGCGAGCGCCCGCGGCTTCGATGAGGTCGAGAATCCAGGCGGCATGCCGGTCGCGAGCCGAGCGCCCGGCCTCGGCCCGGCGAGGCTCGGGGCGGGCGGCAGCCAGGCGCCGCGGCTCGTCCGAGGGCTCGCGCAGTCGGGCGGGCTCGCAGGGCGGCTGCGTCGCCGCGCGAAGCGCATTCTCCTGCGCCACAGCCTGCGTCTCAGCGGTGCCGAGCCGCGCCAAGGCCGCGCCGCTCGCCATGCGCGGCGCGCCGCGCTCGCCGCCCGTGCGTTCGAGGATGCGCAGGATGCCTTTGAGGATGGGGCGCAATTCGGCCTCGATCGCCTCGCGCACCTCGCGCGCCACCGCCTCGCGCTGCTCGGCCGCGGCATGCTCCGCGCGGGCGGCGCGCTCGGCCGCCGCCTCGTTATCGCGCCGCCATTGCCGCTCCTCCTCGAGGCGCTTCAAGAGGTCGAAGACCTGCTCGCTGAGGCGCCGATTCTCGGCCAAGAGATGCAGTGTCTCGGCATCGCGCAAGGCGGCCACATCCGTGGCCGCATCACGCTGCTGCGAGTGGTCGGCACGAGGCCGGATGAGCGGCGGGTCGAAGGCCGGCGTGCCGCCGCGCAGCGCCGCCACCTCGCGGCCGCTGCGCCGTCCCGTCATGTCACGCAGCGCCACCACGATTTCGTCGACGGAGGGTTCGGGCGCGGCTTCGATCGGGGGCGCGCGATGCATCTCGATCTCGCCTTCGCCTCCGCTCCCGAGGAAGCTCAGAACCATGCGCGGCTCTCCCGGGATATCGGCACGCTTCCGTCGGCCACTGCGCTGTCCGAAATGCCCTGCTCTCCTTCGAGTTTCGCCAGCCATGGTTAATATAGAGTTACCGCTCGCCGCCCCGTTCTTCTGCCGCGGGCGCGGGCGCGCCCGCCGCCGCCCGGCGCGCCACCAGCCGCGCCAGCTCGACCGGAGCGAAATCCCAGACATCGACCCCGACATCGCGCTGGCGCGGCAGCGGCTTCATGCGGCCGTGGCTGTGGCCGTGCAGGTCGAGGGCGCCGCGCTGCATGTCGCGCCAGCTCCGGAACGGGTAGTGGCAGAGGACGAGGCGGCGGCCTTCGATCTCGAGCTCGGCATAGGGCTGGACCGAGAGCCAGCCGCTTTGGCCCGTCGTCGCCGGCGGATCATTGTTGCCGGCGACGAGATGCTTGCGGCCGTTGAGGCGGCCCAGAAGCGCGGCGACGCGTTCGGCCGGCTGGGCGATGGCGAAATCGCCGAGGTGCCAGATCTCGTCCTCCGGGCCGACGGTCTCGTTCCAGCGTGCGACGAGCGCGGCATCCATCGCCGCCACCGAAGGGAAGGGCCGCTTATAGAGGTGGAGCGCCGCGGCATGGCCGAAATGCGTGTCGCTGGTGAAGAAGAGGCGCATGGCGCGGGCTCCCGTGCCGATCGCTGGCGGCGCGCCGTGCGCCTGCGCGCTGCCCCGAGGCTTGCCGATTCCGCGCAAACTTGCCACCATATGCGCATGATGGTCGGCCGCTCGATCAGCGACGCGCAGCTTGCCGAGGCCCTCGCTTCGGTCGTCGAGGCGCTGCCGCCCGGCGCCAGCCATGATGAGAGATTGCAGGCCGCCGTCAACGAGGTCCGCCGATTCCTGCCGGAGCTCGCTCTTGAAGAGGCCGTCGAAAAGGCGCGCATGCTGGCCGTGATCTGAGCGGGCTCGCCCGGCACGGCGGCAGCAACGGAATTGCGGACAGGCGATGACCACCCCGGCAACCGGCAGCGGCAGCGCGCATCGCGGCCTCGTCACCGTCTCCATCATGGCCGCGACCATCATGCAGGCGCTCGACACGACGATCGCCAATGTCGCGCTTCCCTATATGCAGGGGAGCCTCTCGGCGGCGCAGGACCAGATCGCCTGGGTCCTCACCTCCTATATCGTCGCCGCCGCGATCGCGACGCCCTTGACCGGCTGGCTCGTCACGCGCTACGGGCGCAAGCGCATCTTCCTCGGCTGCGTTGCCGGCTTCACCATGGCCTCGATGCTGTGCGGCGCCGCCGCCAGCCTCCGCCAGATCGTCCTCTTCCGCCTCCTGCAGGGGGTCTTCGGCGCGGCGCTCGTGCCGCTGTCGCAAGCGACGCTTCTCGACATCAATCCGCGCGAGCGCCACGGCTCGGCCATGGCGATCTGGAGCTCCGGCATCATGGTCGGCCCCGTCCTCGGGCCGACGCTCGGCGGCTGGCTGACCGAGAACTACAACTGGCGCTGGGTCTTCTACATCAACCTCCCGATCGGCATTCTCGCCTTTCTCGGCATGCTGGCCTTCATGGCCGAGACGCGCAGCGACCGCGAGCGGCGCTTCGACGTCTTCGGCTTCGCCTCGCTCAGCCTCGCCGTCGGCGCCTTGCAGATGGTCCTCGACCGCGGCGAGCGGAAGGATTGGTTCGGCTCGACTGAGATCATTGCCGAGGCGGCGCTGGCAGCGACGGCGCTCTGGGTTTTCATCGCCCATTCGCTGACGACGGCGCGGCCCTTCGTCAACCTCGCTCTCTTCAAGGACCGGAATTTCGTCGTCGGCGTCGGCTTCATCTTCGTCACGACGGCGGTCATGTACTCCACCTTGGCGCTGCTGCCGCCGATGATGACGATGTTGGGCTATCCGATCATCCTGACCGGCCTCCTCATGTCGCCGCGCAGCATCACGACGATGGTCTTCATGATGGTGGCTGGGCGCCTTCTCGGCCGGGCCGATATCCGCCTGCTGCTCGGCATCGGCATCTCCGTCACCAGCCTCTCGCTCTGGGAGATGGCGGGCTACTCGCCGGAGATGGACGCCTGGCCCATCATCCTCGCGGGTCTGACGCAGGGCCTCGGCCTCGCCTTCGTCTATGTGCCGCTCAGCACCGTCGCCTTTTCGACCTTGCCTTCGGAGCTGCGCAACGAAGGCACCGCCCTCTTCAGCCTCTTGCGCAATATCGGCGGCAGCATCGGCATCTCGGTGGTCGAGACAATGCTCGACCGCAGCATCCAGATCAGCCATTCGGAGCTGGCGCAGAATGTCACGCCCTACAATCCGGCGCTGCGCCACGCGGCAGCCGCGCACTACTGGGCGCTCGATTCGGCGAACGGCCTCGCGCGGCTCGACCAGCTCATCAATTTCCAGGCCTCGATGATCGGCTATATCAACGATTTCAAGCTGCTGATGCTGCTCTGCCTCGCCGCCCTGCCGCTGCTCCTGCTGCTGCGGCCCGCGACGAAGGCGGCGGCGAAGCTGCCGGCGACGGTGGAGTAGGCATGCGGCGCCGAGCCTCAGCCACCGGAGCGCGCCGCCGATGACGCAGAACATCTATGACAACGAGGCGTTCTTCGCCGGCTACAGCCGCCTGCCGCGCTCGATCGAAGGGCTGGAGGGCATGCCGGAATGGCCGGCGCTCCGCGCCCTGCTGCCGGCCATGGCGGAACTCCGCGTCGTCGATCTCGGCTGCGGCTTCGGCTGGTTCTGCCGCTGGGCGGCGGCGGAAGGCGCGGCGCGCATCCTCGGCCTCGACGTCTCCGAGCGCATGTTGGCGCGGGCGAGGGTCGAGACGGCGCCGGGCGCCGTGACCTATCGCCGGGCGGATCTGGAGCAGCTCGATCTGCCGGCGGCGTCGTTCGATCTCGCCTACAGCGCTCTCGCCCTCCATTACATCGAGGATCTCGAAGGCTTGCTGGCCGCCGTGCACCGGGCGCTCGTCCCGGGCGGGCGCCTCGTCTTCTCGGTCGAGCACCCGATCTACACGGCCCCGCGGCGCCCGGGCTGGGTCGAGAGCGCCGGGGGCGGCCCCGGGGACGGCAAGGTCTGGCCCGTCGATGCCTATCTCGACGAAGGGCCGCGGCGGACGGATTGGCTCGCCAAGGGCGTCATCAAGCAGCACCGCACCATCGCGACATATCTCAACCTCCTCATCCGCCTCGGCTTCGCCCTCACCCATCTCGAGGAATGGGGGCCGACCGCGGCGCAGATCGCCCTCCACCCGCACTTCGCCGTCGAGCGCGAGCGCCCGCCTTTCCTGCTGGTCGCCGCGGTGCGGTAGAACTTATGTTCATCCCAGGTCGAAGAGCAGAAATTCGGCCTCTGTCTCAGCCTCGATGGTCACCATCGCCTCGCTTTCGACCGCCGCTCCGTCCCCCTCCCGCATCTCGGTGCCATTGAGCGCGACGATGCCGCGGGCCACTTGTAACCAAGCGCCGCGGCCGCGCTCGATCGCGTGCGCAACGCGCTGCCCCGGTTCGAGATTGGCGATGAAGAGGCGCGCGTCTTGGTGCAGTGCGAGGGCGCCGCGCTCGCCGTCGGGAGATGCGACGAGCCGCAGCCGCCCGCGCCGTTCCTCGATTGGAAAAGCCTTCTGCTCGGAGCTCGGCGCCAATCCTGCGCGATCCGCGATGATCCAGATCGGCGGGAAATGCACGGGGTCCGTCTTAGACGGATTGAATTCGCTGTGAGTGATCCCGGTGCCGGCGCTCAGGCGCTGCACCTCGCCCGGCCGGATCACCGCGCCGTTGCCGAGGCTGTCCTTGTGCTCGAGCGCGCACTCGAGGACATAGGAGATGATCTCACCCGCGCGAGGCGCGCCTCTGCAAGGAGCGCGCGAGCTCGGCGCATCCGAGAATGAGGAGGACGAGCAGCGTGAGGAGCGAGGAGATCGCGGTCAGCGTGGGGTCGATCTCGAAGCGGATCGATTCCCACATGCGCTTCGGCAGCGTCGTCGCATCCGGCCCGCCGAGGAAGATCGCCAGCACGACCTCGTCGAAGGAGACGAGGAAGGCGAAGGCGGCGGCCGACAGGATCGCCGGGCGGATCGCCGGAATGAGGACATGCCAGAGCGCCCGCCAGTAATTGGCGCCGAGGCTGCGCGCCGCGAGTTCGGCGGCGGGGTCGGTGCTGCGCAGCCCCGAGAGGACGATCACCATGACGAGCGGCGTCGCGATCACCGTATGGCCGAGATAAAGGGCAGCGGGCGTCCCCAAGAGGTGCAGAGGCGAGAAGAGGAAATAAAGGCCGAGCGCCATGACGACGATCGGCACCACCATGGGCGAGACGAGGAAGAGTTCGAGGCCGCGCTTGCCGCGGAAGCGGCCGCGTGCGAGGCCGATCGCGGCGAAGCTGCCGAGCACCGTCGCCCCCGCCATGGCGACGAGGGCGACGCGGAGGCTCAAGAGCGCCGGGTCGATCCAATGCGCCGATTGGAAGAAGTTGCGATACCAGCGCAGCGACAGCGCTTGCGGCGGAAAAGCGAGGTAAGGCGTCGCATTGAAGGAGGTGATGACGACGACGATGATGGGAGCGATGAGGAAGACAAGGAGCGCCGCGCCGAAGAGCCAGAGCAGCGCGCGGCCGGCGCTGAGGCGGTCGTCGCTCACCGCGCGCCCTCCTCGCCGACGGCTGTCAAGCGGTGCAGGCCGAGGAGACGGCTGAAGAGGACGAAGATGACGCCGACCACCGCCAGCAGCACGACGCCCAGCGTCGCCGCGAAGCCCCAATTGAGCAGCGTGTTCACCATCATGTCGATCATCGTCGCGAGGGTGATCTCGCCGGCGCCGCCGAGCAGCGCCGGGGTAACGTAGAAACCGATCGCCAGCAGGAAGACGAGGACGCAGCCGGCGGCGACGCCGGGCAGGCTGAGCGGCAGGAAGACCTTCGCGAAGGCCCGGCGCGGCGGCGCGCCGAGGCTGCGCGCGACGCGAAGGAGGTTGGGATCGATGCGCGACATGACGCCGTAGAGCGGGAAGACCATGAAGGGCAGCAGCACATGGACCATGCCGATCTGCACGCCCGTCATGTCGAAGAGCAGCTTCGCCGGCCGGCTGACGAGGCCGAGCGAGAGGAGGGTGCGGTTGACGATGCCGTTATTGCCGAGGATGACGATCCAGGCGAAGCTGCGGACGAGAATGCTCGTCCAGAAGGGAATGAGGATGAGCGCCATCAAGAGGCTGCGAGCGCGCGCCCCGCTCGTCGCCATCAAATATGCGAGCGGATAGCCGAGGACGAGGCTCAACACGGTCGCCGCGACGCTGATCTCGAGCGTGTTGGAGAGCGCCTTGAGATAGGCCGGCTCCGCCAGGAGCGCGCCGTAGAATTTGAGGGTCGGCCCGGGGTCGAAGAAGCTCCAGGCGAGGAGCCGCGTCAGCGGATAGAGATAGACGAGGATGTAGAAAACGAGGGCCGGCAAGACGAGCAGGCCCTCGCGCGGCCGCCAGACGCGGCGGCCGCGCCGCCACAGCCCCAACCCTCCCCGGCGAGGCTCCGTCAAGTCTCTCCCCCGCTTGCGACCTTCTGAAATACCTCTCCCCGGAGGACAGAGGGTTTCCCGATCGGGGAGGGCTCGCCTCAACGGGAAACCCCGCCGCTCAGCCCTTCAGCATCCATGTCGCAAAGCGCTCCGCCTGGGTTTCGCGCGGCGTCTTGCCGTCGGGGCCGGGCGTGCTCCACCACTCGACGTTCTGCCAGAACTGCTCCTTGATGTTCTGCGGCGAGGTGTTGAGATCGGCGGCCTCGGCGGCGCTCAGGAACTCGTAGGCGCCGCCGTTGCTGGGCCCGTAGGGGACGCGCTTGGCGATCGCCGCCTGCGCCTTGGGGTCGATCGCGAAATTGATGTACTCCATCGCGATCTTCTTGTTGCGCGCGCCTTTGACGATGCACCAATTGTCGGAGGCGAGCTTGCCCTGGTTATACTCGACGCCGATCGGGGCGCCGCCATGCTTGGCGGCGATGCCGCGCGGACCGATGGTGCAGCCGACCGCCGCCTCGCCGGCGCCGAGGAGCTGAATCGCCTGGGCATGCGAGGTGTACCACTTGCTGACGAGCGGCCGCAGCTTGTCGTACATCTTCCAGGCGCGCTCGACATCGATGGGATAGAGCTTGTCGATGGGAACGCCGTCGGCGAGGAGGGCGACTTCGAGCTGCGGCTCGATGCCGCCCTGGAAATTGAAGGTGCGCCCGCCCGGAAACGCCGCGCCGTTCCACACATCGGCCCAGCTCCGCGGCGCCTTGCCCGCGGGATAGGAATTGGTGTTGTAGACGATGTTGAAGGAATAGATGCGCTGGCCCAGCGCATGCGAGCGCTGCAGCTCCTTCGGGATGCGGTCGAGCTTCGCCTTGTCGAGCGCCCCGTAGTCGAGCGGCTCCAGGAGATTGTCCTTGACGAGCGTCAGCACGGCCGGAATGTCGGTCATGATGACGTCCCAGCTCACATTGCCGCTCTGCACCATCGCCTTCACCTTCGCGGTCTCGGGCGGCGCATCGAGCTTCACCGTGTAGCCGGTCGCCTTCTCGAAGGCGGGAAAGACGAGATCGCGCAGGGCCTGGTCGTAATCGCCGCCCCAGCTCACGACGACGAGCTCGCCCTTATCGGCGCGGGCCGGGCGCACATGGAAGAACGGCCCGGTGGCGGCGAGGCCGGCGGCGGCGCCGGCAGTCTTGAGGAATGTCCGTCGCTTCATTCGCGTCATGGCTTGCTCCTCCCTCCGGTTCAGTCGTTCAGAACTTCGTCAGCCGGCAAGCAGATGCGCATCGCCCGGCTCGAGGGCGAGGCGGACAGTGTCTCCCTTGCCGGCACGCCGCGAATGCCGGTTGTTGGGCGCCTTCAGAATGAGCTCGATCCCGCCTTCGACGCCGATCCGATAGCGCGTGAAGTCGCCGACATAAACGAGCTCTCGCACCGTTCCCGGAATGCCGGACGCATCGCCATTGGCGAAACCGAGCTTCTCGGGGCGGATGACGAGCAGCGCCGGGCGCGGCGGCGGGCCGGCGGCGTCGAGCCGAACCGGCAGGCGCAGCCCGCCCGCGGCGATGAACCAGCCGAGCCCGTCCGGCGCCGGCTCGACCCGGCCCTCGATCACATTCGATTCGCCGAGGAACTCGGCGACGAAGCGGTTCACCGGACGCTCGTAGAGATCCTCGACCGCGCCGAGCTGCTCGATCGCGCCCTTGTTCATGAGCGCGACGCGATCCGACATCGTCAGCGCCTCCTCCTGGTCGTGGGTCACATAGACGATGGTGATGCCGAGCTCGCCATGAAGGCGCTTCAGCTCGAACTGCATCTGCGCCCGCAGGTTCTTGTCGAGTGCGCCCAGCGGCTCGTCCATGAGCAGCAGCTCGGGATCGAAGACGAGCGCCCGGGCCAAGGCGACGCGCTGCTGCTGCCCGCCCGAGAGCTGGCGCGGCAGGCGCTGCCCCAGCCCGGCGAGGCGCACGAGGTCGAGAGCCGCCGCCACCTTCTGCTCGATCGCGGCGCGCGGCCGCCGCCGCATGCGCAAGGGAAAGGCGACATTCTCGGCAACGCTCATATGCGGAAAGAGCGCGTAATTCTGGAAGACGACGCCGATATTGCGCCGCTCGGGCGCGAGGCCGGTGACGGATCGGCCGTTCAGCAGGATGTCGCCGCTCGTCGGCGGCGTGAAGCCGGCGACCATCATCAGCGTCGTCGTCTTGCCGGAGCCGCTCGGTCCCAGCAGCGTCAGGAACTCGCCGGCCGCGACGGAGAGGTCGATGCCGTCGACGGCGACGAAGCCCGGATAGTGCTTCGTCAGCCGCCGCAGCGTCAGCGCGCCTTCGGTGCCCGGCTCCTGCAACGGCGGCGCCTCCCCATGGCCGATGCGTTGTCTATATCATCCGCGAAATCCCGGGCGACGCAAGCGAGGCGATCCGCGACAGCAGGGCTGTCGCATTCGGCATATCTTTCCAACCATAGCGGACATCGCCCCTCTCCGCCCCGGCCTTTACAGGCGGGGCGGAGAGGGGATGATTTCCGGCTGAGATGCGTGAATGCGGTAGCCCTCTGGGGAGAGGAGATTCTGTCGCGACGGGAATGGACGCGTGCGAAGATTGCCCTGGCCTGGCGCCGCCTGCCGTGATGGAATTCCGCGACGGCAGAGCCGGCGGGCCCGCGTGCCCTCGACGCCGGCAGGGAGGAAGCGATGACGTTCTCGATCGCGGCGCTGTGCCCGCGCACCGGCCAATACGGCTACGCGCTCACCACCTCCAGCATGGCGGCGGGCGGCCGCGCCGGCTTCATCGCGCAGGGAATCGGCGTCGTGCTGTCGCAGGCGCGCTCCGATCCGCGCCTCGGCGCGCTCGGACTGCGTCGCCTCGAAGCCGGGCGCAACGCCGAGGAGACGCTCGCAGACATGCTGGCCTCGACGCCGCATTCGGCCTGGCGGCAGCTCGCCGTCCTCGACCTTCAGGGCCGCGTTGCCGCCTTCACCGGCGCCGAATGCACGAATGCCAAAGGCGAGCGGCTCGGGCGCGGCGCCGTCGCGGTCGGCAACGGGCTCGCCAATGACCGCGTCGTCGGCGCCATGCTCGACGGCTTTTCTTCCGAGCCCGGGAAGCCGTTCACCGACCGATTGCTGGCGGCGCTCGAAAGCGGCCTTGCGGCGGGCGGCGAAGCCTATCCGCTGCGCTCGGCCGCGGTGAGAGTGGCACTCCCCGATGCGCCCTTCCCGCCGATCGATCTGCGCGTCGACTTCGCCGAGGCGCCGATCGCCGAGCTGCGGCGGCTCTGGGCGCTGTGGGCGCCGATGGTCGGCGGCTATGTCCAGCGCTGCCTCGACCCGGCGCGCTCGCCGCCCGCCGCCGACATCGAAGGGCATCTGCCGAAGCCCTGATCCGCCGCGCGGTACGGGCCGAGAGCCGAGGAGGGACGCATGGCCGCAACCGTCGTCAGGCAGGCCGACTGGGCGATCGTTTGGAACGCGCAGAGCCGCCGCCACGTCTATCGCCGCGGCGTCGACATCGCCTTCGCGGACGGATCCCTCTCCTTCATCGGCAAGAGTTATGGCGGCGCGGCGGCGCGCGAGATCGACGGGCGGCGGCTCTTCGTGCTGCCGGGCCTCATCGACATTCATTCGCATCCCGAGCACGAGCCCGCCTATCGCGGCATTCGCGAGGAGCACGGCCTCGCCAACATGTATATGAGCGGGCTCTACGAGCGCACGCAGGCCTTCGCCTCGCCCGATGACGAGGCGCGCGCCGCCAACGCCGAATTCGCCTATTGCGAGCTACTGCTGAGCGGCGTCACGGCGCTCGTCGACATTTCGCCCGCCTGGGACGGCTGGATCGAGCTCTTCGCGCGGAGCGGCCTGCGCGGCTTCCTCGCCCCGGGCTATGCCTCGGCGCGCTGGCGCCTCGACAATGATTTCGAGCTCAAATTCGCCTGGGACGAGGCGCGCGGCCGCGCCGGCTTCGCGGCGGCGCTGCGGCTCGTCGAGGCGGCAGCGAAGCATCCGAGCGGGCGCCTCTCGGGCGTCCTCTCGCCGATGCAGATCGACACCTGCACGGCCGATCTGCTGCGCGACAGCTTCGAGGCGGCGCGCGAGCGGAAGCTGCCCTTCACCGTGCATGCGGCGCAGAGCGTCAACGAAGTCCAGGAGATGATCCGCCGCCACGGCAAGACGCCGATCCAATGGGCACGCGACATCGGCATTCTCGGCCCCGAGACGATCCTCGGCCACGCTCTCTTCCTCGACAGCCATTCCTGGATCCGCTGGTGGTCGAGGACCGATCTCCGCATTCTCGCCGAGAGCGGCTGCTCGATCGCCCATTGCCCGACGCCCTTCGCCCGCTACGGCCAGGTGATGGAGGATTTCGGCGCCTATCTGCGGGCCGGGATCAATATGGGCCTCGGCACGGACACGACGCCGCACAACATGATCGAGGAGATGCGCAAGGCGGCGGTGCTGGCGCGCATCGCGGCGCGGGACATTCACGCCGTGACGACGGCCGACCTCTTCCATGCGGCGACGGTGGGCGGCGCGACGGCGCTCGGCCGCGCCGATCTCGGCCGCCTCGCGCCCGGCGCCAAGGCTGACCTCGTCCTCGTCGACCTCGCGAGCCCCGGCATGGCGCCGGCGCGCGATCCCTTGCGCTCCTTCGTCTATCACGCGGCGGACCGCGCCGTGCGCCACGTCTTCATCGACGGGCAACAGGTCGTCGAGGACGGCCGCGTCCTGACATTGGACCGCGAGGGCGCGGCGGAGCGCCTCACCCGCGCCCAGCAGCGGATCATGGCGACGGCACCGGCGCGCGACTATCGCCGCCGCAGCGCCGACGAAATCGCGCCGCTCAGCCTGCCCCTCGAAGGATAAGGTCGGCGCCGCAAGCGCGGGCCCGATGCCGGGCGCGTCCGCGAACTCAGCTTCGTGCCCTCCCGCTCAGACGACTTGGCGCGTGCCGCCATAGGCCGCGCTCGGCGCGAGCTCGCTGCCGCTGAAGATGGCCTTTGCCCCGAAGATCGATCATGCGTTTCCAGCCCGCAAGCGCCGCAGGCGACAGCTCCGCATCCGGCTTCGGGTCCTCAGTCGCCCAGGCGGCGCGCTCGGCGTCGACCATCGCGGCGAGCCGCGCCGGATCGACGCCGAGCGCGGATGCGGCTTCCTGCATTGTCATGCGACCTCGCTCCCGCCGGCCCACGCAGCGCCGCCGTCGATTGTCGCCAACCGGGGGATGGTAGCATCCCCGGCGGAAGCGGCTAAATGCGATTTTTCGATCGCGGCGATCGGCGAATCCGATTGAGCCGAACGCAGTTCGCGCTGGGGCGCCAGGTCCGGACACGATGAGGCTGGCGCGCCCGAGAGGATTCGAACCCCTAACCCCCAGATCCGTAGTCTGGTGCTCTATCCAGTTGAGCTACGGGCGCTTGGCCGCGGCCGGAGCGGCGAGCGGCTCCGGAAGGCAGCGGAACCTACTCGCATCCAACCACGATGGCAAGCAGCGAGTCGCCGCCGCGACGAGCCGCCGAATCCCCCGGCGCAGCGCCCCCCTGCGGGGCGGCGCCGGCGCTCAGGAGCGCTGCGGCGGCCGCAGCGGGACGACGCTCGATGCCGCCGCCGGCGGGGTGCCGGGGCGCAGCACGTAGTTGAGGGCGGCGGCGAGCGCACTCATCCGGTAGGGCTTCTTGAGGAAGACCGCGTTTCCGACCCGGCCGTCGAGACCGGCCGTATCGACATAGCCCGTCACCATAATGACCGGCAGGTCGGAGCGCCTGGCGCGCACCGCCCGCACCAGCTCGACCCCCGACATCTCCGGCATCGCGTAGTCGACGACGAGCACGTCGATGCCGGCGCCCTCGCCGCTCAACAGCTCGAGCGCGATGCGGCCGTTCGCGGCCTGGACGACCTGGTAGCCGAGCTGCTCGAGCTGAGCCACCGCCACCTCGCGCACCTCCTCCTGGTCGTCGACGACGAGCACCACCGCGTCGCGCCACGCTGCCGCGTTCGGCGCGACGTCGGGCCAGAAGCTCGTCACCTCCGCCGGCGCGCGGCTGCGCGGCAAATACACCTCGACCGTGGTGCCGCGACCGACGGCGCTCTTGATGCGCAGCCCGCCGCCCGATTGCCGCGCCATGCCATAGACTTGCGCGAGGCCCAACCCCGTGCCCCTGCCCGGATCCTTGGTCGTGAAGAACGGCTCGCAGGCGCGCGCCAGCACCTCCTCGCTCATGCCGGCGCCGGTATCGGCGACCGAGAGGCGGATATAGTCGCCGGGCGACAGGCCGACCGCGGCATCGACCTCGCAGGCCCGGAGGTTTCGCGTTTCGATCACGACGCGGCCGCGCAGCGCCATGGCGTCGCGGGCGTTGATGGCGAGATTGAGGATGACGAGCTCGAGCTGGTGCGGATCGACCATTGCCGGCCAGAGGTTGGGTGCGAGCTCCGTCGCCACCTCGACGGTGCCGCCGAGAGTGCGGCGGAGCATGTCCTCGATGTCGCGGATCAAGCCGTTGATATCGACCGAGCGCGGCGCCAGGTGCTGCCGGCGCGAGAAGGCCAGGATCTGCTCGTTGAGCCTGGCGCCGCGCTGCGCCGAGCGCATGGCGGCTTGCGCCAGCTTGCGCAGGCGCTCGTCGGCGAGACGCATTTCGAGCAGCTCGAGATTGCCCAGGATCGACGCCAGCAGGTTGTTGAAATCGTGCGCCATGCCCGAGGCGAGCTGGCCGACCGCTTCCAGCTTCTGCGCCTGCCGGAGCCCCGCCTCGGCGCGCTCGCGCTCGCGCGCCTGGACGCGCTCGCGCTCGATTGCGGCGGCGAGCTCGTGCGTGCGTTCGGCGACGCGCCGCTCCAGATTGTCGTTGAGATCGCACAGCGCCGCCTCGGCACGCCGCTTCTCGGTGATGTCGCGGGCGATCTTGGACGCGCCGGTGATCCGCCCCGTGCTGTCGCGGACGGGCGAGATGGTCAAGGAGACGTCGATGAGACGCCCGTCCTTGCGGCGGCGCACCGTCTCGAAGTGGTCGACCCGCTCACCGCGCCGCAGGCGCGCCAGGATCTCGTCCTCTTCCGTCAGCCGGTCCGGCGGGAAGATTGTCGTGATCGGCCGGCCGATCATCTCCTCCGCCCGGTAGCCGAAGATCGCCTCGGCGCCGCGGTTCCAGCTTCTGACGATGCCGTTCAGATCCTTGCCGACGATGGCGTCGTCGGAGGAGTCGACGATGGCGGCGAGATAGGCGCGGGCGCTTTCCGCCTCCTTGCGGTCCGTGATGTCGATCAGCAGATTGACGGCGCCGACGAGCCGCCCTTCGGCGTCGCGCAGAGGCGTCGGGAAGGGCAGGAACGGCACGCGCGTGCCGTCGGGCCGCTCCAGAATCGCCTCCGCGCCGCGCACGGTGCGGTTCTCCTTGAGCGCAACCGCCATCGGACATTGGTCATGCGGCAGCGGCGTTCCGTCCGGTCGGTAGAGGCGCCAAGTGACGCACCATTCGTCCTTGCCGAGATCCGGCCGGCGACCGGCGAGCTCCACCGCGGCCTGGTTGTAATAGGTGACGCGGCCCGCCGCATCGGTGGTGTAGATGGCCGCCGGCAAGCGGTCGAGAACCTCGCGGGCCGCCTGCTCGTCTCGCGGTGCCGCCGCGAGAGGAGGCGGCGAAGGCGCGCCCGATTCGCGCGATACATTTCCCCCGGTCTCGCTCGAAGAGGCGTCGTCGCACCATCTCGGTGCGCGCTTGGGGCCGTCCATCGAGCCTCCCCATCTCCGCTATGCGCTCCATACAAACACATCGGCGGCCGTTTGATCCATCACCCGAATGGGTCGCGAGCGACGGCGCCGCGGAACGACGGCCCGGCCGCCTTGCCGCGGCGCGGCAATTCGGCTTGTTCCGGTCGGGCGCGCTGCCTAATATCGCCGCCGCGGCGCGGTGCCCTGCCGGCCGGCCGCCGCTCTTGATCCGGCTCGCCCGAAGATGACGCTCCCGGGGTGGAGTGAGGTACCGCAATGTCGAGCTCGCCTTCCCCCCGTTTCGCTCTCGCCGCGGCCCTCCTCCTCTCCGCCTGCTCCTTCGCCAACGACACGCTGTGGCCGACGCTGGCGGGCGAAGATCCGCGCGGCGCGCCGGCGGCAGCCGCGACGAGCGCGGCCCCGGCGGCAGCGCCACTGGCGACCGCGCCGCCGGGCCAACCAGCGACGCGCGAAGCGGCGGGCACCGGCCTGGGCGCCGCCTCCGAGGCGGCGGCGCCGGGCGCCCCGGCGCAGCTCCGGCGCGATCTCGACCGCCTCAAGAACAATGTCGCGCAGCATACGGGCGAGCTCTTGAGCCTCCGCCATCAGCTCGACGAGCTGACGAATACGGTCGATGGACTCGCCGACGGCATCGATCAGCGTCTGAAGGCGAAGGCGGCGCCCAACGACCCGCAGCTTCTCGGCGATTTCCACGAGGCGCAGGCGCAGCTCAACCGCGCCAGCATCCTCGTCGATCGCCTCAACAACGTCTCGAGCTGGGCGACGACGGATGCGGTGCTCGCCAGCTACGTCACGCAGGCGATCCGCGCCGCGCGCGACGAGCCGACGATCAGCGACCCCGAGCGGCGCCAGCTCGCCGCCCTGCAGCGCGAGGCCGACCGCGCCAGCGCCTCGGTCGACCAGCTCGTCACCGGCGCCAGCGGCGAGATCGCGAGCCGCAACCTCTTCATCGCCGCAGCGCATCGCCGCTTGGCCGCCCTCGGCCCCGAGATCGCCGCCGGCCACGCGGTACGGACGGCGGCGGCGGAGCGCCCCGCGGCGCGGCCGGCTTCGGCCGCGGCGGGCGAGCGGCGGGCGCTGGTCACGATCCGCTTCGACCGCCCCGACGTCCCCTATCAGCAGGAGCTCTACAGCGCCGTCAGCGAGGCGCTCGGCCGCCGCCCCGACCTCGCCTTCGACATCGTCGCCGTCAGCCCGCCTGGGGCCACCGGCAACGCCGCAGCGGCCGAGCGCAATGTCGAAAGCGTCGTCAAGTCGCTGACCGAGATGGGGCTCCCCGCCGACCGCTTCCGCCTCTCGGCGGCGACGATGGCCGACGCCACCGGCAACGAAATCCGCATCTATCCGCGCTGACGAAAGCACCGCGATGACCGAGACGATCCGGCATGCCAAGACCTTTCCCGTGAGCTGGGAGGAGCTGCACCGGCATTCCAAGGCGCTCGCCTGGCGCCTCCTCGAACGGGCGCCCTGGCGCGGCATCGTCGCCGTCACCCGCGGCGGGCTCGTTCCCGCCGCCATCGTGGCGCGCGAGCTCGATATCCGCCTCGTCGACACGATCTGCGTCGCCAGCTACCAGGACCTCGGCGCCGCCGAGCATGGCAAGAGCGCCGTCACGGTGCTGAAGCGCGTCGAGGCCGAGGACGAGGGCGCCGGCTTCCTCATCATCGACGATCTCGTCGATACCGGACACACCGCGAAGGCGGTGCGCGAGATGCTGCCGAAGGCGCATTTCGCCACCGTCTATGCGAAGCCGGCGGGCCGCCCCCTCGTCGATACCTTCGTCACCGAGGTGAGCCAGGACACCTGGATCCTCTTCCCCTGGGACATCGAGCCGCAATTCGCGCCGCCCATTGCCGGAAGACGGTGAGGCGGCGAAGGGCGGAGCGCTCACTTCGCCGGGGAAGATCGTCCGACCGGCCCAATTTGATCAAGCATGCGGCGCCAGCCCCTCACCCAGCTCCGGGTAAGGCTCGGCGATGCCTCGCCAACCCTCCGCAACCCTTTCCCTGCTTGCGGGGAGAGGGAAGGGTGAGGGGCGCTCTGCGCCTCTACAGCACCGTCAGCATCTCTCCGACGAGCGGGTGGCGGACGATGTCGCGGTCGGTGAGGCGGATCACGGCGATGCCTGGCACCTGCTCGAGCCGCGCGGCGATGTCGGACAGCCCCGAGAGGCCGTCGAGGAGATCGCTCTGGTCGGGGTCGCCGGTCAGCACCATGGTCGAGTGCCAGCCCAAGCGCGTCAGCAGCATCTTGATCTGGCCATAGGTGCAGTTCTGCGCCTCGTCGATGACGACGAAGGAATTGTTGAGAGTGCGGCCGCGCATATAAGCGATGGGCGCGATCTCGATCGTGCCCTCGGCCATCATCTGGCGAACGCGCTTGCCGCCGATGCGCTCGTTCAGGGCATCGTAGAGCGGGCGCAGATAGGGCGCGAGCTTCTCGTTGAGATCGCCGGGCAGGAAGCCGAGGCTCTCCCCGGCTTCGACGGCGGGGCGGGTCAGGACGATGCGGCCGACCTTGCCCGCCTCGATCGCCTCGACCGCCGCCGTCACCGCGAGATAGGTCTTGCCGGTGCCGGCGGGTCCCAGCGCGAGGGTGAGGTGGTGCGCGGCCATCGCCGCGACGAGCGCGCGCTGATTGTCGCTTTGCGGCCGCACCGTGCGGCGGTAGCTCTGTTCGCGGCCGTCGTCCGGCATGCCCTTGTCGAGCGGTGTCCAGCCGCCCTCGAAGAGGCAAGTCACCTTCGCTTCGTGCGGCGCGGCTTGGGCGTTTCGGCTCGACCGTTTTGCCATCCGGATCTCCTCGGCAGGACGGCGCGCCGGCGCCGTCGAAAAGGCGCAACAAATGAGCGCCCGGCGCCGCTTCGCACGGCGGGCGCTGTCGGGACCATGCTGTGCGTCGGGTCGCGCAGGCGAGGCGGGGGACGGCGATGCGGCAACGGGCGCAAGGCTCTGCGGCAACGAACTCTTCCTACCAACCGCACGACAAGAGGAGTCTAGCCGTATCCGAAGGTTTCGTCACCATGAATTGATGCGAATTCCAGACTTCACACAAAATCTGGAAATCTTCGCGGTCGCGCCTCACTCGGAACGGAAGGGCCGGGCGAGGAGGGCGGCGATGGCGCCGTCGATTTCGGCGTCGCGGTTGAGAATGGCGTCGACCGCCTCGACAATCGGCATCTCGATGCCGAGGCGGCGCGCCAGCGCGGCGATGGCGGCGGCCGAGGGGACCCCCTCCGCCACCGAGCGCCGCTCGGCCAGGATGTCGGCGAGGGCGCGCCCGGCGCCGAGGGCGATGCCGAGCGAATGGTTGCGCGACTGCGCGCCGGTGCAGGTGAGCGTAAGGTCGCCGAGGCCGGAGAGCCCCATCAGCGTCTCCGCCCGGCCGCCCTTGGCGAGGGCGAGGCGCGTCATCTCGGCGAGGCCGCGGGTGATGAGCGCGGCGCGCGCATTGTCGCCGAGACCGCGCCCGGCGACGATGCCGCAGGCGATGGCGAGCACGTTCTTGACGGCGCCGCCGATCTCGGCGCCGACGGGATCGGCCGAGAGATAGGGGCGGAAGCTGCGCGTGCCGAGGGCGGCGACGAGGGCCGCGCCGAGCGCCGGGTCGGCGGCAGCGAGCGTCACCGCCGTCGGCAGACCGCGCGCCACCTCGGCGGCGAAGGTCGGCCCCGAGAGCACGGCGAGGGGCGCCGCGCCGAGCTCGGCCGCTGCGACCTCGCTCATCAAGGCGCCGCTTCCGGCTTCGATACCCTTGGCGCAGAGGACGACCGGCGTCGCGGGCGAGAGGCTCGGCCGGAGCGCCCGCGCGACCGCGCGCAGATGCTGCGCCGGCACGACAAGCAGCACGGCGTCCGCCGCGGCGGCCTCTGCCAGCTCGCCGGTCGCCCGCATCGCCGGGTCGAGCGCGACGCCGGGCAGGAAGAGCGGGTTCCCGTGGCGCGCGTTGATCGCCGCGACCACCTCCGCTTCGCGCGCCCACAGCACGACCGCGCGCCCGGCGCGCCGCGCCGTCAGCGCCAGCGCCGTGCCCCAGGCGCCGCCGCCGATGATGCCGAGGCGCTGGATCGCGCGGGGCGCCGCCACGGCCCTACGCCTTGACGCCGGCGCCGATCGCCGGCGCCGCCTCGGGATCGAGCGGCCAGCGCGGGCGCGGGGCGAAGGCGAGGTCGTCGGTGAGGCCGAGGCGCAGCCGCTCAAGCCCCGCCCAGGCGATCATCGCGGCGTTGTCGGTGCAGAGCGCCTGTGGCGGGGCGATGAAGGCGAGACCCGAGGCGGCGGCGAGCCCGGCGAGGCGGGCGCGGAGCGCGGCATTGGCGGCGACGCCGCCGGCGACGACGAGGCTGCGGCCGGCGGGGTGGCGGTCGCGGAAGAGGGCGATCGCATGCGCCGTGCGGTCGACAAGGCAATCGCCGATCGCCGCCTCGACCGCGGCCGCGAGGTCGGCGACGTCGCGCGGCGCCAGACGCCCCGCCTCGTCGGCGATCTCGGACACGGCCTGGCGGACCGCGGTCTTGAGGCCCGAGAAGGAGAAATCGCAGCCGGGCCGCCCCTTCATCGGCCGCGGCAGTGGAAACCGCGCGGGATCGCCTGCCGCCGCCGCGCGCTCGATGAGGGGGCCTCCCGGATAGCCGAGGCCGAGGAGCTTCGCCGCCTTGTCGAAGGCTTCGCCCACCGCGTCGTCGATCGTCGTGCCGAGCCGGCGGTAGCGGCCGACGTCCTCGACGACGAGGAGCTGGCAATGCCCGCCCGAGACGAGGAGGAGAAGGTAGGGAAACGCGACCTCCGCGGTGAGGCGCACCGTGAGGGCGTGGCCTTCGAGATGGTTGACGGCGATGAGCGGCGTGCCGTGGACGAGGGCGATCGCCTTCGCCGTCATGGCGCCGACGATGAGCCCGCCGATGAGCCCCGGCCCGCCGGTGAAGGCGACGCCGTCGAGCTCGGCGAACCTGATATCCGCCGTATCGAGCGCAGCGGCGATGAGGGGCGGCAGCTTCTCGAGATGGGCGCGCGCCGCGATCTCCGGGACGACGCCGCCATAGGGCGCGTGCTCGGCGAGCTGGGCGTGGACGAGGTTGGCGAGAATGCGCCGGCCGCCGGCATCGCTCACCACCGCCGCCGCGGTCTCGTCGCAGCTCGCCTCGATGCCGAGCACGATCATGGGCGGAGAGGCGCCGGAGAGGTCATGGCCAAGAGAAGGCATGGTGCGGGCGCGGGTTCAAGGGGGGACCTCGGGTTTCGTGGGGGCAATGTGAACGATTTCCGACCTTGCGCCGTCATCGCGAGAAGCGTTATGACGCGGCGATCCAGGAGCTCGCCGGAAGAGACTGGATGGCTTCGCTCCGCTCGCCATGACGACCGAGCTCGCATCGCGGGCGGCGAGTCGTCCCCTTCCCTCGCGGCGTCAGGCGCCTTAATAGAGACGGCGTGACCGGGAGGCTGGAGGCGCTGATCACGCGGCCGGCGGCGGATGCGGAGCCGCTCGCGGCGGCGCTGCGCGCGCGCGGCATCGTGCCCTGGGTCGAGCCGCTGCTGACGATCCGCCCCGTTGCCGGCCCGCCGCCCGATCTCGCCGGGGTGCAGGCCATCCTCTTCACGAGCGCCAACGGCGTCCGCGCCTTCGTCGCCGCCTCGCAGCGGCGCGACCTGCCGGTCCTCGCCGTGGGCGACGCCACCGCCGCCGCCGCCGAGGCGCTCGGCTTCGCTGATGTCGCGAGCGCCGGCGGCGACGTCGCGAGCCTCGCCGCCCTCGCTCGCGCCCGCCTCGCCCCCGAGAAGGGCGCGCTCTTCCATGCCGCCGGTAGCGTCACCGCCGGCGACCTCGCCGGCGAACTTGCCGCCGCCGGCTTCGCTCTGCGCCGCGCCGTCCTCTATGCCGCAGAGCCGGCGACGGCGCTGTCGCCGGCGCTCGTTGCGGCGATCCGCCGCGGCGCCATCGCGCTCGCTTTCTTTTTCTCTCCCCGCACCGCGGCGAGCTTTGTTAGGCTGGCCGCGGCCGCTTGCCTCGCCGGCGATGCCATGACGGCGTTGTGCCTCAGCCCCGCCGTCGCCGCCGCGCTGGCGCCGCTGGGCTGGCGGCGGATCGTCACCGCCGCGGCGCCGCGCCAGGCGGCGCTGCTGGCGGCGCTCGATGCATTCCTCGCCGGCGAGGCGGCGCCGGTCTCGGATGAGGGGTAGGATTCCAGCATGAGCGATGAGGGCGCCCAGCACGGCGCGGCACCGCCCGAAGCCGAGTGGGTCGCCGTGGCGGAGGAGCCGCCCGCCGCGCCGCCCCCGCCGCCGCCCAAGGAGCGGCGCCGCCGGGCGGCAGGACGTGGCGGCGGCGCCGTCCCGGCGGCGCTTCTCGTTCTCGTCATTCTCGCCGGCATCGCCGCCTCGCCCTGGTGGGCCCCGGCCCTGGCGCCGCTCCTGCCCTGGGGAGGGGCGCCCGGCGCCGCCGACGAGGCGGCGCGGCAGCAGCTCGCCGCTCTCGGCCAGCGCCTCGCCGCGCTGGAGCAGCGCGTCGGCGCGCAGAAGCCTGCCCCCGCCCCTGATTTGGGTCCGGCGCTCGATCCGCTGAAGGCGCAGCTCGCCGCCCTCGACCGCCAGCTCGCCGGCGCCGCGCAGGAACTGACGCAGCTCCGACAGAGGCCGAACCCCGAGAGCGACATGGCGGCGCTGCGCGACAGCGTGCAGAAGACGGCGGCCGAGGAAAAGCAGCTCGCCGATCGCATTGCCGCCCTCGAGGCGAAGCTCGCGGCGCTGCCCGCCGCCCATCCCGAGGCGCTCCAGGCGCTGCAAGCCTCTGTGGCGAAGCTCTCGGCTGGGCTCGATGCGGTGCGGCAAGAAGCCGGGCGGCAGGGCGGCGAAGCGCTGTTCCTCGCGCTCGGCCAGCTCCGCCAGGCGATGGAGGGATCGGGCGGCTTCGCCGAGGAGCTCGCGGCGGCGCTGGCGCTCGCCAAGGGCGATGGCGCGATCGAAGCGAAGCTGGGCTCGCTCAAGGATGCGGCCGCGCGCGGATTGCCGAGCCTCGCCGATCTGCGCACCCGCTTCGATGCGGTTTCGGGCCAGATCCTCGACGCCGCCGGCGCCGAGGCGAAGGAAGGCGGCTGGGTCGACACGATCCTGCGCGGCCTCCATATCCGCGTCCGCCAGATAGGCACCGGCGCCGCCTCGGGCTCCGGCCCCGCGGCGGCCGTCGCCAAGGCCGAGGCGGCGCTCGCCGGCGGCGACCTCGCCGCGGCCGTCGCGGCGCTCCAGGACTTGCGCGGGCAAGCTGCCCTCGCCGCCAAGCCCTGGCTCGACGAGGCGCGGCGGCGCCTCGAGGCCGAGGCGGCGCTCGCCGCCGCCACCAATCTCGCGGCGACACGGCTTGCAGCGAGCGGCGGGAGCGGAGCGGCCGCGGCGGAGCCTGACCAAGCCGCCCCCGCGACGCCGGCGCCGAAGCAGCCTTGATGCGCCTCCTCTTCACGCTCCTCCTCATGGCGGCGGCCGTGGCGGCGGCGGTCCTCATCGCCAACCAGCCGGGCCATGTCGCGATCTTCTGGCAGGACCGGCGCATCGACGCCCCCGTCGCCGTGCTGATCGCCGCCGTCATCGCCGCGGCGCTCATCCTCGCCGCCCTGATCTGGCTTCTCCGCCGCATCTTGGGCGGCCCCGGCGCCTTTCTGCGGCGCCGGCGCGAGCGGCGGCGGCGCGAAGGCTACCGCGCGCTGACGCAGGGCATGGTCGCGGTCGCGGCGGGCGATGCCGAGGAGGCGCGGCGGCAGGCGCGCAAGGCCGACGCGCTCCTCGCCGAGCCGCCGCTGACCTTGCTGCTGTCGGCGCAAGCGGCGCAGCTCAACGGCGACGAGGATGCGGCGAAAAAATACTTTGCGGCGATGCTGGAGCGCGGCGAGACGGAGTTCCTGGGGCTTCGCGGCCTCCTGACGCAAGCGCTGAAGCGCGGCGACGAGGCGACGGCGCTGCGGCTTGCCGAGCGCGCGCAGGCGCTGCGGCCGCGCACCCCCTGGGTGCTGACGAGCCTCTTCGAGCTGCGGACGCGCCGCGGCGACTGGCGCGCCGCCGAGGCGAGCCTTGCCGAGGCCGGCAAGGCGAAGCTGCTGCCCGAGGCGACGCTCCGCCGCCACCGGGCGGCGCTCCTTCACGAGGAGAGCAAGGCGGCGGAGGCGGCGGGCGACAGCGCGGCGGCGCTGAGCCTCGCCCGGAAGGCCCAGGACCTTGCCCCCGATTTCGCCCCGGCCGCGGCGCGCCATGCCCTCCTCCTCCACCGCGCCGGCCGCGACCGCCAGGCGGCGAAGGCGCTCGAGGCGGCCTGGCGCCGCGCGCCGCATCCGCTTCTCGCCGAGGCCTGCCGCACGCTCGCGGAGGCGGAGCCGGCGCTGGCGCGCTTCAAGCGCATCGCCACGCTCGCCGCCGCCGCTCCCGAGCATGTCGAGAGCCGCATCGCCCTCGCCGAAGCGGCGCTCGAGGCGCAGCTCTGGGGCGAGGCGCGGCGCCATCTCGAAGCGGCGGGCGCCGGCGCCGGTCCGGGCACGGAGGTGGCGCCGCCCGCCGCTCGCATCTGCCGCTTGATGGCGCGGCTCGAAGAGGCCGAGCACGGCGACGGCGCCGCCGCCCGCGCCTGGCTCGCCCGCATCGGCGAGGCGCCGCCCGACCCGCTCTACGTCTGCGCCGCCTGCGCCGCCGAGAGCCGCCAGTGGCAGCCGCTCTGCCCGCGCTGCCGCGCCTTCGACAGCTTCGAATGGCAGAGCCCCGCCCGCGCCCTCCCGGCGCTGCCCGAGCCCAGCGCCGGATCGGGGGCGACCGGCGAGGCGAAGTCGGCCGAGGCGCCGCACCTCCTCACCCCTCCCGAGCGACGATCGCGCCAGGGCGGCGCCGTCGCCTGAGCGCCAAGCCCCTCGCGCACATTCATTGACGCGACCGCCGCGCCGGCGCTAGTGTCCGCGCCGCCGCGCCGGGGCTCCCAGCCCCGGCGCCCGCCTTCCGGCGCCGACGTAGCTCAGGGGTAGAGCAACTGATTCGTAATCAGTAGGTCCGCGGTTCAAATCCGCGCGTCGGCACCATAAATAACAATGGCTTAGCAGGGGCATTTTCGACCGGGGAGTCGATTTTTCGACTTTTCCGTTCCCGGCCTGATCCAAGAATGTTCATGCAGCGCCCCTCTCCTCCCCGGCTTCCCGGATCTCGGCGGCTGCGGTGATCTGCTCAGCCATTTCAGGCCCAACCGGTATAGGCAGAGAGGCCGCGCTTCTTGATCTGCCCGCCGATGATCGCACGCTGGATCTCGGAAGTCCCTTCCCAGATGCGATCGACGCGGATATCGCGATAGAGCCGCTCCACCGGACTCTCCCGCATGTAGCCGCGTCCGCCGAGGATCTGCAGGGCCTTGTCGATGACGCGCCCCGACGCCTCGGAGGCGTAGAGCTTGGCGGCGCTCGCGCGGGCGTGGACCAGCTTGCGGTCGAGGCCGCGGTCGATCTCCGCGGCGATGCGGTAGACAAGGCTCTTCATCGCCATGATCTCGACCGCCATGTCGGCGAGCATGAACTCGATCGCCTGGAAATCGCGGATCGGGCGGCCGAATTGGACGCGGCCCTCGGCATGAGCGTTGGCGACCTCCGCGGCGCGGATCGCCGCGCCAAGGCAATTCGCCGCGATCTGCAGCCGCGCTTCGACGAACCAGTCCTTGGTCAGCTCGAAGCCCTGCCCGATCTGACCCAGCACCTTCGAAGGGGCGAGCTCGACATTCTCGAAGACGAATTCAGGGTGCCCGAACACATAGGTATGCATGAATTTGGGAATGCGCTGGACGCGGACGCCCGGCAGGTCCTTGTCGACGAGAAAGAGAGTCGGCTTCTCCGGATCGCCATCGACATGGGCGTGGACGATGAGGTAGTCGGCGTAGTCGCCGGTCGTGACGAACCACTTCTCGCCGGAAAGATAATACTTGCCGCCGCGACGATCCGCGCGAGTTGAAACGAGCCGCGGATCGGAGCCGGCGCCGGGCTCGGTGATGGCATAGGCGCCGCGCCGCCGCCCGGCGCAGCTCGGAGTGAGGTAGTCGCGCTTCTGCTCTGCCGTGCCGTAGCGCAGCGGTATCGCGGGATGCCACACGACGGCCCAGAGCCCGCCCGTCGCCTTGCCGAGCTCCTCGTTGACGAGCGTCTGCTGCAAAAGGCTGAGCCCCTGCCCGCCATCCTCTCGAGAATGGTTGATGCCGTTGAGCCCCGCATCGATCACCGCCTGGCGAAGCGACGCCAGCGTCTCGGGCGGCAGATGGCCGTTGAGCTCGAGTGCGACCTCATGCGGGAAGAGATGGGTCTCGGCGAACGCCTTCGCCCGTTCCTTCCACTCAAGGTCGGCGGTCGGAATGGTCAGATCCATTATTCATGCCTCCTGCTGCGCCGAGACCACCAGGGCGTCGACGGCGAGGACGCCGAACGGCCCGACGATGACCGGGTTGACGTCGAACTCGGCGAGCGCGCCCGCGAGATCGGCGACGAGTACCGAAAAGCGCGCGACGGCCTCGGCCAGCGCGTCGAGATCGGCAGGCCTGGCGCCGCGCACGCCATCGAGGACGGGGCGGATGGCGAGGCCATCGAGCAGACGGCGGGCCGTCGCCGGACCGAAGGGCGCGAGCCCATAGCGCGCATCGCGCAGCACCTCGATCAGCGTGCCGCCCGCCGCGACCATGACGACGGGTCCGAACTGCGCGTCGTTGACCATGCCGAGGGCGAGCTCGGTTCCTTGCGGCGCCATGCGGGTCACCAGCAGGCGGGGCCCGAGGCGGGCGACGAGGTCCTCGGCGGCGCGGCGCAGCGCCGTCTCGTCCGCGAGCGCGAGCCTGACACCCGCGACCTCGCTCTTGTGGCGGATCTCCGGCATCGCCGTCTTGCAGACCGCCGGAAAGCCGATGCGGCGCGAGGCTGCAAGCGCCGCCTCGACGCCCTCGACGATGGCGAAAGGCGGGACGGAGATGCCGTAATCGGCGAGGAGCGCAAGCCCCTCCGCCTCATCGAGCGGCGCCGCCGCGCGCAGCCGCGCCCGCCACTCGCGGCGCGGCGAGACTGTCGGCGGCGGGTCGGCTGGGCGACGCCTGAAATCGCGGTGCGCCATGAGGTGGCGCGCGGCGAGGAGCGCCGGGACGGTGCCGTCGAGCACCGGCACGCCCGCCTCGGCAAGGGCAAGGGCGAGGCTGTCGTGACGCAGCTGCGTATAATTGGTCGCAAGCGCGAGCGGCTTCGCCGTGCGCGCGAGAACCCGCCGGCACGCCTCGGCGAAGCCCTCGCTGACATAGAAACCGTTGCGGATATCGTTGAAGAAGATGCCGAGCGCCGCATCGGGATCGTCGACGAGCGCGGCGAAGCAATCGGCAAAAGCGGCGACGAAATCGCGCCCGGTGCCCCAGGCATCGAGCGGATTGACGGGCTCCAGCCCGTATTCGAGGCGCTCGCGCAGCCGCGCGACCGTGCGCGGCGCGATCTTGGCGAAGGGCACGCGGTGCGCCTCGGCGAGGTCGATCAGCATCTCGCGCTCGCCACCCGAATCGTGGATCGCGGCGAGGCCCCCCGGCGCCGCCTTGCGCCCCTGGGCGAAGAAGAGGAGCGTCGTCCCGAGCTCGTCGAGCGTGTCGACGCGGTGGACGCCGTAGCGGTCGAAGAGCGCCGTATAGGCGGCATCGTTTCCGGCGATCGCGCCCGAATGGCTGACCGCCAGCGCCGCGCTCGCCGGCGTGCGGCCGACCTTGAGCGCGACGACCGGGATGTTCTTCGCGGTCGCCTTCTCCAGAGCGCGGACGAAGCCCGCCGGATCGCGCACCGTCTCGAGGAAGAGGCCGACGACCTTCGTCTCCTCCTGCTCCAGCGCATAGTCGAGATAGTCGGCGGCCGTCGTCACCAGCTCCTGCCCGGCCGAGATCACGAGGTTGAAGCGAAAGCGCGGATCGTTATGGGCGAAGGCGCCGAACACCGAGCCCGCATGCGAGATGAGGGTGATGCCGCCGGGCCTGCCCTCGCGTGCCGCCGGAAACCCGCACGCCCAGACGCGTGCCACGTCGTTGTAGAACCCCATGCCGTTGCCGCCGCAGACCGGAATATTCGCGCGCCGCGCCAGCGCCGCGATGCGTTGCGCCAGCGGCGGGTCGACGTCGTTTTCGAGATAGAGGCTGCCGAAGATGACAGCGGCTCGCGCGCCGGCGGCGATCGCCTCTTCGAGGGCCGCCTCGATCCGCGCGTTGGCGACCGCGAGGACCGCAAGGTCGACCGGCTGCGGCAGCGCGGCGAGCGAGGGCCAGCAGCGTCTTCCCTCGACCTCTTCGTAATTGGGATTGACCGCGAAGACCGCGCCGGCAAAGCCGGCGCGGTCGATGATCCGCAGCATGTCGTTGCCCGGCGTGTCGCGCCGTGGCGTCGCGCCCACAAAGGCGATCGAGCGCGGCGCCAGCAGCGCCGTCAGCTTGTGCGCCATCGGCGGATCAGCCGAGCTGGAACTCGTTCCACTGCTGCTCGTACTTCGTCGAATAGATCGCGCACTGCTCCTCGTTCATGACCAGCATCCGCTTCTGGTTCTGCGGCGAGGTGACGAGGATCGCCTGCTCCTCGGGCGAGGCCTTGGCGGCGACCGAGGCGAGCACCGGACCATAGGTGCCGATCTTGATGAGGCGTTCCTGCGCCGGTTCGGTGATGGCGTAGTTGATGATCTTCATCGCCAGCTCCTTGTGCGGCGTCCCCTTCGGCACGACCCAGGCGTTGCCCCAAGCGAGCCCGTCCTCATAGGTCATCGCGACCGGCGCCTTCTCCTTGCGGATGTCGAGGATGCGCCCGTTCCAAGCCGAGGACATGGCGAGCTCGCCGCTGGAAAGGAGCTGCGGCGGCTGCGCCCCGGCGGTCCACCACACCTTGACGTGCGGCTTCAGCTCCTTGAGCTTGCCGATCGCCTGCTTCACCTTCTCGTCGGTTACCGGATAGACCTCCTCGCGCTTGACGCCGTCGGCGAGGAGCGCCGCCTCGTAATTGTAGTAGAAGGGCTTGTAGAGGCCGCGCGCGCCGGGGAACTTCTTGACGTCCCAGAAATCCTTCCACGACGAGGGCCCCTTATCCTCCGGGAAGGCCTTGGTGTTCCAGGCGATGATGGTCGCGCCGGTCGAGGTGAAGACGCCGTAGGGGACGTGCCATTCCTTTGCGAGATGCGAGACGTCGACGATCTTGTAATCGATCGGCTCGAGGAGGCCCTGGTCGCGGCCCTGAAAGATGAAGCGACCGCCGACATCGACGAGATCCCACTCGACGGCGTTGCCCTCGACCATCGCTTTAAGCTTGGCGTAGTTCGTCGGCGAAGTGTTGACGATCTCGGTGCCGAAGAGCTTGGAGGCGGGATCCATGAAGGCCTCCTTCTCCATCGCCGAAAGGGCGCCGCCCCAGGAGGTGAAGACGAAGGGTCGCTCCGCCCGCGCGGAGTGGAGCAGGCCCAAGGGCGAGACGCCGACGACGAGGCCCGCCGAAGCGGCGGTCTGCAGGAACCTACGACGATCGATCATGACGAACCTCCCTCGTTTCCTCGTTGCTGTGGATTGGCAGGATGCGAACCTCCTCGGCCGGCCAGCCCAGCGTGGTCGGCCCGGGCCGTACCTCGCCGAGATTGCTGAGACGGCGGCACCAGATCTCCCTCTCGTCCGCGAGGACGAGCCGCACCGAGACGATTTCGCCGAGATAGACGATCTCGCTCGCGCGCGCGGCGAGGCAGGGCGCCGTGTCGGCACCGATTCTGATGGTTTCGGGTCGCAGAAGCGCGGCGCCGGGCTCGCCCTCGGCGAGCCCGGCGGCAGCGATGCCGCGGATCGCCATGCCAAGCGCCGGGACGGAAAGCTCCGCGTAATCGCCAGAAACGCGGGTGACGCTGCCCTCGATGAGGTTCGATTCTCCAAGAAAGCCCGCGACGAAGCTGTTCGCCGGGCGCTCATAGAGATCCCGCCCGCTGCCGATCTGCTCCACTCTGCCCTCGCGCATCACCGCGATGCGGTCGGACATGACGAGTGCCTCCTCCTGGTCGTGCGTCACATAGATCGTGGTACGACCGAGGCGCTGGTGGAGGCGTCGGATCTCGAGCTGCACATGCTTTCTGAGTTGCCGGTCGAGGGCGCCGAGCGGCTCGTCGAACAGGAGGACGTCGGGCTCGATGACGAGGGCGCGGGCGAGCGCGACGCGCTGCTGCTGGCCGCCCGAGAGCTGCCGGATGGCGCGTCCGCCGAAGCCGGCGAGCTGGACCGTCGCGAGCGCCTCCTCGACCCGCCGACGGATCTCGCTTCTCGTGCAGCCGCGCGAGCGCAGGCCATAGGCGACGTTCTCGAAGACCGAAAGGTGCGGGAAGAGCGCATAGTTCTGGAAGACCATGCCGATGTTGCGCTTGCGCGCCGGCAGCTCCGTCACGTCCCGCTCCCCGATGCGGACCCGACCGGCATCGGGTGCCAGGTAGCCCGCCGTGATATTGAGGAGCGTCGTCTTCCCGGAGCCGCTGGGTCCCAGCAGCGTCAGGAACTCGCCGCCGGCGATATCGAGCGTTGTCGGGCGCAGCGCGCGCACTGCACCGAAGGACTTTTCGACCGCGCGGAAGGCGACGGGGCGCATCAGGAGAGCGACTCCGCCGGCTTCGCTTGGCGCAGTCCGAACAGGCGAAGGAGAGCGAAGAGCGTCAACGTCAAGAGGATGAGGAAGGTCGCGGCGACCGCGACGACGGGTGTGAACTCGACCCGGATCGTCTCCCACATCTTCACCGGCAAGGTCTTCGCCGTGATGCCGGAAAGGAAGATCGAGATGACCACCTCGTCGAAGGAGGTGATGACGGCGAAGACGGCGCCACCGAGGAGACCCGGCGCGATGATCGGCATGGTGACGGTGCGGAAGACACGCCATGGGCCGGCGCCCAACCCTTCTGCCGCCCGCAGCAGCGCGGGATCGAGGCTGTGCAGCGAGACGCCGACATTGACCAGCACGAAAGGCAGGCAGAGCAGCGTGTGCCCGAGCGCGAGGCCGGGGATCGTGCCGACCAAACCGAGCGGACGGCTTACATAATAGAGCGCGATCGCCGTCACGATCGTCGGCACGATGAGCGGCGAGAGGAAGAGGCCGTAGAGCGCCGTGCGGAGCGCGCCGCCAAGGCGCGCAAGACCGAGCGCGGCGAGCGTTCCCAAGCTTAGCGACAGGCCGGTTGCCAGGGCGGCGACCTCGGCGCTGGTCGCCAGCGACGAGAGCCATTCCGGATCCTGGAAGAAGCCCCCGTACCAGCGCATCGAGAACGCGGCCGGAGGCAGGCGAATGAAGCTCGCCGCATTGAACGAGGCCGGTACGACGACGAAGGCAGGCAGCACCAGCAGCGCCAGGATGGCGCTGACGCCGATGTGAAGAAGAATGCGGACGGCCTTGGGCACCCCTCTTTATCTTTCCGACAAGGCTTGGCCGATCGGGACGAGGCGCGCCGCGACGAAGAGGAGCGCGAGCGTGACGCCGAGAAGCAGGAAGGCAGCCGCGGCGGCGAGCGACCAGACGAGCCGCTCATTGACGAGGTGCTCGATCAGCATCGCTACGGTGATGTTGCTGATCCCGCCGAGCAGCGCCGGCGTGATGAAGAAGCCGAGGGACAAGAGAAAGACCAGCGCGGCGGCGGCCCCGACCCCGGGCATGCCGAGCGGCAGATAGACGCGCCGAAAGGTCGTCCAGGGCGAGGCGCCGAGCCCGTCGCTCGCGAGCAGGAGCCGGCGGTCGATGCGCACGAGCGAGGCGTAGATGGGCAGCACCGCATAGGGCAGCATGACGTGCGTCATGCCGATATAGACCGCAGTATTGTTGAAGAGGAGCGGCAGTGGCGCGCTTGTGAGGCCGAGTGCCTCGAGCGCGGCATTGACGGGACCGTTCCGCTCCAGGAGCAGCATCCAGCTGAAGGTGCGGACAAGAACGCTGACCCAGAACGGGAAGAGGACGCACCAGAAGGCGAAATGCAGCCGGGCGCCGTGCAGCCGCGTCAGGACATGGGCGATCGGATAGCCGAGGAGGATGGAGATGCCGGTCACCACGACTGAGACGAGGAGCGTGTTCGCGAAGACCCGGCGGTAGACATCGCCGGTGACGAGCTCGCGATAGGCGGCGAGCGCGCCACGCGGATCGGAAAAACTGAGCCTCAGCAGCTCGCCAAGCGGCGCTGCGAACCAGAGCAGCAGAAAGAGCGCCGCCGGCAGGAGCAGGAGCGCAGTGGCGAGCGGCCGGCGCGATCGGGTGTCCTTCATGCCCCCCGCCGCACCATTGCCATGCGCAGCCCTCCCGTTAGTCAATTGCGCATCAGTGTGGCACGCCGCGTGAAAAAATCCAAAAAACTTTCAAATATCTGAAACTATGCCGCTCAATAGCTCGGCGGCGTTATCGCCCAGACGACTCGCGTCGGCACCGTGCCCGGGTTGCGGTAGCGGTGCGGCGTCGTGCTGGGAAATCCGAAGCTGTCGCCCTCCTCGAGGATGAAATGGTGCTCGCCGATCCAGAGCTCGAGCCGGCCCGAGATGACGACGCCCCCTTCCTCGCCCTCATGCGCGTAGGGCTCGGCTCCGCTCTCCGCCCCCGGCTCGAACTCGCTCATCAGCAGCTCGAGCTTGCCAGAAAGAGTCGGCGAGAGGAGGAGGTCGGTGATGCCGAGGCCAGTGAAATCGAGCCGCCTTCGGCGGCCGGCGCGGACGATGAGGCCGCGCTCGGCCGCCGGGGCCGGATCGCCGCCATCGAAAAACCAGCTGATCTTGACGCCGAGCGCCGCGGCAATGAGCTGGAGGTGGCGGACTGAAGGCGCCGAGATTCCCCGTTCGACTTGGCTCAAATGGCCGATCGAGAGGCCAGTCGCCTCGGCGACCCGCGCGAGGGTCAGCCGCTTCAGCTTGCGCAGATCGCGGATTTTCTCGCCGATCGAGGCGATCGCCTCGGCGTCGCTGACGGCTTCCGGCAGGGCGGCCGGAACGGAGGCGCTATGCTCGTCCATCGCGTGCGAGAGTATAACGCTGCGCCCGCTTCAAGCAATTGCGACTTCACAATCGTGAAAATATCTGCACAGAATTTCATACGCAATGCGGGAGGGGCGGCATGCCCGAATCCTATGACGCGATCATCATCGGCGGCGGGCACCACGGCCTCGTCTGCGGCGCCTACCTCGCCAAGGCCGGGCTCAAGGCGCTCGTCCTCGAACGCCACCATGTGATCGGCGGCGCCGCCGTCACCGGGGAGTTCGCGCCGGGGTTCCGCGGCTCGTTAACGCCTACCGCATCGCCGACCTCCCGACGCAGAGCACCTGCGCCTATCTCTCGGGCTGGTTCGAGAGCGACATCATCAAGGCGGTGCTCGCCTCCTACGCCTCGATCGGCACCGCCCCGCCTACAGGCAGTCGCGATAGACGTGCACCACCACGAATCAGAAACCCGCCCCGGCGCGGCGCGCACGCCGTTCGATCGCGGCGCGATACGCGTCCTTGAGACACCGCAGATTCGCCGCTTCGCTATACGAGCGGAGATAAGCCTGGCGCGCGGGCAGCCGCATCGCTTCGGCGAGGCAGGGATCGTCTACCATCCGCAGCACCTTGTCCGCCAGGTCGGCGCTGCTCGATGGCGCGACGGTGACGCTCGGCTCCGTGCTGCTCCTCGCGATTGTCATTCTCGCTATCTTCGCGCCGCTTATCGCGCCGGGTGATCCTCAAGCGCTCAACCCGATCCGCCGCCTGCGGCCACCTTCCGCCGAGGCTTGGTTCGGCACGGACATGTACGGGCGCGACGTCTTCACCCGGACCATCCATGGCTCGCGCATCTCGCTTCTGGTCGGCGTCCTGCTCGCGGTCATCAGCGTTGGCTGCGGACTGGTGATCGGCCTCGTCACCGGCTACGTGCGGGCTGTCGACGGCCGCAAGGTGAGACGCTCGGCCTCGTCGGCGAGTCCGGCTGCGGTAAGTCGACGGTCGGCAAGACCATATTGCGCTTGATCGAGCCGACCGCCGGCGAAATTGTGCTCGAGGGCGTGCCGATCACCGCCGCCTCGGAAGCCGAGCTGCGCCCGCATCGCCGCAAAATGCAGGTCGTCTTCCAGGACCCTTACGCCTCGCTCAATCCGCGCATGACCGCGGGCGAGATCGTGGGCGAGCCGCTGTTCAACTACGGCCTCGCGGCCGGGAAGGTGCGCGAGGGGCGGGTCAAGGGACTTTTCGCCCGCGTCGGCCTCCGACCCGAGCACATGCGCAAATACCCTCACGAATTCTCCGGCGGACAGCGCCAGCGCCTCGGTATCGCCCGTGCGCTCGCGGTCCAGCCGAAGCTGATCGTCGGCGACGAGCCTGTATCGGCCCTCGACGTGTCAGTGCAGGCCCAGGCCATCAATCTGATGATGGACCTGCAGGAGTCCTACGGCCTCTCCTACATTTTCATCGCCCACGACCTCGCCGTGGTCGAACACATCAGCCATCGCGTCGCCGTGATGTATCTCGGCAAGATCGTCGAGCTGACCGACAAGAAGTCGCTGTTCACCTCGCCGCAGCATCCTTACACCGAGGCGCTGCTCGCGGCGGTACCGATCCCGGAGCCGAAGCTGAAGCGCCGCCGCTTCGTCCTCGCCGGGGACGTGCCGAGTCCGATGCGGCCACCCTCGGGTTGCCGTTTCCATACCCGCTGCCCCTATGCCGAAGAGATCTGCCGCCGGCTCGAGCCACCTCTGCTGGAGGTGGAGCCGCGGCATGCCGTCGCGTGCCATCTGCGGAAGCCGAAAACGGTTAGTGTCTCAGCTTGAATTGTGACGGCCCTCAAAGCGGGTTGACCCGCTGTCGCTCTGCCGTCATCGCTCCCATATGATGCTTAGCGCAGAGCAGGAGCATCATCGTGTCCTATCATAGGCGAGAGTTGTACCGCAGTGCGCCGAGCGGCGATCGATGGTGTCTCGTTCGGGAACTCGACTCCGGGCGCGTCTTCATCGAGCACGAGCCGAACCAATCGTCCGGCGGCCGAGCGTCGCACATTGAGATTTCGGATTTCCTTGCCCACGATGCTGGCGGCCCCGAGCATCAAGCCTTATTGCGCCTGATCGGAACGCTGGTCGAGGAGAATGCGAACGATTCCTAGAGGGACGACGCAGCGACAAGGGCACTGCCGGCGCGATCGGCAACGCGATTAAGGTGATGAAGATCGCAGAGGGCGACGAAGAGAACAAGCTGTCTGAGCCCAGCGCGGCGGCGGAGCTCGGGCGCAAGGGAGGCAAAGCGCGCGCCGCCGCGATGACACCCGAGCGGCTCGCCGATATTGCCAAGAAGCCGCTGCGAAGCGGTAGGGTGAATAGCTGCTTCTGGCCGGGCATCCGCAACTAAATCTGCAGTTGTACCGGCTGTCTTCCGCGGTTCTCGATGAATGTCGGGCGGCTCCATGGGTGGCGTCGTCGCGCAGCATTTCGCACTTCGGCATCCCAGTCGGCTCGTGCGCCTTCTGCTCGTTGCCACGGGTGCGTACACGGCCGATCCCGCAGCGGCTCTCGCACGCGCCGACACTATTGCGAGGCTGTCTTGGGACGAGCTTACGGTTGCGCCGATCGTGGCGAATTTCTTTCACAAGCCACCGACGCCGGAAGTCGTGAGCAAGCTACGGCGCATTGCGCTAATGGCCTCCCCGACAGCCGCAGCCGAGGCAGCGCGATCCAATGCGAGATCACATGTGCTCGACCAGCTCGCCGCGATTACGGTCCCGACGCTCATCATCCAGGGCCGACACGACCGCGCGCGGACACCAGGGCACGGCGCCGAGATGCAGCGTCGCATCCCCAATGCCCGGCTCGAGATCATCGATGACGCCGGCCATACGCCGCAGCTTGAACGGCCGGATGTCTTCCACGACATTGCGCTCCCGTTTCTGCTCGCAGAGGACTGACGCTCGATAGCCGCTTAGGAGGTCCATCTTGCAGGAATCACCGTTCCTTCGCATCCCGGACATCGCGAACAAAGTTTGTCTCATTACCGGATCGAGCCGCGGCATTGGTGCTGCCGTCGCGCGCGGCCTTGGCGCAATTGGAGCGAGGGTGGTGGTGCATTATCGGACGGGCAAGAACGAGGCCGATGAGGTCGCGCGAGCAATCGCAAGGGACGGCATCGATCCCTTAGTCCTGGCCGGCGATATCGCAGAGCCGGGCACGGTCGAGGCGCTGATCGAGCAGACCGTCGAGCATTTCGGGCGGCTCGACATTCTCATCAACAACGCGGGCGACGTGATCGAACGCCACGTCGTTGCCGAGACCTCGGACGAACTCTTCGAGCAGCATGTCGCCATCAACATCCGGCCTGTCTTTGCGGGGTGCCGCCGCGCTGTGCGTCAATTCCGACTTCAAGGAGGCGGCGGTTCAATCATCAATGTGAGTTCGGTCGCAGCGCGCACCGGCGGTGGCGGCGGCTCCTCCCTCTATGCCGGCGCGAAGGCGTTCGTCGCCACCTTCACGCGTGCCCTCGCTAAAGAGGTCGCCAAAGACCGCATTCGGGTCAATGCCGTTTCGCCCGGCGTTATCCAGACTCCGATGCAGGACCGCACGACCCCACCCGAGCAGATTAAGGCGGCGCTCGCGGCAATCCCGCTGGGCCGGCTGGGCACGGCCGAAGAATGCGTTGGGACTTTTCTCTTTCTCTGCTCCGACGAACTGAGCGGCTACCTGACGGGCCAGATTCTCGAGGTCAATGGCGGAATTATCATGCCGTGATTTCGCGCCTGCAAGTGCATGAGAATAGTCGTCAGCATCCTGAATTGATGCTCGATGTGGGCCAGTGAGGCACAGAAAGACCGCCGGATAGAGAGCGCCATACTCGGCGGCCAACCAGTACCTAGTCTAAGAAAACCGATCCAGTTGAAATGGCTGGATGGCCAAGGAAAACTGCCGACCGAGTGGATCAGGGATTGGGCTGGGATCGCGCTGCCAGTCCGGCGGCATAATCCTGCAATGGACGCGGCGCGGGAACGTTGACCTCAACAGGCTTGGACAAAGGGTGCCCCATGCACCACTCCCGCCTCTGCGCCGTGCTCATCGACTGCAAGACCGCGGATGTGGATGCGGCCGCGCGCTTCTGGGGCGAGGCGCTGGGGCGGCCGGGGCATTTGGGGCATCCGGGCAGCCGCGGGAATTATCTTGCGCGGTGCCTCGCTCTCCCGCTTTGCGGATGAGGGGCTGCGACAGCGAATGCGACAGCCCTCCACGCCCTTCGTGCCGACGGTTCGGCTCGCCTCTAACCCGGGCGCGGCGCGACAGCTCGCTCGAGCTCGGCCTCGGCGCGCAGGCTCTCGATGTCGCGGCCGATCGTGACCACGGCGAGGGTCCGCTCGCCGCGCCGATAGGCGACCCGGCAGTCGCGCGCCGCGATGGAGCCGTCGATCTCGATCCGGTCCCAGGATTGGGCGTGGCCGACATAGAGGATCGGAACGTCGTAATGCATGCTCCAGAAGAAGGGGACGGCATCGAAGGGCTCGCGGCGGCCCAGCATGTTGCGCGCCGCGACTTGGCCCTGGCGCTCGGCCACCACCCAATGCTCGACTCGGACGCTCTCGCCGCTATGCGGGTCGGGCCAGCGCGCGAGGTCGCCGGCGGCGAAGATTCCGGGCGCGCTCGTCTCCAGGAAGGCGTCGACGACGATGCCGCGGTCGGCGGCGAGCCCCGCCTTCTCGGCGAGGGCGACGGCGGGTTTGACGCCGACGCCAATGACGACGAGATCGGCGGGCAGCCTCTCGCCGGTCTTTAGGGCGACATGGGCAGCGTCGATGGCGGCGGCCGTGGTGCCGAGGTGGAAGCGGACGCCGTGATCCTCGTGAATCTCCTGGACGAAGCTGCCGAGCTCGCTGCCCAGAATGCGCGCCATCGGCAGCGGCTCGGGCGCGACGACATGCACCTCGATGTTCCGCGTCCGCAGCGACGCCGCGACTTCGAGCCCTATGAAGCTCGCCCCGATGACGACGGCACGCCGCGCATTCTGCGCCCGCCGGATGATCGCCTCGCTGTCGGCGAGCGAGCGCAGGTAGCGGACATGCGGGAGATCGGCGCCGGGCAGGTCGAGGCGGACCGGCTCGGCTCCCGTGGCGATGAGCAGCGCGCCATAGCCGAGGCGGCTGCCGTCTTCGAGCTCGACCTCGCGGCGGGCGGCGTCGATCGCCCGGGCAGGCGCGCCAAGACGCAGCTCGATGCCCTGCTCGCGGTAGAAATCCGGCGCGCGCAGCGGAATCCACTCGGCGGGCGCGCTGCCGGCGAGATAGTCCTTGGAGAGATTCGGCCGGTCATAGGGCGCCGCGGCATCGGCGCTCAGCATCGTGATGCGCCCGGCATAGCCTTCGCGCCGCAGCGTCTCGGCGGCGCAATTGCCGGCCGCCCCGCCACCCAGGATGACCACCGATTGGGGCAGCCCGGCCGCCGGCAGCGGCGACGGCGCGGGCGCCGCCTGCCGCTTCTCGCGGACGAGGACGCGGTCGCCCGATCGCTCGACCCGCCAGCAATCGACGGGATTGAGCGCCGGCGGCCGGAGCGGCGCGCCGGTGCGCAGGCTGAAGCAGGCGTGGTGCCAGGGGCAGCGCACCGTGTCGCCAAGGACGAGCCCTTCGGCGAGCGGCCCACCGTAATGCGTGCATTTGGCGCCGATCGCGAAGATCTCTTGCTCGCTCCGGACCAGCAGCACCGGTTCGTCGCCGACATGCCCCAGCAGCGGCGCTCCCTCGGCGAGCTCTGCCAGAGGCAGCCCCTGCGTGAGATCGGGGCCGCCGGGCTTCGATTCCGCTTCGCTCATGACGCCGTCCTCGCTCTCCGGACAGCGCCGCCCACCGATGGCGCGACGCGCCATCGACGGGACCGCGGCTGCCCCCTCACGGAACGAACGAGCGTGAACACCGGATCGGAAACATCACAAGGACGTGAAGGCGGCCTCGGCCGTACGCCGCCCTTTCCGTCGAAGACCTGGTCTTCCGCCGAGGCCGCCGACGCGGCTCTACCGCGCGCGGGCGGGCAATCTTAAGGGCGGCGCCGCACGCGCGAAGAGCAGGGCGGCACGCCGCGCGGCGACGGCGACCGCGCGCACCGGCCGCTCGATGCCGAAGAGCCAGACGGCAAGGGCGAGGAAGAGGGCGGCAAAGCTCGCGCCCGTTGACACGGTGAAGAAGGTGCCCATATCGGCGAGGGTCGTCGAGCCCGAGCCGATGCTGTCGACGATCTGATTATAGTGGCACATCGCAGCCTCCGCACGAGGGTGTCGATGAGGTGCTTGCCCTCCGCCGATCATCCCGCCGCAGCGACGGGATGTAAAGGGCAGCGTGGAATTTCCGATCTATTCTCTGGCGTTGATATCGTCCCTCTCAGCCCCGCCGGGGCGGAGAGGGGATGATGGCGGACCGCAGCATGCGAATACGGTAGGGGCTTCGCGAGCGGCCGTGCCCCGCGCTACTCCGCGTAGTTCACGCCGTCGCGGTCGAGGAGGCGCTTCAGGGCGGCGAAATGGAGGGCGGCGTTCTCGCGTTCGGCGGCGATCTGGCGCGCCGTCGTCGCGATCGCCGCGGCGGTGAGGCGGCGGAGCGGACGCCCGGTCGCCATGGCGATCGCCTGGAGCTGGCAGACGCGCTCCAGGTGATAGAGGTCGTTGAAGGCGCGCGCCACCGTCTCGCCGACGACGATGACGCCGTGATTGGCGAGAAAGAGGACGCGCTTCTCGCCCAGCGCCGCGGCGATGCGGTCGCCCTCGGCTTCATCGAGCACGAGGCCGTTATAGTCGTCGTAATAGGCGACCTCTCCCCAGAAGCGCATGGCGCTCTGGCTGATCGGCTCGATGCGGCCATTGGCGAGCGTCGTCAGCGCCGTCGCATGCGGCATATGGGTGTGGAGGACGCAGGCGGCGTGCGGGTTGCCGCGATGGATGCGGGCATGGATGAAGAAGGCGGTCGCCTCCGCCTCGCCGGCGCCCGAGACGAGCCTGCCGCCCGCATCGACGACGAGGAGGTCGCTGGCGCGCACCTCGTCCCAATGGAAGCCCCAGGGATTGAGGAGGAAGCGGTCGGGCGCGCCCGGCAGGGCGAGGCTGAAATGATTGTCGATGCCCTCGTTGAGGCCGAAGCGTACGGCGAGGCGCAAGGCCGCCGCGAGATCGATTCGCGCCGCGGCCTCGGCAGCGGGCGCCGCCGCACCCTCGCTCGCGCCCTTCCTCCCCGCCTTCGCCTCGCGCAGCGTCACGGCCATTCCCGATACCCCCTTCCCTTGCGATGCCCTTACTGCGCGGCGATCGCCGGCGCCGCGGCGAGGCAGTCATCGGCGAGCGGCACGATCGGCGTCAAGTCGCGGTGATGCTTCCAATCGGGCCGGTCGTGGCGGGTCAGCGCGTTGGCGATCGGGTTGACGATGACCGAGAAGATGCGCCGGTCCCAGGGCGAGAGGTTCGAAGGCGAGGCGTGGACGAGGCAGTCGCCGAAGATGAGCGCCGTGCCGGCGGCGCCGGTGGCGGCGACGAGGCCGCGCGCCGCGACGAGCCGCGCCACCGTGTCGCGGTCCACGACCCAGAGCGGATAGCTCGTCGTCTCGGTGTCGAGCCGCGCCGGCGCCGGCCCGTGGCGGTGCGAGCCCGGGATGAAATAGAGCGGCCCGTTGAAATCGACGACGTCGTCGAGGAAGACATGGAGGTTGAGCGCCAGCGGCTCCGGCACGCCGTCCTCGGCATGGTGCGTGGCGAAATCGTAGTGCCACTGCCAAACCTCGCCCTCGAAGGCGGGTTTGGTGTTGACCTTCGCCTGCTGGATGTAGAGCCGCTCGCCGCGGAGCTGGAAGGCGGGCTCGATGAGGCGCGGATGGCGCGCGAGCTTCGCGAAGGCGGGATGGCGGAGATGGATGCCCATTGCCGTCCGCACCTCGCGGCTCCCCTTCTCGCGGATATTGGCGGGGGTGTCCTCGGCGCAGAGCGCCGGCATGGCGTCGCGCAGGACGGCCACCTCCTGCGGCGAGAAGAGGCCGGGCAGGATGAGGAACCCGTCCTCCTCGAAGCGCTCGATCTGAGACGCCGTCAATCGCATCGCAGCCTCCTCCGCTGGCGGGTGCTCTCGATGCCGAAGCTTGCCTCAAGGGAGGCCGGCGCGAAAGAGGGCGCGCTGCGCCCAATGCGGCGAAGGCGGCGCTTTACCGCGGCGGCGATTGCGATGAAGATGAGCGATGGCGAGCTTCCGGGGCGGGAAAATGGCGCTTCGGCGGGCGAAAAGCTGGGTCGCGTGCGGCGTCCTCGCCCTCTTTGTCATCGCGGCCCGGGCGGAGGAGTCGGCGGCCGATCCGACGATCCCCGCCGATTGCGCGAAGGGCGCGCTGGCGCCGCTGGTGCGCTGGGTCGAGCTCGACGGCACGAACGAGACCCTGCCGGCCTATCTCCTCGGCCTTGATGCAGAGGACGTTCCGGTCCGCCAGAAGGCCTACCGCAACACTACGACGAAGCTCGTCCATGCCCTCGATGTCGTCATCGCGAAGGAAAGCTGCACGCTCGTCTTCATCCTCGATGACGGCGGCACCGCCACGACCTGGATCGCCGATCGCGACGGCCGTGTCGAGCGGACCTATTACATGTCGCATGGCGAGGAGAACCACGACCTCAACCAGATCGTGCCGAATGAGCAACATGCCGGCGAGTACGAGGAGGTGAAGCAGTACTTCCTCGACAAGCTGCCGCAGCCGGAGATCTCGCCCGTGGCGCGAATGATCCGACGGCTCCTCGGGCTGCATTGACCGCGCCGCGGCGCCGGGCGCGGCCCTTTACCGCCGCGCCGCATTCCGGCAAAGATCGCGCCATGTCCACGCCTCCTCGCGCCGTTCTGGCCGTCCTCGGCCTCGCCGCCGCCCTCCTCCTCGCCCTCGCACCGGCAGCGCCCGCCCGGGCCGAGGATGGCTCGCTCCTCGTCTTCGCCGCCGCCAGCCTCAAGAACGCGCTCGATGCAGTGGACGCCGCCTATGCGAAGGCGAGCGGACGCAAAGCGGTCGCCTCCTATGCCGCGAGCTCCGCCCTCGCCAAGCAGATCGCGGCCGGAGCGCCCGCCGATCTCTTCATCTCGGCAGATGAGGATTGGATGGACTATCTCGCGGCGCGCCGCCTCATCGAGCCCACGACCCGCAGCGATCTCCTCGGCAATGCGTTGGTGCTGGTGGCGCCGGCGGCGAACCATCCCGCGCCCGTCGCCATTGCGCCGGGCTTCCCGCTGGCGCTGCTCCTCGGCGACGGGCGCCTCGCCATGGCCGATCCGAAGAGCGTGCCGGCCGGCAAATATGGCAAGGCGGCGCTGGAGCGGCTCGGCGTCTGGGCGACGGTCGCCGGCAGGATCGCGCCCGCTGCCAATGTGCGCGCGGCGCTCCTCCTCGTCGCCCGCGGCGAGGCGCCCTACGGCATCGTCTACCGCACCGACGCCGCCGCCGAGCCCGAGGTCGCCATCGTCGGCAGCTTTCCGGCGGCATCGCACCCGCCGATCCTCTATCCGGTCGCGGTCACGACGGCCTCGAAGAATCCCGACGCCGCGCGTTATCTCGCCTTCCTGCGCTCCGACGCGGCACGCGCCGCGTTCCGGGCGCAGGGCTTCACCGTGCTCGAATGAGCGGCGGCGTTCCGCAGCGGGTCCCGTCCCCGGGCGCCGCCGCATGACCCTCGCCCTCACGCCCGAGGAGCTGGATGCGATCCGCCTCAGCCTGCGGGTTGCGCTCTGGGCGATGGCTTGTAGTCTGCCGCCGGCGGTGCTGGTGGCGCTTGTCTTGGCGCGCGGACGGTTCTGGGGCAAGGCGCTGCTCGACGGCATCGTCCATCTGCCGCTCGTCCTGCCACCGGTCGTCACCGGCTATCTCCTGCTCCTTCTCTTCGGCCGCCAGGGGCCGCTCGGGCGCTTCTTCGCCGAGGCCTTCGGCCTCGTCTTCGCCTTCCGCTGGACGGGGGCGGCGCTGGCCGCCGCCATCATGGGGTTCCCGCTCATGGTGCGCGCCATCCGCCTCTCGCTCGAAGCGGTCGACCGCCGGCTCGAAGCCGCCGCCGCGACGCTCGGCGCCGGCGCGCTCGGCGTCTTCGCCACGGTGACGCTGCCGCTCATGCTCCCCGGCATCATCGCCGGCCTCATCCTCTCCTTCGCGCGCAGCTTCGGCGAGTTCGGCGCCACCATCACCTTCGTCTCCAATATCCCGGGCGAGACCGAGACGCTGCCGCTCGCCATCTACGCCTTCACGCAGGCGCCGGGCGGCGACCCGATGGCGCTCCGCCTCACCCTCGTCTCGGTCGCCGTCTCGATGTCGGCGCTGCTCGCCGCCGAGCTCCTGGCGCGGCGCCTCGCGCGGAAGCTCGCGCCGGCATGACCATCGAGATCGAGGCCGAGCACCGCCTCGGCGCCTTCCGCCTCGAGGCGGCCTTCGCGAGCGGGCCCGGCGTCACCGCCCTCTTCGGCCGCTCGGGCGCCGGCAAGACGACGCTCGTCAACGTCATCGCCGGGCTCCTCCGCCCGGCGCGCGGCCGCCTCGCCGTCGAGGGCGCGCTGCTCCTCGACACGGCGCGCGGCATCTTCGTTCCGGCGCATAAGCGCCGCATCGGCTATGTCTTCCAGGAGGGCCGGCTGTTCCCGCATCTGACGGTGCGGCAGAACCTCCTCTTCGGCCGCTGGTTCCACCGCAAGGCCGCGCATCCGACGATGGCCGAGGTCGTGGCCCTGCTCGATCTCGCGCCGCTCGTCGATCGCCGGCCGGCGGCGCTTTCGGGCGGCGAGAAGCAGCGCGTCGCCATCGGCCGGGCGCTTCTCGCCGATCCCCGCCTTCTCCTCATGGACGAGCCGCTCGCCTCGCTCGACGCCGAGCGCAAGAGCGAGATCCTGCCCTATATCGAAAGGCTCCGCGACGAGACGAAGATCCCGATCGTCTATGTCAGCCATTCGATTCCCGAGGTGACGCGCCTCGCCACCACCCTGGTGCTGATGGCGGCGGGGCGGGTCGAGGCGGTCGGCACCGTCGAAGAGGTGATGGGCCGGCTCGACCTCGCGCCCAAGACCGGCCGCTTCGAGGCGGGCGCCGTGCTGGAGGCGCGTGTCGCCAGCCACGACGCCACCTATGGGCTGACGCAGCTCCGCTGCGCCGCGGGCGAGCTCACCGTGCCGCGCCTCGCCCTTCCTCTGGGCACCGCGGTGCGGGTCCGCATCCGCGCCCGCGACGTCATCATCGCGCGCGAGCCGCCGCGCGCGATCAGCGCCCTCAACGTGCTCCGCGGGCGCGTCGCCGAGATCGCCGCGGGCGACGCGGCGCAATGCGAGATCCGCCTCGCGCTGGGCAGCGCGAGCCTGCTCGCCCGCATCACGCGCCGTTCGCTTGCCGAGCTCGACCTCGCCCCCGGCTCGGAAGTCTTCGCCGTCGTCAAATCGGTCGCTCTCGGCGACGGGCCGGAGACCGTCGAGATCTGATGGGGTCCGGCGTCGCCCGGCTTCAGGCGATGACGGCCGGGGCCTGGGGAACGGTCTTCCAGAATTCGGGATCGTGGCCGAAGAAGATGCGGGCGCCCCCCGCTTCGAGGCGGGCGAGGCGCTCCAGCGAGGCATGCATCTCGGCGCGGTCATGGACGCGGAGCGGCAGGCGCCGCTCGCGCAGGGTGCGGCAGAAATAGCAGGCATCGGCGGCGAGCACGACCTCGCCCGATTGGAGGCGCAGCTTCAGCGATTGGTGTCCCGGCGTGTGGCCGTAGGTCGGCAGCAGCACGACGCTGCCGTCGCCGAAGACGTCGTGCTCGCCATCCACCATCCTCACCTTGTGGCCGAGATCGTAGTCGCGGCGGTTGAAGCCGCGCAGCGCCGCGATCTCGGGATCCATCCCGGCCTCCCATTCGCGGCGCTGAATGACGACGGTCGCATTGGGGATGAGGGCATTGCCGCCGACATGATCGAAGTGAAGGTGCGAGTTGACGACGAGCGCGACCTTTTCGGGGTCGCGGCCGATCGCAGCGAGGCGCGCGCTCACCTCCTCGCCCGGCCGGTAATGGAATTTGAAGAGCCCGGCGATGCGCGTCCCGGCGCGGCCCGCCGGATCGTGCTGGCAGTCGGGATGCATGCCGGTGTCGAAGAGGAGATCGCCCTTCGGATGCGCGACCAGATATGAGGGGATGGGCAGCCGGATCTCCCCCTCGCCGCCCTCCATCAGATTGCCGAGGCTGCCCGTCAGCTCACCGCAGGTCATCGCGTAGAGCTTCACCGCCATCGTGCCCTCCTGCGGATCATCGACATGACATGACCCGGCTACTGCAGATGGCCGGGCTGCGCGTCGGCCTTGAAGCCGGCTTTGATCGCCTGCTCTTCCGTCATCATCTCGCCATTCGCGGTCTTGCCGTAGAAGCGCGAGCCCTTGCGGAAGTACTTGCCGCTCGCCTTGTTGACCCAGACCATCTCCTGCTCGACCTGCTCCTCGGCGGCGTTCGTCGCCGCTTGCTTCGCGACCTGCCCGGCCGCGTCCTTCGCCGCTTCCTTGCCGGCTTGCGGCAGCAGACCCTTGGCGATGGCGCCGCAGGCCGAGGCCGCAGCCCGGCCGAGAGCGGCGACGCCGCCGGCGATCAGCAGGTCGACATTGCTGTCGGGTTCGCAACCCTCGGTCGGCGGCGGATGGTTCGGGTCCTCATGCGGCCCGAGAACGCGCAGAGCCGGCGGCTGCTGCGCCGCGGCGGTACCCGAAAGCCCCGGCGCGGCACCTCCCGGCGCCGTATCGGTCTTGGGCTGCTCCTGCTGCGGCGGCTTCGGCGTCGGCCCCACTGTCGCGACATGGCCGGTGATCGGGCCGGGTTTGCCGGGCTGAGCGCCCTGGCGCCCTGCCTGAGCGGCGGGCGCCGTCATCGTTGCGTGACCTTGCAGCGGCTGCCCCGGAACGGGCGCAAGCCGGGGCGGCGTCGTGATCGGCTTCAGCACGGGCGGGCGCGCGGCGCCGCCCGGCGCTTGCCCGGCGGTCGCGTCGATCTCGGCGAGCTGGTTGGCATGGTACTGGTCCTCCAGCCTCGCCGAATCCTCGAGCCGCTTCAGCGCCAAGGCATGGCTGCGCTCCTCGGCCTTGCGCTCCACCGCCTTGCCGCCTTCGTCGAGGTTTTCCTTCTCGATGACTTTGAGGCGCCGCTGGTGCGTGAGCTCCGCCTGGTCGCGGGCGTTGTCGATGTTGGCGAGCGCCTGGTCGTGGCGTTCGTTCTCTGCGGCGATGCGTCGCTGGCGGTTCAGCTCCTGTTCCGAGACCGGAGCCGCTGCGCCCTCCCCGGTCGTCACGGAGAAGACATCGCCGCCCTGCGCCGATGCCGCGAGGGGGGAGAGCAGAACCAAGGATGCGGCTGCGATCGCCGCCAGCTCGGCGAGCGAGCTCCACCTCGTCATGGCGTCACCTTCGCTGTCGTCGAACCGATCCGGCCGGCGGCAGCCCCCGTTGCGCGATTCAAGCGAAAATCGATTATGATGCGAGTGGCGCGGCGCGTGAAGCGCCAACGCAGCTGGGCGCACAGGGCCGGCAGCCGCAACTGCAGCCGATCCGGCCTGGGAGGCGTCCCATGATCGGTTTCTCGTCCGGTCGAGGGCGAAGACAGCGTCGTCGGCCGCTCGCTTTCACGGCGGCCTCGCCCTGCTGGCGTTCGTCCTGCCGCAGCCTGCGGCTGGGCAGCAGGCCGCCGCGGGAGGCCCGCTTGCCGCCCGCCTTGCCGCGTGCCGGGCGGCGGTCGCCGCGGTGACGGCGACCGATCAGGCGACGGATGAGGCCGAGCGGGTATGCGCACAAGCCCTCGCCGAGGCCGACCGCTGCATCGCCGGGCTGCGCGACGGGACAGCCGAAACCTCCGCCTCCGCCCAGCCATCCCCGCCGGGGGCGGGCAACGCGCCTGCGCCAGCGCGTATCGCCGGTTCGGACGGCGCGCCCGATCAGCCGCCGCGTGCGCGGTGGCACAACGAGGCCGAGCGGCAGGGCGCGCTGCGCGAGGGCGTCGCCGCGTTCCGCCACGAGGCGTGGCGGCTCGCCGCGCGCAATCTTGTGCCGCTCGCCGAGGAGGGCAATGCCACGGCTCAGCTCTAAGCGGCGCAGCTCTATGAGGCGGGGGACGGCGTGCCGCGCGATCCTGCGAGGGCCGCCCGGCTGTGCCTTGCCGCCGCGCGACAGGGGGTCGCCGAGGCGCAATGGCGCCTCGCCGGCTATCTGCAGCGCGGCTTCGGGGTGCCGGCCGACAGGACCGAGGCGCTGCGCTGGCTGCGCGAGGCGGCACGCTGGCTTTCCGACCCGACAAACCTCTCCTTCCCCGATGCCGCTTCCCGGGACCGCTACCTGGCGCAGCAGAACGCCCATTTCACGGCGGTGCTGGCCTGCCAAAGCGAGGCCGAAAGCCTGCACCGCGACGTCGCCTGCCTCGTCCCGGAGCTGCCCAAAGCGAAGATGTGGTAAGGGCCCGGCGGACGGGCTTGCGGAAGCGAGGCTTGTCGGCGGCGGCTTCGGGCGGCTAGGGTTGCGCCTCGCTCCACGGCTTCGGATCGCTTCCATGCAAGACGGCTCCGCCTTCGCCTCGGCGACCATCGATTTCCGCAGTGACAATACGGGCCGAGCGGCGCCCGAGCTCGTGGCCGCGCTCGCCGCCGCCAATGAGGGGACGGATGCGAGCTACGGCGGCGATCAGCTCACCGCCCGCGTCCAGCAGCGCTTTTCCGAGCTCTTCGAGACGAAGGTCGCGGTCTATCCCGTCGCGACCGGCACCGCCGCCAACGCCATCGCGCTGGCGGCGATGAGTCCGCCCTGGGGCGCCGTCTATTGCGCGCCCGAGGCGCATGTGACGCAATCCGAGGCGAACGCCACCGGCTTCTTCGGCGGCGGCGCCAAGCTCACCGCCGTCGCCGGCGCGCATGGCAAGCTCGCGGCGGAGGCGCTCGCAGCGGCGATCGCCAATGCCGGAACCGGCACTCATAAGAGCCAGCCCGCCGTCGTCACCATGACGCAGGCGACGGATCTCGGCGCCGTCTACACCCTCGAGGAGGTGCGGGGCGTCGCCAAGATGGCGAAGGCGCATGGGCTCAAAGTGCATATGGACGGGGCGCGCTTCGCCAATGCGCTCGCCCGCCTCGGCTGCAGCCCGGCCGAGCTCACCTGGAAGAGCGGCGTCGACGCGCTCTCCTTCGGCGTCACCAAGAATGGCGGGCTTCTCTGCGACGCCATCATCGTCTTCACGCCGGACGCCGCACCCGCCTTGCCGATCCATCTGCGCCGCGCCGGCCAGGTCTGGTCGAAGATGCGCTTCGCCGCGGCGCAGCTCCTGGCATATGTCGAGGACGGGCTGTGGCTGCGCATGGCCGCGCGCGCCAATGCCGTGGCCGCGCGGATCGCGGCCGGCCTCGGCGAGCTGCCGCGAATCGAGAGGCTGGCGCCGGTCGAAGCGAACGAGGTCTTCCTCCGCCTCCCCGGCCCGGTGATGGACGGGCTGGAACGCGACGGCATCCGCTTCTTCCGCCGCCCCGGCGGCGTCGCCCGCTTCGTCTGCCGTTTCGATGCCGGCGAGGACGAGGCCGATGCGCTGCTCTCCAGCCTGCGGCGGCATCTCTGATGGGCGGATGATGACCGAAACGCCTCTCACCCGCATCCGCAACGCCGATTGGGTCGTCGCCTGGGACAGTGGCGCGGGGCGGCATGTCTATCGCCGCGGCGTCGATGTCGAATTCGCCGGCGACAGCATCACGCATATCGGCGCGCCGCGCGGCGACTCCGCCGCGCGCGAGATCGACGGGCGCGGTCTTCTCGTCATGCCCGGCCTCATCGACATCCACGCCCATCCCTCGACCGAGCCGATGCTGAAGGGCCTCACCGACGAAGTCGGCAGCCCCAAGCTCTATATGAGCTCGCTTTACGAGTACCTCTTCCTCTTCCAGAGCGACGCCGCGGGCAAACGCGCCGCCAACGAGGTGGCCTTGTCGGAGCTGATGGCGAGCGGCGTCACCACGCTCTGCGACCTTTCGATCGAGCATGAGGGCTGGCTCGACACGCTCGGCGAAAGCGGCATCCGCGCCTATGCGGCGCCGATGTTCCGCTCCGCCCGCTGGTTCACCCGTAACGGCCATGCCGTCGACTACGAATGGAACGAGGCGGCGGGGCGTGCCGCCATGGAGAGCGCGCTCCGCCTTATCGAACGGGCGCGCCAGCACCCCTCGGGCCGCCTCTCGGGCCTCGTCTGCCCGGCGCAGATCGACACCTGCACGCCCGAGCTCATCGCCGATGCGGCGGCGGCCGCGCGCGAGCGGCGCCTTCCCTTCCAGATCCATGCGGCGCAGAGCGTCGTCGAATTCCAGGAGATCATGCGCCGCCACGGTAAGACGCCGATCGAATGGCTGCACTCCCTGGGCGCGCTCGGCCCCGGCGCCGTCATCGGCCACGGCATCTTCCTCGACCATCATTCCTGGCTCCATTGGCCGAGCCGCGACGATCTCGGCCGCCTCGCCGCGACCGGCACGAGCGTCGCCCATTGCCCGACCGTCTTCGCGCGGCGCGGCATCACGCTGCAGGATTTCGGCGCCTATAAGCGCGCCGGCGTCAATCTCGGCCTCGGCACCGATACCTTCCCGCACAATCTCCTCGAAGAGATGCGAAACGCCGCCTATGCGGCGCGCATCAGCGCCGGCAGCGCCCATACGCTGCGCACGACCGACCTCTTCGACGCGGCGACGATCGGCGGCGCCAAGGCGCTGGGGCGCGAGGATATCGGCTGCCTCGCTCCCGGCGCCAAGGCCGATCTCGTCCTCGTCGATGTGACGCATCCGGCGATGCGGCCGCTTTACGATCCGATCCGCAGCCTCGTCTACGCCGCGGGCGAGCGCGCCGTGCGTCAGGTCTTCGTCGACGGGAGAGAGGTGGTGCGGGACGGCAAGGCGCTCGCCTTCGACTATGCCGACGCCGCGGCGCGCCTCGAAGCGGCGCAGCGCCGCGCCATCGAAAAGGTGCCGCAGCTCGATTGGGCGCGCCGCAGCGTCGCCGAGCTGATGCCGCGGACATATGAGGTGGAGGCGATCCAGTAGGATTCTCCCGCTCTCCTTGGAGAGGGCGATCGCAAGAATTGAGGAGAGAAGAAGCGAGGGAGGGACGATGCCCCAGATCACCATTCCGGCGCGCAAGGGCAAGGCGGCCTTCGTCAAAGCGGGGCAGCGCGTCAAGGTCATCAACACGCACGGCCAGCAGGTCGTCGACACCTGGGCCTTCAACCGCGCCGAATTGACGGAATTCATGTCGATGGAGCACACGCGCTCGCATCTCCTCAAAGTGATTCCGGCGGTCGGCGACCAGATGCTCTCGAACCGCCGGCGGCCGATTCTGACCTTCACCGAGGATGATTCGGGCGGCATCCACGACATGCTGCTCGCCGCCTGCGACCGTCATCGCTATCGCCTGCTCGGCTTCACCGAACATCACGACAATTGCACCGACAACCTCGCCGACGCGTTGCGCGAGCTTGGGCTCGCCCCGCCCGAGACGCCCTCGCCTCTAAACCTCTTCATGAACATCCCGGTGCGCGGCAACCAGCTCGCCTTTGAGCCGGCGGTGGCGAAGCCGGGCAGCCACGTCACCCTTCGCGCCGAGATGGACCTCGTCATCGCCTTCTCGGCCTGCCCGCAGGATGTGATCCCGATCAACGGCCTCGCCTGCAAGCCGGTCGAGGCGCATTTCGAGATTTTGGATTAGCGGCAGCGGCCACCTCCGCTGCGCGCCGCGGCGGGGGAGAGTCGGGGTGGGAGCGAGAGACTCGGTATCCGAGGAGAAATCGCATGACCGCGCACACGATCATCCGCAACGGCCGCGTTCTCGATCTCGCGGCGCGCGCCGCCAGCCCCGCCGACATCCTCATCGCCGGCGACAGCATCGCCGAGATCGGGCCGCCGGGGCTCGCGGCGCCCGAGGGCGCGATCCTGATCGACGCCGCCGACCGCCTGCTGATTACCGGCCTCGTCAACGCGCATACGCACGGGCACGGCGCCCTCGCCAAGGGCATGGGCGATATCTGGACGCTGGAGCTGCTGCTCAACGCCGGCCCCTATATGAACGGCGATCGCTCGCTCGAGGACAAGCAGCTCTCGGGCCTCCTCGGCGGGCTCGACATGATCCGCGGCGGCGTCACCGCCTGCTACGACCTCTTTTTCGAATTCCCGCTGCCGAGCCTCGACGGCCTCGCCGCGGCGGCGCGCGGCTACAACGAGGCGGGGCTGCGCGTCGTTCTGGCGCCGATGGTCGCCGACCGCAGCTTCTACGAGGCGGTGCCGGGTCTCATCGAGGCGCTGCCGCCGGCTTTGGCGCGTGCCGTCGAGCGCTTCCGCCTCGCCCCCGCCGCCGAGACCCTGGCCGCCCTGCGCCGCCTTCTCGCGGGCTGGTCCGGCGACGCGGATCGCGCGCGCCTCGCTCTCGCCCCGACCATCCCGCTCCATTGCAGCGACGCGTTCCTCACCGGTTGCCGCGATCTCGCCCGCGAATTCGGGGCCGGGCTCCATATGCACCTCGCGGAATCGCGTGTGCAGGCGGTCGCGGGGCTGAAGCGCTACGGCAAGACGCTGACCGCGCATATCGATGCGCTCGGCCTCCTCGGCCCGTCTTTCGTCGGCGCCCATTCGGTGTGGCTCGACGATGACGACATCGCCCGCCTTGCAGATCGCGGCAGCACGGTCGCGCACAACCCCGGCAGCAATATGCGCCTCGGCTCGGGCGTCGCCCCGGCGCGGCGCATGCGTCGCCGCGGTCTCGCCGTCGGCATCGGCACCGACGGCTCGTCCTGCTCGGACAACCAGAACATGTTCGAGGCGATGCGCCTTGCCTCCTTCGCGAGCCGCCTCTTCGGCGTCGATTACGAGGGCTGGCTTCGCACCGAGGAGGTGCTCGCCATGGCGACGGAGGGAAGCGCCCGCGCCCTCGGCTGGGGCGAGCGCATCGGCCGCCTCGCGCCCGGCTTCAAGGCGGATATCGTCTTCCTCGATCTCGGCCATCCGAATTTGCTGCCGCTCAACGACCCGGTGAACCAGCTCGTCCATTCCGAGAGCGGCGGCGCCGTCGACAGCGTCATGGTCGGCGGCCGCCTCGTCTTGGATCACGGCCGCTTCCCCGGCATCGACGTGGCGGCGCTGCGGAGCCGGATCGAGGCGCGTCTCGCCGAGCTGCGCGAGCGGACGCGCGGGCTCAAGGATCTGGCGCAGCAGCTCGAGCCGGTGATCGGCCGCTTCTGCGTCGGTCTCGCCCGGCAGCCCTACCATGTCGAGCGCCACATTCCGGAGGACGGGCTCTCGCAATCGCGGGCGTGACGCCTATGTGTTGCCCATGAGACAGCGCAAACGCCGCGCCGCAACGCCGCTCTCCGTCCTCTTTGCCGAGCTCGCCCTCGCCTCCTGGGAGACGATGGCGCGGCGCGGCCTCATGATGGCGCAAGGACGCTGCTCGCGCGCCGAATACCGGCGCATGCTGCGCGAGAAGGCGCAGGCGCTCTGCGCTTCCGGAATGGCGCTCGCCTTTCCCCGCGCCGGCGATCCCGTCGCCGCCCTGCTGGCGCCGTGGCACCGCCGCGCCGCCGCCAATGCGCGGCGGCTGCGGCGGAAGCGGCGCTGAGTTCCGACGCCCTCAGCGCACCATCGCGATCGCCTCGATCTCGACCGGGATCCCGCCCGGCAGCGAGCCCATGCCGACGGCCGAGCGCGCATGGCGGCCGCGCTCGCCGAAGATCTCGACGAAGAGATCGGAGCAGCCATTGACGACCTTGGGCTGATCTGCGAAATCCGGCGTCGCATTGACCATGCCCAGCACCTTGACGATCTCCTCGACCTTGTCGAGATCGCCGAGCGCCGCCTTCATCGCGGCGACGAGCATGAGCCCGACCGAGCGGGCGTGGCGGTAGCCTTCCTCGACCGTGAACTCCGCGCCGAGCTTGCCCTTCGGCACGCTGCCGTCGGGGTTGGACGGACCCTTGCCGGAGAGGTAGAGCATGTTGCCGGCGCGCTTGGCATGCACGTAGGTGCCGAGCGGCGCCTTCAACTCGGGCAAGGTGATCTTGAGCTCGGCGAGGCGCTTCTCGATCTGCATGGGTGTCCTCCTTCATGATCGGTCATGCGCAGCTTACAGGAGGATGGAGGCGGGCGCTGCGTTTCTGCGGCGGCTGTCGGTGACGCATCAGTTGTCCGCCTTTGGTAGCGCGTGAGTTGTCCGCCAAGTTCGTCCCTTGTTCTGGAGGGGGCGATGCGGCGGGCAAGCGTGTTGTGGGAGGTGTATGTGACG
>Ga0070738_10000476_pt1 | contig 115134 bp, 100 predicted proteins | sample Coa_R2_2_FD_66446 | JGI IMG/M metagenome (GOLD analysis project Ga0070738, IMG submission 66446) | Surface soil microbial communities from Centralia Pennsylvania, which are recovering from an underground coalmine fire - Coalmine... | ecosystem: Environmental > Terrestrial > Soil >... | reverse complement strand
ATGCGGTCCAGCAGCTTGCGGTGCAGCGTGAACTTCAGATTCTGATATTCCGGCGAGTAAGCGCCGTTGGCTCCAAATTGCTGCTCGCCGCTCGCGGTCCGGGCGGTTTCGAGGGGCGTCGTGCTTGTGATCGTTGCCATGATCTTTCTTCCCTAACCAAAGCGCAGGAACTTGCTTTTGGGCTTCTCCTCCGGAACACCCGCCAGCTTGCGGGCCAATTGGCCGACGCGCCTGGCCAAGGCAGTGTCCCGGCCCAGCAGCCTGCCTTCGGCATAAGACTCGTAGAGCGCCTGCTGGTCGTCCGGCAGGCTGGCGTGAATATCGATACCGAGCATCTTTTCGAGTTCTTCGGCAGTGACGTCCACCCGTTTGCCAACCTTGTTTAACAGCAGGCGGATTCTGTCCTTGCCATAGCCGCGTTCCATCAGCATCTTCACCAGGTGCTTGGCCTGGTGCAGCGCGGGGACGTCCAGAGTAGTGACCAGGAAAGCCGTGTCGATCTCCTCGAGGACATGCAGGGCCAGATAGTTGAGGCTGCGGCCCAAATCCACCACGGTAAAGTCATAGTGCGAGCGGACGAAACCCAGCACATGCCGGAACTGGTCCAATTGCAGCGTGTGCTGCCGGCAGGCCATGCTGTTGGTGGCCGGAATAATCTCCACGCCGGGGATCCCGTTCGAGACCAGCCCCTTCCAATAGCTCAGGTCCAGCCGCTGCAAGTTGTTGACGGCGTCCAGCACCGAGTAGGGCGTCTTGGTCTTCATCAGGAACGCAATCATGCCGGCCTCCAGATCGAGATCCGCTAGCAAGACTTTCTGGCCGTGGCGTCCGAGTTCCACCGCCGTGTGGCACGCCAGTGTGGTGGCTCCGCAGCCTCCTTTCGCGGAGAAGAAGGCCAGGCTCCGGGCGCCACTCTGGGAAGCCTGCCGGTTGCGGCTCCGCTCGGCGGCCTTGCGCTGCAGGGCCTGGCGCAATTGCGTCTCCAGCGGCGGGTACAGGTACTCATGAGCCCCGGCGCGCATGGCTGCCAGAATGGTCTCGGGAGCCGCCGAGGTGTGCAGGCAGACGATCATGGATTCCGGGGCCGCTGCCTTCACCTGGGCGATTGAGTCTTCCAGGGAATTCTCCCAGTTGTGAATGTCCAGCAGCACCACCTCCGGGCGAATGCGCTCCAGCCGCTCCAGGAACGGCGTCAATTCCTGCGTGTCCGCGTGCTCGATCACCACACGCATCGGAAGATCCTGCAGGCTGGCGCGCACCCGGGCCCCCAGTTCCTCGTTTCCGATCGCCATGGCGAGTGTCAGCGGATACATGTTGCACCAAAGCTCACTGCGCGGAGCCTCCGCTAGCTGGGGATGCCGGCGTGAGGCCGGGATTGGCTTGCGGCGTCATGGGCGGAGCCACCGGCACCGGCACGAACTGGACCGGCGGCGCGGCAGGGGCTCCCGCAGAACCTTTCTGGCCTTCCTGCAACTGCTCTACGGGCAAGGTTTCCTGGCGTTTCGGCAGCGGCGCCGGTCCGGTGACCTCGGCCCCGGGGGTGCGCGGCGCCGTCTTGGCGGTGCCTTCCAGAAACGCGGCGGGCCGCTGGACATCCGGGAGTTCCCGGCCCGCCGGGATCGGCTTCACCAGCTCGGGAGTGACCAGCACCAGCAACTCGGTGTTGTTCTTGGTCAGAGCGCGGCTCTGGAAGAGCTTGCCCAGCAGCGGGATATTTCCCAAGCCCGGAATGCGGCTCAGCGAGTCGGTAACGCGGTTGTCCAGCAAGCCGGCGATCACGAAGCTCTGGCGGTTCTGCAATTCCACCTCGGTCTGCACGCGGCGGGTCGCCAGGGCCGGAATATTGAAGCCCTGGAACACCAAGCCGTTGCTGAAGTCCAGGGAGCTGACCTCGGGCATCACCTCGAGCCGGATGGTGCCGCGCGGCGTAATCGTAGGCCGGAAGTGGATGCGGACGCCGAACTCGCGGAACTGGATGGTCACCGCGCCCAGGCCCGCCCCTCCGCCCTGCAGCGTCGGAAACGGGAATTCGCCGCCGGCCACGAAGCTGGCCTCCTTGCCATTGGTGGCGAGCACATTAGGCTCGGCCAGAATCTCCAGCAACTGGCGGGTCTGGAGCGCCTTGATCGTGGCACCGAGATTGAGGTCCGGCCGGAACAGAAAGATGTTCAACGCGTCGGCCAGGGTGAAGGTGGTTTGGCCGTTTTGCAGTTCCGGCCGCGGCGGCGGGAACTGGCCGGTGGTGATGACTCCGGGGGTGTTCGCCGCGCCGGTACTCAGGATATTGACCCCCAACTCGGTGCTGGCCGACCGGTCCACGTTGGCGAAGCGCACTTTGAGCAGAATCTGGGCGTCTTCGGGCGGCACCGCCACGCGCAACAGATTGACCAGCTTCCCCAGCGTTGCGGCGATGGCCGCGGCGCGGTTGGCGCTCACCAGGTCGGGCACCGTGCCGCGCAGGAAGACAGTATCGTTCTCGAAGGCCAGAGTCACGTCCTGGCCGGGCAGTTCACGGCGCAACTGCCGGCGGATGGCATCGACTTTCTCCATGTTAGGAAGCACCGCCACGTCGTACGCCAGCCGCCGGCCGCCCTGCTGCCAGAGAATCAGGCTGGTTTCGCCGGGGGCCTTGCCGTTGATGAGCACTTCGCGCGGATTCACGGCCACGGCCTCGGCCACCTGCGCGTTGGCCAACGAGACCCGCTGGATGTTCACCGGGCTGTCCACCACCACGGACTTACCGACACCCACGCGCAGATTGGCGGGTGGGCCATCCGTCGCCGTGGCCCGAGAACAGGACGCAGCCCACAACAGTGCGGCTAACAGGCAAGACCACATTCGGGACACTACTTCGCCTCCGCAGCGCTGAAACTCATCTCGGTGCGCTTGGTGCCGTTGATCACTTCCATCACGAAGGTTGCGGGGCGGGCCGCCGCTGCGGAGGTCTCCGGAGACTTTCGCCGGACCGCAACCCGCGGATGAGGGGCCAGGGCGTTCGGCGCGGCGGGCCGCCCGAACAACTCGGCCAGCGCCGCTCCCGAAGTCTTCGCTGTCTTGGTATCGAGGGGGTTCCGCAACACCAGTTGGATGGTGGTCTGATTAATAGCCAGGCTGAGCTTCTCGGCTTGCTCCGGGTTCACCAGAAGATTCACCACCTGTACGGTCACAGGCTTACCCTCGTTGTCTTTCTTGAAATCCTGGCCGGCCGAGAGAACCTCGATGTTTTGCAGCAGCGTGCGGGTCATGCTGCCCTGGGCGTTCATTCCCGGCAGATTCCCGGATATCAGCACGTCCACTCGCATGCCCGGCACTACAAAGCCCGCCACTCCGACCACCTCGTTCACACGCACCGCTACCGCGCGCATCCCCTCGGGGATCATGGCGGCCAGCCCGCCTCCGGCGCCTTTCGGCGCCACGCGGCTATCCAGAATCAGCTCGTTCTCAAAAATCGTAGAAATCACGCCCCGACCGATAATGTCTTCCCGCTTGACCAGCGCGCCGGCCGGCACCGCGCCGCCCCAATCCACCTGCTTCAAGTCCAAGTCCCGGATTACGGTGCCCACGTCCAGGCGGCGCGCCGCGGCCAGCAGGCGCGGGCTCGCGGGAGCCGCCTTTGCGGTCATGCGCGTGTTCATCATGCGGTACAGAAACAGGCTGGCACCCGAAGCCACGACAAAAGCGAAGGCCAGCACTCCAAGAAATCTCCGATCCATCCGGGTCCTCCAAAATTGGCTCCCCTGCGTCCGACCGGCTCATGCGGCGTCCGGCTCACGGACGCAAGGGAGCATGAAAGGCATACGCGCCTCCTAGCCGAGGGGTTAGCTCGCGCTGGCGGCTGCGTTGCTCAGTTGGTTGTTGGCTGCGGTCCAGATGGTATTGATGCTGCCTCCCGCACCGATAAACAGCGCGGCCGAAGCGAGCGCAACAAACGCCATCAACAGGGTGTACTCGATAAGGTCCTGCCCCTGCTCTTCTTTCCAGAAATTCATCCAAAACGTCTTCATGTGTTTAGCTCCTTTTTGCAGTTGTATTTGTAATCCCAAGATCACGTGGGTGCAGTTTCGTGATCCTGCGATCACGATTCTCTCCGCCGCTCTTGGGCGCGGCAGAAACTTGTTCGCCTTTGCCGGGCGCGACGCCGGTGGCGTGAAAGACCAGAGCCACGCCGTCGTCGTAATCCAGGCTCCAGCGCCGGGACTCCTTCAGGGCGCCGGCCAGCGGCGCGTCCGGAGGCAGTAGAATGGTGTCGATTCCGTAGCCCCGCAGGGTCTGTTCCCAGTCGTACTTCACGTTCAGCACGTCCAGGTATTTCTCCTCGAAGGCGCGTCCGTAGAAATCGCTCCTCCCATCCACAAAAACCTTGCTGCGGGGGTAAAGCTGGTAAATCAGGTAGTCCCCCCATTCGTCGTTGGCGAACACGCGCCGGGCGGCGGGGGCGCGGCGCAGCACCTCGAGCGCCTGGGCGGGGTAGACCCGCGGGTCGTACTCCGCGCGGAACCGCGGCGCGGGCGCGGGCAGGTAGAACAGCATGGCCAGCAACCCCAACGCCAGGGCACTGGCCGCGTGCAGCCTCCAAATCCCTTCCAGCGCCCCCGCCCCGCGCGCCGATTCCTGGAAGCGCGCCGCCAGGCTCCGCAGCCAGGGGGCCACGCGAGCCCCGGCCAATTCCGTCAGCCACGCCTCGAGCATGCCGGCCACCGCGGGGGCCGCGAGGATGGCGAAGATCGGAATATTGCGCGCCGAGACCAGCGCCAGGTGGCCCCAGGCGGCGATCAGCATGGCATCCGCCAGGCGGGCGCGCCGCAGTTGCCAGACCGCCGCCGCTCCCGCCAGCAGGAGCATGGCTTCCAGGTAGCGCGCCGCGGGATGATGGAAACTGAGCGACAGGAATTCAGAGATGTGCTGATACTGGTAGGGGTCGGTCAGGTACTGCGCGATGTGCACGTGGAGGTGATAAAAGTAGGGGTTGAGAAAGCTGGCCGCCAGGCACGCGCCCGCGGCGGCCAGGTACAGGGCGCCCAGGCGCAGGGCCGCGCGGCGGTCCTCCCGGCGGGCCGCCGAGAGGGCGCGGACCCCTTCGGCGGCGGCAAACACCAGGATCACCGCCACGCCCGCCACGAAGCCTCCGTGCAGGTTAGTCCACAGCACGGTGAGCGCCGGCAAGACCGCGCAGGCCACGCGCTGGCGGGCCCCCTTGCTCAGTGCGGGCAGGCGGTCGAGCAGGTCATAGAAGATGACCAGGAACAGCAGGGTGACCAGGTGCGGCCGCGCCAGCCAGTGGATGGTGGAGGCGGCCGCCGCCAGCACGGTGACCCCGATGGCGATGAGCGGGTTGCCGCTGCGCCGGCGCGCCACGCCGTAGAGCAGGGCGAAGGTCAGCGAGATCACGAGCATGCTGCCCAGCACCACCGCGGCCATGCCGCCGCGCTGGTGCAGCCAGGCGAAGACCACGTCCCAGAGCCATTCCCAGGCAAACCAAGGCTGCCCGGTCATGCTGAAGGAGAAAATGTCCCGGTGCGGCGCCTGCCCGTGGCGCAGAATCCACTCGCCGGTGCGCACGTGCCAGCCCGTATCGCCATCTCCCAGCAGGCTGCGTGCGCCGTTCATCTTCCCGAACACGAACAGAATCGGAACCACAAACGCGACGTCGGCCAGTGAGGGCAGGGCGTGTACGGCCCAATTTGGCTTCGTTTGCTTCATCTCTACTCCACCAGTGCGACCATCCGGCGCTGCACGGGGGTCACCGGCTGCACCATGCTGAAATTCGAGTTGCCCTGCACGCGCATGGCTCCGGCGATGAGTTGCACCGGAACCTGGTAGTCTCCGCCCCCCTGAATCGTGGTCCACGCGCCGCGGGGCTGGTAAACCGTCCCATACACGTGGAACGAAGGCGAGCCTTGCAGTACAAGCTGTGGCGATTGGTTGTTGACCAGCGAAGTGTTGGGGCAGCCGTCCGAATTGCCGCAGCTCGTGTCGATGTTCCCGTTGGCGTCATACTTCACCACGGAGTTGGCCTGGTCCTGCCACAGCGCCACCGGCGCGAACGGCTTCAGCGACGCCGGCAGCGAAGAAGCCGCGGCGTTCAGCCCGTGCAGGTTGACCGAGGCCCCGCTACTGCCGGTCTGGAAACCAGTGGTTCCCTGTTGGAGGTTGGAAGCGATCGCCTGCACCAGGGCGGGCACTTGCAGCGACTGGCCCTGGCCCTGGTAATTCGTATCCGTGAAGATGAAGATCTCCCCGGCGTCCGTGTTCTGTCCGTATCCCGCAGTACCGTCCTGGATCGAGGCGTTCGAGCTGACGCTAAAGGTCTGGCCGGGTTTGCCGCTCTGCGGCTGAACTCCCGCCAGGACGTACATCCCGGGGTCGAAAGTCACGGTCGTGCCGCTTTGCGTGAGCGAGACGCCGCCATAGACCACATAGCTGCCGAACCCACTGCCGCCGCTGCCGAACCTGACGTACCCGGAGATGCTGATGGAGGCGCCAGTGGCATAGATCCTGCCTTGCTTATCCATGGCAGTGGCGTAATAGTTTCCGGGGGCCAGCACCAGCGGGTTACCGGGATCGCTGCTTCCGTTGATATGCCCGCCGGGCACCTGTACGTCCGAGAGACCGGTAGGAGGCGCCGGCTGACCCTTGCCCCGCATGGGGTCCTCGAAGAGGTTGGCTGTGTCGTTGTTCTGCGGGGTCTGGACCCACTGGGAACTACCGCTCAGCGTATAGCTCCCTGTACCCCGGATATACGTATACGGGGCACTGATCAAGCCGCCGCCAGTATTTTCGCCGGCGTAGCGACCATCGGCGCTGGTGCCGTTCTTCTGCGAGGCCAGCAGGATGCCGCCGTCGGCCTGAAGCGCCGGGTGCCCCTGGTTGTTATTAGCGCTCACCAGCAGGTCCACGCCGCAAGTCAAATTGTTGGTGCTCTCCATCGGCAGGCAGTCGTTTTCGTGGTTGAGCAGCAGCAGCGAGCCGTACACAGATAAATTCAAGACCGCCGCCGTGGCCCTGGCGGCAGCCAGCGTGGAGGAGCCCATCAAGGCCCCAAACAGCATGGGCATGCGCACGCTGGTGCGGGCCGTAACCCAGTAGTTGACCGTGATGCCCGGCACGGTCGGCGGCGGCGTGGTGACATCCGCCTGGAGCGACACGCTCTGCCGCCCGCTGTCGCCGTTCGTGGTGAAGCCGTTCTGCGCCGCGTACAGGCAGCCGTTGTCCAGGTTACCGCCCGGAGGGTTGGGCACCGGAGTAGCACAGGCCGTAGCCGCCTGGCAGGTCACGCCGGTTCCACAGGTGAAGGTCGATCCCTGCCCCACATTGTTCAGGGCCACCTGCGCCGCCGCCAGAGCCGCCGCCTCGGCGGCCTTTTGGGCGCTCTGCCGTAGGTAGTGCGCCCAGCCCAGGTCCACCGCGAGGGCCAGCATCCCCGCCATCGTGAACAGGGCCAGGGTCATCATCAGAACCGCCTGCCCGTGATTGGATCTGCCGCGCCTCACCATTCGCACCTCAAAATTGGATGGCCTGCTTCGACGACGCAGATAGGTTGAAGGCGCCGAAGGGCGCCAGGTTAGCCCCGCCAGGCCAGAGCATCGAGATCAGCGACTGATACGGATAAGCGGCCGAAATCTGTAGGGCCAGACCGGCCGAACTGCCTGGAGCCGACGGCCAGTTGCTGGTGTTGCTCAGGCAGTCGCTGAGGGCGCACGTCACCGTACCGTTCGCCGCCGTGAGCACCAGGCTCATCTGCGCGGGCAGGAGCCCCGGAGCAGCTTGCCGGATGCGGCCGGCTACCTGTCCGACGGTCACCTGGCAGGAGTTCGGAGCCGTGGCGCAATCCACACCATGCACCACGGCGTACCGCGTGCCTTCCCGAACCGCGTAGGCCAGCGTGTGATAGATCCACATCCCCCGCGCCATTTCGAAGGTGGAGATCAACAGGAAGATCAGGGGAATCCCGACCAGGGTAAACTCCAGAAGGGTATTTCCCCGCTGCGCACGGCTGCGCCTCATGATTGCTCCCTTACGAGCATCTGCGTGGCCCGCGTGATGGTCACTTGCCGCGCCACCCCCGGAATCGGGATCAGCAGTGGCGTCTGATAGGTCACCGAGACAGTGGAGGCTTCGCTGTTATCCGCGCCGGCACCCGCCGTGACCGTCACCTGAACCGGTAAAGCCGAGCAACTGGAGACATTCCGTACGTTCGGCAGGGCCTTGAGCTCCGCGAGAACGTACTGGCAGGCCCCCGTGGCATCCGCCGCGGAAGTCTGGGAGCTCGACGTATATAGGGCCGCCACCCGCGACGCACTCTCCGTGGCGATCATGGCGTAGGAATAGAAGCCCAGGTCGAGCGCCCCGGCGAAGAGAAAGAAGACCCACGGTGCGAGCAGGGCAAATTCCACCGCGGCCTGACCGCGCCGTGGGTGCGAATGTTTTGTAGATCGCCGCGCCATTTTACGCCAGCCACTCCGTGACGGGAATCATCTCAGAGCCGTCAATACCCGGTTTTCCGGGAGGCTGGATATCCCGAAATTCCATGGAACTCACCGACAGGGCCAGCAGGGGATCCGACCCTTCGCGACGCGAAATCCCGGCAACTACCGTCTGGCAATGAATGCACTTGGGACGGAAACCGTGGTTGACGGGAAGCTCCACCTGCACGACCATCTGATCTCCGATCTTCGGCAGCGCCGCCTCGGAGCGCCACCGCATCAGCATCCCGTCCTTGCCGATGTTCTCCGTGACCATCCAGCCGAGCGGTGGCCCACCGACAATAGCCACGCTGCACCGTAGCCCGATCTCCAGCCGCCTGCCTGCCCTGTGACTGAATTTCATATCCCGTCAATTTCAAGTTTTAAGAGCCGCTCCTCGTGTATTCAAGGCTGTAAATGGGAGATAAGCCAGCGTTGTCAAGAGGAAGCGGGGGAACTTCGTAGGGGAAAACACTGAGATGACATACGGGTTGGCACTGATTGGGGTACTGGTGGGACTAACCTTCGTTAGAAATTCGTTGACAATCGCACGTTAGCCTTCGCACAATGAAGTCATTCAGCCGAGATTGTTCAATATCAGGTCTGATTTTGGAAGTTTTCCTGCGGCCTGAAAAGGATTGCGCCACAAAGCCATGACTCGAATCCTTTTGCAAAGCGATCAGCCGATTCTTTCGATCGGCCTGGAATATCTGTTCTCTTCGGTAGAGGGGCTGCGTTTGGAGCGGACCTGCTCGCGCCCCGCGGACCTCGCATCGGTGATGGCGGATCAGGAGCCGGACATACTGCTTTTGGACCTGACGCCCGAGGTCAGCATCGATTTCCTGGCCGAACTTCGGAGCAGTGCGCCGAATTGCCGCGTGGTTTTGTGGGTCAATGAAATCTCCACAGAGATGGCATTCCAGGCTCTGGGCCTGGGAGTGCGCGGAATCGTGCGGAAATGTCTGCCGCCGGCGAGCCTCGTGGAGAGTCTGCGCAAGGTTCAGGCGGGCGAACTGGCTTACGACAAGGAACTAACCGACAGCTTCTTCGCGGCCCGGCGGGTGGTCCTGACGCGGCGCGAGAGCCAGCTTGTGAGCCTGATTTCCCAGGGGCTGCGGAACAAAGAGATCGCTACGGCGCTGCAAATCTCCGAGGGCACGGTGAAGGTGTACCTGCAACGGCTGTTCGCCAAGGTGGGCGTGAAGGACCGCCTGGAGCTGGCGCTGTTCGGCCTGAAAAATTTCGCTTCCGCTCGCAGCGTGGGAGCGGAGAGCAGCCGCCTGAGCGAGCCGGCGCCCGCCGGCATTCGCTCCGTGGTGATCACCCCGCCTGCGAATCCGGCCGGAAGCGCGCAGCGCGTGTATTTCTAGGCTCCGGCAGCAGCCCGGTGCTTATCCATGATGGCGACCTCCAATCCGAATGAGTCCGTGGCAGACGCGAGCGTGGCGCCAGGAAGCCGGATGGATGCCGGCGACGGCGCGGCTGGGCCCATGATCCCGGCGGTGCCGCGCACGCTGGAGCAGACCGGACTTTCCTCATCTTTCCTGGAACAGCTTCTGCTTAAGATTCTTTTTCTGCGGGGAGAGTCGTACGGCCGGGATGTGGCGGCCGCCGTGGGGTTGCAGTTCAGCGTCATCGAACCCCTTCTGGAAACACTGAAGCTGCAACATCTCATCGAGATCCGGCGGTCCATGGGCTACGGCAACGTATCCGCGGTGTTCTGCATCACGGAGAGCGGCCGCGCCCGCGTCCGGCTGTACCTGGAGGGCAACCAATATGCGGGGCCGGCGCCCGTTCCGCTGGAACAGTTCACCGCAGTCGTCCGGCGCCAGCGGCTCCAGGAGGGCTGGCTCACGCCCGACGCGCTGGTGCAGGCCTACCGGCACATGGTGGTGGCGCCGCGCGTTCTGGCACAGCTCGGTCCCGCGGTGAGCGCCGGCAAGTCCTTCCTGATCTACGGCCGGCCGGGAGACGGCAAGACCTATCTGGCCGAAGCGCTAGGGGAGATTTGGAGCGCTCCCGTTTTCCTTCCCTATGCCATCGAATTTCAGGGCAATATCATCCATTTCTACGACCCCATCTATCATCGGGTCACGGAGGAACCCGAATCCCTGCAAGCCCTGGACGAGGAGCGCTCCCATGACGGCCGCTGGTTCCGCTGCCGGCGGCCGTTCATCACCACGGGCGGAGAATTGACGATTGAAATGCTGGACCTGAGCTACAACGCCGTCTCCAAGGTGTACGAAGCCCCGCTCCAGCTCAAGGCGACCAACGGAACCTACCTGATCGACGACTTTGGACGTCAGCGGGCGACGCCGGCGGAGGTTCTCAACCGCTGGATCGTTCCGATGGAGCGGCGGGTGGACTTCCTCAGCTTTCGCACCGGGGGCAAGGTGACCGTGCCCTTTGAAACCTTCCTGGTATTCTCCACCAACCTCCAGCCGCACGAACTGGGCGACGAAGCCTTTCTGCGCCGTATCCAGTACAAGATGCTGATGCGGGGACCAGCCAAGGAGGAGTTCCTGGAGATCTTCTCCCGCTTCTGCACCCAGCATGAACTGGAATATTCGGAGCCCGCTGTCGAACGGCTCATCGAGGAGCGCTATGCCCGCACCGGAAAGCCGTTCCGCCGCTGTCATCCGCGCGACCTGCTGACCCACGCGCTGGACATCATGCGGTTTGAGAAGCTACCGCACGTTCTGACCGACGATATCCTCAACCGCGCGTTTGAAAGCTGCTTCGTGCAGGAATCGGAAGACGCTCCCCCACCTGCCGAATAAAGGGAAGCGGCCTACTGACCGCCGGCCTGCTTGGCGGCAATGGGACCCACGATCGGAAGCTGGTACCACTCGCGGTTGTACGCCTTGTACATGCAGTAGAGCCACAGCACGAAGCCGAGGAGCCCGATCAGCATCCGAATGGGCAGGAAAATGAACCAGAGGTGCACGGCTCCCCCCAGGATCAGCAGCACGATGCTCAAGGCGATGGACAGGGCGATCCAGCCCGCGCTGAACAACACGGACTGCATGGCGTGAAAGCGCACGAAAGGCCGCTTGTTGTAGGGCTCAAGCACCAGAAACAGGATGCCGGTAATAAATCCGATCAGGTAGCACAAGGCGCCGGCGACATTATCCTCCAGCCCCGATGCAACCGCGCCGCCGGGCGGCGGACCCACCGGGCTCGGACCCCCTGGCGCAGTCCCGGCCGGCGCAGGGCCAGCCGGTGCTCCGCACTTGGCGCAGAATCGCCCCTCGACGGGGGCCCCACAACTCGAGCAGAATGCCATTCTCAGCCTCCAGCGGCCTACACTTTAGCCGAGTTTGTGCGCGCGCGCAATGGTTTTGTGAGTTTTATGAGTTTCACAGGCCGGTTGGTGCGAGAATGAGTGGGCGGAGGGGGCAGCTTTGGCGTGGGCCTGAACACCTTTCGGCACAGCGGCAATCTCGGGGATATCGTCTACAGCCTGCCTGCGGTGAAAGCCCTGGGCGGAGGCATCTTCTACGTAGACCACCACACCGGGTACCAGGAAAAACCGCCACTCGGCAGGGATACCGGGCTGATGATGACCGAACTCCTCCAGACCCAGGACTATATCCGGCGAGCCTCCCTGTATGAAGGGCAGCCGGTCGACTATGACCTGGACCGGTTTCGGAGCAAGGCAGTTCCCGTCCACCTTTTCAACCTATGGAAGCACCAGGCGGACGAACTCGCCGGCGTGTTTTTCGGAGGGCCGGTGAAGGACTTCCGTCGGCTGCTGATTCCGCGGCTGGAGGTGGACTTGCCGCAATACCACTGGGAAAGCGTCGGGTTACCCGGCAGGGCGAACCTCACGGCGCCCTGGATCACCGGCATTCCCCCAAAGCCGCTGGCCGAAATCGTGGTGTGCCGCACAGCCCGCTATCCCGGCACGCTGGCGTGGCGTTGCCTGAGAGACTATGCGAGGCGCGCTGTGTTCGTCGGGTTGGAAGAAGAGTGGGCGGCTTTCTGCAGGGAGTACTGCGACCTGCGCTTCTACAGGGCGGAAAGCCTACTGGATTTTGCCCGGGTGATTGCCGGGGCCAGGCTCTATGTGGGCAATCAATCGTTCGGGCTGGCCCTGGCGGAGGCCATGTTGATCCCGAGAGTGGCCGAATTGTGGGAGACAAGCCCGAACCGCCTAGCTGACACGAAGGCGCACCGCGCGCTGACGCAGGACCTGATTGAACAGTACCTCCGCCGCTGACGCCACTCAAGCGGCCGTGGAGGCCCCTCTTTCCAGCAGGACCACATCCTGGTGGCGGTTCATGGCGGCAGGCAGGTAATCCAGAACCCGGAAATACCGGCTGTACTGCTCGATCACATACTCCCGGGTGTGATAGGTGTTCTGGGCGCAGTAGGGAGCAAAGACTTCCATGACAGGCTCCTGTACGAGCAGGATGCCCTTCCGCCGGACGGCCTCAGACTGGTCGCGCGGCCAGCCGTTCCAGCAGGCGGATCCATGGACGGTGACGAGCAGAATCCCTCCGGGCTGCGTGAGGCGCTGCAATTCCGCCAGCCACCGGAACTGCGAAGCCTCGTCGAGATGCGTGAACACGGAGATGGCGTAGACGAGATCAAATCGCCCGGCGTCGAACGGAAGCGGCGGTTCGGGGCCGTTGACGGTAAACTCGCAGCCGGGCAGGTTGGCGGCGCACCAGGCGATGGCCTCGCCGTCCAGGTCCGTGCCCTGGCACTGGGCCGCAGGCGCCAGCCGCCGGACCGGCATCAGCACGCGGCCGCAGCCGCATCCGAAATCCAGGATGCGCCGAAATTCCGCAAAGTCCCTACCCACCTGCCGGAGAGCTTTGGCGATATCCTGCGCGCACCGATCGCCCACTTCGAGGAAGCTGGCCAGGTCTGGAGTGCCGTGGACGCGCCAGCGGAGAGGGGCGGGAGGAAGCGGGGCGCGGCCCGTCAGCCCGATGGCGAACTGATCCAAGAGAGCACCCGGAAGCAGCATCGTTTTGGCCAAAGCCTGGTACCACTCGGCCAATCCTTGTGGAGTCATCATTCTGCTCGATTCTACTTTTCACGGCCGCGCCGAGGAAAGGTGGCGGCCGAAAGTTTCCAGAATGTCGATGGCCGCCGTCAGGCCGCGCCGCACGTCCTTGCCGGCCATACGCCGGGCCAGCGCGAGGAGTCCAGGGGGCTTGTCCTGGCGGGCGGTAGCCCGGGCCATTCCTTCCGGAATGGCTTTGAAGATAGTCTGGAACCACTCCGGTTCGATGCTGCCCAGGATACGGCGCCAGAACAGGAGGTTGCGGATGGCGTGAACGGATTCCGGGGTGCTGGCCTTATCCATTACCGCCCCCAGGATCTGGTCGCTTGCGCCCAGGACGCCGCGCATCAGGTCGAGCAGACCGCGGTCGTGTAGGCCCTGCAGCACTTCATAGGCCGCCAGCACAGCTTCGGCGTGCTCGGCGGGGGCGTTTTCCAACCGGGCACGCAGTTCCTCGCGCGCATCGCGCCGGGGCGGTTCCAAAGGAATGGGTTGAGCCATGCTTGTGCTTCCTCTCCTCTACTTGGGTTGAATCTGCACCAGCCCGTTGCCGGGCGGGCGGTAATCCGCACGCTGCCATTTGCGCTCCACTTCGACGCCGTGCTGCGGCGTGGGACGGCCGAAGCGGTGATTAATCCGCGGCAGGGGGCTGGGCCCGGCCGGCTCAAGCACGCGCAGCGCCACGGGTGTTTCCTTGTAAGCCGGCGTGTGAGTGACCGGATCGGTATGGCTACCGGTGAGGCGGTTGACCGGACTCTCAACGGAGTTCATGGGCATGTATAGCTCGCGCCCGCGCACCCGCTCCGTCACGAGGGCGCGCACGCGCACCTGGCCGTAACGTGAAGTCAATTCAACGCGGGAGCCGCTCTGAATGCCGCGCTCGCGCGCCAGATCGGGCGAGACTTCCACGAACGTATCCGGGGTCTTTGAGCGGATTCCCGGACTGCGATACGTCAGGTTGCCTTCGTGGAAATGTTCGAGCAGGCGGCCGTTGTTCAGGTGCAGGTCGAAGCGCTCGTCGGGCTGCTCCGGCGCCTCCTTCCAGGCCAGCGGGAAGAGCCGCGCTTTGCCATCCGGAAAGGCGAAGCGTTCGGTGTAGAGCAGCGGCTGGCCGGAGCCATCGGCGGCGACAGGCCACTGAAGGCTGCGGAATCCCTCGAGGCGATCGTAAGTCACGCCGGCCATCAAGGGTGTGAGCGCGGCTATCTCGCGCATGATTTCCGAGGGGTGCTCATAGCGCCAGCCGGCGCCCATGCGGTTGGCGATATCCTGCGTGATCCGCCAGTCCGGCCGGCTGCCGGCGAGTGGCTCGAAGACCTGGTAGAGCCGTTGGATGCGCCGCTCGGTGCTGGTAAAGGTCCCTTCCTTTTCCAGGCTGGGGGCGGCCGGCAGGACCACGTCGGCGTACTGGCAGGTGGCGCTGAAGAAAATGTCCTGCACGACAAAGAACTCCAGTTTGGCGAAGGCCTCGCCCACATAGTTCGCGTTGGAGTCCACCAGGCTCATCTCCTCGCCCATGAGATACAGCGCCTTGAGCCGGCCCTGGTGAATGGCGTCCACCATCTCGTGGTTGTCGAGCCCCCGGGCGGCGGGCAAAGAAACGCCCCAGGCCTGTTCGAAGCGCGCGCGCACCGCGGGATCCTCGACGGGCTGATAGCCCGGCAGGAGATTGGGCATGGAGCCGAGGTCGCTCGCGCCCTGCACGTTGTTGTGCCCGCGCAGCGGGTAGGCGCCGGTGCCCGGGCGCATGTAGTTGCCGCTCACCAGCAGGAGGTTGGAGATGGCGGTAGAGCTGTCCGAACCGTTGCTGTGTTGGGTGACGCCCATGGCCCAGAGGATGCAGACGCTCTGCGCCCCGGCGACCATCTCCGCCACCCGCCGGATGGTATCTACCGGAAGGCCGCAGATTTCTGAAGCCCGCTCCAGGGTAAAGGACTCCAGGCTGCGGCGGTACTCTTCCAGGCCGTTGACCCACTGGCGGAGGAACTCCGTTCTGGCCAGGCCGTGATCGAGCAGGTAGCGGCTGACGGCCGAGAGCCAGACCAGGTCAGTGCCCGGCCTGGGACGCAGGAAGAGATCCGCGCGGCGGGCCATCTCGTGCTCACGCAGGTCGCTCACAATGAGCTTCTGGCCGCGCAGCTTGTGCGCCCGCTTCACGCGGGTGGCGAGCACCGGGTGGCTCTCCGCGGTGTTACTGCCGATGATGACCACCAGCTCCGCCTGCTCGATATCAGAGATGGAGCCGGAGTCTCCGCCGTAGCCTACAGTGCGGAACAAACCCACGGTCGCGGGCGCCTGGCAGTAGCGTGAGCAGTTATCCACGTTGTTGGTGCCGAGGATTGCGCGAGCGAACTTCTGCATCAGGTAGCTCTCCTCGTTGGTGCACTTGGAGGAGGCGATCACTCCGATGGAGTCCGGACCGCTGCGCGCCCGGATTTCCGCCAGCCGCCGCGCCACCAGGTCCAGAGCTTCGTCCCAGCCGGCTTCGCGGAACCGGCCCCCTTCGCGGACGAGCGGCCGCGTGAGGCGGTCCGAGCTGTTGACGTAATCCCAGCCGAACTTTCCCTTGACGCACGTGGAAATGCCGTTCGCCGGGCCTTCGGCGGGCTCCACCTTCAGGATGTGACGGTCCTTGGTCCAAACGTCGAAGGAGCACCCTACGCCGCAATAAGTGCAAACCGTTTTCGTGCGCCGCACGCGGGATGTCCGCATGGCTGCTTCCACTTCCGAGACCTGCATGATCGCGCCGTAGCCGGTTTCCGGCTCGACGCCTTTGACCACATCGATCATGCCGTTCAGAACCGGTTGGGGCAGTGCGGTGAAGAAGCCGGCGCGGCCGAGCATAGACTTTTCCATGAGCGCGTTGCAGGGGCAGACGGTAACGCAATGGCCGCAGGAAACGCAACTGGATTCGCCGATGGCCGCGCCGCCGTCCCACAGCACGCGCGGGTGCGGGTCCTCCCAGTTGATGGAGAGCGTCTCATTGACCTGCACGTTCTGGCAGGCTTCCACGCAGCGCCCGCAAAGAATACATTGGCCCGGGTCGTAGCGGTAGAAGGGATTGCTCTCATCAACGGTGTAAGGCTTGGGCCCGTAGGGGATCTGCTGGTGCTGCACTTCGAGCAGTTTCACCGTGTTGTGCACGGTACAGTTGCCGTTGTTGTTGTCGCAGACCGTGCAGTACAGCAGGTGATTGGCAAGGATCCGGTCGACGGCCTCGCTCTGCGCGGCGGAAGCAGCCGGAGAGCGCGTTGAGACCTGCATCCCCTCCGCGGCAGGCGTGGCGCAGGCGCGCACCAGTCGCCCATCCAGTTCGACGATGCAGGTGTCGCAGGTTTGAATCGGGCCGAGGCGGGCATGGTAGCAGACCTGCGGCAGCCGGACGTCAGTGCGATTGATCACATCGGCCAGAGGTTCGCCGGCCCGCGCCTGGCAAACCTCACCGTCAACCGTGATGGGGAACGTCATTTGGCCTCCAGCTTACACCGGCCCGGCCGCCCCCTGGCGCACCAAGCCGCATACCGGGTATCATGCCACGCAGACGAGCATCGGAGCGAACTCATGCAGGCACAGCCGGCGCCCAGACGCATCCCGCGCGATCAGAAGCAGTATGCCTTCAGCGCGGCCTATCCCCCGGTGTTGACGATTCAACCCGGCGCAACGGTCATCGTGGAGACCGATGACGCGCGATCCGGAACGATCCGCACACCCGCCGATCTGCTGGACAGGCCGCACCCCCAGGGTCCTAATCCGGTGACCGGCCCGATCTACGTTTCCGGCGCCGAACCCGGCGATTCCCTGGCCGTCACGGTACACGAGATCGCCCTCGCACCGCAGGGCTTCACGGCCGTGAAGGCGCGGATCGGGCTGCTGGCCGAACGCGCTCCAGAATACGCCACGAAGATCATTCCCATCCGAAACAGTGAAGTCTGCTTTTCCGACAAGATCCGTTTTGCGGTTTCGCCCATGGTCGGCACGATCGGCGTGGCCCCGGAGTCCGGGGAAATCGCCTGTTTGTACCCGGGCACGCACGGCGGCAACATGGACAACAAGTATGTGCGGCCGGGATGTGTGCTGCATCTGCCGGTGAGAGTTCCGGGCGCGCTGCTTTCGCTGGGCGACGTGCACGCCGCCATGGGCGACGGCGAGGTGACCATGATCGGGCTGGAAATCGCCGCGGAGGTCACAATCACGGTGAATCTGGCCAAGGGTGAAACTCTGGCGCGTCCGTGGATAGAGTTCGGGGAGCTATGGATTACCACGGGCGAAGATATGGACACGAACCGGGCGCTGCGCATCGCCTGCGACGAAATGGTCTCGCTGCTGATGCGGCGACTGGGGATCTCCTTCGAGGAAGCCTACATGCTGGCCTCGGTGCGCGCCGACCTGGCGATCTGCCAGAGCTGCGATCCGGGGCGCTTTCCGGTAACCACGCGCATGGTGTACGCGCGCTAACCGCGGAAGCAAAGGCGGCCCGCGCCGGGCGGTTCGCCAAGTGATAGAATTGCGGCAAATGCAGGCCGTCCAAGTGTCTTCCGCAGCTTCGATTTCTACCGCTGCGCCGTCCAGGACTTCGGCCCAGCAGCGCTACTTAGCGCTGGACGCGTATCGCGGTTTCATCATGCTAGTGCTGGCCTCCGGGGGCTTCGGGCTGGCTGAATTGGGCCGGCGCAACCCGGCTTTCGCCTGGATCGCGGGCCAGTTCGATCACAAGCCCTGGGAGTGGATCGCTTTCTGGGACCTGATCCAGCCGGCGTTCATGTTCATGGTGGGCGTCGCCATGCCATTCGCGCTGGCGCGCCGCATGGAGCAAGGCGCCACCAGCCGCGAACTGCTCCGGCACGTGGCGGTGCGCAGCCTGCGCCTGATCCTGATGAGCCAGATCCTGATATCGATCTCGGCTGGCGGCCTGCGCTTCCAGATGATCAACGTGCTGGCGCAGATCGGGATCACCTATTTCCTGTGCTACCTGATCATGCAACTGGAGTTCCGCTGGCAGGCGCTAATCGCGTTGCTGATCCTGGCGGGACACTGGGCGTTGTTTGTGGCTTTCCCAGGGACCGAAGGGCCGTTCCTCTCGAAGACCACCAATATTGGAGCGGTGCTCGACAAAGCCGTGTTCGGGCGCGTGAACCCGGGTTACTGGGCCACCCTGAATTTCGTCACCAGCACGGCCACGACGCTGTTCGGCGTGTGGACCGGCCAACTGCTGCGCAGCGGACGGTCCCACGGCGAGAAGATGCGCATTCTGGCGGTTTCGGCCGCGGTGTGCCTGGCGCTGGGCTTCGCCATTCACCCCTGGAACCCGATCATCAAGCGCATCTGCACCACCTCGTTCACCATTTACAGCACTGGCTGGGTGTTGCTGATGCTGCTGGCGTTCTACTGGGTGGTGGAGGTGGTGGGCTATCGGAAATGGGTCTTTCCGCTGGTGGTGATCGGCGCCAATTCCATTTTCATTTACTCGCTGGACATGGTCTTGCGAGGATGGCTCGATCGCGCGGTGGGCGTCTTCACGCTGCACTACCGCTGGCTGGGAGATTTCGCCTCGGTAGCGCAGTCCTGCACCGTCTTTCTGGTGATGTGGTACCTCTGCTACTGGCTGTACCAGCGGAAGATTTTCTTTAAGCTTTAAGGGCGTGCGCTGACGATTGCGCCGGTCAGGCGGCGTCCGGCGTGCCCACGGCCAGGGGCACGGCGGCGGATTCGGGCGGGGCTGCCGGGGGCGTGGCCGGCGGCTGCACCGCGGCAGGGGGCGCTGGGGCGGCCGGACGGGCACGCCGCCGGGGAGCCCTGGCAGCGGAGGCGGCGCGCGGCGAGGCCCGTTTCACTCCCGCCGCACGGCATAAATCCTCGAAGGCAACCCGCAGCAAGTCGCGCAGGCGATGAACATCCGAGGCGACCTGCGCATCCGCCGTAAGCCCAAAGAACAATCTGCCGTCATAGCTCTGCACGGCGACCCCGATGCCCAGTTCGTAACCGGTGGGCACGTGCGGATACGAGGTCAACATGCGCCTGCCGGCCACATACAGCGGCACTCGCGAGCCGGGCACGTTGGTGCAGATGATGTTGAACAGAGGCACGGGCAGGGTCAGGAGCGGGATGGCCTGCCAGAACAACGCTTGCACGGGCGCCGGGGTGGCTTGCAGGCAGGAGCTCAGGAGCGCGACCAGGTCGGCGGCGCGCGCACTCTTCATGATTTCCATGCGCAGGGCCACGGCCTGCAGCATGCGCACCGGGTCACGCACGTCCATGGGCAGCGCCACGGGCAGGAAGGAAATGCGGTTTCCAAGGGCGTCGGCGCGGCCATCGCCGCGCACGTTCACTGGAACCACGACGCGCACAAAGCGGTTGGTGACGCTCTCCTTGTGCAATTTCACGTAGCGCGCCAGCGCCAGCGTAAGCACGCTCAGGATGACGTCGTTCACGGTGCCGCCGGCGGACGCACGGATGGCCTGCACGTCGGAGAAGTCGAATTCCGTCCAGCAGAACTTGCGTTCGCCGCCGCACGGGCGATTGAAGGGCAAGCGCTCGACCGACGCTGCGAACTCCGGCAGCACGCTGACCAGGCCCTGAAGACCACGGTCCATGCTTCCGCTGACCAGCGATTGCGCCAGATCGAGAAAGCCGGCCTCGGCCACCAACAGGTTTTCCAGGATGCGGTGGACGGCGCCGCTGACCGTTTCAGGGAGGGAGCGATTGGGGGGCAGGGCCTGCGGACGCCGAACGGGCGGTATCCGCGGCGCTGGGGAGCCTTCCGGAGACGGGTCCAGCATGACCTTGAGCAGCGCCGCGCCGGAGATGCCGTCTGCCAGAGCGTGATGCACACGCGCGATGAGCGCTCCGCGGCCATCGTTCAGGCCCTCGACCAGGTGGATGTCCCAGAGGGGTTTGCTGCGGTCCATCACTTGGCCCAAAATACGGCCGGCGAGCGCCTCCAGTTCGGCTTCGCCGCCGGGCGGGTCGAGTTTCACGCGCAGGATATGGCGGCTGATATCGAAGTGCGGATCATACTCCCAGACAGGGTAGGCGAGGTTCCAGGGCGGCGCAACCACGATCTGGCGGTAGCGTGGAATGAGGGGCAGTTTGGACTCGATGTGGGCCACGAGCCGGTCAAAGGGGATGGGGCCGTCAAACAGGGACACACTGGCGATATTGAGAGGGATCTCCTTGCGCTCGAGGTAAAGGAAGGCAGCATCCACTCCGGACAGCGGAACGCTTTGGCAAGGATTCGACGCACCGGCAGACTTACACCCCCGGCGAGCCTCCCGATTGCCGGCCCCGCCGGGGTTCACAGGCAACTGGCGTGGCATCGCAGTGCTTCTTCCTCGCTCAGCCAGTCATCGTCAGCGGCCATTTCCGGACAACTGCCCCGTTGCCAGAGTTCAAAGGCGAGAACGTCGAGTTCCTGTTCTTCCAGCGCCGGGGGTGGGGCGGCGCCCCATTCCGCGGTTTCCGCCAGTTCTTCCGACAGCAGCGTGGCTACGGTTTCCATGACCTCCTCCTTTGCGCGGGTCTTCGGCGAGATCCGGGAGGACTCCGGCGGAAACGCTCGGAGCCATTTATCCGTAATTCAGGCCTTGAACTATTATTTTAAGCCTAAGCTGATGCGCCGATGGTGTCAATGGCTGCGAAACAACCCGGAATAGGCCCCCTTCAGCGAGTCCTACGAGGCTTTCGGGCAGAAGTCCGGCGGCGGGCCAGGCGCCGGGCCACCAGGCCGTAGACCAGCGGGTTGAAGACCAAGCCGATGTGGGTGGCGGAGACCTCGAAATCGACGTCCGGATCGCCCGTGCGGCAGACGCGCCAGTCCACAATGCCATCCGCCTTGGTGTAGATCGCCGTCTGGCGGACAGACGCAGGGAAGTTCCCCATGAGAGATCGAAGGAACGAGCAGGTGCAAGCGCCCGTGTAACAGTCCGGGAGCACACCCCGGCCGTGCCGCCGGAGAATCTGGCCGCGCACGAGTTCGGCGGTGCGCAGAACGGATGGATGGACCGACACCCCGCGGAAAGGGGAGCCGAGGGTGATCACAGAAGCGATACGATCCGGCATTTGCGAGGCCGCAGCCCGGGCCAACACGCCCCCCAGACTGTGGCCCACCAGGTGGACCTTCTTTCCCGTGGTCCGCCACGCCTTCTGGATGGTCTGGTTGAGGCGCTGGCGGATGAGGAGGTTGGGGCATTCGGCATTCAAGCCAATGCCGGAATAGTAAGACTTGTAGCCGATGCGGCGCAGCCAGGCGCGAAATTCGAGCAGATAGAGGTCAGTTCCCAAGAAGCCTGGCACGACGACCACTGCGGATCCGTCCCCGCGGGGAATACCGAGACCCCAATAAACCGGGGAGATCCGCAGATACAGCATTTCTACACCGACCAGCAATTCCTGCCAGATCGGCAAACGGACTGCCTTGTAGTCCGTGTCCTCGGCGCGACGGGGAGCCAGCATCCGCAATCAGTGTATCTTACGGAGGGGCGGACCGTCGCGCGTGAGGCCGTTTATTTGCGCCGCCGTGGACGGGGGGCTGCCCGTTCTTGCTTTTCCGGAGGGGCGGACTTCAGGGGTTTCACGGCGAGATCCAGCAGAGACTTCTGGGCGGCAACCAGGTTCCGAACGCTTTTTTGGGTCAGTTCGGCCAAGCTGGTCTGCGCCTCGGCGGCTTCGGCTTCCGCACGTGCGGCCGCGGCCCGACCATTGCCTTCCAACTGGCTAATCGCCAGATCCAGGAGCTTCTTCTGCGCATCGATCAACTGATCCACCCCCTGGTGGGCGAGGTGAGTGAGGACCTTCGCGCGTTCCCGCACCGGTTTACGCCCTCCCTTGGGGGGCTCAGAAGCTACCGTTACCTGCTCGGCCACCAGGTCGAGGAACTTCTTCTCGGTCTCGACGAAGCCCTCGATGCCCTCGCGGGCCAGACGCGCAATACTTGCGCCGGCCTCCATCGCCTTGCCCTCCTTCAGGGAATCGACGACCGTGTGCGTCTCTCCGGCGGCCGTATCCAGGAAGCGCTTCTGCATCCCGACGAAAGCGTCCACTCCCTGGCGAACCAGGTCAGCCAACGCACCAGCGGCCGGAGGCAGATCAAAGCCCTCCTTGACGCCATCGGCCATCAGGCTGCTTTCGCCGGCTGTCAGATCCAGCAGGATTTTCTGCGCGGCGATGAAATTGGTAATACCCTGCCCGGCGACGGCGGCAATCGAGGCGGCGGGGCGAAAGCCCGGCATTTTCAGCCGCTCCCGCAACACGCCGATGACCAGGGCATTCTGCTGAGCGGTGAGATCCAACAGGATCTTCTGGGCGGCGACGAAACTTTCAATACCTTGACGAGCCGAGCTCACCAGCAGGCTGGCCGGTGAAACGGGCCGTGACGGAGTCTCTTGCGCTATCACACTCATACGATTCACTTTCCTGCCGGCACTGGTTCATGTTGCAGTGCAGCATACATCTCAAGTATACGGCCGGGAGCGCCATTCGTCAAGATCAATCAGATTCTATTATCCTTTAAGCACCGGCGCCGTGAGCAAGTTGGCGAGCTTGTTGAGGCCATCGAGGAAGGCCCGGGCGCTGGCTTCGATGACGTCGGTCGAGGCCGCCCGGCCCACCACTTTGCGGCCTTGCTCTTCCAGCAGGACGGTCACTTCGCCCATGGCTTCCGTGCCGCTGGTGACGGCGCGAATCTCGTAGCGCTCCAGCCGGGCGGCGGTGCCGGTAACCTGCGAGATGGCCTTGCAAGCGGCATCCACGGGCCCGTCCCCGATGGCGGCGCCGGACAGAACGCCGTCCCGGACACGCAGGCGGACCGTGGCGGTGGGAATGGCGGAGGTGCCGCTATAGATGTGCAGATACTCGAGCCGGTAGATTTCGGGCAGAGGATGGATTTCGTCGTGCAGGATGGCGATGAGATCCTCGTCGAACACCTCCTGCTTCTTGTCGGCGATGGCCAGGAACCTCTGGTAGGCCTGGTTCAGTTCCGCCTGGGAAAGCTTGTAGCCAAGCTTCTGGAGGCGGTCGCGGAGCCCATGGCGCCCCGTGCGCGCGGTGAGCACAACGCGGCTTTCGACGATCCCGACGTCTTCAGGGCGCATGATCTCGTAGGTCTCGCGCTGCTTGAGAAATCCATCCACGTGGATTCCCGAGCTGTGGGAGAAGGCGTTGCCTCCCACGACGGCCTTGTTGGGCGGGACCTTGATGCCGAGCAGATCGGAGACCAGGCGGCTGGTGCGGAACAACTCCCGGGCATCCACGGAAGTATGCACGCCGAAGTAATCGCCACGGGTGCGCAGGGCCATGACCACTTCCTCCAGGGCCGCGTTGCCGGCCCTTTCGCCGACACCGTTGATGGTCCCTTCCACCTGACGAGCACCGCTGAGCACGCCATAGAGGGAATTGGCTACAGCCAGGCCCAGGTCATCGTGGCAATGGACGCTAATAGTGGCTCGGGCGATATTGGCCACTTTTTCGCGGAGACTTCGGATGAGCGCGCCATACTGCTCGGGCACCGTATAGCCGGTGGTATCGGGGATGTTCACGACGGTGGCCCCGGCGTCGATGGCGGCTGCGATCATCTCGAACAGGTAGGCAGGCTCGGCGCGTCCGGCGTCTTCGGCGTAGAATTCGACGTCGTCGGCAAACTGGCGGGCGAGTTTCACGGCGTCCACCGCCATTTGCAGGATGCGGATCTTCTTGTCGGCGAGGGTCTTGCCGTAGCGCTCATCCTGAAACTTTCCGCTGATGTGGATGTCGGAGGCGCCGATGCCGGTGTGGATACGGGGCCGGTGCGCCTTGGCCAGAGCCTGGCCGCAGGACTCGATATCGGCGGGCACGGCACGGGATAGGGCACAGATGGCGGGCCCCTCGATTTCGCGGGAGACGAGTTCCACCGCCTCGAAGTCCTGGGGGGAAGAGGCGGGGTAGCCGGCCTCGATGACATCCACGTTGAGGCGCGCCAGTTGCCTGGCGATCATCAGTTTCTCGCGGCTGCCGAGGCGCGTGCCGGCGGCCTGCTCTCCGTCTCGCAGCGTCGTGTCGAAAACGGCGACTTTTTCGGACATGGCGGATCTTCCTCAGTGGCGATGGGCCGTTAGCTCTAAGCTAGCAGCTATCAGCGTACCGCAGGGCCGCGCCTCCACAACCGCAAATGGGAGAAAGTTCAGGCCATAGCGGCCGCGGGCCGGCGCGCTCGGGCGGCTTTGCGGCGCGGAGGCCGCGCCGGAGGAGATACCAGTTCGAGCAGGGATTTTCGCGCGGCGTGGAAGCTTTGGGTAGTCTCTGTGGCCAAATCCGCCAGGGTGGCCGATCCCCAAGGGCTGGCCGCCTCCAGAACGCCGCGCACGGTCCTCACATTCACGGCCATCTGCCGGGCGGCCATATCCAGCAGCTTCTTTTCCGCGTCGATGAAGGCCTCCGCTCCCTCCCGGGCGAGCTCGGCGAGTTCGGTTTTCCGGGCGGGTTTGCCGTCGGCCGGCTGCTCCAACGCGTGGGTGGTTTCCTCGGCGAACAGGTCGAGCAGCTTCTTCTGGGCGCGGACGACGTTCTCGAGGCCTTCCCGGGTCAGCGCGGCCCAACCCTTTCCGGCAAACGGCTCGCTGGACCTGGCGGCATCGATCCACGCGTCGGCTTGCCTCGCAGCCATGGTCAGAAAACGCTGTTGCATCTCGAAAACCACGTCGATGCTGCCGCGGACCAGATCGGCTAAGGCGGCCAGGGGCTGAGAACCGCCCGCGCGTTCCTTGAGGCCGGTCATCACGATTTCGCTCTCCCGGCCGGCCAACTGTAACAGCACGCGCTGGGCTGAGAGAAAGTTCGACACACCTTCCCCGGCCAGCTCCGCCATCGCGGCAGAGGAGGCGGAACGCGCGGCGGCGAGGCGCTCCCGAACGGCGTGCGTGATCGCCGCGTTCTGCCGGTTCACCAGATCCCACAGGATCTGCTGGGTGGCGAAGAAACTCCTGGTTCCCTGCCGGGACCACTCCGTGAAGCGGGAGGCTACCGTGGACTCCGGGGTAGGGGCAGGCGCGGGCCGAGGCTTGGCTTTGACGGGCATTTGGGTTCTCCTTTGCTGCACTGCAGCACTACGCATAGTATAGAAATTTGGCGAAAATGTGTCAATAATAGAAGCAGGTATTGCGCATCGCAGCAAGGACAGAAACCCGTGAAACCGACCAGCGTGCTGATCAAGAAATACCCCAACCGGCGGCTCTACGACACCGCTTCGAAGCGATACGTGAACCTGGAGGACCTGGCGGCCCTGATTCGCGAGGGCACGGACATCCAGGTGGTTGACGCAAGGACGGGCGAAGACCTGACACGGCTGATTCTGACTCAGATCATCGTGGAGGACGCCAAGGAGCAGCCCACGGGTTTGCCGCTGGAACTGTTGCGCCAACTGATCGTGGCCACCGACCGCGCGGGCCAGGAGTTCATCATGTGGTACCTTAAATCGGCCTTCGACGCGTACCACAAGGTTCAAGAGGCGGTAGAGACCCGGCTAAGCGACGTACGCACGGCAGCCTTTTCCCCGCTGAACAAGGTGAAAAGCCTGTTCCGTGCAGCCGGTTCCCCGGAGACGGACGACGAACTGGAACAACTGCGGCGGCGCGTAGCGGAACTGGAAGCGCGGCTGGCGGGCGATAGCAGGAAGACCACGCGGCGGCGCCGCAAGCAAGGTTAAGCGAGGGGCGCCCATGGAACTGCCAGACGATTGGGTAGCGGCGCTATGGGAGGCGTTCCCGGCGGGACTGCCGGGGACCAGCCTGCCTCCGGAGCAACTCGGGGCGATGGCGGACGCCCTAACAGGCAGCGCTTCGAAAGAGGCGCGGGTGCAAGCGGTGGAAGCCGTCCTGGAGGCCGGTGGACCTGCCTGGCGCGATGTCATCGGCGGCTGGGTCACGCACATCGTTCCGGTCGAAACCCTGGTTCCGGAAGCCGCCGCGCGCTGGCGCCCGCTGGTGCGAGACGCCATCCAGTTTCTGTTCTCCCGGCTTTCGGGAGCTCGCCTGGCCGCCAAGCTGGTAGAGCAACTGGAATTGCCGCGCGAGACGGGGCCGGAGGCGCGTTTATTGCGGCTGATTGCGATGATGCCGGGACTACAGAAGATCGGGCAGGTGCTGGCGCGCAACCGCCGCTTGGCGCCCGCGCTGCGGGAGGCATTGTCGGAACTCGAGAACGGCATGCGCGACGTAACGCCGGGGGAGATCCGCGGGATCATCGCGCAGCAACTGGGACCACAACTGGAGCACTTCGGAGTGGATCTGGAAGACGCCATCTTCTCGGAAGCCAGCGTGAGCGCGGTGATGCGATTCACCTGGAGGAAGCCTGGACGAGAGCGCGAGCGGGGCGTCTTCAAGGTGCTCAAACCGCACGTGCCGGGCTGTTTCGCCGAGGACATGGCGCTGTTGGAGCAACTGGGCGAGTTCCTGGCATCCGAGGACCGGGGCTACGGGTTTGCTATCCGGGACGTGAAGGAAGTGCTGACGGAGGTGCGGCTGCTGCTGGAGCACGAACTGGACTTTGCGCGGGAACAGCACACCCTGCTGGAGGCGCGGCGGACCTACCGTTCCAGCTTCGGCATCCGCGTGCCGCGCCTGATCCGCCCCCTGTGCACGGCCCGCATCACGGCCATGAGCGAGGAAAGCGGCGTGAAGGTGACCGAGGCCTTCCGCCGTTCCCCCATCCGGCGGCGGCGCATCGCCGAGCAGTTGGTAGAAGCGCTGCTGTCGGTGCCGCTGCTCTCCCGGGAGGAGGCCGCCATTTTCCATGCCGACCCGCACGCCGGCAACCTGCTGTATGACGAACCCAACCGGGAGCTGGTGGTGCTGGACTGGGCCCTGGCGGAGCCGATCAGCCGGGAGTCGCGGCGCCTGCTGGTGTTGCTGGCGCTAATGATGTTGTTGCGGAACGCGGACGGAGTATGTGAAGCGATCCAGGCACTGGGGCGGCAGGACAGCGGACGGCGCAAGTCGCGGGAGGCGCTGATTCGAGGGGCAGTGAAGCGGTATTTCGAACGGCTCGGGGGAGGCCGCGCCGGGGCCCTGGACGCCATGATGCTGCTGGACGAGATCGCGCTGGAGGGAGTGCGATTTCCAGCGGCGCTGTTCCTGTTCCGGAAGATGCTGTTCACCCTGGACGGCGTGCTCGCGGACGTGGCCGGGCCCGCGGTGCGCGTCGACCGGATCATTGCACGGGACTTTCTCACGCGCTGGGTGGCGAGCCTGGGCCTGTTTCACGCGCCCCTGGCCATGAAAGACCTGGCGGCAGCGCCTTGGAGCGCTTTGCGCGATCCGGTACGCGCCTGGATCAAGTCGCTTCTCAGCCAGGAAAAGCCGGCGGCGCCAGGGGCGTAGCACCGCCTAGCGAGGCAGCGCTTACCATCCCCACCCGCTCCGGCGTGCTACTCTATTGCTGACGCGATGCGAAGTCCGGTGACCTCATGCGGTCGCCCGTTGCGGCGTTCAGGGACGTTTCGCAAGCCTGCGAGAGTCCCGCCAGGCTTCTCTCCTTACAATTCCTCCCAGGAAAAAATTATGCGGCACACCTCTGCCACCCCAAGGTCTGTAACTGGCACGGCGCGCACGATGCTTATCGTGCTGCCCTTGGCACTGCTCCTGGTGGCCCTGCCTGTTTTTGGCGAACAGACCTACGTGACCCGTTACGACTTGTTTACGGGATATACCTTCCTCGACAGCCCGCGCATCGATCTTTTCGAGAATGGCTTTCACCTGCAAGCCGGCTTCCGGCCGAGGACCTGGTACTCTGTCGGCTTTGACTACAGCGTTTCCGCCGGCGATCTGCGACTCACGCCGGATTTGCTGCCCACCGATCTGCAGCAGCGGCTGGCCGCCCAATTGGGCCAGTTGGCTGCCGCGGGCCGTTTGCCCGCCGGATATAGCCTGGTCGTGCCGGCGCACTCCGTAACCCAAACCTTCGCCGTGGGGCCGCAACTGGCGTTTCGCCACTGGGAGCAAGTCACGCTGTTCCTCCGCCCGAACCTTGGGGCCATCCACGAGGTCGCGACACCAAAGCCGGGAGACCCTATCGCAACGGGTATCGTGCAGCAACTGGCGCCCGCCGGCAAGAAGACCGACTGGACGCCCGTTTACGGATTCGGCGGCGGCTTCGATTACCTCTTCTCCAAACACGTGGCCGTCCGATTCCAGGCGGACCTGGTTTACGATCACCTGTTCAACGATATTTTGAAGGACGGCCGCTGGACCGTGCGCTTCTCGGTCGGTCCATGCTTCAACTTCGGCAGGAACATCGCGAAGTGAGCCGGCCTAGGTCTCGGGGCTGTCGCTCCACGGATTCTCGGAAGCAGCCGGAATAAAGCTTAGGGCCCGCTCGGTGAGCGCGCAAATGGTGAGGCTGGGATTCACTCCCAGGTTTGCCGAGATGGCGGAGCCGTCGCAGACGTACATGTTCCGGTAGCCGAAGACGCGATGGCGGTGATCAATCACGCCCTCTGCAGACGAAGCGGCCATGGGGCATCCGCCGAGGACGTGGGCAGTGCCGGGGACGTTGAACAGAACCTCGGTAATCATGTTCATGGGCGTCCCGCCGATCAACCGTGCGACCTTGCGCGCAAATTCGTTGGCCTGTGGGATGTAGGTCGGGATGCCCCGACCCTGGCTGGCGAGGATCTTCCGGAAGGGCCAAAACCAGCGACGGCGTAGTTGCATATCGATGTGGCCCTCCAGCGTCTGCATGCAAAGCAGGATCAGCGACTCGCGCGCCCAGCCGAAGGGTTGCAGACTGCGCATGGTGCGCACAGGGTGGCGCAAGATGGCGGCCAGCAGATGGCCGAACCAGAGCAGGATGCGCGTCCAGCCGGGCCGGCCGCCGGTGAGCAGAGTGCTCAGAAGCGCCATGGCGTCGGAGCCAGCGGGGTAACGCACGGCCTCGATGTGGGTATGCTCGTCGAGATACACACCGGAGCCGATAGCGACTCCCTGCGAAAGATCATCCCGGCAGCCCGGCACACGCACGCCGATGAGCGATTCTGCGTTCGTGCGCACGCGGCGGCCGAGCTGCGAGCTGAGGGCGGGGAGCGAGCCCTTCCCGCGAAGCCGGAAGAGTAGATCCATCGTGCCAAGAGCGGAGGCGGCAAAGATGACGCCGCGGCAGGTGAAGCGGCGCGGGCGGCGCAGCCAGACCGTAGAGGGGACGGTGCGGACTTCGTAGCCGTCGCTGCCGTCGGCTCTGCCATTGAGGGGTGCTACGTCGACGACCTGAGTTTCGGCGAAGACCCGGGCGCCGTGCTTCTCGGCCAGGTACAAGTAGTTCTTGTCCAGGGTATTCTTGGCGTTGTAGCGGCAGCCCATCATGCACCCGCCGCAACCCGTGCAGGTGGCGCGTTCCGGGCCCTGGCCGCCGAAATAAGGATCGGGATACGTGCGGCCGCCGGGCTCGCCTTCCGGCGGCTGGAAGACGGCCACCCTGGTGCGGTAGAAGGTGTGCCCGACGCCGGCGGCCTCCGCCGCCCGCTGCAGGATCCGGTCCGCGGGACCGAGGATGCGGTTTTCGGCAACGCCGAGCATGCGCGCGGCAGTCTGGTAATGGAGCGGCATCGCTGCTTTCCAGTCCGCCAAGCCGGCCCACGATCCGTTGTCCCATATCGAATCTCTCGGGACCAGAGATGTATTGGCGTAAGTGATGGAGCCGCCGCCCACGGCGCAACCGTGCAGGATCAGCACGTGGCGGAATGGCGTGATGTTGAAGAAGCCCCGCAAAGCGAGTCGCGGACGCCAGATCCAGCGCCAGAAATGCCAGTTGCTGCGGGGCAGGTTTGCTGCGGTCCAGCGGCGCCCCATCTCCATGACCGCCACGCTGTACCCTTTCTCGGTGAGGCGATGCGCCGCCACGCTGCCGCCGAAGCCGGACCCAATGACAATAAAATCGAAATCGCGGCTCATCCCTGGCATATTCCGCTTCTAACCATTCCCGCTTTCTGGACAACCGCGGCGATGTTGCGTAGGCTGGAAACAGGAGTGTGCGGCCGTATGCACAAGCTGGTTCCGGTCGAAGAAGCCAAGGCGTTGATGAACGAAGCCAAAGACTGGTCGGTCTGGCACTGGCTGACCGACAAACATAGGGTGCGCGCCACCGCTGACCGGGCCACGGAAGCTCTGGATGAATTGGAAAAGCAGGTTAAGTCTTCCTGGAACGACGACCTGAAAAAGGCATACGGCGAACTGGAGGCCGAAGCGCGGATGAACGGAAACCCCAAGGCGAGGGCAGCGTACGAGAAGGCCAAACAGGAAGCCCGCAGGATTGATCCCCAGATCAAGCTGGTGGCCGGACGCGTTAAGGAAGCTGACGATGCCGCCTACGCGGCCCGGATGGACGCCGAGGACACGTTCGACGAAGCGGAGCGGCGCCTGAGCACCGGCATGGCGCGGGAAGGGGCGCAGAAGGCGATCAACGCCTGGGAACTGCGCGAGAAGGCGATTCGCCGCGCGGAGGCGGCGGCCCGCCGCGCCTGAGCCGCCCGACGCAGGGCAGGGCGGACCGCCTGTTTCCGATTCACTAACGTCAAAGGACGTAGCGGCCCGCTTCCAGCACATGGCGAGCAATCTGGCGGCCCGCTGTGATGGCGTCCGCCGGGTCGTGTTTGGCAAGCCGCCGCAGAATGGCCATCTGGGTGCGCAACATGTCACCTTCGGCCACATTGGCGATGACCTTCCGCGCGGACAGCTCGATGGCTTCGAAGGCCCGGACCGAGTAATAGGTTGTCAGGACGATGGCATGAGCAACCGCTCCCCCCTGGGTTGCCAGAAGCTTCTGCGCGCGCAGAATACAGGACTCCAGGGCGTAGACCTGCATGATGCAGTCTGCCAGCGCCCCCATGACTTCCTGCTGATCCGCGAGGCCCTGCATATACTTCTGTGAGGCCGCGCCGGCCGCAAACAGGGACAGCTTCTTGGCCCCGGCCAGCAATTTCCGTTCGGCGGCCAGCGGACCCTCGAACTCCTCGCCGCCTGAAGGAGACATGACCTCGTCCATGATTTGCCGGATGGCCTGCAAAAGCGGCAATTGGCCGGCCATGGCCCGCTTCATGAGCCATCCGGTGATGATCAGCCGGTTGATTTCGTTTGTGCCTTCGAAGATGCGATTGATGCGGGAATCGCGGTAGGCACGCTCGGCTGGATACTCCTCCACGTAGCCGTATCCGGCGTAGATCTGGAGGACGTGATCCACGACCATATCCAGCATCTCGGAGCCCCAGACCTTCAGGATGGAGCACTCCACCGCATACTCCTCGATGCGCTTTTGAATCTCGCGCGAAGCGCCGGGCGCCTGCGAGTCCACGCCGGCCAGGGCGGCATCGATCATGCCCACCGTGCGATACATGAGCGACTCGCCCGCATAGATGCCGGCGGCGCACTCGGCCAGCTTCTCCTGAATCAGGCCGAACTCGCAGATGGACTTACCGAAAGCCTTGCGCTCCTTGGCGTAGTGGATGGCGTGCTGCAGACCGTGGCGGGCTCCGCCCACGCAGGCGGCGCCCAGCTTGAACCGGCCGATGTTCAGGATGTTGAACGCGATGTGGTGACCTTTGCCGATTTCTCCCAGCAGGTTTTCCACCGGCACTCGGCAATCGGAAAGGATGAGCGGACAGGTGGAGGATCCGCGGATGCCCAGTTTGTGCTCTTCTGCGCCCACCGAAAAGCCCGGAGTGCCGCGCTCGATCAGGAAGGCGGTGAACTTGTCTCCATCCACCTTGCAGAAGACGGTGAAGAGGTCGGCCATGCCCGCGTTGGTGATCCACATCTTCTCACCATTGAGAATGTAGTGCCGGCCATCTTCGGAGAGCACGGCGCGGGTGCGGCAGTTCAGCGCATCGGAGCCGGAGGAGGACTCCGAGAGCGCGTAGGCCGCAATCCAGTCGCCGCTGGCCAGCTTCGGCAGATACTTGCGTTTCTGCGCCTCGGTGCCGTACCACACGATCGGCAAGGTGCCGATGCCCACGTGCGCGCTGAAGGCCACCGAAAAACTGGCGAGCTGGCTGATGGACTCCGCAATGATGGCCGACGTCACTTTGTCCATCTCCAGGCCGCCGTAGGCTTCGGGCACATCCACGGCCATGAGGCCGAGTTCGCCGGCCTTGCGGAGCAAGCCGCGGGTAACCTGGAAATTCTTCGCTTCGATCTCGGCGGCAGCCGGCAGGACTTCGTTCACCGTGAACTCGGCCGCGGTCTTGGCAATCTGCCGCTGCTCCTCGGAGACGTCCTCCGGGGTGAAGACCTCGTGCGGCGCGCGTTCTTCAATCAGGAAGCTGCCGCCCTTAGCTGCTTTCGCCATCACCTGCGTTTTGGTTGTTGCCATGTATGTTCCCTTGTTTGAGTCAGTTCAGATTTTCAAAGATTCCTGCGGCGCCCATGCCGCCGCCCACGCACATCGTGACCATGCCATACCTGGCGTTGCGCCGCTTCAACTCCCCCAACAGACTGGCGGTGAGCTTGGCGCCGGTGCAGCCCAGGGGGTGGCCCAGGGCGATGGCGCCGCCGTTGACGTTTACCTTAACGGGGTCCAGTTCCAGCAGCTTGATGACCGCCAGCGACTGAGCGGCGAAGGCCTCGTTCAGCTCGATCAGGTCGATCTGGCCCAGCGTGAGACCGGCGAGGCGAAGCGCCTTGGGAACGGCGTACACCGGTCCCACGCCCATTTCCTCCGGCAGGCATCCGGCATAGGCGAAGGCCAGGAACCGGGCGAGCGGCTGGAGGCCCAATGCAGCCGCTCGCTCCGCGGACATCACCACGGCCGCCGCAGCGCCGTCCGAAGTCTGCGAGGAATTGCCGGCGGTCACGCTCCCCTTGGCATGAAACACGGGCTTCAGTTTGGCCAGGGCGTCGAGCGAAGTATCCGCCCGCGGGCCCTCATCCTGCTGGAAGACGAACTCGGTCTTTCTGGGCCGGGACTTCTCGTCCGGGACCGTGAAATTGACGGGCACGGGAACGATCTCCTCGCGGAACCTGCCGGCGGCCTGCGCGGCCAGGGCCCGCTGATGGCTGGTCAGAGCGAATTGATCGGCCTCGCCACGGCTGATACCGTAGCGCTGCGCCAGGCGCTCGGCCGTCAGACCCATGGATAGATATGAATCCGGGTAATGCTCCATAAGCCACGGATTCACCGAAACCTTGTGGCCGCCCATGGGCACGAAGGACATGGACTCGGCGCCGCCGGCGACGATCACGTCAGTGCCGCCGCCACGAATCCGCTCGGCCGCGAGCGCGATGGCCTGCAACCCCGATGCGCAGAAGCGATTGATGGTCATCGCGGAGGACTCGATGGGCAGCCCGGCGCGCAGCGCGGCGATGCGCGCGATGTTCATGCCCTGCTCCGCCTCCGGCATGGCGCAACCCACGATCACATCTTCCACTTCGCGCTTGTCGAGTTGCGGGACCCGCTCCAAGGCGCCCCGGATAGCGATGGCTCCGAGATCATCCGGGCGGGTGGCCCGCAAGGCGCCCTTCGGCGCTTTGCCGACCGCCGTCCGCACCGCACTGACGATGACTACGTCTTTCATTCTTGTATCTCCCTGCTAACGGGCGCGAGCCGTCAATTTCTGAGCGGCTTGCCGGTCTTGAGTGTGAACGCGATACGCTCCTGAGTTTTGGTTTCGCCGCACAGCGAGAGGAAACCCTCGCGCTCGAGGTCCAGCAAATACTGCTCGCTGACCGTGCTTCCGGGAGTGATTTTGCCGCCGCACAGGACGTGGGCCACCCGGTTGGCCACCTTGGCGTCGTGGTCGCTGATATACTCGGCGCTGCGCATGAGATATACGCCGAGTTGCAGCGTGGCCAGGGCGTTTTCGCCGGGCGCCGGGATATCCGTCCGCGGCAGCGGTGGCGCGTAACCGGCCGCGGCGATTTCGCACGCCACGCGCTTGGCGTCATGAAGCAGGCGCTCCCGATGCATGGTCACGCGGTCGCCTGGAGCCAGAAAGCCAAAGCGGCGGGCTTCCGCGGCCGAAGTGGAGACCTTGGCCATGGCGACCGTCTCGAAGCTCCGGCGAAGAGCCTCGAAGAGCTCGACGGATTCGCCGCGGCCTCCCTCGCGCACGGCGGCGGCAGCGTCCAAGGCACGCAGCGTCATTTCCTTACAGCCTCCGCCCCCCGGCAGCAGGCCAACGCCGGTCTCGACTAACCCCATGTACAGTTCCGCATGCGCCTGTCTGGCCGCCGCGTGCAGGGCCATTTCCGCCCCTCCGCCGAGGCACAGGCCGAATGGCGCCACCACGACCGGCCGGGGACAGAACTTGATGGCGGCAGTCATGCGCTGGAAAGCGCGGATGGCGAGATCCACTTCATCCCATTCCCCCTCCTGCACGCTGAGCAGAAGTTGCATGAGGTTGGCGCCTACCGAAAAGTTGTCGGCATCTCCGGTGATAACAAGGGCTTGGAAATTCCGCACCGCGTCACTTTCGGGACGCAGGGTTTCGATCACCAAGCGAATGATATCCTCCCCGATGGCGTCTTTCTTGGAGTGCAGCTCCAGGCACGCCACGCCGTCGCCCAGATCGACAAGAGACGCACCCGGATTGGAGCGCACTACGCCGCCCGCCACCCGGTAATCCGCTACTCGGGCTACGCCCGCGGTCGCGGTCAGCGGGCGGTACGTGCCCGCGTCGGGAGCCAAGCACTCCCGGCCGTTCTCGCGGTACCACGAAACGGCGCCGGCAGCCAACAGCTTATCGACCACAGGACTGACGGGTTCGCCCGCGGCCCGCATGCGGGCGACTGTTTGCGGCACTCCCGCCGCGTCCCAAAGCTGGAATGGCCCCATCTCCCAGTTAAAGCCCGCGCGCATGGCGCGGTCGATGCTGGCGGCGTCATCCGCAATCTCGGGCAGGCAGTCGGCTGCGTAATTCCACAGGGCGCTGAGCAGACGCCAGTGGAAGCGCGCCGCCTTGTCGCGCACGGGATCGCCGGCGAGGAGTTGCGCGAGCCGCTCTGGCAGCCGCTCCAGGTTCTTCGCCATTTCGAGCGACGGGAGCTTGAGGCGGGAAGCCGGCCGGTATGCGAGCGTCTTCCAGTCGAGCGCCAGACGGACCTCGTTACCCGAAGCGTCCTTTTCCTTCTTGTAAAAGCCTTGTTTGGTCTTGTCGCCCAGCCAGCGCCGCTCGAGCATGGCCTGCACAAAGGGTGGAATCTCGATGGGGGGCTCGCCGGCACCCGCGCGGGCGCGCACGAAATTGCCCGCCACGTGGACCAGCACGTCGAGCCCCACCATGTCCGCCAGGCGGAATGTACCGCTGCGCGGCCAGCCGATGGCCGAGCCCGTCAGCGCGTCCACTTCTTCGATGCTCAGGTCTTCGGCCTGCATCAGCCGGACGGCTTCCAGCATGATGAAAACGCCGATGCGGTTGGCGATGAAGTTGGGCGTATCGCGCGCGAAGACGACCTCTTTGCCCAGGCGTACAGTGGCGAAACGCGCCACGGCGTCTACGGCTGCGGTGTCCGTCTGGGGCGTGGCGATGATCTCGACCAGGCGCATGTAGCGCGGCGGATTGAAGAAGTGCGTGCCAAACCAGCGCCGCCGCAAAGGCTCCGGCAGCTTTGCGGCGATGGACGCCACCGGCAGCCCGCTGGTGTTGGTGGTGAGAATCACTTCCGGCTTGAGGTGCGGCGCGATTCGCGCCAGCAGCGCCTGCTTGATGGCCAGGTCCTCGGTCACCGCCTCGATGACCCAGTCGCAGTCCGCGAGCAGCGCAAGATCATCTTCAAAATTTCCCGTGGCGATGCGAGCCGCCAGGGAAGATTCGAAAAACGCCGCCGGCTTGGCCTTCTTGAGTGCTTCGACCGCCTGCGCGGCGATGCCGCTGCGCGGGCCGCCTTCCATGGGGATATCCAGCAGCACCACGGGCAATCCCGCGTTGACGAGGTGCGCCGCAATCCGCGAACCCATGGTCCCGGCGCCCAGCACCGCGGCTTTGCGGATAGGAGCCGAATATCCACGGCCCGTCGAAGACGTGCCAGCCTCAGCCGGCCTCGAGATTGGTTCGGCAATCATATCACTGACTCCTAACTCGAAATGTTGTTTCCGCCGGCAGCCCGCATGGCGAGCACACGGCGGCTGGCGGCACGCCTGGCCGGGCGCATCAGACCCCGCGTCAGCGTGCGCGCAAATTGCGCCGCGATCTCACCGGGAGTCAGCGGGCCTTCGGGCTCGTACCACATGCAGATCCAGTTCAACGCACCGGCAATGGCAAAGGCCGTCAGCTTCGGGTCGCAGGGAGCGATGGATCCGTCCTCGATACCTTCCTGAATGAACGATCGCAACCGCCGGTCGATTTTTCTTTTGTACCGGCGCACCTCCGCCAACGCTTCGCTGGACAGATCGCCCTCGTCCAACCGCATGACGCACCGTCCGAAATTCACGGTCATGACATTCGCATACGAATAGATGAATGCCTCGACTTTGGCCAGTCCGGATCCGCAGTCCGCGGCGATGCGATTCAGACCCTCTTCAATGAGCGTCGTGCCCCAGCGATAACACCCCAGCAGAATGTCTTCTTTGTTCCGGAAATAGTGATACAGCGCGGGCTTGGTGATATTCAACCGCCGGGCGACATCGTCGAGAGAGGTACGGCGGTAACTCTTCTCCAAAAACAAGCAGGCGGCGGTCTGCAGCACGGCCTCGCGTTTGCTCGCGGGATCGCGCCGGCGGCTGGCAAATGCCTCCCAATGCGATTGCGGAGCTATTGCGTTTTTCGGCATGGAGAAATGCTACACCGTTGACATTCAGGCAGCGCTCTTGATATCTTACCCACCAGTAAGAAAAAAGCACAAGAGGGAAAATTGTGCGAGGGCGAAGGTTTTCCTGGCAGGCCCGGCACGAAGGACCCGCCGGAATGAGCGTTGAAAACCGCCGCAGGCGCGGCAGCAGGAGTGAGCATCGCTCTGGAGCACGATGATGCGTAGCCCTACTCAAGATGACCTGCCGCTCGAGTGCGTGTACCGCTGGGAGAGAGAGCGACCGCACCGTATCTTTCTAACGCAGCCGTCAGGCGGACAAGTGCGCGACTGGACATGGGCGCAAGCCGCCGGCGAGGCGCGCCGCATAGCTTCTTACCTCAAGGCGCAGAATTGGGAACCGGGGTCGCGTATCGCGATTCTTTCCAAGAACTGCGCGTGGTGGATGATGGCCGACCTGGCGATCTGGATGGCCGGCCATGTAAGCGTACCGATCTATCCTTCTCTGAAAGCGCAGTCGGTATTGAAGATCCTGGAACACAGCGAATCGAGGGCCTGCTTCCTGGGGGCAACGGACGAGCGGGAAGCGATGTACTCGGGCTTGCCGCCGGGAGTGTTGTGCATCCGGTTTCCGACCGCCGTGGGAACGGCGGGAGCGTCGTGGGATGATCTGGCGGCCGGCTATTCACCCATCGCCGGCAATCCACGGCGCGAGGCCGATGACCTGGCCACCATCCTCTACACCTCCGGTACGACGGGCACGCCGAAGGGCGTGATGCACAGCTTTGCGAACTTCCGGTTCTTCACGTGGTCGGTCAAAGACTGGCTCGGGCTGACGGATGCGGAGCGCATCCTTTCATACTTGCCTCTAGCTCACGTGGTGGAGCGCGCGGGAGTGGAGGCGCTATCGCTGTTTCTGGGTTGCCACCTGTTCTTCAGCGAGGGTCTGGAGACTTTTCGCAGCGACCTCGCGCGTGCCCGCCCCACGCTGTTCCAGTCCGTGCCCCGCCTGCTGTTAAAGTTCCAGCAAGGCGTGTTTGCCAAGATTCCGAAAGAGAAGCTGGACAGGCTATTGAGCATTCCCGTCGTGAGCCATGTTTTGAAGAAGCGCGTGCTGCACGAACTGGCACTGGACACGGCGCGCTATGCCGTATGCGGCGCCGCCCCCCTGCCGACCGATATTCTGCTGTGGTACCGCAACCTCGGCCTGGAGCTTGGTGAGGGCTACGGCATGACCGAGATTCTGATCACCCATCTTTCCAGGCCGGGAAGCGTACGGCCCGGCTATGTGGGTTGTGCCATGCCCGGCATCGAGGCAAAAGCAGGGCCAGACGGCGAACTGCTTGTCCGGAGCCCCATGAACATGCTGGGCTACTACAAAGATCCGCAGGGGACGCGGGACGCCTTTACGCCGGACGGTTTCTTCCGGACCGGCGACGTAGTCGAGATCGACGCGGACGGGCAGATGCGGATCATCGGCAGGCTCAAGGAACAGTTCAAGACCAGCAAAGGGAAGTATGTCGCTCCTGCTCCCATCGAGAGCAAACTAGCCGCGCATCCCGCCGTTGAAGCCTGCTGCCTGGTGGGCGCCGGACTTCCGAGCCCCTTCGCCATCGTGCTGCTTACGCAGGAAGCGCGGGAGAGGTGTACCCTGCCGGAAGGGCAGCGGGAAATCGAACAGTCTCTGCTGGGGCAGATGGCCGCGATCAACGCGCAACTCGATCCCCACGAGCGGGTGGCCTTCCTGGCGTTTGCGGACGGTCCGTGGACAATCGCCAACGGGCTGATCACGCCAACCCTGAAAGTGAAGCGGGCGGCGCTGGAAGGCCGCTACCAGGCGCTCATCGATAAATGGAAGGAGCAGGAGCACCGCGTGGTCTGGGAGTCGGCTCCATACATCGTCGCACAGACCGGCGCCGGCCAGACCGTGAACTAGAGAAACCGGCCTGTGGTCCTGGAGTGGGGGGGCGGCATGCCTGCTTGTTGAGCGTAGAGAAAGCTCCTACAATTTTCTTTGGATACGGTCAGCGGTAGGAGTGAAGTATGTGGATGTTCGCGATCCTGTTTGCTCTTGCGGGCGCGTTGGTTCTCCCTCGCAAATTGCCCGCCGACCGGCCCACTAGCGGCCCGCTGTTTCGGCTGGACAACCGCGTGGTAGCGGCGCTCCTCTTCCTCTTGGCCGGGTGTTTTGCGGTCCTGCATTTCGCGGGCGGCGCCGCCCAGGGCTGACGCCGCACCCGGTTCTGTCCGAAGGCGAAGGGCATGCGGTCACGCGGATGAGATCATCGCGCGGGAGACGGCTTTTCGCAGACGAAATTGGCGGCGTCGTCCGTGCTCCCGGAGCCCTTCCAGCGGGCCACCAAAGGGTAGGCGCAGAGCGGCCGCGTGCGCACTACTCCGCTCGACGGATTCATCCCGGACTTGTATTTGGTGGCGATGATCTCCTCCGGCGCCACGCCTTGCTCCACCCACCGTTCCAGCGCCGCGGCCACGTCGTGCTGCGGGTCGCGCTGCGGCACGCCCGCCTGCCCGAAGACGTCCGGCCCCGGACCGCCGCCGCAATGCTGCATGCCGGGCACCATGAAGAGACGTACGAAACCGCGAGTGTCGTTCTCCCCCATGGCGGAAACCACACTCCGGTAGTAATCGATGGCGTTGAGCGGCGGAATGGCGGCGTCGCTCCAGCCGTGGTAGAGAATGAGCTTGCCGCCGCGTTCCCGGAAGCGGCGCAGATCAGGGTCGGTGGCATTCAGCGTGGCAGCCAGCTTCTTATCGGCTTGCGGAACGTCGCGGTCCACCTGAAAGGCGTGGAAGTCCCAGGCCGGGTTCTCATAGACCATGCCGCTGAAGAAATTCGTTCCGAACGCAAACAGCAGGCTCTTGGCCGGAGCCGCTCCGGTGATCCAGGGCGCCCAGCCACCGGAACCGGTCTCGCCGCCTGGCGAATAACCCGGAAAGATCTTCCGGCCCTTGGAGTCTCGCGGCCCCGCATAGATTTTTCGCAAGGCGGCAACCTGCGGCGCGGTCAGGCAGGCATCGGACTCCGGGCCCTTGCAGCGCAACTTCTCCGGATCGAAGCGGCATTGCGACGGCTCGTCGATCACTTTGTCCTGCACGCCGTCCGAAGCGTCGCAGGCCGCTAAAGCAGCAGCCTCGATGGCGGGAAGTTTGGAGGCCGGAATGTAAGCATTTGGCTCGGCCATGGTGGCCTGGACCACCCAAAGCGCGCCGGAGAGCAGGTGGGTCCAATAGTTGGCAGGCGCCCCGGCGATAATGCCGTCGTAGTCCGCCGGAAAGCGCTGCGCTTCCATCAGGGCCTGGCGGCCCCCGTTGGAGCATGAACTGAAATAGGAGCGGCGCGGAGTCTCTCCGTAGAACGCCGCGATGACGGCCTTGGCTTTCACCGCGGTTTCGTGAATCGCGCGGTAGCCGAAATCCACAACCTTCTCTGGATGCCCGAGGGCCCAGGCGGCGTCCGTGCCCATGCCGTGGTGCCCCGTATCGGTGGACGCGGCGGCGTAGCCGTGGGCCACCGCACCTGCCAGGCCGGCGAAACTGATGGCCCCGGCGAAGCCGCCGTTGCCGACGCCCTGAAACTTGCCGTTCCAGTCCCTGCTGGGCATCCAGACTTCGAACTGGATATCGGAATCGCTGGAGGGCCGGATCACGCCGGCCACCCGGCAAAAGCCGCGGGCGACGGGGATAGGCTTGCCTTCGGGGGGAGCGAAGCTTCCCGCCGGCACCGTCTGCGCAGCAGTAATGGTCGTGTCGGCAAGGGAGAGGTGCGCCAGGCTCTCACAGTTCGCGCCTGCCGCGGGCGCCGCCCTCAAAATCATCCCTGCCAGCAGCACCGCTGCGCCACCGCTCAGCCGCATCCGCGCTCCTCGACATCTCATCGCTGCTCCTCCGAACCTGTCTATCTTACGCCCCGCGGGGCGGCGCCGCACGCAGCGTACAATCGGGGTATGCGATCTCTTGTTCTGATTGCCGCCGGGCTGCTGGCTGGGGCCGGCCCGGTCTCCCGGTACCGTGAGATCCCGCTCGCCGAACTCCACGACCGCATCGCCGGCGGCTGGGCCGGGCAGATGATCGGGGTGAGCTTCGGCGCTCCCACAGAGTTCCGGTCCAACGCCCGGATCAACGATGCGTCGCTGCCTGCGTGGACCCCCGAGCGCGTCTCCAACTCGCTCCAGCAGGATGATCTCTACGTCGACATGACCTTCGCCCAGGTGCTCGACGACAAGGGCCTGGATGCCACCACCGAGGACTTCGGCGCCATGTTCCGGGAGGCGCGCTACAGCCTCTGGCACGCCAACCTGGGCGCGCGGCGGGCCCTGCGGCGCGGCGTCCCGGCCACGCTCTCCGGTACCCCCAGGTACAACGTGCACGCCAACGACATCGACTTCCAGATCGAGAGCGATTTCATCGGCCTGATGGCCCCCGGATTGCCGCAGGCGGCCAACGACATCGCCTGGCGCGCCGGACGCGTCATGAACTTCGGCGACGGCATCTACGGCGGCATGTTCGTCTCCGGAATGTACGCGGCTGCGTTTTTCGAGAAGGACCCGCGCCGCGTGGTGGAAGCCGGCCTGGCCTCGATTCCCGCCCGCAGCCCCTACGCGCTGCTCATCCGCGACGTGCTCGACTGGAGCCGCACCTATCCCCAGGATTGGAAGAAGGTTTGGAGCCTCGTCGAAGAAAAGTGGGACAAGCGCGACCCGTGCCCCGAAGGGGCGCTGCGGCCGTTCAACATCGATGCCAAGCTGAACGGCGCCTATATCGCGCTGGGGCTTCTGTACGGCGGCAGGGATTTCGGCAAAACCATCGAGATTGCTACGCGCGCCGGGCAGGATTCGGACTGTAATCCGGCCAGCGCCGGCGGCATCCTGGGCGTGATGCTCGGATATCAGGCCATTCCCGATGTGTGGAAGGGCGGTATCCCCGCGCTCGCCGATCAGAAGTTCGCCTATACCAACTTTTCGTTCCACAGCATCGTGGCCAGCACGGAAAAGCGCGCCATCGCGCTGGTGGAGAAGACCGGCGGGCGGCGCGAGGGCGACCGGCTCCTGGTCAAGGTGCAGCCCCCGAGGCCGCCCAGGCTGGAGGTCTGGGACGATTACGGCGCACCGGTCGACCGCATAGCCGCCGGCGACGCGCGCTGGAAGTTCGCGGGTCCGTGGCAGCCCGAACCGGGGAATCCCAAGGCCCGGCTGGCATCCGCCCAGGGCGCCGAAGCCGCTATCACCTTCGAAGGCACCGGCGCTATCATCGCGGGCAGCTACCTGCCCTCCGGGGGCAAGTACGATGTGTACCTCGACGGCAAACTGGACCGCACACTGGATGCCTACTCGGATGAAGAGAGCACGAAATTCCGGGATGACGTCTGGCACGCCTTCGGGCTGAAGCCAGGACCGCACACGGTGCGGGTGGTGGTACGCGGCGAGAGCTATCCGGGGTCGCGCGGGTCCGATGTCTCGATTGAGGACCTGGTCTTATTCCGCTGAATGCAGCAGGCTCGGCTGTTCGGGATTTGCCGGATAGGTGACTGTGGTTCCCTCTACTTGGGCGAACGAGGTGAGTGCGTGGGGTTCGCGCCGCGCGGGGCTGAGGATATGCCCCACCGGCACGCCGCGCGCGGCGAGCGCGTCGGAAACCAGCGATCTGTGACAGCGCCAAGGCACCGCCTCCGCGCACATGATGGCGATCTGGTTCCTTTCTGAAAGGTGGATCAGGCCTTCCAACGCGGCGGCAAACTCGCGCGTCCGCATGTAGTCCGCAAACCCGCGGAAGCCGGCGCTACGCCAAGCCGTGTTCGGAGAGTCCGCGCGGGGGTGGCGCAGCCCGCCGAGCGACGGCAGATGCCGGTAAGCAATGCCCGCAGGCTTGAGCGACTCCGGCAATGTGTCGCGATTGAACTGCGGGTTGTGGCGCGAGCGGGGAACCGTGCGGATATCCACCAGGGTCCGGACGCCATGCGCCCGCAGGAGCGCGATGAATTCCTCGATCGGGCGCGTGGAATGTCCTACGGTCAGGATCATATCCGTTTGACCTTCAGTGCCCGGGCCAGGCGCCGGTCGAAGTAATCGCGCAGCAGGGCCACTAGCGGCTCCCAGCTTACCCCATCCGCTTCGGCGGCCTCCTTGAGCGTCAGAAAGCGCGGTACGCGCCGCATCTGCCCGAGGGTCTGCAGGCCCGCCTCCACAAGTAGCCTCCGCGTTCCCGGATAGCTGGTCACGTACCAATAAAGCGGCAGGTTCTCATGCACGCTCTGCGCCTCGATCCAGGCGGGCATGGGAGAGAACAAAGTGCGCCCCAGGTTCCAGGCGAACAGCAACACCGCGGTCAGTTCGATGCACGCGGAAACCGGCAGCAGGCGCCAGGCGAACGGTGCGGAACCGGAGTAGGCCAGCGGCTCCGCGGTGACGCGCAGCGTGCAGCCAGCAGTCAGCAGCGCCATAGCCCAGAGCATCAACCGCAGGCTCCACAACTCCCGGCTGTTCAGAAACGATGGCAGAATGCGGGGGCCCAGAGAGAAGATCAGCGTGGCCAGGAAACCCACCGTGAACGCGTGTCGCGAGGCGCCGGTGAGGCCGCGCGAAACGCCGGCCAGGGGCAGCAGTGCGGAAACGATCAGCCAGGCGAAAGCAGCGCGCACGAACCACGGATAGCGCGGATCCACGCCGATCAGTTTGGCCGGGCGCGGCGCCGGGTGGAAGATGCGCAGGGACCAGCAGGCCGCGAGCACCGCCATCGCGAGCAGGCCGGACGCGAGACGCTCGAAGCCGGCCAGCATCCCGCTGGCTCCCAGCACCAACGCGGCCATACCCACCCGGGCGGCGCGCGCGCCGGGCGGTTCCAGTCCCAGAAACGCGGGCAGAAAGCGTGTGCTGAAGCCCCACACGATCGGAAAGCAGAAGATCCAGAGAGCCAGTCCTACCAGCATTCGATCCCGCGCCTCGGGGATGAGGGGCGACGCCGGCGGCGGCCATACGAAGGCCAGTTGCAGAGCCAGCACCACCAGCATACCGCCGAATCCGGCAAAGACTAACTGGTTCCACAACTCCAGCCGGCGGCGGGATTTGCTGGAGGCCGTACATTGCCAGACCAGCAGCAGGGCCGCCGCCAGTTCCGCCGCGGCGGCCAGGGGCCAGATCGTGCGCCAGTGCCAGTCCCAGAGCGCAGAAAACCAGCGCGCCGCAACCGCCCCTGTCCACAGGCCGAACATCGCCCAGCCTAGAGCTAGCGAGCGAATGACGCCGCCGCGAAACTTGGGCACGGCGTAGAGAGAGATGCCCAGGAAAAACGCACCCACCCAGCCGAATAGCTGCGCCTGCCCGTGGCTCTGAATCCACACCGCGGAAGCCGCTTCCACGCTGTGGCGGGCACTGATGCTCAGCAGGTTCCAGACACCCAGCAGGGTGCCCGGCAAGACCAGGAAAACCAGCCCGGCCAGAATAAACGCGGCTAGAAGACGCGCCAGACGGCGTTCCGGCAGGGGATCGGCCAGCAGCGGTTTTTCACCGCGTTCTTCGCGCTGCAGAGCCTCGCGCCAGGCGGCCGGCAGCGGCGTCGATGGCCGGAGTGGCATGGCACCTCCGCTCTCAGCATCCCACGGCGGGGGCCCGCCGTCAGGTGACCTCCGTCACGCGCTTGGTCTCCGGGCCCGCTCCGAACGGCAGGTGCAGCCGCAGGACCCGCTCGCGGTGGCGTTCTTCTTCCAGGCTCCGGCTGCGGGCTCGCAGCAGGTCTTCGAGCGAGACTACTCCCGCCAGTTTCTTTGTCTGTCGGTCCTCGAGCACTGGGAAGCGGGTAAAGCCCGTTTCGGCCATGCGATAGACCACCACGCGCAGAGGTTCGTCGGCGTATGACACTACCGGGTCGCGGCGGGCGGCGGAGGCTAGAGGACCGCCTGCCCATCCTTCGCGCACGAGCTTTCCTAGGTGGTTGCGCGTGACTACGGCAACCAAGCGCCGGTCGTCGTCCACCACCGGGTACAGGAGTTGTCCGCGCCGGCTGTGATCCTCATGCAGCGACTGCGCCAGGCTTTGGCAAGTGGCCGCGGCGGGAAGTGCCACAATGTTGGTGCGCATCACTTCCCGTACGGTAAGGACTTCCATGGGATCCACCGTATACTCGCAGCTCAGGTGGTACCCGCGCCGCGCGATCTTCTCCGTCAAAATGGAGCGCTTCAGCGTCAGCACGGTGAACGTATGGGCCGCGATCACCGCCAGCAGCAGCGGTAGCAGCATGCTCACATCATGGGTCAGTTCCAGCGAGAAGATCACCGCCGTGAAGGGAATGCGCATGGTGCCGCCCAAAGCTGCGCCCATGCTGACCAGAGGCCAGAAGCCCGCTCCATAGTGCGGCAGAAACATGGCCTCCACCCCGCCAAGCGCCCCGCCCATCATCAGCAGCGGCGCCAGCACGCCGCCCGAGGTGCCCGAGCCTAGGGAGACCGACCAGATGACCGACTTGACCATCAGAATACCCACAATCGTGGCGCGCGGCACGTCTCCCTGGAGCAGCCTGCCGATGGTGTCGTAGCCTACGCCCAGCGCCTGCGGGAAGATCAGGCCGCCCAGGCCCACCACAAGCCCGCCGATCGCCGGCCACCACATCCAGTGGATGGGCAGCAGGCGGAAGGCGTCTTCCACCACGTAGATGGAATTGCTCACCAGGTAGGAAAGGACACCCGCCAGAACCCCTGCCAGCAGGCAGCCGGCCAGCCCTATGGGTCCGATGAAGATCGGATGCGCCGGCACAGGGAACAGCGGCCCCAGGCCCAGAAGATAACGGCGCGTGGCGGCCGCCGTGACGCTAGCCAGCGCCACGGGAATCAGGCTGCGCGGTTTCCACTCGAACAACAACAGTTCCACGGCCAGCAGCACGGAAGCCACTGGCGCGGCAAAAGTGGCGGACATGCCGGCGGCTGCGCCCGCGGCCAAGAGCGTCTTGCGCTCGTTAGCGGTGAGGCGGAACAGTTGCGCGATCATGGAGCCGAAGGCTCCACCCGTCATGATGATAGGGCCTTCCGCGCCGAACGGCCCTCCCGATCCGATGGCAATGGCCGAAGAAACCGGCTTCAGAATGGCCACCTTGGGCTCTACCTTGCTGCCGTTGATCAGAATCGACTCCAGCGCTTCGGGAATGCCGTGGCCGCGGATTTTCTCCGAACCGTAGCGCGCCATCACGCCGACGATCAGCGAACCCGCCACCGGCACCAGGATCTCCATCCAGCCCAGGTGATTGTCCGCCGGCGAGGCCATCGAAGCACTCCATCGCTGGAAGAAAAACAGGTTGGTAAACAGGCCGATCAGCCGCAGCAGAGCCAGCGCCACCCAGGCGCCCACAAAGCCGATGACCAGCGCCAGCGAAGAAATGGCAAACACGCGCGGTGTGATCGTGTAATCGCCGAGGTCGAGGCCGTGCTCCCCGCCGCGCACTTCCTTCCAACGTTGTTTGAGACTGCCCATCAGGTCGGCCCTCCAAGTTGCTCCGCGGCGCCCTCCCGGGGCATCAGAGCTTCCAAAGCGCGAACCAGCGAGGGCGCGGCTGACTGCAGTTCCGCGCGATGATCCAGGGAAAGCCGGTGCAAGATCTGTTCTCCTTCCGGCGTCAGCCGAACGTACACATGACGCTTATCTGCCTGGCTGCGTGAGCGCTCCACCAGACCGTGCTGCTCCAGGCGGTCCACCATTCCCACGATGCTGTGGTGCCGTCGCATCAGATGTGCTGCCAAGCCACCGATGGTCACCTCACCGCGCAGAGCCAGGGCCTTCACCGACAGCAGCAGTTGGTGTTGCCGGGTTTCCAGGCCTGCGCGGGCCGCCGCCTGTTCGCTGAAACTCAAGAAACGCCGGATCTGGAATCGGAACTCGGCGAGCGCCTGGAATTCTTCGGGCTTCAAATCGTTTTGGATACGCCCCAAGCTAAAAATATCGTAACACGATATATTCGGCCCGGCAAGCGTTTCCCACCTCCGGCAGCGCTGACGGAGACTCTATTGCTCCAGCACGCGCTGCAGGACACGGCTCAGCGAAGCAATGGTCCAGGGTTTGGGGACGACCGCCAGAAATCCGTATTCGGCCGCGCTAGCCATGACGGGGTCATCGGAGTAGCCGCTGGAGACGATAGCTTTGACTCGCGGGTCGATCTGGCGCATCCGGCGGAGGGATTCCACTCCTCCCATGCCGCCGGGGACCGTGAGATCCAGCACCACGGCCCGGAACGGGCGGCCCGACTCCACCGCGGCGCGGTAGAGCGCCACCGCTTCGGCGCCATCGGCGGCGCACACGACCTCGTAGCCGAGGCGACCCAGAGCCTTGCGCGAGAGTTCGCGAATCAGATCTTCGTCGTCCATAACGAGAATTCGACCCGAGCCGCATCCGGGGCCCTGGACCATGCCAGCTTCGCGTGCCGACTCGACAGCGGCGGGCAGATACAGAACCACGCGGGTTCCGTGGCCGGGGGAGGACTCGGCGGCGATGTGGCCCTGGTGCTTGTGCACGACGGCATATGCGGTAGCCAGGCCCAGGCCGCGCCCGCCCCGGCGGGTGCTGAAATACGGATCGAAGATGCGGGGCAGGTCTTCGGGCGAAATGCCGTGGCCCCGGTCGTGAACCGTCAGCCGGACATAGCGCCCGGCTGGGAGAGGAAGGGCATCCGAAGCGACATCGGCATTTTCGGCGCGCACCTCGACGGCGCCGCCTTCCGGCATCGCCTGCGCGGCGTTGAGCACCACGTTCTGGATCACCTGGCTGATCTGCCCGGGATCCACATCCACCGGCCAAAGGTCGGCGGGTACGTGCAGTTCCAGCCGGCAAGCGGAGCCCTGGAGGACGGAAGCGGCGGACTCGGACGCGATTTCGCCCAAAGAACTGGCGCGGCGCACCGGCGCGCCACCCTTGGCGAACGTCAGCAGTTGCAGGCTGAGACCGCTGGCGCGGGCGCAGGCCCGCTCCGCATCGGCCAACACCTCGGAAAGGGTCCCTTCCGGCCCGGCCTCCAAGCGGGCGAGGGCCAGGTTCCCGGCGATCGCCGTAAGGATGTTGTTGAAATCGTGCGCGATTCCTCCCGCCAGCACCCCCAGCGATTCCATCTTGCGTGCCTGCAGCAGCTCTTCCTCGACCTTGTGCCGCTCCTGCATTTCCCGGCGCAGCCGCTCGTTGCTGCGCTGGAGTTCCTCGTTTCGTTCACTGACTTTGCGAATCAGGCTGGTGACGTTCTGTGCGTGACCCAGGACGCAGGCGTCACCCCCGGCGGGTTGGTGCAAGCGGTTGCGGTACAGCCAGGTCTGCTCGGTGCCATCACGCGCCAGCATGCGCATGAACCCGGTATCGCTCCCCTCGCGGTGAATCCGCTCCAGATATCCGGCAAGCAAAGACCGCACTTGGGGAGCCAGGAAGTCCGCGAGATTCCGTCCGACGCCTTCCCCGGCGCAATAGCCCAAAGATTCGGCGGCGGCCGGGTTGATGTACAGCAGCACCCCGCTGAGGTCGTGGATACACATCAGCCCCAGCCCTTCTTCCACCAGACCGCGATAAAGATCCTGCGACAATCTTCGTATTTTAGCCCTTGGTGATATACTGCACCAAACTACAGAAGGTCCTCCCGATGAAATTCGCCGTCGCATTGCTGACATTTTCCTGGCTGGCTTTCTCCCAACAAGGCTTCGACCTGATCTTGAAGGGTGGGCACGTGATCGACCCGCGCAACGGCGTGGACGCGGTGCGCGACGTGGCCATTCGCGGCGGCAGGATCGCGGCCGTCGAGCCTGGTCTCCCCGCCGGCGGGGCCACTCGCACCATCGACGTCTCCGGCCTTTACGTCACACCGGGGCTGGTGGACATCCACGTTCACGTGTTCTGGGGACCCCGCCACGGCGTCACCGCCGACGGCGACCATTGCGTGCAACCCGACGCTGTGGGCTTCCGCGCCGGAGTCACCACCATGGTGGACGCCGGCAGCGCCGGCTGGCGCGACTTTCCGGAGTTCCGCCGCCGGGTCATCGATACGGCGCAGACCCGCGTGCTGGCCATGATCAACATCGTGGGCGTCGGGATGCTCGGCGAAGATGACGCTGTGGATCAGAACCAATTCGACATGAACCCCCAACTGGTGGCCGACATGGCGCGCCGGAACGCGGACGTGGTGGTGGCGATCAAGTCGGCGCACTGGCGTCAGAAGAATTTCATCTCCGTGGAAAAGGCGGTCGAGGCAGGCAACCTGGCCAACTTGCCGGTGATGGTGGATTTCGGCTATTTCGACAAGCCTTACCAGGTGCTGGTCACCGACAAACTGCGCTCCGGCGACATCAGCACGCATTTCTATCGCTGGCCGGCGCCGCTGCTGGACGCCAACGGAAAGGTGGCCGAGTATCTCTACGTGGCCCGCAAGCGCGGCGTGAAGTTCGACGTGGGGCATGGCGGCGGGAGTTTCCACTTCCCCAACGCCGAACCGCTGGTGCGCCAGGGTTTCTGGCCCGATTCGATCTCCACGGACCTGCACTCCGGGTCCATCAACGGGGCCATGATCAATATGCTGAATGTCATGTCCAAGTTCCTGGCGCTGGGTGTGCCGCTCTCCGAAGTGATCCGCGAGTCCACCTCAAATCCTGCGCTGGAGATCCGGCGCCCGCAACTCGGGCACATCGGCGTAGGCGCGGACGCCGACGTGGCCGTCTTGCGCCTGGAGCACGGCAAGTTCGGCTACGTGGATGTGAAAGGCGGGCGCATCGAGGGCAGCCGGCGCCTGGGCTGCGAGATGACCTTGCGGGGCGGCAAGATCGTTTTCGACTTCAACGGACGGGCCGGCGTACCCTGGCGTGGGGCGAACCTCGATTATCCCGTGCGCTGACGGCGGCACCCTCAACGCCAGGCGGCGGTGAAAATGTTGAATTCGTAGCGCTGTTTCGCGCCGCGATCGGAGCAAAAGACCAAGCGGCGCCCGTCGGGCGAAAACTCGGGAAACGCGGTGAAGCCGCCGAAGGAGGTCACCTGCTCGAGGCCGCTGCCGTCCAAGTTCATCAGGTAGAGCTCGAAGCGGCGCCCGTCGCAGTCGTGCTTGTTGGACGCGAACAGGATCTTTCGGCCGTCCGGCGTGAAGGTGGGCGCGAAACTGGCGCAGCCAAAGTTGGTGATGGCGCGCGCGTGGCTGCCATCGGCGTCGGCTACGAAGATTTCCATTTTCATGGGCGACGTGAGGTTCGCCGCCAGCAATTCCCGGTAGCGCGCCATGCGCTCCGGCGTGGGCGGCCGGTCGGCGCGCCAGACCAGCTTTGTGCCGTCGCGCGAGAAAACCGCTCCGCCGTCGTAGCCGGCCGCCGCGGTAATCTGCTTCTTGTGTGAACCGTCGCTGTCCATGGTCCAGAGATCCAGGTCTCCGGAGGCCAGCGAGGTATACACGATCCGGCCGGTCCTCCAATTCACCGTGGCTTCGGCGTCGTAGCCCGGCGCGCTGGTGAGCTTCTTCAAGATCCTGCCGCGGTCGGTGGCGAGATAGATGTCGTAGCTCGGATACACGGCCCACACATAGCCCTTGCTGCGGTCCGGGGGCGGCGGGCAGGCATCGCCGGATTCGTGCGTAGAGGCGTACACAATGTGCTTGCCGTCTTTGAGGAAGTAGCCGCAAGTGGTGCGGCCCTTGCCGGTGGAGACCAGGTGCTCGCCGCGGCCGTCGGCGTTCATGATGAAAATCTGGTCGCAGCCATAGGGTGGATGGGTGGACTGGAAGATCAGGCGCTTCCCGTCCGGAGCCCAGTAGGCCTCGGCATTGGATCCGCCGTGCGTCAGTTGCACGAGGTCCGCCAGGTGCGGGGTCTGGGCGAAGGCGGCAGCGGCAAACAGCAGCAGCCAGGCGCGCATGTTAGCGGCGTCCTTCGAAGAGATCCCGGCCCTCCACCAGGGAGCACATCTTGGCGTCCGCCACGCTGCGTTGGAGCATCCAGAAGCCGCAGTCGGGATGAATATACCGGACGCGCCCGGGGCCGAGCACGGCGGTAGCGTGTTCCAGCCGCTCGGCGATCAGGCCGGGGGATTCGATCCCGTTGTCCTTGATATCCACCACCCCAAGACCCAGCCCGATGCGCGGGTCCAGGTCCCGGAAGGCTTCCAGTTCCTGATAACCGCGGCGCGCGAACTCCAGCACCAGGTGGTTCACTTTGAGGCCGTTGAAGAATGGCAACAGGTCCTTCCAGAAACCTTTCTGCACCGTCTGCCCGCCGTAGTTGCCGAAGCAGACGTGCAACGCACGTTCCCCGCGGATGCCTTCCAGCACGTGATTGATGGCCGGCAGGGCCCACTCGCGGTCCTCGGGGTGGCCGCTGATATTGGCTTCGTCCAACTGGATCACTTCCGCCTCGATGGCTTCCACCTGCTTGCGCAGCACTCGCGCGATGGCCATGCACAGGTCCGCGCGGGCTCCGTAGCGGCGGTCGATGAGCACCTTGGCCAGCATGTGCGGACCCGTGCAGGTGAACTTGAGCGGATGACGGGTGAGAGAACGGGTCAGCGCGTAGTCGCGCGGCAGATTCAGGGTGCCTTCCTGGACGTCGCCCATCACGATACCAGCGGGCTCGCTGCGGTAGGCCAGTCCGGACTCCGCCCGGAACTCCCGAAAGTCGCTCATGGAGAAGCGCGCGCGAATGCCGTCCATCTGGCTGACGAAGTAGTCGATCATCCCGTTGGTTTCCGGATGGCTGGGATTGAAGCGATTCAGTTCCCCGTCGGCCACCACGTCGATGCCTGCCAGCTCCTGGGTCTTGAGTACCACCATGATGGCGTCGCGCAGCGTCCCGCGGGAGGCGTCTCCGAAGAGCCAGCGTGGCGTGGGATAGCTCCCCACAACCGTGGTTTTGATGGACATAGCGTTTCATTATACTGGGGCCGCGATCGCGGGTTTCCGGCGATGTCGTAGAATGAGTACTTGTTGGACGCAGCCGTTGCGGTGGTGATCCCCACATTGGCCGCCGACGCGAAGTTGTCGGAGTGCCTTCGCTCCCTCGCGAACCAGACACGCCGCGATTTTGAGGTCATGATCGTGGACAACAGCGGCGCGGGGTTGGCCCGGCGTAGTTGCGTGGCGGATACCGGCGCGGTCATTCTGGAAAACAGCCGTAACGCCGGCTTCGGCGGAGCGGTCAACCAGGCCTTCCGGCGCTCGCGGGCCCGCTACCTGGCTACGCTGAATGACGACGCGGTGGCGCACCCCGGCTGGCTGGAGGCGTTAGTACGCGCGATCGAGCGGCGGCCGGACGTGGGCATGTGTGCCTCGCAGGTGCGCCTGTTCGCGGAGCCGCAACTCGATTCGGCGGGAATGATGGTGGCGCGGGACGGCAGCAGCAAGCAACGCGGCCACCTGCGGCCGCCGGAGTGCTTCCCGGTCGAAGAAGAGGTGCTGTTTCCCAGTGGCTCGGCGGCGCTCTACCGGCGGGCCATGCTGGAAGAAATCGGCTTGTTCGACGAAGATTTCTTTCTCTACTGTGAAGACACGGACCTCGGGTTGCGCGCCCGCTGGGCCGGCTGGCGTTGCCTGTACGTCCCCGCGGCCGTGGTGGAGCATCACTATTCCCACTCCGCCGGCCGGGCCTCGCGGCTGAAAGCCTACTACGTGGAGCGCAACCGGCTCTTCGTGCTGGCCAAGAACTTCCCGGCGGGCCTCCTGGCGAAGGCCCCGCTGGTCTCGCTGGCGCGCTACGCGTGGCACGTATGGTTCCTGGTGCAACGGCGGGGGAGCGTGGCCCGTTTCCGCCTGGAAGGGAATGGGAGATGGCGTATGGCCTGGTACGTGGTGCGGGCACACTGCGTCCTGCTGGCCCACGCGCGCAGTCTCTGGCGGAAGCGGCAGGCCATCCGGCGCGCGGCGCGGCTTTCCCCTAAGGCTTACCGCCGCTTGCTGGAATCCCACGCCATCAGCGTGCGGCGGATCGCAGAACTGTGATGCCCACGCCTTCCCAGAGCCCCTTGTTGGTGATCGTTCCGGCGTTCAACGAAGAGGCGGCCGTGGGGGATGTGGTACGCTCCATCCACCAGAGTGTTTCGGGCGTTTCGGTTCTGGTCATTGACGACTGTTCGGCGGACGGCACGGTGGCGGCCGCTCGGGCCGCGGGGGCGGAGGTGCTCTGCCTGCCGCACCACCTCGGATTGGGGGGATGCGTGCAAGCGGGCTACAAGCTGGCCTTCGAATTGGGCTACCAGTACGTGATTCGCGTGGACGGCGACGGGCAGCACGACCCGGCGGATATCCCCCGCCTGTACGAGGTTCTGCGCACCTCCGGCTGCGAGATGGTGATCGGATCCCGTTTCGTGGAACAGAACGGCTCCCGCACCAGCCCCGTGCGCTCCCTCGGCATCCGCTTCTTCCGCATGGTGCTGCGGCCCATCCTGGGCAAGGCGGTGCGTGACCCCACCTCCGGGTTCGTGGGCGTAAATCGCACGGCCCTGGCCCTGTTCAGCAGAAGTTTCCCGCTGGAATATCCGGAGATCGAAGCGCTCGTGGTGCTGCAGCGCAAAGCGTTCCAGTTCCAGGAGGTGCCGTGCAAAATGCGCCCGCGCGCGGCCGGCCGGTCTTCTATCACAACCTTGCGCTCGATCTCCTACATCGTCCACGTGCTGTTGGGGGTGTTTGTTAACGTGCTCCGATACGACCGGCGCCTTCGCACGGGGGCGCGCGGGAAAACCAAGGGTTAAAGGAGTTCTAGAAAGGAAGTCAGTTTCATGGACCGCCTTTTGAATGCGATGACCATTGCCTGCGGCGCGGTCATCCTGCTGGTACTGGTTTCGGTGCGGCGCGCCCATATTCGCGTCGAGTATTCGGTAAGCTGGTTGTTAGCCGCCGCCGCCCTGGTGGTTCTTTCGCGGGCAGACGGCGTGCTGCAAAGCCTGGCTCGATACCTGGGGTTTTTGTATCCCCCTTTGATGCTGCTGCTCATCGTCGGCTGCGTATTCGTGATCATGTTTTACCGGTTTTCAATCATCATCTCGAAGTTGCGGGACGACAACATCGCGCTGGCCCAGCGTATGGCCATCCTGGAATACCATCTGCAAGCGCTGAAGGACCAGAACCTACGTCCCTGACTGATGAAGGCAAAGAAGCGCAAAGCGCTGGCACCCAAGCCGTCCCCGCCCGGGCCGCGGCCTGCCCCCGTGTGGGTATACCTGCTGGGATGTTTTGCGGCGGTTTGCGTCACCATGCAAGCATATTCGCCTTCGTGGAACGGTCCGTTTCTGTTTGACGACGACTATCTGCCGTTCAACACTCCCAATTTCCCCACCGACATTCGCTTCTGGATCTCTGGCGTCCGGCCCCTGCTGATGCTGACCTACTGGATCAATTTCCGGTTCTCGGGGCTGAACACGGCTGCGTACCATCTGGTGAATTTTCTGATCCACTCGGCGGCTGGAGTGCTCGCGTTCTTCATTCTGCGGAAGATTCTGGAGTTGGCCGGAGTAGTGGGCGAAAAACGCCGGATCCTGGCGTTGTTCGGGGCAGGGATCTTTCTGCTCCATCCGGTGCAGACAGAATCCGTGGCCTACGTGGCCAGCCGGTCGGAGTGCCTGAGCGGGATGTTTTTCCTGGCCGCCGCCGCCGCTTACCTGTGCCGTGGATCGGCACCGATCTCCTGGGGCCGTGCGGCCACCGTGATGCTGCTGGCCGGATGCGCTCTCGCCAGCAAAGAACATACCCTGGTCCTCCCGGCATTTCTGCTGCTGACGGACTACTACTGGAACCCCGGGTTCTCCTGGGAGGGCGCCCGGCGCAACTGGCGCTTTTACGTTCCGGTCGCACTGGCCGGAGCGGCCGGGATGGCCTTTGTCTGGCGGGTTTTGCGGCAGTCCGCCAGCGCCGGATTCGCGCTGAAGGATTTCACCTGGTATCAGTATTTCTTCACCGAATGCCGGGCCTTGCTGGTCTATCTGCGGCTCTTCGTGTTTCCGGTGGGGCAGACGATCGACTATGATTTCCCGATCTCGCACACCATCCTGGAGCATGGCGCGCTCGTCGGACTGGCCGTGCTTCTGGCCCTGGCCGGCGCCGCCTGGTATTGGCGTCGAAGGTACCCGCTAGCGTCCTACGGCGTGCTGGTCTTTCTGCTGCTGATGGCGCCGACCTCTTCGTTCGTGCCCATCCGAGATCCACTGGCGGAGCGGCGGATGTACCTGGCGATTCTCTGCCTGGTGTTGATTGCTCTGGAATTCCTGCGGCGCCTGCGAGTGCCGCTCAAGTCCCTGGCCGCGGGGTTGGCCGCGGTGGTACTGCTGGCAGGTGTTCTGACCTACGCGCGGGACAAAGTATGGAGGGACCCCATTACGCTCTGGCAGGACACGGTCGCCAAGTCGCCGCGGAAGGCTCGCGCCCATTTTCAACTTGCCTACGCCTATTATCAGCGCGGCAGGTGCGGCCAGGCGGTGGCCGAGTACGCCAGGACGGCGCAGTTGCAGCCACCCGCATACGACCTGCTGGTGGACTGGGCGCAGGCCTACGATTGCGCCAACAGACCCGACGAAGCGCTGGCCAAGCTGAGGCAGGCCGCCACACTGGAGCGGAGCGCGCACGCTTTCTCGCAGATCGGCATGATCTACGCAAAACAAGCCAAGTGGCCGGAGGCGCTGGAGGCCCTCGACACCGCCGAGAAAATCAACCCGAACTACGCCATGACCTACGTATACCGGGGCAAGATTCACATGAGAACCGGGGAAATCGGGCTGGCGATTCAGGACTACGAGCGCGCCCTGTCACTCGATCCGCGGAACGCCGATGCCGCCGAGGACCTTGTCACGGCCCGGCGGCTTCTTTCACAGGGCCGATGAGATGGCCGCCCTGCGGATCGGTGTCAACGCCCTGTACCTGATACCGGGCGGCGTGGGCGGTACCGAGATTTATCTGCGCGGCCTGATGGCCGCGCTTGCGGAAATCGACTCCTCGAACGAGTATTTCGTCTTCACCAATCGCGAAACCGGACCCGACCTCGTCCCCAAGCAGGCCAATTTTCACTGGCGGCCGCAGCCCGTGCGGGCTTCCTTCCGGCCGGCCCGGATCGCTTGGGAGCAAACCGGCTTGCCGATGGCCGCGCGGGGCCTCGACGCTCTGCTGAACCCCGGCTTCACGTCCCCGATTTACTGCGCCTGTCCGATGGTCACCGTGATCCATGACTTGCAGCACCGCCGCTATCCGGAGTTTTTCCGCTGGTTCGATCTGCCTTTCTGGCGGATGCTGCTGTTCGCCTCGGTGCACGTTTCCCGGTTCGTGCTGGCCGTTTCGGAAACCACCCGGGCGGACTTGCTGCGCTTTTACCGCCTGCCGGAAGCCAAAATCCGAATGGCGCCCCTGGGTGTGGACCCGGAAATGTTCGGGCTGGCGCGCCGCCCCGAACCGTTCCTTCTCTGCGTCTCCACGCTGCATCCGCACAAGAACCTGGATGGATTGCTGCCCGCCTTCGCCCGGGTCCGGCAGGCGCGCCCGGAGTTCCGGTTGGTGATCGCGGGTCTACGCGGCTTTGCCGCCGACGCCCTGGAGCAGTTGCGGACCACGCTGGGACTGGAGGGCGCGGTGGACTTTACGGGCTGGCTGCCGCGCGAAGCCGTGCGGGATCTGTATGCCCGGGCCTCGGGGTTCGTCTTCCCCACGCTCTTCGAAGGTTTCGGGCTGCCCATCCTGGAGGCGCTGGCAGCGGGCGTTCCGGCCGCCTGCTCCCGCATCGAGCCGCTGACCAGCCTGGCCGGCGCTGCGGTCCTGCAGTTCGATCCTCGCGACACGGAAGCCATGGCCGCAGCCATGCTACGCCTGGTTCTTGATGAGGAACTGCGCACCCGGCTCGCGGAAGCCGGTCCGCGGCAGGCGGCCCGGTATTCCTGGGTCGCCACGGCCCGCACGACGCTGGATGCCCTCCAAGAGGCCGCCCGGACGCGTTGACCGGAGGTCCCTCAGGGGTCGCGCAGGAATCTCCGGTAGGCGCCGTTGTTGTACGTGCTCCAGGGCGCAAAACCGCGCTCTTCATACAACCGGTAGGCGAAGTCGATGTTGGCCCTGCAATCCAACAGGTCCCGCAGATTTAACCCCGGCCGCTGGAGGTGGACGGTGTTGATCTGGAAGTAGCCCCAGTCGAGCGTGCCGTCGGAGTTGTAATGGTAAATCTCGCAGGCGCCGCGCGGATTTTCGGCGCGCTGGATCGCCAGGGCCACGCGGCAGGCCGCTCCGAACTTCCTGCAAGCGTACTGCTGGTAGGCTGTCAAAGGGCGGCCCTGATCGGCCTGCGCTTCGGAGGCCTCTTCCGTGGTCGTACGGACGGCCACCACCAACGGCCACTGGAAGCGGACGCGCACCGGCCATTGCAGGCTGAACGTATAGCGCGCATGCACCTGCGCCGCGAGATATCCGGCCAGCACGATTCCGAGCGCCAGGTACGGAGCAAAGCGGAAGGCGGCTGGCGGCGGGGCTAGCTTGCGGGCCAGGCGCCTGGAAGAGCGGGGGGTCGCAAGTCTGCGGACGGGTGAGGATCGCCGGGAACGCATGCGGCAGTCAAGCGCCCAGGCGGTAAAAGCCGGCGGCAGTCCCGCCGAATATCCGGTCGCGTACCGCCATGGTCTGTGGCCCGAGCGCCTGCGTGCAGGCGGCCAGCACCTGTTTCCAGCGCTCGCAGGCCAGCAGGCAGACCGGCCAATCGCTGCCGAACATGAGGCGCTCCGGCCCGAAGAGGCTAGCGGCGTGCGCCACATACGGGCGCAGGTCGGCGGCCTTCCAATCCTTTGGGTCGGCTTCCGTAATCATGCCCGAAAGTTTGCACCAGACTTGCGGAATGCGCGCGGCAGATTCCATGTCCCGCGCCCAGCCGCTCCAAATCCTCTCGGCGATGCGCGGCTTGGCGATGTGATCGATGACCATGCGCAATTCCGGCACTCGATCCGCCAACCGCGGCACGAGCGGCAGATGCTGCGGCCGCAGCAATAGATCGTAGGGCAGACCGCGGCGGGCCACCTCTCTCAGGCCCCGCAGCACGTCCCCGCGCAGGAGCCAGTTCACGTCCGGCTCGTCCTGTACGATGTGCCGCACCCCCTTGAACTTGGGATGCCGCTGAAATTCGTCCAGGCTGTCGCCCACACGCGCATCGGTCAAGTCCACCCACCCCACCACGCCCAGGATGATTGGGTGCGCCGAGGCCAGTTGCAGCAACCAGCGGGTCTCGGCCACCAGAGTATTCGCCTGCACCACCACGGAACCGTCGAAGCGATTGCGCTTGAGGATGGGCTCCAGGTCCGGCGGCAGATAGTTTCTGCGCAGCACGGACGGTGCGGGCGGCATCCACGAGTATTCGAATCGCTCCAGATCCCAGAAGTGCTGGTGCGCGTCTATTCGCATAGGTCCATAATAGAGGCTTGTCCCGGCGCCTGATGCTCGCTGTTCTGCCGCTCGTGATCACGGCGGGTTGCCGTTCCACGCACACCCAGGGCCCGCTGGATCCGGCTCTCGCGGCGTTCGCCCCCGCGGACTCCCTGCTCCTGGCCGGTTTCCACGTGCAGGAATTGATGGCCTCGCCCGTTTACCGGAAGCTCGCGGCGCAGAAAGGGTTCCCGCGCTTCACCGGTCTGGCCGGGCAGACCGGCTTCGACCCGGAACGCGACGTAAAAGAGTTAACGGCCGCCTATAACGGCCAGGACACCGTGCTCATCGCCCGGGGCACTTTCCAGGTGCGCATCCCCGAGTCGGCTCCGAAGACCGAGTACAAGGGCTATACGCTTTACGGCAATGCGGAGAGCGCCTTTGTGCTGGTGGATGGCCGCACGGCTTTGGCCGGGACTCCCCCCGGAGTGCGGGCCGCCATCGACCGGTCGAGGCAGGGGGGGGGCGGTCCGGATCTCCTGAGGTACGCCCAGGCCCTGCCGGCTGCCAGTCAGATCTGGGCCGTGGGAGATAACCGCCTGGCGGCCAAGGTACCCCAGACCGGCAATCTGGCCAACCTGCGGAATTTCTTCGATCCCCTGGAGTACTTCTCCCTGGTGGCGGAGGTGGGCGAGAGCCTGCATGCCACCCTGACAGGCAACTTCCGGACCGAGGCGGACGCCCAGAATCTCACCGTGGCGGCCAAGGGCATTCTGGGGCTAGGCCGCCTCAGCATCCCGGAGAACCAGTCTGACCTCGCGCGTCTCTACGACGCGGTATCGGTGGAACAGCGGCAGCGCAGCATCAAAGTGGAGGCCAGTGTGCCTGCGGACCTCGTGGATAAGGCGCTGGCCTTGCTTGGCGGCCGGTAAAGCGCGCTGTGGTGGTCCCGGGTTCCGCGGAGCGGCCACGCTATACTCGTAATTTCGTGTTCCATCTACTTGAAGAACGAGTTCAGGCAGCCTTTCACGAGCACATTCAGGCGCGCTACGGCATCGACCTGGCGGTAACCATCGAGCAGCCGCGGCAAAGCGAGTTTGGGGAGATCGCCCTGCCCGCGGCGTTCCAACTTGCCAGGCAGCTCAAGCAGCCGCCCAAAAAGATCGCCGCGGAGCTGGCGGCGGAGATCGGCCACATCCCCGGGGTGGCGGCGATGGAAGTGGCGGGGAACGGCTATCTCAATGTGCGTTTCGACCGCGCCCGCTACGGGAGTAACCTTCTCGCGCCGCAACCGGAGCCCGAAGCGCCTGCGGGCGGCAAGATCGTCGTCGAGCACACCAACATCAACCCTAACAAGGCCGCGCACATCGGGCACCTGCGCAACGCCGCGCTCGGCGATACGTTCGTGCGCATGCTGCGCTCCCTGGGGCAGCGAGTCGAAGTACAGAACTACATCGACAACACGGGCGTGCAGGTGGCCGATGTGGTGGCGGGCTTTCACTACCTCGAAAAAAAGACTCCGGCCGACGTGCGCGAGTTGATCTCCCAAGCCGGCGTGCGCTTCGATTATCTGTGCTGGGACCTTTACGCCCGGACGTCGGCGCACTACCAGCGGTCGCCGGAATCGCTCGCTTGGCGCAGCCAGACCTTGCACGCCATTGAGGCCGGAGAGGGCGCGCAGGCGGAATTGGCGCACCTAGTCGCCGATGCCATCGTCGAAGCGCATCTTTCCACCATGCTGCGGCTGGGCGTCGAATACGATGTTCTGCCGCGGGAAAGCGAAATCCTGCACCTGAAGTTTTGGGCCTCCGCCTTCGAACTGCTCAAAGACCGCCAGGCCATCTATCTGGAAACTCAGGGCAAGAACGCCGGCTGCTGGGTCATGCCCGCGGCGGCGTTTTCGGCCGATGCGGAATCCGAGGACAGCAAGGTGATCGTCCGCTCCGACGGTACGGTCACGTATGTCGGGAAAGACATCGCCTACCAGCTCTGGAAGTTCGGGCTCCTCGGCAAGGACTTTTACTACCGCCCGCTGCGTCGCTACGCCGATGGCCGCGTGCTGTGGGTCACCACGGACAAGCCAGTGAATGCAGAAGCATCCGTCCCGGAGTTCGGCCACGCCGCACGCGTATACAACGTGATCGACGTGCGGCAATCCTATTTGCAGGATGTTGTGGTGGCCGGCTTGAAGGCGTTGGGCTTCAGCGGGCAGGCCGGCGAGTCCATCCACTTCTCCTACGAAATGGTGGCGCTTTCACCGCGTTGCTGCGCGGAACTGGGCATCCTCCTCTCCGAAGAGGATCGCCGGCGCCCGTACGTGGAAGTTTCGGGCCGCAAGGGCCTGGGCGTGAAGGCCGACGACCTGATCGACAAACTGATCGGCAAAGCCCTCGAGGAAGTGGCCTCGCGGCACCCGGAGGCCCCCGCCGAAGAGCAGGGCCGCGTTGCCACGCAAATCGCGGTGGGCGCGCTGCGCTACTTTCTGCTCAAGTATACGCGTAATTCCGTGATCGCCTTCGATTTCCAGGAAGCTCTCAGCTTCGAAGGCGAGACTGGCCCCTACGTGCAGTATGCCGCCGTGCGGGCTCGCAACATCCTGCGTAAGCTCCAGGAGCGCGGCGAATCCCTGCCGGATTTTGCGGCGGAACTGCCGCCCGAAGCCATGGGCCGCCAGCTTCGCTTCGAGGACTTCTGGCAGGTCCTGCTCGCCGCCTCGAAGGCGGATGCGGCGGTCGAGCGGGCCGTTACCGCCGGCGAACCCGCCCACGTGGCCAAGTATGCCTTCCAACTGGCCCAGGCCTTCAACAACTTCTATCACCAATACCCCATCCTGCACGAAGAAAACCGCGAGAAGAAGGTCTTCCTGCTCTGGATGACAGAGTTTTTCCGGGCGCAACTGGAACGTACGCTGGATATTTTGGGTATCGCGATTCCGGACTACATGTAAATCGGGCTCGTTATAATTGATAGTGATGCCCAAAAATACGTTTGGAGCCGCGTCCAAGTTGGGCGTGGGTGATGCCGAGTATGAGATTTTCCGCCTGAGCTCGCTGGAAGAACAGAACATCGGCCAGGTTTCCCGCCTGCCCTTTTCGACCAGGATCCTGCTCGAAAACCTGCTGCGGCAGGAGGACGGCCAAAAGGTAACTGCCGATGACGTGGCCTACGTGGCCCGCGGCGCCGGCGAACCCAACAGTAAAGAGATCAGCTTCATGCCCGCCCGCGTCCTCCTGCAGGACTTCACGGGAGTGCCTGCCGTGGTGGATCTCGCGGCCATGCGCGACGCCTTGAAAGACATGGGCGCCGATCCAAAGCTCGCCAATCCCCTGCTGCCGGCCGACCTGGTGATCGACCACTCCGTGCAGGTAGATCGCTTCGGCAGCAGAGATGCCTTTGATGTGAACGCGCTGCTGGAGTTCCAGCGGAACCGCGAGCGCTACATCCTATTGCGCTGGGGACAGACGGCTTTCCAAAACTTCCGGGTCGTGCCGCCGGATACGGGAATCGTGCACCAGGTGAACCTGGAATACCTGGCGAGTGTGGTCTTCCGCCGGCAGAGCCCGAACGGGTGGCAGGCCTATCCGGATTCGCTGGTGGGCACCGACTCGCACACCACCATGGTGAACGGCCTGGGCGTGCTGGGCTGGGGTGTTGGCGGCATCGAAGCCGAGGCCTGCATGCTCGGCCAGCCCATCTCCATGCTGCTGCCGCCAGTGGTGGGTTTCAAGCTGCACGGCCGCCTGAAAGAAGGCTGCACCGCTACCGACCTGGTGCTCACCATCACGCAAATTCTGCGCAAGAAGGGCGTGGTGGGCAAGTTTGTGGAATTCTATGGCCCGGGTCTGAGCGCGCTCAGCCTGGCCGACCGCGCCACCGTGGCCAACATGGCCCCCGAGTACGGCGCCACCATGGGCTTCTTCCCCGTAGACGCGGAGACCCTCGAGTATCTGCGCTTCACGAATCGCGATGCGCACCTGATCGAACTCGTGGAAGCCTACACCAAGGCGCAGGGCCTGTTTCGCACCGATCAGACCCCCGATCCGGTATACACCGAAACGGTGGACCTGGACCTCGCCACGGTGACGCCTTCTATGGCGGGCCCCAAGCGGCCGCAGGACCGCGTGGAACTACCCGAGGTGAGGAAGAACTTCCTGGCCGCTTTCGGTTCGGCCGGCAGCAAACCCGTGCAAGTTCAGATGAACGGCAGCCAGGCCACCATCGATAACGGCGCGGTGGTGATCGCCGCCATCACCAGTTGCACGAACACGTCGAACCCTTCGGTGATGCTGGCCGCCGGCCTGCTGGCCAAGAAGGCTGTGGAACGCGGCTTGAAGCGCAAGCCCTGGGTCAAAACCAGCCTGGCGCCGGGATCCAAGGTGGTTACGGATTACTACCGCGAGGCGGGCCTGACCCCTTACCTGGAGGCGCTCAACTTCCACCTGGTGGGCTATGGCTGCACCACCTGCATCGGTAACAGCGGCCCTTTGCCCGAGCCGGTCGCCGCCGCGGTGCAGAAAGAGAACCTAGTGGCCGTTTCGGTGTTGAGCGGCAATCGCAACTTTGAGGGCCGTGTCAACGCCCTGGTCAAGGCGAATTACCTGGCCTCGCCGCCGCTGGTTGTGGCCTATGCCTTGGCCGGACGCATCGATATGGACCTCACCTCCGAACCGCTGGGGGAAGGTTCCGACGGTCGTCCCGTTTACCTGCGCGACATCTGGCCCACCAATGAAGAAGTGCGCTCCCTGGTGCGGCGGGTAATCCAGCGCGACATGTTCCAGCACGAGTACGAGCGAGCCTTTGACGGCGACGCCAACTGGAAGACCCTGCCCGTGCCCACGGGTGACATCTACATGTGGGACAACGAATCGACCTATATCAAAAAGCCGCCTTACTTCGAAAAGATGGTGGATCCGCAGAAGTCCATCACGGACCTCCATTCGATGCGTGTGCTGGCGCTGCTGGGCGACTCGATCACCACGGACCATATTTCGCCGGCGGGTTCGATTGCCAAAGACAGCCCGGCCGGCCGCTACTTGATCTCGCTGGGAGTGGAGCCGAAGGACTTCAACTCCTACGGCGCGCGCCGCGGGAACCACGAGGTGATGGTGCGTGGCACACTGGCGAACGTGCGATTGCGCAATCAGCTCGCCCCTGGCACCGAAGGCGGCTGGACTACCTATCAGCCCGGCGGCGAGCAGATGTACATTTACGATGCGGCCATGCGCTATCAGCAGGAAGGCGTGCCGCTGCTCATCCTCGCCGGCAAGGAATACGGATCCGGCTCCTCGCGTGACTGGGCCGCCAAAGGAGTGTTGCTTCTCGGAGTGAAGGCGGTGATCGCCGAAAGCTTCGAGCGCATTCACCGCACCAACCTGGTGGGCATGGGCGTCCTCCCCCTGCAATTCCTGCCGGGGGAGAGCGCGGCCAGCCTGAAGCTCTCCGGCGGAGAGGTCTACCACGTCGAAGGTGTGCCCGGCGCGCTAAACGGAGGGATGCGCCGCGCCAATGTGCGAGCCGTGGCGGCTGACGGCTCCCAGACCACCTTCCAGGTGGACGTGCGGGTGGATACGCCGCAAGAGGTGGAATACTACCGTCATGGCGGCATTCTGCCGTACGTGCTGCGGCAACTCGCCGGCGCCGTTGCCGCCGCCAGGTAGCCGCCCGGAGTTGCCCCCAAACACCTCAATGCATAAAATGGCAGGGGCGGGATGGAACCCGCCCCGAAACGCCAAACGGGGGCATATGTCGGATCGCGCTTTCTTGTTCGTCTTCAGCATCCTGGTGGTGGTCGCGTCGTTAGGCGCGGCTGGTTGGCTGTTGGCTAGCGGTCAGGCCGGTAGTGTCGATGGCCTTTTTCTCCTGCTGACTTGCCTGCTGATCGCTCTCGCGTTCAGTCTGTACCTGGTTTTCGTCATCCGGCGGGCCATGGAGTCTCTCGCTGAACCGCCCGCCGCCAAGCCTAAAGCGGTGCCCGCCACGCAAGCCAAACCCGCCCCGGTCGCTCAGTGAAAATGGTGAGGCGCGGGGCGCTACACTGATGCGCCTGCACATCTCCATCTTTCTCGCCATCCTTCTGTGTGGGCGCCCTGGGGCTTTTGCCGGGCAGGTTACGATCTCGGTGCTCGCCACGACGGATCTGCACGGGACGATCTATCCGGTGGACTACTACACGGATCGCCCGGCGGCGCGTGGCCTGGCCAAGATCGCCTCGCTGGTCGCGGCGGCGCGGGCGGAAAATCCCCATAGCCTGTTAATCGACTGCGGCGACACCATCGAAGGTTCCCCACTGGAGTACGTCTACCAAAAGCTGGTAGCCGATGGCAGGGCGCCTCTGCACCTGGCCCCGCCCGACCCCCCTCTGGCTGGGGACCCCATGATGCTCGTGATGAACCAGTTGGGCTACGCGGTGATGGCCGTGGGCAATCACGAATTCAACTTCGGGTTGCGCAATCTCGCCACAGCCCGGCAGGATGCCCATTTTCCCTGGATCTCGGCCAATATCCGAGTGGCGCCCGGAGGCCGGGAGAAGCCCTTTGCGTCCTACGTGGTCAAGCAGATCGCGGGTGTGCGGGTAGCCGTCATCGGTCTCACGACCCCAGCCGTGCCCACCTGGGAAAAGCCAGAAAACCTGGGTGCCTACCGGTTCCTCGACTCCCTGCCCGCCGTGCAGGCGGCGGTCGCCGAACTCCGGCGCAATCTGCATCCCGATTTGATTGTTCTCGCCGCGCATTCCGGCATGGGACGGGATCTGAAAACCGGGGCGGCCATAGATCCGGCCGAAAACCAAGTCTACGAGATCGCCACCCATACCAAAGGTCTGGACGCGATCGTGTTCGGCCACAGCCACCAGGAGCTGGCCGGCGCCCGCTTCGGCGACGTCCTGCTGGTGCAGCCGAAGAACTGGGGAATCTCGCTCGCCCGCCTCGATTTCGTCCTGGAGGGCGAGCCTGGCGCCTGGAAGGTAGCGCATAAGGAAGCCCGTTTGCTGCCGGTCACCGATGCTACGCCGGTTGATCCGGCAATCCTGCGCCTGGCACTACCCTATCACTCGTTTGCCGAACGCTACCTGAATACGCCTGTTGCCCAGGCGCCCCGCCCCCTGGACGGCCGTCGAGGCCGCGTCGAGGACACCGCCCTGGTGGACGCCATCCAAGCCGTCCAACTCTACTATTCGAAAGCAGAGATTTCCTTCACCTCCCTGTTCCGGCCGCGCATCTTTCTGCACCAGGGACCTGTAACCGTGCGGCAGATCGCAGCGCTTTATATCTACGACAATCAGCTTTATTCGATTGAAGGTACCGGTCAAATGGTCAAGGACGCCCTGGAGAACGCTGCCCGCTACTTTGTCTCCTGCCAGGGCCAGGGCTGCGCCTCGCCGCCGCTTACCGACCCCCACGTGCTGGGCTTCAACTATGACATGGCGGAAGGCGTGCGATATGAGATCGACCTCACGCGCCCGGTGGGCGACCGAATACGGAACTTGACCTGGAAAGGACGGCCACTGGCAGCGGAACAGAAATTGCTCATTGCTGTCAATAGCTACCGGGCGGCGGGCAGCGGCGGTTACGGCATGTTCGCGCACGCCAAAATCGTCTGGCGCTCGACGGAAGGAATTCGGGACTTGATGGTGCGCTATTATACCGAGCATCGGGCCTTGCCGGCCGAAGCCGATGAAAACTGGCGTATCGTGCCGGAGCAGGCTCGCAGGACACTGGAACGGCAGGCGTTGGTCGAGGCGAGTCGTGATTCGTTATTTTGAATTCAGGATGGTTGGTGAATCCCGATGAAGAAACTGTGGCTTTTACCATGCTTGGCGATGGTTCTGACCGCGGCGGATATTTCCGGCAAGTGGATCGGCAGCATCGAAGTTGCCGATGATTCCAGCGGCACGACGATCAACACCCCCGTCCGGGCTGAGTTCGAACAGAAGTCCAACCTGCTTTCCGGAAAGATCGGAAGGCGCGAAGATCAGCAAACTGAGTCCATCCGCAATGGCAAAGTGGAGGGGACCAAAATCGTTTTCGAAGTCACGTCGCCGGAGACCGCGGGAGCGATGAAGTTCGACCTCACCCTGGAGGGCGACCGCATCGAGGGTAACATGAAAGGTTCGCTCGACAGCGGCCCGATCACCGGGAAGGTACACCTGGTTCGCCAGGCGGCAAGCACCACGCCGCAACCGTAGCTGTCTCACTCACTTTTTGGATTCCAATTCTGCTTTCAACTGGCGGTAGGCGGTCTCTTCGTAATTAACCTTGAGCCTTTCCCTGCCCTCGCTACGCGGATCCCCTGGCCGCGCGCCCTGATTCTTCAGTGCCCGGCCCAGCAATGTCATGGCCTCTCCGTCATTCGGATTGCGATCCAGAGCGGCGCGAAAGTTCTCGGCGGCCGGGCCGAATTGTCCGGCCTTCCACAGGGCGTAGCCCAGATTGAAGTGATAGTCCGGGTCGGCGTTGTCCCCTTCCAGCGCCTTGCGGAAGTTCTCCAGAGCTTCGGGCTTGGCCAGGCGCGCCTCGGCTGCCCCCAGATCGTTGTACACCTCGTTGAGCGGCACCTGCGCGGCAACGATCTGGAAGGCAGTCACAGCGCCGGTAAAATCGCCCGTGTAATAACGTGACAAACCCAGAAAGAATTGCGCCTCCAGGTACCGGGAGTCGGACTTTCGGACGCGTTCCAGCCACCGCGCGGCCGTGCTGTAATCTTTCTTGCCCCAGTAAATCTTGCCCAACTGAAAGCACGGCTGCGAGTAGTGGTCGTCAAGGCGCGCCGCCTGGGTGAAGAGACGGTTCTTCTGCTCCGGATTGACCGCCAGCAGACCCCGCACATAGCTCTCGATAGCATCCACCCGCACCGGCGGCCGGGCTTGCAGGAATTCCTGTTCGGAAGGAGTGGTTTTGGGGACCAGGAATTGCAGCGCCCGCCATCCCAGGTGCGTTTCCAGGGCCGCCAGGTCTTCCAGCGCGCCGATCTCAGTAAACTCCCCACCCTGCTTCATCCGCTTCACGTTCAAAATGCGCGCGGAGATATGCAGAGAGCCTCGGGAAGACGCAGCGCCCACGGCCGGAGGAGTCAGCGCGTAGTGACCGTAGATCACATCTTCGGCGTCCAGACTTTCACCCACTTTGATGATCGATGCGTGCGTCAGCACGGCGTCCGGCCGCAGCGACAGGCGCCGGTACGCCTCCAGCCGATCCTCCCGGTCGAGGACCAGGACCCCTTGCGATGACAGCGCGTCGCGCACCGTCTCCGCAATGCTTTCCCCGATCCAGTCCAGATCCGCCGATTGCGACCGGTTGAAAAAGGACAAGACTACCACCGGATCGGCGCGCAAAAAACCAGACAAAAGCATCCCTATTGCGGAAACAAGGAGGAAACGGTGCATCTCCTTTCAGTGTAACGTAGGGCGGGGATCAGAACCCCCCGCCTTTCGCTTCGCTACCGGTATTCACCACCAGGCGCGTTTTGGTGCCGCCCAGGCGGATTTCCTGAATCTTGTACTTCCCCTCGCTGTTGTTGTAACGCACCGTTGTGGAGGCGAACTTGTTGTTCTCCGTCTCCACCTTCACGGGCGCGGAGATGCGGGTCTTCCCGCTCTTGATGGTGACTTGCTGGCCTTCGAGTTCCACCGTGTACTGGCCCGGCTTCAGCTCCGTTCCGGCGATCGAAGCCGGCTGCGGCAGGGTCACCGAATAGGATTTCGCGTGTGCGGTGGCCATCGAAACTCCCAGCACAGCGATCGCAAGCAGTAATCTACGTGTCATCTTTCTTCCTCCAGAGTGCGATTAGAAATCGTTTGTCTGCCGTACAGGAGATATTACGAACGAAGGGCAAAAACGTTCCGTACTGTTTACGCGCAAACCAGGCTAAAAACTTGTTAAAAAGATGCGCACGCGTTCGAGCGCCGCGGTCTGCAAGTCGGGGTCGTCGCCGAATCCGCGCAGCCATTCGACGCCGGCTTCGCGCCGGAACCAGGTCATTTGCCGCTTGGCGTAGCGGCGCGTGTTGCGCTGTGCGTAGAAGATGGCGTCTTTCAGATTGAGTTCTCCGCGCAGCAGTTGCAGGGCCTGGCGATAGCCGTGGGACTCGAAGGGTTTTGATTCAGGGGGAAACCCTCGCGCCAGGATCTGGCGCACTTCGTCCACGAGGCCCGTGGCGAACATCTGCTCCGAGCGTCGGTCTAGCCGCTGGTACAGGGCATCGCGATCCGGCCAGAGCCCCAGTTTCAGCGCCCGGTACCCCACGAGCGCGTCCCGGCCGCTCTGAAATAGTTCGGAGGCAGGACGCCGCGCCAGTACGCAAATCTCCAGCGCACGGATCAGCTTGGGGACGTCCCGCGCGTGGATGCGGGTGGCCGTTTCGGAATCGAGGCGTCGCAGCAGACGGTGCAGCGTTCCAGCGCGGCGCTGCTCCTTCGCCGCCAGGCGCGCCCGCAGCGCTTCGTCGCGCGACGGCCCGCGAAACAACCCGTCCACCAGGGCCCGCAGGTAAAATCCGGTGCCCCCAACGATCACCGGCAGCCTGCCGGCCTTCGCCAGCTCAGCCAGCGTTTGCCGTGCCGCGCGCGTGTAATCTCCAGCGCTGAACACCTGGTCCGGATCCAGGATGTCAATCAGGTGGTGCGGGATCCCACGCCGTTCCTCCGGCCGCAGCTTGGCCGTGCCGATATCGAAATAGCGGTAGGTTTGCAGCGAGTCGCAGTTGATCACTTCGCCCCGAAAGGCCTCCGCGACGCCCAGCGCCAGTTCGCTTTTGCCCGCACCCGTGGGCCCCAGGATGACAATCAGAGGCTTCAAGCCACCAGTGTAGCGGGACGAGCGCGAGCAGACAGGGCTGGTTCTCCTTCATACATAATTGTGAGTTGCCTTCCGAGACCGATGCGCAATCTTCGGCTCCCCGTGAGCGGCGTGCGTGGGCCGTAGCGTCCCCGCGGGCGCTGGTCCTGGAGATCTGTTCCTCCTTTGCCGATACGGCGGATACAGCTGCGACCAACTGATCCAACTGGGAGCCGCCCGGTGCTGAGCCCCCATAGCCCTTCCTGGCCCCCCTTCCCGGGTGCGGCGCCGGTATACAATAAGAAGGAACCGTCTGACCTGCCTGGGCATCCAAGAGGTCGAGAGAGACTATACCTCCATGAACCGTCTAGCCACCGCGCTTGCTTTGGCGATCTCGTTGGTGGGCTTATCCGCAGCTCAAACCACCGACAAATCGGCGACTCCGGACAAGGCTGCTGCCTACTACAACTTCGCCATGGGCCATCTGTACGCGGAACTGGCTGGCGTGTACGGCAACCGCGGCGACTACGTCTCCAAGGCCATCGAACACTATAAAGCGGCCCTCAAGGCGGATCCCTCCGCCAGCTTCCTGTTTGAGGAACTGACCGACCTGTACATCCAGTCCGGCCGGCTCCGGGATGCCGTAACCGAAGCGGAAGACCTGCTCAAGCAGAACCCTGACAATCTGGACGCGCGCCGCCTGCTGGGCCGCATCTACATGCGCATGGCCGGGGACACTCAGCAGGGCAAAGTCAACGAGGAAATGCTGCGCCGGGCGACCGAGCAGTACCAGAAGATCACCTCCGAGGATCCCAAGGACGTGGATAGCTGGCTGACGCTGGGCCGCCTGTATCGGGCTTCCAGTGATTCGGTAAATGCTGAAAAAGCTTACAGTCAGGCCTTGGCGCTGGATCCCAATAACGAGGATGCCTTGACCGGTCTGGCGATCGTTTACTCCGACGTCGGCGACACCAAGAAAGCTATCGAAAAGCTGCGGGCGCTTTCCGACCGCAATCCGAATCCGCGCACGCTGGCGGCGCTAGCCAGCTCGTACGAACAGTTGCGGGATTGGAAGAGCGCCGCTGAGGTGCTGAAACGCGCCGTGGCCTCCGACCCGGACAATAGCCGGCTGGTGCGTTCCCTGGCTCAGGACCTGATGTTCGCCGAGCAGTACGACGACGCGCTGAAGTATTACGACCAGCTTGCGCAGGACGAGCCGCGCGATCCCCAGTTGCAGCTTCGGATCTCCGAGATTTACCGCGAGAAGCACAACTACGACAAGGCCCGCGCCGCTCTGGCCAAGGCCAAGGAGCTCGACCCTGACGGCATCGAGGTGCGCTACGACGAGGTCAACCTGCTCGAAGCCGAAGGCAAAACTGACCAGGCGATCACCGGCCTGAAGAGCCTGCTCGACGAGACCGCCAAGAAGTCCTACTCCCCGGCCGAAAAGGCCAACCGCGCCATGCTGCTGGAGCGTCTCGGCATCCTGTATAGCAACGCCGGCCAGTTCCAGCAGGCTGTAGATGCTTTCCAGCAGGTGCCGGATCTGGATCCCGAAGCGGGTGCGCGTATCGCCGTGCGCACGGTGGATGCCTGGCGGGCCGCTAAGGACTTCCAGAAGGCCCAGCAGGTGGCCGATGCCGCCCTGAAGAAATATCCCCAGGAACGCATGATCAAAATGGCCCACGCCTCGCTGCTGGCAGACATGGGCAAGATCAACGAAGCCGCCGCTGAGATCCGCAGCGGGATGAAGGGTGATCGCGAGACCCAGATCGCTCTGGCGCAAATCTACGAAAAGGGGAAGCGCTTCACGGATATGGCCCAGGCATTGGACCAGGCCGAGAAGCTCAGCAAGACCGACCAGGAGCGCGCCACCGTTTACTTCATGCGCGGCGCCATGTATGAGCGCACGAAACAGTACGATGCGGCGGAAACCGAGTTCCGCAAGGTGCTGGCCGTCGACGCCGACAACGCCAGCGCACTCAACTACCTGGGTTATATGTTTGCCGACCGGAACGTCCGCCTCGAGGAAGCTCAGAAGCTCATCAGCCGCGCCCTGGAACTCGATCCGGAAAACGGCGCTTACCTGGACAGCCTGGGCTGGGTGTACTACCGCCAGAATCGCCTGCCGGAGGCCGAGGGCCTCTTCCTCAAGGCCCTGGACCGTATCGGCAAGGATCCCACTGTGCACGACCACTTGGGCGACTGCTACTTCAAGCAGGGCAAGACCCGGGAAGCCATCACCCAATGGCAGGCCTCTCTGCAGGAATGGGATTCCAGTTCGCAATCGGACATGGATCCCGGCGAAGTCGCAAAGGTGAAGAATAAGCTGGAAAGTGCCCGCGTGCGCCTCGCCAAGGAAACCTCCGCGAAATAATCCGAATTCCCCGACTAAGTAGTAATCCTCTCGCGGGGGCGCTCCGGGGCGCGCCCCCCTCTTGCATTTCCCCGCTTTTTGCATCAACATCATAGACCGTTGGGGATAAGCCCCCGGCTTCTTGCACTCGGAAAGGCTGAATTCTGCATGAAACGAAGAATCACCTTGAAAATTAACGGTAAGGTGTATTCCCACGAGGTCGAGCCCCGGATGCTGCTCATCCACTATCTCCGCGAGGTAGTGGGATTCACCGGACCTCACATCGGGTGTGAAACGTCCATCTGCGGTGCCTGCACTGTCGCGCTGGATGAGAAAATTGTGAAATCCTGCACCATGCTGGCGGTCCAGGCCGATGGCCGCGAGGTGCTCACCATCGAAGGACTGGCCTCCAACGGTACGCTGCACCCGGTGCAGGAGGCGTTTTGGAACGAGCACGCCCTGCAATGCGGCTTCTGCACGCCCGGTATGATCATGGCCTCCAAACAACTGCTCGAGCGCAACCCGCGGCCGACCGACGAGCAGATCCGCCATGCTCTCGAGGGCAATCTGTGCCGCTGCACCGGCTATCAGCACATTGTGAACGCCGTGCGGACCGCAGCCTCCAGGATGGGAGCATGAGCATGGCCACCACCGTCACGAAAGCCGAAACTCTGGTAGGCAGGCGGCTCCGGCGCAAGGAGGACCCCCGTCTGATCACCGGCACCGCCACTTACGTGGACGACATCCAGATGCCGGGCATGCACTACGCCGCCATCCTGCGCAGTCCCCACGCTGCCGCCCGCATCCGTTCCCTCAATGTCCAGCCCGCATTGGATCATCCCGGTGTAGCGGCCGTTTTTACCGGCGCGGATGTGGCCGGTGTCGGGCCGGTTCCCTGCGGAGCGTCCCTGCCGGGCCTGCGCGTCCCGGCACACTCCGTCCTCGCCAGGGATCGCGTCTACTTCGTGGGCCATCCGGTCGCGGTGGTGGTGGCTACGGACCGCTACGTGGCCGCCGACGCGCTCGACCTGATCGAGGTGGAGTATCAGCCTCTTCCCGCTGTGGCCAACCCCGAAAAAGCCCTGGAGCCGGGCGCTCCGGCGGTGCACCCGGAGTGGCCTGACAATCTGGCCTTCACTTATCACCAGGAGGGTGGTGAGCCGGACCGGGCCTTTGCCGAGGCCGACGTGGTGGTCAGGCAACGCATCATCAGCCAGCGCCTCATCCCCACCGCCATGGAGACCCGCGGCGTGGTGGCCGACTACCGCGGGGCCGAGAAAAGCCTCACCATCTACTCCTCCACCCAGATCCCGCATCTCATGCGATCGCTGGTGGCCCAGATGCTGGGCCTTGCGGAGAACCGCCTGCGCGTCATCACGCCGGAGGTAGGCGGCGGGTTCGGCAGCAAGCTGAACGTCTACGCCGAAGAGGCCCTGATGGGCTTCGTGGCCATGAAAATCGGCAAGCCCGTCAAGTGGATCGAGTCGCGCCGCGAAAACTTCCAATGCACCATCCACGGACGGGGCCATGTGGATTACTACGAGATCGCTGCCCGGAAGGATGGCGCCGTGTTGGGCCTGCGGCTGAAGCTGATCCAGGATCTGGGCGCCTACCATCAGCTTCTGACACCCGCGATTCCCACGCTCTCCGTGCTGATGATGCCCGGGCTCTACAAGTTTCGCAACGTGAGTGCGGACATCCTCGGAGTCTTTACCAACTGCGTTCCCACCGACGCCTATCGGGGCGCCGGACGGCCCGAGGCCACTCACGGCGTCGAACGCATGATGGATCTGCTGGCTGCCGAACTGCGCATGGACCCCGCCGAACTCCGGCTCCTCAACTTCATCGGCGCCGATGAGTTTCCCTACGCCACCGCCACCGGTCTGAGTTATGACAGCGGCAATTATGCCGAGCCGCTGAAGAAGGCCCTCGATCTGGTGGACTACCACCGGCTACGCGAACAGCAGCAGCAGGCCAAGGCGTCCGGCCGGCTTGTGGGCATCGGCATCTCCACCTACGGGGAGATCTGCGCCTTTGGCCCGTCTCCCGCCACGCCCGCCGGCGGCTGGGAAAGCGCCACGGTGAAGATCGAACCTTCCGGCGCGGTAACCGTCATGACCGGCGCGTCGCCTCACGGCCAGGGCGAGGAAACCACGTTCGCCCAAATTGCCGCCGACGAGTTGGGTGTTCCTATCGAAGACGTCATCGTGGTGCACGGCGACACGGCCATCGTGCAGTATGGCATCGGCACCTTCGGCAGCCGCGGCACCGCGGTCGGCGGACCGGCCGTTTATTATGCCCTCCAGGATCTCAAGGCTAAGATCCTCAAGTTCGGAGAGCTGCTGCTTGAATCCTCCGACGTGACCTTCTCCGGCGGCGTGTGTACCTGTAACCGCACGGGGAAGACGGTCACGCTCGCGCAGATCGCCGCGGCGTCCTACCGTGCGATGAAGTTGCCGCCCAATACTGAACCCGGCCTGGTAGCCACGCACTTCTGGGAGCCCCCGAACTTCGCATTCCCCTTCGGCGCGCACATCGTGGTCAGCGAAGTAGACCCCGAAACGGGCCAGGTGGAGATCAAGCGCTACGTGGCCGTGGACGACTGCGGCAAAATCATCAACCCCCTGCTGGTAGACGGGCAGGTGCACGGGGGCGTGGTGCAGGGCCTTGGGCAGGCGCTGTTTGAGCAAGCGGTCTACGACCAGGACGGCCAGCTCGTCACCGGGGAATTGATGGATTACGCCGTCCCCAAGGCCACCATGGTGCCCTGGATCGAAAGCGACCACACCACCACGCCATCTCCGGTCAATCCTTTGGGGGTCAAGGGAGTCGGCGAAGCCGGAACTATCGGCTGTTCGCCCGCGGTGGTCAACTCCGTGGTGGATGCGCTAGGCCACTTGGGCGTTCGTCACTTGGATATGCCGCTCACACCCGAAAAACTCTGGAAGCTGATTCAGGCAGGAGGACAGGCATGATTCCGCAGGAATTCGAGTATTCCGCCCCCACTTCTTTGGAGGAGGCGTTGCATCTGATCTCCGATGGCAGCGCCAAGGTGCTGGCCGGCGGCTTGAGCCTGATCCCGCTCATGAAACTGCGTCTGGCGGCACCCGGGCACGTTGTGGATCTCGGGCGCGTGCCGGGGCTCAGCTACATCCGCGAAGAGGGCGGCAAGCTGCACATTGGCGCCATGACCACGCACTACCAAATCGAGTCCTCTGCCCTCGTGCACTCCCGCTGTCCGCTGCTGGCGGAAACCGCCGCTCACATCGGCGACGTGCAGGTCCGCAATGCCGGCACCATCGGCGGCAGCGTGGCGCACGCCGACCCGGCGGCGGACTATCCCGCCGCGCTGCTGGCCCTGGACGCCCAGGTGCGCCTGGTGACCGCTTCTGGCGAGCGGACCTTGCCGATCCAGGATTTCCTCGTGGACACTTTGACCACCGCTCTGGAGCCCGGAGAACTGGTGGCGGAAGTGATCGTAGATGTGGATGTGGACGGCGCCACCGGGTTCTGTTACCAGAAAATGGCTCATGCCGCTTCGGGTTTCGCCATCGTGGGCGCCGCGGTGCGCGTGCGTAGATCGAACGGCCGCGTGAGCTTCAGCCGCGTCGGGATCACCGGTCTGGCCCCCAAGGCTTTTCGCGCTACCGGCGTAGAGTCTCTGCTGCAAACCCCGGACGATGTCGCCAGTGCGGCCGGCGCCGTGGCCGACGGGATCGAAGCCAACTCGGACCTTGCCGCCTCGGCGGAGTATCGCTGCCAGATGGCCCGCGTCTACACCGCCCGGGCACTTCGGCAGGCCCTCGCGAGGATCGCGTGAAGGTTGCCGGCGAATACCTCCTGGCGGCAGCTCCGGATCGGGCATACGACTTGTTGCAGGATCCCGAGGTCCTTGCCCGCTGCATGCCGGGCTGTGACCATCTGGCTCGCACCGGCCCGGATGAGTACGAGATGCGTATGAAAATGGTCATCTCCAGCATCCAGGGCCTGTTCGCCGGAAAGGTGTCCATCGCCGATCAAGATCGCCCTGCTGGTTTTCGCCTGGTAGTCGAGGGCAACGGAAAGGTCGGTTTCATGAGGGGGGATGGGCTGCTGACGCTGGTACCGCAGCCGGGCGGCACCGAGGTGCGCTACGAGGGCGAAGTGCGCGTAGGAGGCATGATCGCCGGTGTGGGCCAGCGCCTGCTCGATACCACCGCCAAGATGATCATCAAGCGCTTTTTTTCCAAGCTGGCCGCACAAGTGGACGGAGCCTCTTCATCCGGGGCAGGCGCCTGACGGACTCCAAAAACGGCACCGCCCGGGGAGGAGAACCTCCCCGGGCGGCGGTTGGATCGGAAAAACTGGCTGTCCCTAGACCGTCTTCTTGTGCCGCCGCAAAAGCAGCCCCACCACCAGGAGCGCGGAACCCATGAGCGCATACGTGCCTGGTTCCGGAACCATGGTGAACGGAAACGCGTTCAGGAAGACGTTGTCAAAGTCCACTTGAAGATCGCCTGTAGCGTAGAGCTGGATCGTTAGCGGTACGCCGGCAAGGGAGGGGTTCGTGGTAGCAAACGAGATGGTCTGCCAGCCACCGCGGATCAGCGGGTACAGGGCGGTGCCGGTGAGCGGGTTCAGATGGTCGTGGCCGTAGGAATCGTCCGTCCAGCTCCCGATGACCGTGTCCCCGGCAAGCAGGTTGATCGTATACTGCGCATTCCCAATGTTCGCTCCCAACTCGCCGCGGAGCCCCACGCTGACCTGCGTTACGTATACTGTGTTCGCAGTCGCACTGGCATCCAGGGTCTGGCTGATCATGCCGCCGTTGCTATAAGCAACCTGAGAGCCGGATTCGGGGTACAGAAACATCTGGTTGAGGACGGCGCCGTTGTCGGTAGTGTAGAAGTACGGCACCGGAGCCCACGTACCTGCGGGATCTGCCAAGTCTCCTGGATTCGCGACAGTCCATCCCGGAATGCTACCGGAGGCCCACACTTGTGTTGGTGTACAGCAACTGTTGGTGAAAGTCACGGGCGACTCAAAACCGGGGTTATTGATCACGATCTCGGTCGCCGAGAGCGGCAGCGCAAAAAGGAGGATCGCGCATACCATCAGTGCCCAATAGCCGTAAACTGTCCTCCGCATGATGTCTTAATCTCCTGATCGTTCTTGCCTGCCCGAATAGTTGGGCTCAACTGATTATGCTTAAACGATTTACCCGAGTCAAGACCTAACTGCGAAAACCTGGTTGCAATTGGGGCTAAACGTACTATGTGGTTTTGCAACAGTCAGTTCGGCACCCTTGTCAAGCAGTTTGAACGGCCTCGACACTCCGCCAGCGTATTGATTCTAATGGTGTTTGCCAGCAGCCCGCGCAAAAAAAAGATTCATCCCGCGTATCCCACTGAACGGCAATCGCTTACCCACCGTAAGGGGAATACCCCACCTATCCGTCGCTGCGGCTATGTGCGATACTCAAGGTCAGAACACAACATTTTGGTTACGCAATGTCGCAGTTGGACGAGGCGATCACCCGTTACAATAAACTTCTTGAAAGTGGCCCTTACCGGGACCTGGATTGGGCCGAGGAACTCCAGCACCGGATGGAGAGCCATCAGCTGTCGACTGGTGGACGCCTGATTTGCCCTTTCCTCCGGCCCAACTTTCTCACCCGCCGCCAGTTCGACAGTCTGGTCAAGTCCGGGGAGGCCCTGATTTCCGCCATCGATCGCATGCAGCAGATGGTTCTTTCGAACCAAGCACTGCTGGCGCGCATGGAACTGCTGCCTGCGGAGAAGATGCTGGCTTCCATCGAACCCGGCTACCAGGTGCCGGAGGTGGCTTCGCGGCTGGATACCCACCTCTGCAACGGTTCCCTGCATTTTGTGCAGTATAACGCCGATTCCCCCACCGGTGCGGCATACGCGGAAGTCCTCTCCGAGCTGTTTTATGACGTGCCTCCCCTCAAGGAGTTACGTAAGCGCTATCCGATGACGCGCATCGGCGGCAAGCGCCACCTGCTGGCTGCCTTGTTGAAGGCGTACAAACAGTTCGGCGGCCAGCGGAAACCCAACATCGCCATTCTCGAATTCCGCCAGCCCTACAACAGTGGGCCTAGCGAGTACGAATTGTTCCGCGATTCGTTCCGCGAGGAGGGGTACGCCGTCGAGATCGTCTCCCCCGATCAGCTCGAATACCGCAACCGGGTGCTCCGTAAGGGACACTTCACCATCGACCTGGTGTATCGCCGGATCAGCGTGCATGAATTTCTGCTGCGGTTCGACCTTACACACCCCCTGGTGCAAGCCTACCGGGACCGGGCGGTGTGCGTGGTGAACAGCTTTCGCGCCGAACTGGCGCACAAAAAGGCCATGTTCGGCCTCCTCACGGATGAGACGCTTACTGCTCGGTTCCCGGCCGCGGAGCGTAAGGCGATCCGCGAGCACGTGCCCTGGACCCGCCTGGTCACGGCGACGAAGACCACCTACCGGGATCAGTCCGTCGACCTGCCCGAATTCATTGCCCAGAACCGGGAGCGCCTGGTCTTGAAGCCCAACGACGATTACAGTGACCAGCACAGCTTTTTCGGCTGGGAACTGGAGGACAACGCTTGGGAGCGGGCTCTGAAGCAGGCCACGCGCTTCCCCTACGTGGTCCAGGAAAAGGTCGACCCCGTGCGGTCTGTCTTTCCGCTGGTCACCTACGGACATCTCGAGTTCAAGGAAATGCAGGTGGATCTGCACCCGCACGCGTATCTGGGCAAAGTGCTGGGATGTTTCAGTTGGCTTTCGACAGGCGGCTCGGGATTCTCCTCCACCGCCGGCATGGCCCCCACCTACCTGCTGGATAACAGCAAGTAACCCCGTCCCGCGTCAGCGCTCCACGCTAGCCGTAGCATGAAGGTTCGCCACGCCGGCCGTGTAGCGCACATCCGTTACTGAAAACGCCACGGCATCCTCCAACCAGTCGTGCCAGGTTCCATCCGGGTCGTGCGAAGCTACCGTCAGCGTGTATTCCTGCGGGCACAACTCGCAGCGGAATGCGAACCGCACTGTCAACGTCTCCCCGGCCGCGCAAGGCCCCACCCGAAGCTTCTCCAGCTCTGTGTTCGTACCGTAGACGTTCAGCCCGATCCGGCTGCGGATCAGCATGCCGATCACCGGGTCGTCCACGGGCTGGCGAAACCGCACTACGACCCGCACGCTCACTAGTTCGCCGCTGCGGCAGACCAGGGTGGGCTGGCCGGATTCCCCTTGGACCTCCACCCGCAGCACCTCGGCCCGGCCGTCTCCCCGCCGCACCAGTGGTGCAAGAGGCGCCGCCAGGCTGTTGCCCCACGTCCGCAGGCGTTCGGCAATGTGGCGGCGGTAAGCTGTCAGGATCTCCGCGGGATCGCCCCTGCCTGCCAGGCGGCCCTCCCGCAGCCACCAGATTTCGTCGCACCACCGAGCCAGGAGTTCCTCTTCGTGCGACACCAGTAGCACGGTCGTTCCGGTGCGCCGCAGCCGTTCGATGGCGATGGCGGCGCGCTCCCGCACCAGGCGGTCCTGCCGGGCCAGTGCGTGTTCCAGCAGCAGGAGCCCGACGGGCGCCAGGTTGAGGGCGTCGTCCGGGCCCAGCAGGCGGCGTGCTGCCGGCCCCTCGACCGTTCCCGAGGAGGGTGCCTCCTGGCCCGCCGCCAGCCGCAGCAGCCGGCCCTTCCCCGCCCCGTTCTCCCCCACAATCCCGATCACCACCCCATCCGGCGCAGCCGCCTCGAACCCTGCGAGCGGGGGACAAACTACTTGCCGAAACGCGATCGCCATCATCGATAGAATACCGGGTAGGCATGGAAGATCCCAAAATCCTGCGGCAGATGCGCGAGGAATGGAACGAGCGCGCCTGCGAAGACGCAAACTATTACGTGGCATTCGGCCGCCGCGGCCAGGAAGACGAGGAATTTTTCTCCACCGCCGCCGACGTAGTGCGCAGCCTGGAAGCCGAACTCAAGCGGCTGCCGGCCTGCCCGGAAGGCTGGGCTGCGCTCGAAATAGGCTGCGGCCCCGGCCGGCTCATGCGCCCCATGAGCCGCCACTTTCGTGAAATCCACGGAGTGGATGTCTCCGACCAGATGGTGCGGCTCGCCGAACAGAAACTGCGCGGCATCCCCCACGCCCGCGCTCACGTCACTTCGGATTCCTCGCTCGGCATGTTAGCGGACGACTCCTTCGACTTCGTTTACTCCTACGCTGTCTTCCAGCACATCCCCAGCCGCGAGGTGGTGCTGCAGTATCTTCGCGAAGCGCGCCGCGTACTTCGCCCGGACGGCATTCTCCGCTGCCAGATTAACGGCCTGCCCGAGCAGGCGGCGCGCTACACCACCTGGTCCGGCGTGCGCATCCCCGCCGCCGATGTAGTCGAACTCGCGCGCCGCCACGACTTCCAGCTTCTCGCGCTCGAAGGCGTTTCCACACAATACATGTGGACCACCTGGCGGAAAAAGCCCGCCGGCTGGCGGGAGTCCCTGCGCGGGCGTGCAGTCTCCCCATCCGCGCGTATCCGCAACATCAGCAACGCGCACTCCGGTGAGCCGCTCGTGCCCGCCGAGGGGCCCATGGCGGCCGCCTCTCTGTGGATCGAACAGCTCCCCGAGGACTGCGACCTGATCGATCTGGTGGTGACTATAGATGGAAAGCCGGGACGGCTCGGCTATCTCGGGCCGCCGGCCTGGGACGGCATCCATCAGCTAAACGTCGCGCTCCCGCCGCAGACCCGTAGCGGCCTGGTTCCCTTAGTACTCCATTGGCTGGACGCTCCCCTGTCCCCGCCCGCTTGGCTGCGGGTTATCCCAGCCGGCCCCGCGGTTCCGCGTGTGTGCTCTGTCACCGACGGTGTCAACTTGCTCTCGGGAACGCGAATTGAGAGCGGCTCTGTGAAAGTCACCCTGGAAGAAGTGGCCCATCCCGAGTGGTTCGAGGCCACCATGGACGGGCTGCCCGTCCGGGAGATCGATTTCTTCTGTACCGACCCGTTGACCCGGCGATTCGAAGTCAATTTCCGGCTGCCGGAGGAACTCGCGTCCGGTGGCCACCTCTTGCACATGCGGCTCGGGAAGCGCGAGTTCGCCCCGGTTTCGTTGCGGGTCTGACCCACTGCGGCGTTGCGCACACCCGCAGCGGTCCAGGCGCACCTATTGCGTCACCGTAAAAACGCTCATCATGGGCGGCGCTACAATCACGGACGCGCCGTTCGGCCCCTGCACTCGAATCAGCCGCTGTCCTGCCGCGGCCGAAGCAGCGATCTGCACCTGGGCGGTCAGTTGCGTCCCCGCCGTGTTCACCTGAATGCCGCTGACGCTGATTGACGGATCGGGCTGCCCGATCGGGCTGGCGTGGATTCCCTCCCCGTGATCATCGCCCTTGCCCGGCATGCCCAGGCTGTAGAACGCCACGCTCGTCACGCCGCTCAGGTTCTGCCCGTTGACCACCAGCGTGAAGTTCGTTCCAATTTTGGCGGAAGCCGGCGAAAAAGACATAACTACCGGCATGTTGAAGGCGTGGTCGTGGTCCGAATGGTCGTCGTCGTTATCGCCTTGGTTGGGAGGGCTGGCGACCGCGTTGATTCGCCCGGTCACTTTGTTGCTGGCCAGGTCCACCAGAACCACCGTCCCGGTCCCCTGATTCGTCACCAGCAGCAGGTTGTCCCTGGTGTCCACCGCCAGCGCCCGCGCGCCCAGATCCACCTTCACCGTGGTAGGCGTTGCGCTGATGCTGCCGCTGGCAAGCACGGAGACCGGCACCGCCGTGACCGAACCGCCTGCCTGGTTGGCGAAATACACTGTGGACCCGTTAACCGCCAAGTCGCTGGATCCGCCTGAGCGGGCTGGATTCACATTGACGATCGTGGTGTTCGCGGTCGTGAGGTTGACGATCACGACCTGGCCGCTGGGCGACTGGCTCGGCTCGGTCACCACGGCCAGGTTCAGGGAGGGAATAATCTGGATGGCTTCCGGCCGAGCGTTCATCCCCAAGCCGATGGTCTTGAGCACCGTGCCGGTCCCCAGGTCGATCTGGCTGATGGTGCCGTCGTTCTCATTGGTCACAAAAGCATGGCCCGTGCCGTCCAAAGCCACGGCCCGCGGCGCCTTCCCCACCGCGGTCACCATGCCCGCTTTCAGCGCGGTCATATCCACGAACGTCACCGAATCTGAGCCCTGGTTCACCGCCAGCGCGGTGGTATTCCAGATGGCCACGCTGACCGGACTCATCCCCACCGCCACCTCGCCAGTCACCGCATACTTCGTAAGGTCCAGCACGGCTACCTTATTGGTTCCCTGCTCGGCCACCACGGCTGCCGTGCCGGCGGCGTTCACGGCGATCGCTATGGGCCGGGAACCATCCATCAGGGAGATGACATGCGTGACGGCCTTCTGTTGCACGTCCAGCACGCGCACCACGTCGTCATATTCGTCCGCCACTAGGGCCAGGCTGGTGCCCGGCACATAAGCGATGCTGGCGATGGCGCGGTTTGGCATCTGGTTATCGGCATCCGCCGGGAAGGCGCCCTCGCCGTGCCGCGGCACGATCATGGTTTCCACCACGTTGCTCGCCACCCCCCCGGACTCCAGTTCCACTTCCACGCGGCCAGCGCCGTCCAAATCACTGGTCAACTGCACGTTGACTTGCTGCAACCCCGGAAAACCGGGTGCCGGCCCGAAATACTGCACCGGCACCGCCACGCCGCCAATGCGCACTGTGGGTGCGGTCTTGCGGTCGAGTCCGGTAGCGAAGATCGCCAGAAAAGTCGGTGAGCCATTGGTGGTCACGCTGTACACACCACCGGCAAACGTCGCGGCGTTGAGAATGGCGCCATCCCCGCTGCCGGTGGCCGAGAGCGCGAAGATGCCTGGCGCCGCCGCGGACGCGATCTGGATCGTGGTGGTGAAAGTCCCCGTGGGTGAGGTCAGCGTCACGGCCGCCGGTCCGGGCGCGACGGATGTGTCGATCTGAGCATTGATCTGAGTCGGGGAGACGTAAAACAAAGGCGAAGCCACCCCCCCGATCGTTAGGGTCACGCCTCCCAGGGTCCGCGGCAAAGAGTTGGCGCTCGCGGCCGAGGCTGTCGTGTTCGTAAGGTTCGATCCAAACACCGAAATGATCGAACCGGCGGCGAAACTGGTGTTTTCGGAGAAAGAAGCTGCATTCATAATACGCAGCGATTGCCCCCGTGCGGGGGAGTGGAGCAATGTAACTATGGACAGAGTGAAGAGTAGTTTTTTCACGTTTCCCTCCGACGAAGTCGCATCTGTCAAGAAGTTCGCGGCTTTGTCGCAGGGCAAATGCAGGTAGGCTGCCAACCCGCTGCAGCCGGGATCGGCTTCAGTGCGTTCCCGCCCGGTTCACAGAATTTCCAACAGCACCCAGCCGGGCAGCGTCGCCGGTTTGTTGTTCAGGAAGACGACCTTTCGGGTCTTCGGGAAGGGGAGGGTGGAGCTCAAGGCCCGGCTGTAGAGCGAGAGGTGCCCCAGCACTTGCCGGTACTCCGGATCGGCCGTATCCAACCAGGCGCTCTTACCCAGCAGCCCGCTCCCCCATCCCAGAGAAAGCAGGCAGCTTCCGGCCTGCCGCGCCTCGGCCAGTTTCTGCTCCAGTGCTTCGATCTGCACCCCCAACAGGGACAGCCCGGCCCAGGCCGCATATTGCTTGTGCAGGGCCAGCAGCTTGGCCGCATAGTCGTTGGCGGCGTCAAAGATCCGCGCGCGGCTGAACGACTCCTGCCAGCGCACCATCCGTCGCACATCGGGCTGCAGGAAGAAGTTGTGCTCCCGCCAGTCCCCTTCGAAAGAGACGCCGGGCATCGCCATTTCCGCGAACACCGGCGTGCTCTCCTCTGGCTTGGCGCCGTCTACGGCCCCGCGCGGGCTCAGCTTCCAGCCCAGCGCGTAGGACCCGGCTCCCCGCGCTTGCAGGGTCGAGACCCGCAGAAGATAAATCTTGAACTGCGCGTTGCTGACTGCGGCTGAATCGGAGGTGCTCACCAGCCGCATGCGATCCGCTCCGGCCGGTCCCAGGGCCTGTTCTTCCAGGCTCTCCGCCGGACGCCGCGGTGGGCGCTCTCCCTCAAGCCGGGCGGCCACTTCCCGCAGCATGTTGCTTCTCCAGTTGGCTGCCAGCATGCCCGTACGCAGAGCGCCTTTGATCGCCGCGCCGGGCAAATAGGGGCCCGACGGGCCCGCAGCGAAGGTCGGGATGTGCAGGCTCTCTCCGGAGGCGCGGTTCCAGTAAGTGGAGTAGGCTGGCGACTCGAACGGAATCCGCCGGTCCGCGTAGTTCTGAGCAAAGCCGCCCCAGGAAGCGAAGTCCAGTTTCTCGGCCTTCTTGAGCTGTACCAGGTAGCCTTCCAGCCGCGGCCCCTTCGCCAGCAGCCGGAAAATGCGCCGCTGATCCAGGACGTTTACCTGGTCTTTCCACACCATGTAGTCGATCGGCGCCAGTTTGCGTCCGTCCCCTACCAGCAGCGGAGTGAGGCATGTCACCCGGTATCTCATGGCGTCACCTGCCCGGGAAGAGGGATCGCCAGCGCGGAACCCATGCGAAAAACCGGGTGCGGAAAATCGTCCGGCGCCACGTCCGTCGCCACACCCCGGATGTGCTCACCGGCGACCACCACCGATCCTTCGGCTACCATCTGCAACTGCTTCTTTAGCGCCCCCGAGCCCGCCGGGCTATCCACCCGCCCGCCGCGCGTGACCACGCTGTAATTTCCTCTCCGCCAATCCACGGCGTCCTCTGCCGCGGGCGTGAAGAGGGAAAGCAGCCAGTGCGCGGTCAGGGCACTCGCGGGCGCCTGCGCAGCCGGTGCCGCACTCTCCGGCGCGGGTTCGCCCGTGCCTTCCACCGGTTGCGGCACTGCCCCTTCTGGAGGCGCCGCCGGCGGTGCGGACGCGGGGGCCGCCAAAATCATCTCCGGCAACCAGCCTTCCACAAATTCCGGCTCTTCCGCGCGTCCCCAGCCGCGCGACCGCTCGCCGCCGAAGCCCGAATCCGCCAGCAGCCGCAAAGCGCTCCGCACCCGGCCGGACCAACGCTCCCGGGCATCTTCATCGGCGAACCATACCACTGCCCACAAACCCGCGCCCGGCCGGAATTCCACACACGCCGTGGTATGCCGGTCGGAGGCTCCCGAGAACCGGTCCACCGCGGCCGCTCCGCGCAGCGCCGTGCGGAAGGGCCCCGGCCGTCCGGCCGGCAGCAGGCACTCGCTCAAGCCGTCCACCGTCCAGTGCTCCTCTTCCGGCACCTGCCCGGCCAGCAGCGCGCCAACCAGCCCCAGCGGAATAAAGCGGGCGCTCTTCCAGCGCACCTTGCTGGCCGCCACCGGACTGCCGCCCAGAGGCGGCCAAATGCTGCGCGGCGGAACCACGAACCCGACGTCGTCCAGGAACGGAAAGCAGGAACTGAATCGCACCGCCGCCCCCAGCGGGTTCCGTGCCGTCTCCTCCAGCCATTCGTCCAGGTGTCCCAGCCGCGCCAGCGCCGCCGTCACCGCCGCATATAGAGAGTCGCTATGGTAAATCGGGTCCACCCGGTTGCGTGCTCCCGAATCTGGTCCCGAGCGCCAGGGACCGGTGGGACGCAGTTTGACGACCAGCCCCGGGTTCATTACTGCTCGCTCAGGAAGGAAAACGCCATTTCGTGGACGGCGGCCTGCAGCGTTGCCAGGTCCGCCGCCGCGCTGAGCTCCCGCTGCGGAGCGCCGGTGGCATAGTGCGCCTTGTTGCGCCAGACCAGCTTCAGGTTCGCCAGCCGCACACGGCCGCTGCCGCGGGACCCTCCGCCGCCCAGAGCGTCGTCCTCGAGCAGCCGTAGCCCTTCCAGGACGCGCAGAAATAGCGGCGCGTCTTCTTCGCACAACACATCCATCACCAGCCGGATCTTGAAGCGCGCTCCCGCCGGCACGCGCTCGATGGTGCGCGGATTCGCCTGCGAGGTGATCCGGTCGATGGCGTTCTCGTTCTTGACCTCCGTCAGCTCATCGTCCAGGTTCTCGCGCATCTGCGCCGTGATGCTCTCCGGATCCAGCGGAGCGTCGAAGACGGCCAGCCGCGCCGGCGTCGCCTGGCTGCTCTCCAGCGCCTCGCCCGCCACGCGCTCCATGCGCCCCGGGTTGCGCCCGAACAGCAGGCAAATTTCGTCGTCCGGACGGTCGCTCTGGTGGATGCGCACCTCCTGCCCCTTACGCTTGGAGAGGTACACCAGTTCCGACGGCACAGCCAGGCCGCTGGACTGTTCCAGCAGCGAGCGGATCTTGCCCCGCAGGGAACTGCCCGGCACGTACGGCCTCCCATATGCGTCCTTCACCACGGGATTGTCGGATCCGCCGATCTCCAGCGATCCTTTGCCCGCCCCCACGTGCAGGCCGGTGTCGCAGAGCAGCTCGCCTTCCAGGATCAGTTTCCCGATGAACTTCAACTCCGTTTGGGTGGTGTGCGTGCTCATGCTTCCTCGTTATTCGTTGTACGCCACGATGGCTTCGAACAGGTCCCGGAATCGCTCGTACCCCCGCGGGTCGTTCTTGCGGGTGACTTGCAGCAGCAGCTTCTCCAACTGGTCGAGGCTCCGCAGGCCGTGCCGCGCAATGGTGTAGGCCAGGCGTGCCCGCAGCATCACGAATTCGTGCTGCCGCTCGCTCTCCGGCGCGCGCACCGCCCGTCGCACCGCGCTGTACAGCCGCCGTAGCTGGCTCTTGGTGGCGGAATCCATGTCCCGCATTCGGCTCACAATGCCGTGCGCCTGATTGTCCAGGTACAGGCTGTCGGCGATCAATTTCTCCAGTTCGATCTCCGGCGGACCTTCCGGGCGGCCGCGGTCTCCTCCGCGGCGCCCCCCGCCTTCCTCGCGTGGCCCGCGGCCCTCCCGCGGCGGCCTGTTTTCCCGATTCCTCTGTTCCTGCTCTTGTGGCATGTGCTAAACCTCGGTCGCCAATCTGGCCCATTCCAGGGCCACCAGCCCGGCGGGCCGCAACTTCACCTCGGCGGATTTGCGCCCCACCATCTCGTTGATCAGATGTGCCCGCAGCTTCTGGAATTCCCGGTCCCGCGTTCCGCTCAGAACGCGCGTCAGGCGCCGCTGGAAGCGCCAGGTCCGCTCCACCGGACCGTCCTTGTCCAGAAGACTGTCGCCGTAAGCCTCTTTCTGATAGAAGCTGCGTAGTTCCAGCAGAAACTGGCGGGAGAGCCGGAACTCGCCCACCAGCCGTGCCACCGTGTCCTTCAGTTCCGCCGCATCCGCCAGTTGCCTCCATTCGAGGATGCGGCCCAACAGGTAAATGCAGTCCTTGTCCGCGGACTTGGCTAGCTCCAGGTTACGGCCGGCCTGCTCGTAGACCGCGCTGATGGGGTAATGCGTCTCCGGCGCCAGCGCCAGCGCCATCGAGATGGTCTTGCCCTCGGGCCCCGGAAACTCCTTCAGATTTTCCTCGGTAAAGCGATGGAACAGGCGCTGCATCTCCCGCGCCAGCACGATCAGCGCATCCCAGGATCCGTAGACGGCGAAATCATCGCCGCCCGAGTACAGGATGGTGACCTTGCGCCAGAACTCCGGCAGCGAGCATAGCAGTTCCAGTTCGCCCGCGAAGAACTGTTTGTAGAGCACCGAGAGCTGCACGTGTTCTTCAATGGTGTGCAGGCGCCGCAGCCGGACTCCGAACTGGTCCACGTCGCCGCGCAGCACCCCCCACATCGAACGCCCCTGCGCCCGCCGCGCCAGGGTCTGCATGCTGGCCGCGGTCTTGCCGTCCTCGCTCGGCGCCGCGTGCCGCGCCAGCGTGATGCCCTCCGCCGAAAGGTTCGGCGTCAGACTCCAGGTGTGTTTGCCGCCGCCTGGATGAACCATGCCGGGCGTCCCCGGAGACCATCCGATCGAAGCGGCTTCGCGTACCTTCAGGCCGAGTTCCTTGGAAAAGTAGTTGTCCGCGTCGGCTGTATCGCCGGGCAGGAAGGGCTGGAACTTTTCCGCCGCTCCTTCAGCCAGCGGCGTAGTCCGCCTGCGGCCCAACTCCTCGGTGAGGCGCTTGCGCACCACGCTCCAGTCGCCCAGGTTCTCCGTGACGCTCCAGAGCAGCTTGACATATCCGCCGCTGAGCTCGAGCATCTGGTGCGCTGCCGCGTGGAGAAATTCTTCGGCCGCTGACCGCGACTCGCCCGGCAGCACCAGCAGGAATTGCCCTCCGCCGCTTGATCCCAGCAGAATGCGCGCCAGACCCAGTTCCGCCAGCAATGCCCGGGGTAGCACTTCGCAGATCAGCGTGATCCACTGGGACCGTCCCGCCAGGAGTTCCTCTCCGTTCGACCGTGCTGGCACCGCCCCGGCAGATCGGGAAAGGAGGAACTCTTCTATGCCCAGGATTTTTCCTTGCAGAAGGATCTGTTCGGACATCTAGAGACAGAAAAGCTTGAGAAAACCCACTGTATCACAAGTACGAAGCTTGGGACCCCTGGCTTCTTACCTCAGTTTGTCAAGCAGAGTGGCCATGTCGAAACGCGTCCCGAACAAGAACCGCAGATCACTGGCGCCCCGGCCTACGTTGGCGTCGAAGCCCACCATGAGGGGCGTGCGTGGAATTTTCAGCCGTCCCTCGAACGCCCAGCGCCGCGAGCCGGGAATGTTGCCCCAGCGGCCCACCAGACAATCCAGGTAGCTCACCAGATCCGGGGCGACTCCAGATGTTCCGGTCCCGCCATAATGGCCCAGCCGCACTCCGTATCCCTGAAAGGTGAAGAAATTTTCAGCATTTGCGCCGGCCGGCGGCTGGCCCGTGGTCTCCAGGCCCAGTTTCACCACCGGCGCGGCGAACAACGCGCCGCTACCCGCCTCCGGTGTGCTCCACTCGGTGGTGATCACCGGCAGGTAGAAACCCATCTGCACCTGAGCGCTGCGGCGGGATTCGACGGTGTCCGTCGCGGTCACGGGGATGGAGGTCAGCCGCGTATCGAAAAAAGAACCCACCATCAGCCGCCGGAGCGGCCCTGCAGGCGCATAGCGCCAGACCTTTTCCAGGTCGAAGGCGAGGAACAGGTCCTGCTTCGAGAAGCTCTGGTTCTGTTCGGAGAGCACGACCCCTCCTGAGAAGTAGGCCCGCACCAGGCCCCAATCGTAACCGTTGGTCGACGGCGGATCTCCTGCCCGGAGCCCGACGGCCGGCAGCAGGAGCACAAGGAAGAACAGGGAAACACGTTGCAAAGAGACAGCCCCCTCTGCTTGACGAGTGCAGAAAATCAGATCTGATTCTCAGAAAGCTTGAGAGAAACTCCCGGGGGACCCACCAGCATTCACGGGAGAAACATCCGTGCGACTCCGAATGTGCATCTCTGCGTTGGCTTTCTGTCTGACGCTGCCGGGGTTTATGCTGGCGAGTCCCCCGGCGCGGCGTACTGCCGGCGGCCGTGTTGGCCCGCAGGCTGCGGCCTCGGATAACGAAATCGAAAAAGCCATCCGTGGCAGGCTGGCAGCGTCCCGCATTTCCTCCGATCACTTCACGGTGCGCGTGCAGGGCGGGGTCGCCGTGCTCGAAGGCCAGACCGGAGTGATCCAACACAAGGGGACCGCCACGCGGCTGGCGAAAAGCGCCGGAGCCCTCCGCGTGGACAACCGCATTCAGATCAGCCAGGAAGCCCGCCAGAAGGCCGCCGCCAACCTGACCCAGGGGCGGCGCCGCGCCCAGATTAAGCGCAGCGAGACGAGTCCCCGTTCCGAACGGGACAGCGGCCGGAAGAACTGACGGCCCACGCCGGCCCCGTGCTAGACTGACTCCATATCCTGCGAAGACTTCCATGAAACTGTGGTTTGCATCTCTACTCGTCTGTCTGGCCGCCGAAGCCCAAACCGGCGCCCCGCAGAGCCCGGCCGCTCTCGATCTGCCTCCCGATACCGTGGTCGCGACCTATGCCAGCGGCCGTAAACTGACCTTTGGAGAGCTCAAGAAGTTTTCCGCCTTCCTTCCCCCCCAGATGCAGCAAATGGCCATGCGGGATCGCAAAGGCTTCGTGCAGCAGTATCTCCTGATGAACCGCCTGGCGGAACTCGCAATCCAGTCCAAGCTTGATCAGCAGAGCCCCACTAAGGAACAACTGGAGTTCAACCGCACCTACGTGCTCATGAACGCGGAATTGAATGACACGCTGAACAACATCATCGTGCCGCCCGCCGAGCAGCAACGCTTCTACGACATGAATCGCAGCCGCTTCAGCCAGGTGAAGGTCAAGGTGCTCTATATCTCGTTCAGCTCAAATGCCGCCCACGACGGTAAAAAGGTCCTCACCGAGCCGGAGGCAAAGACCAAGATCGAGAAGTTGCTGGCGGAAGTCCGCGGAGGCGCGGATTTCGTCAAGCTCGTCAAAACCAATTCCGAGGACGCCACCTCCGCCGCCAAGGACGGCGATTTTGGCACTATCCGCCGCACCGACAACATCCCGGAAGGCATCCGCAACGCGGTGTTTGCCCTGAAGCCAGGCCAGGTTAGCGAACCGGTGCGCCAGCCCAACGGCTATTACCTGTTCCGGGCTGAGGAAATCGGGATGCAGCCCTATGCCGAAGTGAAGGAGCAGATCCTCAACGAGCTCCGGCAGGCCCGGTTTAAAGACTGGATGGATCAAACGACCCGCAGCCTAAACCTGAAGTTCGAAAGTCAGGATTTCTTCAAGTAGTACTTAGGGGGAATCCCCTCTTGGGGCGACTTTCGCTTTTTGTTCACTACAGACCACTACATATTGGGGTGACAGCCAGCGCTACAGACGGTCTTGTAGTGCGGTAACTCCGCGCCAATCAATCACTTTCTTGAAATTAAATCTTGCAAAGGACGAGCCGGTCATGCCACAATTTGTTGTGGCCGAAAGTGGCTGAATTTGGCCCCCCGTGGCCAGAAGTGGAACCAAATGAGCGAAGAGGCTCAAGTCGGATCGCCGGTGGAACCCCCCCGCGGGATGTTCCCGGTGCGCCTGGACGACAAGGGCCGCCTCAAGCTGCCCGTGGTCTTCCAGCAGTATCTGGACGCGATGCCGGAGAAAAAACTGTTTGTCACGAGCCTGGATCGCCGCACAGCCCAAATATACCCGATGTCGGTGTGGAGAGAGAACGAAAAGTTCTTCGAAAATTTCCGGGAGAATCCGCGAGTGGCGCGCAACGTGGCCTTCAACGCCGCCGACCTGGGTGCGGACGCCGAGATGGACTCGCAGGGCCGGGTCTTGTTCCCCACGGAACTGCGGCGCGAACTGGGCATGGAGAACCAGACGGTGCGGCTGTTCGCCTACCGGGGGCGGATCGAGGTATTGAGCGAGGCGATTTACCAGGAGCGGAGAAAGGAAGCCTCCGAGTCGCCCGCGGAGAGCCTGGAGATTCTGGAGCGGGCGGGGTTGAAGTGATGCCTTATGCACTTCCCGGTGATGGCGGCAGAAGCGGTCGAATATCTGGCGATCCGGCCCGGGGGGATCTACGTGGACGCTACAGCCGGCCTGGGAGGGCACACGGCGGAAATCGCCCGGAGACTGGACACCGGAATGGTGATTGCCAACGACCGGGATGCGGCATCACTGGAGATGGCGCGGCGCAATACGGCGGAATGGGCCAGCCGCATCCACTGGAGCCGCCGCCGTTTCTCGGAATTGGACGCGGCGCTCGAGGAATGCGGCGTGGAGCGCGTGGATGGACTGCTGGCGGACCTGGGAGTGAGCCGCTACCAGTTGACCGACGCCGGGCGCGGATTTTCACTGCAGAGCGATGGGCCGCTGGACATGCGCATGGACCCCACCACGGGCACGACGGCGGCGGACATCGTGAATCACTACGCCGAGAAGGCGATCGCCGATCTGATCTTTCAGCTCGGCGAGGAAAGGAGGGCGCGGAGGATAGCCAGAGCGATCGTTCGGGCACGGCCCATACGGAGCACACTGCACTTGGCCAGTGTAGTGGAAGGGGCCGTGCCGCGAACGAGTCATTTGCATCCCGCTACAAAGACTTTCATGGCGCTGCGCATCGCGGTCAACGACGAACCAGGGGAACTGGACCGGTTGCTGGCCGTAGGCCCCGGCCTACTGCGCAAGGGCGGCCGAATGGTAGTGATTTCGTTCATGTCGAGCGACGACCGCAAGGTCAAGGAACGGTTCCGGAGCCTGGCGCGGGAAGGGCAGGTCGTGCTGCTCACCAAACATCCCATTCCGCCCTCCGGGGAAGAGATTCAGCAAAATCCACCGTCCCGCAGCGCGAAACTGCGGGCGCTGGAGATGAAGTAACGAGGATCTGAAAAACATCATGGCGACGTTGGCGACATTCTTCAGGCGATCGGAAGCGCCGGCTTCCGTCGAGACCGGCACCCAGAGGCACGTCCCGCGGCTCGAACCGGATATTTTCCGGCTTCGCGCCCTCCCCAATGAAGACGTCTTCTTTTACTGCAAACCCATCGACAACTCGCGCGTCGTGCGGGAGGCGGATCCCCGCTCCGGCGGCGAGTGCTGGTCCGCTATCGGGGCCGCCTGCGTGGTGGCAGTGTTGCTCACCAGCGTGCTCGCTCCCAATGTCGCCGGCACTTTGGCCGGTTACAAGCTGCAAGCCCTCAAGGAAGAGCAGCGCAGGCTGATCGATGAGCGGCGCGTGCTGGAACTCGAAGAGGCCCGGCTGCTCAGCCCGGCGCACCTCGAGGAACTGGCCCGCGGCCGCAAGATGGTGGCACCCGCGCCCGGCCAGGTGATTCACCTCGACCCCAAAGGCGACGGATCGCTGGCCATGAACGTGCCGAAATAACACAGGGACTGGGCGAGCCTCTCTCCCCCTGTCGATTTTGGGTCCTATGGACGCACGCGCGGAAGCCAATCGGCGGCTGGTCTGGCTCGCGGGAGCCATCGTGCTGTGGGCCTTCTGCCTGCTGGCTAAGATTCTCTCGATTCAGGTGGTGCACCATGCCGACTATGCCGCCGTGGCGCGCCAGCAGCAGGAGCGCCTGGTGGAGATTCCGGCTCCGCGCGGCACGATTTTCGACCGCAGCGGGGAACCCCTGGCGATGAGCGTGCCCATGGATTCGGTGTTCGTCAATCCCCTGCGCCTGCCTGACCTGAAGGTCGCTTCCGAAATTCTCTCCAGCATCCTGGGCATGGACCGCGACCAGCTCTACGGGCGCATGAAATGGTACCAGGACAACCACCGGGGATTTATGTGGGTGAAGCGCAAAATCACGTTGGCGGAGGCGCAGCGCTTGCGCAGCCTGAACCTGGAGTGGATCGAGTTCCAGACGGAGAGCCAGCGGCACTATCCCGGCGGCAGTGTGGCGGCGCAGGTGCTCGGCTCGGTGGACCGCGAGGAGCACGGCAACTGGGGCATCGAAATGAGCCTCGACACCACGCTGGAGGGTATTCCGGGGACGGCGCGCCTGCTCACGGACGTCAAGCGACGCGGTATTGACGCCCGCCTGGACAACGAGCCGCACGCCGGCGAATCCATCACCCTGACCATCGACTCGCGCATTCAGTTTGCCGCCGAGCAGGCCATTGCGCAGGCGGTGGAAGAACACCACGCCCAAACCGGCAGCGTGGTGGTGATGAACCCCAACACCGGGGAGATCCTGGCGTTGGCCAGTTATCCCACGTTCGATCCCAACCGGCCGCCCCACGCCGGCGAGGATCCGAAGGCCCGCATCAACCAAGCGCTTTCCTCACCTTTCGAACCCGGCTCGGTGTTCAAGGTGGTGACCCTTTCGGCGGCGCTCGAAACCACCAATCTGACGCCGGATTCGATCATCAATTGTGGTAATGGAAGTATCACCCTGTTCGGGCGCACCATTCACGAAGCGCACGGAGGCTACGGATCCATACCCATGCGGATGGTGCTGGTCCGGTCGAGCAACATCGGCGCCATCCAGATCGGACTACGGGTAGGTCAGAATAACCTGTACGACTACGTGCGCCGCTTCGGCTTCGGCCAGAGGACTGGCATCCAACTGCCAGCCGAGTCACCCGGCATCCTGCGCAAGCTAACCCGCTGGCAGCCCACCTCGCTGCCGTCGGTGGCCATGGGCCACGAAGTCAGCGTTACGACCCTGCAACTGGCACAGGCCTGCGCGGTGATCGCCAATGGCGGGCTACTGGTCCGGCCGAGGATCATCCTGCGGAAGGGTGACGCGCCGTATCCATCCGCTCCACCGCGGAGGATCCTGCAACCGGAGACCGCCATCACCATGCGCCAGATGATGGAAGGGGTGGTGGTCCTGCCCCAGGGCACCGGACACCGCTATGCCCGTTTGGAGGGCTACACCAGCGGCGGCAAGACCGGCTCCGCGCAAATTTACGATTACGCCGCGCGCCACTATACGCACAGCTACAACGCCTCCTTCATGGGTTTCGCGCCGGTCACAAATCCCGCTATCGTAGTAGTAGCGACGGTCAACGGAACACACGGCACGGCCGGCTTCGGCGGCCCCACGGCGGCGCCGGTTTTCCGTGTGGTGGCGCAGGAAGCGCTACGGGTTTTGGATGTGCCGAAGGACCTGCCGGATGAGCCGGTTACAAATGTGGCCGAAGGGCCTAAGCCCCTGGAAAGCGAGGATGATGTGGCGATCGCCGACCTGGCTGACCCCAGCGCCGCAGCCATCGAACAACGGGCCGAGACCCGGATGCCGCCCGCCGGGCCAGTGCCTTCGCCGGTTGTGCCAGACGGGCCGCGCGTGCCGAATTTCCAGGGAATGACTATGCGGGCCGTTGTCGCCACGGCTTCGGAAAAGGGTTTGCCGGTGCTGCTGGACGGGAGCGGTATCGCCCGCGTGCAGCAGCCGGCGGCAGGGGCCATTCTGCATGAGGGAGAACGGATTCGCGTCCTGTTTGCCAGATGAACCTAGGCCAACTACTTGCGGGAGTCCGGCTGAAACAGCCGCTTTCGCCGGAGCTCGCGAACCTCTCTGTAGAAGGCCTGGAGTACGACTCCCGGCGGGCGGGTCCGGGGTTTGTCTTCTTCGCCTTCCCCGGCAGCCGTGTAGACGGCCGGGAATTTGCCCGGGATGCGGTGGCGCGCGGAGCCATCGCGGTGGTCAGCGAATCTCCGGCACCGGAAGAGGGGACCGGGCCCTGGATCCAGGTGGAGCATGGCCGTCAGGCCCTGGCACTGGCTTCCCGCAATTTCCACGGCTGCCCGGACGAGCGCCTGCTCCTGACGGGCATCACCGGCACCAACGGCAAAACCACTACCGCCTATCTGGTGGATTCGGTGCTCCGCAGCGCGGGCAAGACCACCGGTATGATCGGCACCATCGAATATCACTTGGCGGCCAAAGTGCTGCCAGCCGTGAACACCACGCCCGAATCGCTGGATCTGCACCGCTTTTTCACCGAACTGGAGCGAGCCGGAGGGACCCATGCCACCATGGAGGTCTCCTCGCACGCGCTGGCGCTGGGGCGCGTGTACGGGCTGCGCTTCCACACCGCGATTTTCACCAACCTGAGCCGCGATCATCTGGATTTCCACCAGACGATGGAGGCGTATTTTGCCGCCAAGCAGTTGCTGTTCCGCGGGGCGGGCGGCCCCCCGCCCGCGCATGCCGTAATCAACCGCGACGACCCGTACGGCCGGCGGATTTCGCCACCGGAGGGCACACAAATCCGCTGGTACGGCCTGGGGCAGGACGCCAACGTGCGAGCGCGGCACATCTCTTCCAGCCTGCAGGGGTTGCGTTTCGAGGTTCAGGCCGGCAAGATGCGGTTTCCGGTGGAGTCCGCGTTGATCGGCAAGATCAACGTGTACAACATCCTGGCCGCCTGCGCGGCGGGCCTGAGCTACGGCCTGGCGCCGGAGATCATCGCCCGGGGCATCGCCGCCCTGCGCGCCGTGCCCGGCCGGTTCGAGCGCGTCGACGAGGGGCAGCCCTTCCTGGTGGCCGTGGACTACGCCCACACGGACGACGCCCTGCGCAACACCCTCTCCATGGCCCGCACGCTGGGTCCCAAACGCATCATCACCCTGTTCGGCTGCGGCGGCGACCGCGACCGCGCCAAACGCCCGCTGATGGGCCAGGCGGCGGGCGAACTCAGTGACTTCGTGGTGCTCACCAGCGACAATCCGCGTTCGGAAGATCCTCTGGCCATCATGAACGATGCGCTAGTGGGCATCCGCCGCACGGATGTGGCCCACGTCATCGAACCCGACCGGGCGGCGGCCATCGCCCGGGCGATCAGCGAAGCGGGACCGGGCGACATCGTCATCCTGGCCGGCAAGGGCCACGAGACTTACCAAGTGCTGAAAGACCGCACCATCCATTTCGACGACCGCGAGGCAGCCCGGGAGGTGCTCCGCAGCTTCGGCTACAAGGACCGCAAATGAGGCTGCCGCTCAGCTACGTCTTCGAGCGGACGCTTCCCGGCGGCGAAGTGATGGTGACCGGCTGGAGCGTAGACAGCCGCACGCTGGCGGCGGGCGACTTGTTCTTCGCCTTGCGCGGCCCCAACCACGACGGGCACGATTATGCAGCGGCAGCCCTGGCCATGGGCGCAGCGGGCGTGGTGGTCGAGCACCCCCTCCCCGCGGAGAATGCCCTGGTGGTTCCGGATACCCTGGCCTTTCTGCAATCGCTGGCCGCCCGGGTGCGCGCGCGCTGGGGCGGCACCGTGGTGGGCGTCACCGGCAGCGCCGGCAAAACCACCACCAAGGACGCCATCGCCCACGTGCTCTCCTCCGCGTTTCCCGTGGGCAGGACCGTGGGCAACTGGAACAATCACGTCGGCGTGCCGCTGTCCATCCTGCGCCTGCCGGACGAGTGCAACGTGGCCGTCCTGGAGATGGGCATGAATCACGCGGGCGAAATTCGCCAACTGGCTGCGATCGCGAAGCCCGATCTCGCGGTGGTCACCAACGTGGGCTACGCGCACGTCGAGAATTTCGACTCCATCGAAGGAGTGGCCCTGGCGAAGCGCGAACTGGTCGAGGGCCTCTCGCCCGCCGGCACCGCCATTCTCAACGCGGATGATCCACGCGTGGCACGCTTCGCCGACATCCATCCCGGCCCGGTCATCACCTTCGGTTTTTCCGAGGGCGCCAGTGTGCGGGCCGAAGCAGTGGAGTACGGTACGGAGCGGACGCGCTTCCGGGTGTGCGAGGTGGAATTCGAAACCCGCCTGGCTGGCCGTCATGGCGTCCTGAACGTGCTGGCCGCCCTGGCGGCCGCCCGGGCGTTCGGGATTCCGGCGGCACGCCTGCGCGAAGTGGTGGCCAGTTTCGCTCCACTGAACATGCGCGGCCAGCGTCTGGAGCACGCCGGCGCCACCATCTGGAACGATTGCTACAACTCCAACCCCGAAGCCGTCCGCGCCATGGTGGACGTGCTCCGGGAGACCCCGGCCGGGCGGCGTATCGCTGTGCTGGGGGAGATGCTCGAGCTTGGCCGTTCGGCCGAGAGCCTGCACCGCGAAGTGGGCAAGTACGTCGCGGATCGCGGGATTGACATGCTGATTGGCATACGCGGCGCCGCCCGCCAAATGGTCGATGAGGCCAGGCGCGCGGGACTGTCGGACGGCGCCGCGCACTTTTTCGAGGATCCCGCCGCGGCCGGGGAGTTCGTCAAAGACCTCATTCGCCCCGGCGACGCCGTGCTGTTCAAAGGTTCGCGGGGCGTGCGGGTGGAGCGCGCGCTGGAAAGGGTATTGGGGTAGTTCGGCATGCTCTATTTTTTGCTCTACGAAAAGCTTTACCCCTACATCAGCCCGTTCCGGGTGTTCCGCTACAACACTTTCCGCACGGCTTTCGCCAGTCTCACGGCCCTGTTCCTGTGCATCGCCCTGGGGCCCTGGCTGATCCACAAGTTGCGCCAGTTTCAGATCGGGCAGTACATCCGTGAAGAAGGCCCCAAATCTCATCAGAAGAAGGCCGGCACGCCCACCATGGGCGGGGTGCTGATCATCATCTCCATCGTCATCCCCACGCTGCTCTGGGCGGACCTGCGCTTTCCGTACGTGTGGATTGCCTTGGCGGCCCTGGTGGGCTACGGCACGATCGGCTTTCTGGATGACTATGCCAAGGTCACGCGGCAGCGGAACCTGGGCCTGACGGGGCGGCAAAAGATGTTCTTCCAGGTGGCGCTGGCCTTCCTGTTCGCCGGCATCCTGATGGTGATGCGCTCTTACGGCGGCTACTCCACCAGCATGAATGTGCCGTTCTTCAAGCAATTCAAGCCCACGCTGCTGATCCAGCCGCTGCTCTCCGACCCCTGGACGTTCCTGCTGGGGATCTTGCCCTTCTTCATATTCGTGGCCTTCGTGATCGTGGGCGCCTCCAACGCGGTGAATCTGACGGACGGACTGGACGGCCTGGCGATCGGCCTGATGGTGATCGCTTCCGGCGCCTTGACCGTGCTCAGCTACGCCGGCGGTCACGTGGTGCTGGCCGAGTACCTGCAGATCGCGCGCAACCCCCGTACCTCCGAGCTGACGATTTTCTGCGGCGCCATGACCGGCGCCAGCCTGGGATTTCTCTGGTACAACGCTCACCCGGCGGAGATCTTCATGGGGGACGTGGGGGCGCTGGGTCTGGGAGGCGCCATGGCCATGGTAGCCATCCTGATCAAGCAGGAAGTGCTGCTGGTCTTCATCGGCGGCGTGTTCGTGCTGGAAGCTCTCTCCGTCATTTTGCAGGTGGGCAGTTTCAAGTTGCGCGGCAAGCGGATCTTCAAAATGGCGCCGCTGCACCACCATTTTGAGGCCTTGGGCTGGACCGAGTCGAAGATTATCGCGCGCTTCTGGATCTCCGGCCTGGTGCTGGCGTTGTTCGCCCTGACGACCCTAAAGCTGCGATGAAACCGGAGTCCTCATCCCGCGCACCGATGCCGAGCCTTCCGGGCCTGAGCGCGCTCGTGGTGGGCCTGGAAAAGTCCGGGGTGGCCTCCGCGGAGTTGCTGCTGCGTGAGGGCGCACGAGTCCGCACCACGGACTCCAACCCCGCAAAAGCGGCGGCCGTCGAGCACCTGGGCGTACCGTTTGCGCCGCAGGCCTCCGGCGTCTTTGAAGGCGTCGATCTGATCGTCCTCTCGCCCGGGGTTCCCGCGGACCTGCCGGAACTGGAAGCCGCTCGGCGGCGCGGTGTTGTGGTGGTCGGGGAAGTCGAACTGGCCGGTCGCTTCTTGAAGGGCAAGACGGTGGGCATTACCGGCACTAACGGCAAGACCACCACCACAGCGCTGACAGGCCACATTTTACAGAGCGCCGGCATCCCTGCGCAGGTAGGCGGCAATATCGGCACGGCGGTCACGGCCATGGTGGCATCTTCCCGCCACGGCCAGTGGAACGTGTTAGAACTTTCCAGCTTCCAGCTCGAAACCATCGTGGAGTTTCGCGCGCACGTGGGCATCTGCCTGAATGTCACCCAGAACCATCTGGACCGGCACCACACGTTCGCCGCTTATACCGCCGCCAAAGGCCGGCTGTTCGAAAATCAGCAGCCGGGCGACTTCGCTATCCTGAACGCCGATGACGCCGTGTGCGTGAACTACGCCGCCGCGACGCGCGGCGCACCGCTGTGGTTCAGCGCCACACGGGCGGTCACGCCGGGCATCTGGCTGGAAGGCGGGAAACTCTGTTTCGACGGCGAGCTGCTGATGGCGGCCTCCGAAATCCCCATCCGCGGCCGGCACAACATCGAAAACGTGATGGCTGCCGCGGCCGCGGCGCGCCTGGCCGGAGCCTCGCTTGGAGCTATCGCTGCCGCCGTGCGCACCTTTCGGGCGGTCGAGCACCGCCTGGAATTCGTACGCAGCCTCCGGGGAGTGGATTTCTACAACGACTCCAAGGCTACCAGCGTGGACGCCACGCTAAAGGCCCTGGACGCCTTCAGCGGAGGCCTCTGGGTCATCCTGGGCGGCAAGGACAAAGGCAGCGACTACACGCCGCTGCGCGCGCCGTTGGGCCAGAAGGCGCACGCCGCGCTGCTGATCGGCGCCGCCGCGATCAAAATCGAGAAACAATTGAATGGCGCCGTGCCGCTCGTCCGGAGCGGAGCCCTGGAACAGGCGGTGGCCCATGCCTGGCAGCATGCGCAGCCCGGCGATACGGTGCTGCTGGCGCCCGCCTGCGCCAGCTTCGACCAGTTCCGCAGCTTCGAGCACCGCGGCCAGGTATTCAAAGACCTCATCCGCAAACTGGAGCCACAGACCTGACATGTCGCAGCGATTGAAGACCGACCGGATTCTGTTTTTCACCACCATCGCGCTGACGTTCTTCGGCATCATCATCCTGTACAGCGCGTCCTCGGTAATGGCCCAGTTGAAGTACGGCTCCACCTGGCACTTCGTCACCCGCCAGTGCCTTTGGCTGGCTGGCGCCACGTTCTTCATGATGGCGCTCAAAAAGACCGACTATCACCGGCTCCAGAACCCCGCGGTGGCATTCAGCGCCATCGGGCTGGCCCTGGTGCTGCTGGTGGCGGTCTATTTCGTGGACTCCGCGCACCACCGCTGGATCCGGCTGGGGCCCCTGGGCCTGCAGCCCTCCGAACTGGCCAAGCCCGCCCTGGTGGTCTTTCTGGCTTTCTTCGTCACCTGGCGCGCACGGGCCATCAACACACGCTACACGCTGGTGCCCGCGGCGCTGGCCGTCGGTCTGGTGATCCTCGCAGTGGTGGTGGCCGACCTGGGCACGGCCATCGTGCTGGGCGTCACTGCCACGGTGGTTTTCTTCGTGGCAGGCCTGGAAAAGCGTTACTGCATCGTGGTGGGCATCTGTGCCGTCATCGGGGTCTGCCTCTTCGTGGTCGCCAAGCCCTACCGGGTGGCGCGCGTGGTGCATTTCTTCGATCCGGACTACCAGTTCGTAGGCAGCTTCGACACGAACGGCCATATCCGGGACTATCTTCAAAAATCGCTGACTTCGCGGGACACCAACTACCAGAGCGAACAGTCCAAGATTGCTGTGGGAGCGGGCGGACCGCTGGGGGCCGGCCTGATGCAGGGCAAGCAGAAGCTCCTTTATCTTCCGGAAGCGCACACGGACTTCATCTATGCCGTGGTGAGCGAGGAGCTGGGAATGTTCGGCTCGGTGGGGCTGTTATTCGCCTTCCTGGTCATCTTCTGGCGCGGCTTGCGGACCACGGTGCTCATGTCGGACGACTTCGGGCGCTATCTGGCGCTGGGGGTCACCACCATGATCGTGGTCCAGGCGTTCATTAACATCAGCGTGGTGCTGGGGATTGTGCCCACCAAGGGTATTCCTCTGCCGATGATCAGTTCCGGCGGCAGTTCGCTGCTGAGCACCCTGGTTTCCCTGGGCATTCTGATGAACGTTTCGGAGCATGTCGGCTAAAGTCTTCCTCATGGCGGGCGGCGGGACAGGCGGCCATGTGATTCCGGCGCTGGCGGTGGCCCGGGAACTGCGGCAGCGCGGCCACGAGGCGATCTTCGTGGGAACCGACCGGGGGCTGGAAGCCCGCCTGGTTCCCGCGGAAGGTTTCCCGTTGGAACGGGTGCGGATCGGCGGGTTGAAGCGCGTGGGAATCCGGCAGACCGTAGCGACGCTCTGGCAGTTGCCCTCAAGCACCCTGCGCTGCGCCCGGCTGCTCGAAGCCAGGCGAGTCTCGGCCGTCTTCAGCATGGGCGGCTACGTGGCCGGGCCGCCTGTGTTGGGGGCGCTGCTAAAGCGGGTACCGGTGGTGATCATGGAGCCGAACGCCATTCCGGGCTTCACCAACCGGCGGATCGGGCGCTTTGTGGCGCGCGCCCTGATCAGCTTTCCGGAAACCGCCATCTACTTTTCCAAAGGGTCCACCGAGCTGACCGGGCTGCCGGTACGCGAGGAATTCTTCGCTCTCGATCCGAAACCCCGGGAAAACGTCCTGACCGTGCTGATCACCGGGGGAAGCCAGGGCTCACGGCGGCTCAACGAAGCCGCGCGCGCCAGTTGGCCGCTGTTCCGCGAGTCCGGCTTTCCGGTCCGCCTGATTCACCAAGCCGGCCGCTCCCAGTGCGACGAACTGGCAGCCGGGTTTGCCCTCACGGGGCTGGCTGGCGAGGTCGTCCCCTTCCTGACGGACATGCCCGGGGCTTTCGCGCAGGCGGACCTGGTGGTGTGCCGCTCCGGCGCCGGCGCGGTGGCCGAACTGGCCGCCGCGGGCAAACCATCCGTGCTGGTGCCCTTCCCCCACGCCGCCGACCAGCACCAGTTGCGCAACGCCGAAGCCTTCGCCCGGGCGGAGGCCGCGCTGCTGGTGCGCGACGCAGACTTCTCCGGCGAGAGACTGTTTCAAACCGTGACCACCCTGGTCGCCGAGCCCGGGCGCCTGGAACGTATGGGCGCCGCCGCGCGCCGTTTCGCCCGCCCCGGGGCCGCCCGGCGGGCGGCCGATGTGCTGGAGGAGGTGGCCCGGTGAGAACCGCTTCTTCACGGTCGCGGCTCGGTAAGAAGGGACGCGCGTTCGCCGCATCATGTTTTCCATTGACACCGGAGCCTGAAGCCGAAACAATGAGCAGAGGAAATGTTTTTTAGACCGCAGCATCTGCACTTCACCGGCATCGGCGGCATCGGGATGAGCGGTATCGCCGAGGTGCTGCTGAACATGGGATACGAAATCAGCGGCTCGGACCTGCGGCGGTCGCCCACCACGGATCACCTGGCGCAGCTTGGCGCCCGGATCTACGAAGGCCACGCGGCCGAAAACGTAGCCGGGGCGCGCGCGCTGGTGATCAGCTCCGCGGTGGATCCGCAAAATCCCGAGGTGCAGGAGGCCCGGCGGCTCCAGATTCCCGTCATCCCCCGGGGCGAGATGCTGGCGGAACTGATGCGCCTGAAGTACGGCATCGCCATCGCGGGCAGCCACGGCAAAACCACCACGACCTCCATGGCCGCCACGGTGCTGAACTACGCCGGCCTCGATCCTACCGTGGTCGTAGGCGGAAAGGTGGGCACCATGGGAGGCTCGAACGCGCGCCTGGGCCACAGCGATTTTCTAGTGGCCGAGTCAGACGAAAGCGACCGCTCCTTTCTCAAGCTGGCCCCCATCCTGGCGGTGGTCACCAACGTCGACCGGGAACACCTGGACTGCTACAGCTCGCTCGACGACATTCGCGGCGCCTTCATCGAGTTCGTCAACAAGGTGCCGTTTTACGGGGCGGCCATCGTCTGCCTGGATGACGAAAACGTGCAGAGCATCCTGCCGGCCATCACGCGCCGCACCATCACTTATGGGACCACCTCGCACGCCGACCTGCGCGCAGCCGAGATCGCGGCCGGTCCGTTTGCAAGCGATTTCCGGCTGTCTTTCCGCGATACGGACCTGGGCCGCTTCCACCTGGGGGTGGCCGGCGAGCATAACATCCTGAACAGCCTGGCCGCGGTGGCAGTGAGCCTGGAACTGGATGTAGCGCCGGATGTGATCCGCCGGGCGCTCGAGACCTTTAACGGCGTGGACCGGCGCTTTCAGGTCCGCGGCCAGGAGCGCGGCATCACGGTCATCGACGACTACGGCCATCATCCCACCGAAATCCGCGCCACCCTGGCGGCCGCGCGGCTGCGCGGTTTCCGCCGCATTCACGTGCTGTTCCAGCCGCACCGCTACAGCCGGACCATGCACCTGATGGACGAATTCGGGCGCGCCTTCCACCAGGCGGACAGCGTCTTCGTGCTGGATATCTACGCCGCTTCGGAAAAGCCCATCCCTGGCGTGACCGCCGAAGCCCTGGCCGAGCGCATCCGGCAGTTCGGCCATCGCGGCGCCGAATACGTCGGCACTATGGAGCGCGGCGTGGAGGCGCTTTGGAGTGCTGCCCGCGAGGGCGACCTGGTGCTCACTTTGGGCGCCGGCAATGTCTGGCAGGCCGGCGATGCGTTGCTGGCCCGCTTGCGGGAGGAGCCGCGTGGCTAAAGTCGCAGCCAAGACCCGGTCCACCCGCGAAGCCCGGCCGGCGGCCTCGCGTTTGCGCTCCTGGCTGAGCACCCTGGCCTGGTGCGCCGTATTCGTCTCCAGCGCCATGGCCGCGCGGAAGGTGCATCAGTTCGTCATCACCGATCCTCAGTTTCTGCTCTCCGCCGCCAACCGCGATTCCATTCTCATTCAGGGCATCACGTACACGCCCCGGACGGAAGTCCGGCGGCTCTTCGAGCAGGACTTCGGCCGCAGCATTTTCTCCATCCGTCTGCAGGAACGGCGCCGGCGGCTGCGGGCCATCGACTGGGTGCAGGACGCGGCAGTCCTGCGCATCTGGCCCAACCGTCTGCTGGTGCGCATCACTGAGCGCAAACCCGTGGCTTTTGTCAATCTGGTGGTCCGACCGGAAACGGGTGGCCCTTCCAGCGTCATGCTCATCGACCCGGAGGGCGCGCTGCTCGAACCGCCGACGCGGGCCCGGTTTGCGTTTCCGGTCCTGAGCGGCGTCACCGACGAGATGTCCACCGCCGACCGGCGCGCGCGCGTTCAGGCCATGCTGAGCCTGCTGGCGGAACTGGGGCCGGCCGCCAAGGACATCTCCGAGATCCGGATCGCATCCTTCGACAATGTGGCTGTGATTGCCCAAGTGGAAGGGCGGGCGCTGGAGCTGATCCTGGGGGACGGGAATTATGCCCGGCGCTATCAGAATTTCCTGAATCACTATCCGGAGATTCAGAAGCGCGCCGGAAACGTCACGACGTTCGATCTGCGGCTCGACGACCGCATCACGGCGAAGGAATAGGGGTTCATGTCCGGGAAGACATTCTATGCGGCGGGGCTGGATGCGGGCAGCGAGCGCATTCGCCTCGTGGTTTGTGTGCTGGAAGACGGGCGGCTGCGGCTGGTGGGGCGCGGCGAGGCTCCCTCGGCGGGCTGGGTGAAGAGCCGTATCGCGGACCAAGCTGCGGTGACGGGCTCCATCCTGACCGCTCTGCGGGAGGCGGAGGCGGCCGCGGGCGTCTCGCTGGAAAGCGTTGTGGTGGGGATGGGGGGCCAGACCGGGCGCGGCGCCAACTGCCGTGGCGTCCTGGAACTGGGACATCCGCGGGAAATTACGCAGCAGGACGTCAACCGGGTGACGGACCGGGCGCGCCGCGTGCAGTTGCAGGAAGACCGCATGGTGCTGCAACTGTTTCCCCAGGATTTCGTGGTGGACCATCACCCCGGGCACCGGGATCCCCGCCGCATGGTGGCCTCGCAACTGGAGGTCAACGTGCACCTGATCACGTGCTCGGTGCAGGAGCACAGTTGCCTGCTCGGCGCCGTGCACCAGGCGCACCTCTCGGTGGAGGAGACGGTTTTCGAGCCGCTGGCGGCCTGTTATGCCGCGGTGCTGCCCGAAGACCGGCGCGAGGGCATCGCAGTGGTGGACATCGGGGCGCAATCCACCGGCCTGGTGGTCTACTACGGCGACTCGCTGCAATTGGCTTCCACCTTACCGCTGTGCGGCGATCATTTCACGCGTGACGTGGCCAGCGGGCTGCGCATTGGATACGAGGAGGCTCTGCTGCTGAAGCTGCAGTACGGCAGCGCTGTCTCCGCCTACACGGCCGAGAACAGTCTGGTGGAGGTCTCTGGGGCGGGCAGCCGGGACCACCGCGAGGCGCCGCGGCGCCTGCTGAACCGGATCCTGGAGGCCCGCGCGCAGGAACTGTTCGAGTATGTGTACCGCGAGTTGGCCCGCGTCGGCATGGAGCGGGCGCTCATCGGCGGCGTGGTGCTGACCGGGGGTGGAGCCAACCTGGCGGACCTCTGCGATGTCGCCGAGCGCGAGTTGAACTGCCCCGCGCGCAAAGGGCTGGCCATCGGCATGCGGAACTGGCCCGAGGAATCGGACGACCCGGCTTGGACCACGGCCGCCGGCCTGGCTATGTATTCGGCCAGGCTCAAAGTTCACGGGGAGAGGGAGCGGCAGGCCGCGGGCCTGCTGGGGCGGATTCTGAAGTAACGCTGAGGAGGTTGCCATGGGGATCATCGATATCGATACATTTCAGGACGAAGTCAAGACCGGTGCGCGCATCAAGGTGATCGGCGTGGGCGGCGGCGGCTCCAACGCCGTGGCGCGCATGGTCAGCTCCGGCCTGACCGGGGTGGAATTCTATGCGTTGAACACCGACGCGCAGGCGCTGGCGGCCTGCAACGTGCCGCACAAGCTGCAGATCGGCGAGAAGATCACCCGCGGGCTGGGGGCCGGCTCGGACCCCGAAATCGGGCGCCAGTCCGCGCTCGAAAACACCGACCGCATCGTGGAACTGCTGCAAGGCGCCGACATGGTGTTCGTGACCGCCGGCCTGGGTGGCGGCACGGGCACCGGCGCCGCCCCGGTGATCGCCTCCCTGGCTAAGGAACTGGACGCCCTGACCATCGCCGTAGTGACCAAACCGTTCACTTTTGAGGGCGTCAAGCGCATGCGTATGGCCGAAGAGGCGCTGGCCAAGCTCGCCTCCGTGGATACCGTGATCGCCATCCCCAACGACCGCCTGCTGGCCCTGGTTCCCCGCGGCACCAGCTTCTTCGAGGCCTTCAAAGTCGCCGACGACCTGCTGCATCAGGCCGTGCAGGGGATCAGCGACATCATCAACACGCCAGGCCTGATCAACCTGGACTTTTCTTACATCAAGACCACCATGCTGGGCATGGGCTACGCCATGGTGGGCACGGCCGTAGGGCGCGGCGAGAACGCCTGCGTCGAGGCCGCCCGTCAGGCCATCAACTGCCCTCTGCTCGAAGATTCCAAAATCACGGGCGCCCGCGGCGTGATCATCAATATCACGGGTTCCAGCAGGCTGGGGCTGCATGAAGTCAACGAGGCCTGCACCATCGTGCGCGAGGCGGCCGCCTGCGATGACGTGCAGGTCAACTTCGGCGTGATTCTGGATGAGTCCATGGCCGACGCGGTAAAGATCACGGTGATCGCCACCGGCTTCCAGCCGCCCAGCGTGCTGGCCATGCAGGGCAAGCCCGTGGAGGTGCGGACTCGCCTGGAACTGCCCCCGCGCGAGCCCGAACCCGAGCCGGAACCGGAGCCGGTAGTGGAGCCCGAACCCGAGCCGGAACCGATGATGGCCGCGCCGGAGCCGCCGCCCCTGGACCTGGAAGACCTGGACACTCCGGCCTACCTCCGCCAGGGCAGGCTGCTGAACTAGCGGGAAGTCCGGAAGCCGGCTCGGCAAGCGCGCGATTTCCCGGTATATTACTGCTATGGCCATCATCGCCGTGGCAGGACGGAAAGGCGGGGTGGGAAAGTCCACCGTGGTCGGGAATCTGGCGGCAGAGTTTGCCGGCATGGGCCGGAGCGTGAAGGTGCTCGATGCCGATCCTCAACACAGCCTGGTGGCGTGGGCCGCGCAGGGCGACGGGATGCTGGCGGGCTGCGTACAGAAAGTGGCGGATGGCGCCGACACGCTGCGATCGCGAGCGCGCAAGGCCGAGAAGGACGCCGACATCGTGCTGATTGACACGCCGCCGGGCATGCCTGAGGTGGGTTACCAGGCGGCGCTGGCGGCGGATCTTTTGGTGCTCCCGTGCGGTCCATCGCCGCTGGATCTCTTTGCGCTCAAGGAAGCGCTATCGCTGGGGCTCAAGGCGCGGGCGGAACGGCGGGCGAAAAAGCCACGCATCCGGTTCCTGCCTTCGAGAGTGGTTATGACGACCAACCTCGGCCGGGGGTTGGCGTCCTCGCTCAAGGATCTTGGAAAGAAGGTTCTGCCGCCCATCGGGCAGCGGGTTGTGGTGGCGGAGGCGGTCTCCCGCGGGTTGACCGTGGCGGAGTATGCGCCGGATTCGCCGGCTCACGAAGAGTTCCGCGATCTGGCCAAAGCAATCGACAAGCTTCTGCAGCGCTAGGTAGCCGCCAGACCGTGCGGGCAGCGCCGGCCCCGATCCTCAGCTATCCACGTGCCGGCTGAAGAACCTGTCCAGCGCCACCTTGTTCCTGGCCGCCAGCACGCTGGATAGCTGCTTCATCTCCGATTTCGGCAGCGGCTTGAACGCCTTCACCAGCCGCACGTTCTCCTCGATGTGCTCCAGCTTGGGCATTCCCACCACGGCCGTAGTCACCGGCAGGGAGAGCGAGTAGTACAGCAGCTTCTGCGGGGTAGCCTGGCCGAGCAGGGCTTCCTGGGCGAAGACCTTCATGGCGATGATGCCCATCTTTTTGCGCACCGCCACCGGCAGGGCCAGGGCCTCGAAGCTCGTCTTCATGGCTTCGTTGGGCACCATTCCGTGCGCACCGCCTTTCATGCCCACCAGAGCGGCGTTCAGCGCCATCTGCGTGCAGTCGAACTCGTGGCGCTCGAGCGCCGTCCGCAACACTTCGGGGTCCGAGTGGCTGGTGATGCCCAGGAACCGGGTCATCTTCCGGTCGCGCATCTTCTGCAACCGCTCCAGCACGCCGCCTTTGGCTTCGATACGCGCCAGATCTTCCGGGTCCGTGAGGCTGTGAATATGAATTAAATCCAACTGGTCCACCTGAAGGTTCTTCAGGCTGGCCTCCACGATGCGCTCCGCCTCGTCGCCATTGCGATTGCTGAGCTTGGTGGCCAGGAACACGCTCTTGCGGCGGCCTCTCAGAGCCTTGCCGATGCGTTGCTCGCTCAATCCGCGGCCGTAGTCGTCGGATGTATCGATGTAGCTGATTCCCAGGTCCAGGGCGCGGCTCGCAGCCTCGACCGCCTTATCCTCTTCCTTGTACATCAGAAACCGGCTGCCGCCTCCCATGGCCAGAATGGAGACACGCGCCCCGGTGCGCCCCAGAATGCGCGTGGGCAGCTTGCTCTCGGCCGCTGCCAACGTGCCGGCAGCCAGGCTCCCTAGCGCCGCCGTCTCCAGAAACTCTCGTCGAGAAACGCTCATGTTCCGCCCTCCTGCGTGGCTTTTAGCCTACCACTACTCACCGCTCAGATGGAGCACGACGCTGCGCCGGTGCGGCGCGGACCGGTGCTCAAATAAGTAGATGCCCTGCCAGGTGCCCAGCGCCAGCCTGCCGTGGTGCACCGGAATCGAGAGGTGGGTCTGCGTGAGCGCCGCGCGGATGTGCGCCGGCATGTCGTCCGGCCCCTCGATCGTATGCCGGTACCATTTGTTGTCTTCGGGCACCAGGCGGGTAAAGAACCGCTCCAGATCGTGGACCACGTCCGGATCGGCGTTTTCCTGAATCAGCAGCGAGGCGGAGGTATGCTGCACGAACAGCGTTAGCAGCCCACTCGCGACCCGCTGTTCGTCCACCCAGCGCGCCACCGCGCCGCTGATCTCGTAGAACCCCTTGCCGCAGGTTGGCACCTGCATCTGGTGCGTGAAGTGCGGCACCCTACTCCACCGTGACGCTCTTGGCCAGGTTGCGCGGCTGGTCCACGTCGCAGCCGCGTCGCACGGCAATATGGTAGGCCAGCAACTGCAGGGGCACCACCTCCAGGATGGGCAACACCAGGTCGCTTGCCGCCGGCAGCTCGATCACGTGGTCCGCCGACTTGGGCACCTCGGTGTCCCCTTGCGTCACCAGGGCCAGAACCACGCCCTCGCGCGCCTTGACCTCCTGAATGTTGGAAAGCGTCTTGTCGTAGAGAATGCGGCTCTCCTCACTCGCCGGATCGCGCGTCGCCAGCACCACCACCGGCAGCTTTTCGTCGATCAGCGCGTTGGGCCCGTGCTTCATCTCCCCGGCAGGATAGCCTTCCGCGTGGATGTAGGAGATCTCTTTGAGCTTGAGTGCCCCCTCCAGCGCGATGGGAAAATGAACGCCCCGCCCCAGGAACAGGAAATCGGTGGCCCGGAACAGCTTGCGCCCGAGTTCCTCATAGTGCGCGTCCTGCGAGAGCACCTGCTCCAGCTTGCCCGGGACCAGCAGTAGTTCCTGCACCAGGCAGCGCGAGGTGGCCTCGTCCAACCGCCCACGAGCCTGTCCCAGGTACATGGCCAGGATGAACAGCGCCGTAAGCTGGCCTGTGAACGCCTTGGTGGAGGCCACGCCAATCTCCGGTCCTGCGTGCGTGTAGATGGTGCCCGCCGCTTCGCGCGTGATCATCGAGCCCACCACGTTGCAGATGGCCAGCGTTTTGGAGCCCTTCTGCTTGGCCTCCCGCTGCGCCGCCAGCGTGTCGGCCGTCTCGCCAGACTGCGAGATCACCACGGTCAGCGTATCTTCGCCCACGATCGGATCGCGGTAGCGGAACTCGCTCCCGTAATCTACCTCCACCGGGATGCGCGCGAGCTTCTCGATGATGAACTTGCCCGCCAGCGCCGCATGCCAACTGGTGCCGCAAGCCACGATGCGCACCTGCTGGAAATTGCGAAACTCCTCCGGCGTGATATCCATCTCGTCCAGAAAGATGTGGCCCGTCTCCTGACCCACCCGCCCCAGCGTAGTGTCCCGCACGGCTCGCGGCTGCTCGTAAATCTCTTTGAGCATGAAGTGCTTGTATCCGCCCTTTTCGGCCATGATAGGATCCCACAGGATGTGCGAGACCTGCCGGTTCACCGGGCGCCCGTCGAAGTCGCTCAGCCGCACTCCGTCTTCCGTGAGCACCGCCATGTCGCCGTCGGCCAGAAAGAACATATCGCGGGTGTGGTGCAGGATGGCCGGCACGTCGGAGGCCACGAAGTACTCGTTGTCTCCCAGGCCGATCACCACCGGCGGCCCCGAACGCGCCGCCACGATCTTGTGCGGATCCGAACGCGCAATCACCGCCAGCGCGAACACGCCGGTCAACTGCTTCACCGCCTGCCGCACGGCTTCCTCCAGGTTCCCCCGGAAGTTCTTCTCCACCAGGTGCGCGATCACCTCGGTGTCGGTCTCGGTCTGGAAACGGTGTCCCTCCGCCTGCAACTGCTGCTTGAGCGAAAGATAGTTCTCGACAATGCCGTTGTGCACCACGACAATCTCGCCCTTGCAGTCGCGGTGCGGGTGAGCGTTTTCTTCGGTGGGGCGGCCGTGGGTAGCCCAGCGGGTGTGGCCGATGCCGAAGCTGCCATCCACCGGGTTCATGCGGATGGCGTCTTCCAGGTTCCGCAGCTTCCCCTGGGCCCGCCGCACCGAAAGGCAGTCGCCGTCGTCGTAAACGGCCAGCCCGGCGGAATCGTAGCCGCGGTATTCGAGGCGCTTTAAGCCCTCGAGAATAATGGGAACGGCCTTACGCGTCCCAATATAGCCGACAATGCCGCACATCCCCTTATTATACGGAGGGGCGCCGTTAATCCAGGAACTCGACGCGGTACTCTTCAATCACCGGGTTGGCCAGTACCTCGTGGGCGATGGTCTCGATGTCCCTGCGTGCCTGTTCCCGCGGCGTGCCCTCGGCCAGCGTGACATCGAAAAACTTGCCTTGGCGGACGTCGGCGATGTCATGGTACCCGAGCCCCGCGAGTGCGGAGCGCACCGTCTGCCCCTGCGGATCGAGCACCGTGGATTTCAGCGAAACAAAGACGCGAGCCTTCATGAACTTCCGATTATAGCGGTTGTCCGGCGGGCTCTTCCGCCCTTAGACAGTGGCCACCTCCAGGCGCTTGGGACCAGCCTCCACGATTCCCGCCGGGCACCCGGCTTGCATCAGCTTGAAGTTTTCGATGAAGCGCGCAGCCAGCGCGTTGTATTTGCGGAAATAGTCTTCCCGGCTGGGCCACGAAGCCGCAGGATCCAGGATCCGGTCCGGCACTCCCTCGCAGGTATCCGGCACTTCGAAACCGAACACCGGATCCTTGTGATACCGTACCTCCTCCAGGCGCCCGCCCAGCGCCGCGTTCAACAGCGCCCTCGTATACTGGATGCTGATGCGCTTGCCGATGCCGAACGGGCCGCCCGTCCAGCCGGTGTTCACCAGCCAGCAGCGCACGCCGTGCCGCATCAGCCGGGCTTTCAGCATCTCCGCGTACGTGTACGGGTGGTGCACCATGAACGGCCCGCCGAAGCAGGTGCTGAAGGTGATCTCCGGCTCCACGCCGAGCCCGATCTCCGTGCCGGCGATCTTGCTGGTGTAACCCGAAATGAAGTGATAAATGGCCTGGTCCGGGCTTAGCCGGGCGATGGGCGGCATGGTTCCGGTGGCGTCGCACGTCAGGAAGATCACGTTCCTGGGATGCCCGGCCATCTTTTCCGGCATGTAGTTCTCGATGTAGTCCAGCGGATAGGCGCCACGGGTGTTTTCGGTCAGCATGTCGTCGTTCAGGTCCAGCCGCCGCGAGATCGGGTCAAGCACCACATTCTCCAAGATTGTCCCGAACCGCCGCGTGCAGGCGTGGATCTGCGGCTCCGCCTCCGGCGAGAGCCGGATCACCTTGGCGTAGCACCCGTCTTCGAAGTTGAAGATGCCGTTCTCGCTCCAGCCGTGCTCGTCGTCTCCAATCAGGTGCCGCGTCGGGTCGGCCGATAGCGTCGTTTTGCCGGTGCCGGAGAGCCCGAAGAAGAGCGCCGTATCTCCGCCCGGCCCCACGTTGGCGGAGCAGTGCATGGGCAGCACATTCTCCAACGGCAGCAGGAAGTTCAACACTGTAAAGATGGTCTTTTTGATCTCGCCGCCGTAGCTCGATCCGCCGATCAGGGCCAGCCGTTCGGCGAAGTTGATGATCACGAAGGTCTCCGTGCGGGTGCCGTCGATCATGGGCGACGCCAGAAACGAAGGCGCGCAGATCACCGTGAACTCCGGCACGTGCCGCTTGAGCTGCTCGGTACCCCGCACCTTGACGAACATGTTGCGCGCAAACAGGCTGTGCCAGGCCTTTTCGGTGATGACGCGGATCGGCATGCGGTACTCCGGATCGGTGCCCGCGTGGCAATCCTGCACGAAGACGTCGCGGTCCTGCAGGTAACCTTGCAGCCGTACGAGCAAGGTGCTGAACGCCTGCGGGCTGAACGGCCGGTTGTATTCCCCCCACCACACGCGCTTCTCGGTGGAATGCTCCCGCACGATGAACTTGTCCGCGGCGGCGCGCGCCGTGTGCTTGCCGGTGGTGACCACCACCGGACCTAGGTGCGAAATCCGCGCCTCGGAGCGGAAGATGATCTCCTCGTACAGCGCCGCCGTGGTCAGGTTCCAATACACCTTGTGTAGATGGCTCAGGCCGTGATTGTGCAGGCCGAAGGCGCTGGCCAGTTTGTCGGCATCATGGGCCGCGGGTGACGTCACGTCCAGGTAGTTCATAGCCAATCCCTCACCAGTTTGCGATTACCCAGGTACAGCTCGTTGGGGGCATTCGGATCGAGCGCCCACTTGATGCGCTCCACCCCCTCCACAATCTCCTTGGTCGACCCGCAGAAGCTGATCCGCAGGTGTCCCTCCATGCCGAATTCCCGGCCCGGCACGGTCACCACGCGCACTTTGTCCAGCAGCAGCCGCGCCAGTTTTTGCGAATCCCGCATATACGCGCTGAAGTCCGGGAAGCAATAGAACGTCCCGCCCGGCTTGGTCACGCTCACTCCATTGAACGCCTTGAACCGCGCCACCATCACGTTGCGGTTGTTCTCCAGCGTCACGCGCAGGCTCTCGATCGAGGATTGCACACCGTTCAAGGCGCCCACCGCCGCCCACTGCGCCGGCACCGACGGCCCCGAGGTCTGCTGCGACTGGATGTTCGTCATGGCCTTGATCACGTCCCGGCTGCCCACCGCCCAGCCGATGCGGAAACCCGTCATGGCGTACATCTTGGACACGCAGTTGACCACCACCAGGTTGGAAGTCTCCGTGTGATCGTTGGCGAAGTCGTAGCAGTTGATGGGCGCCTGCCCGTCAAACACCAGGCGGTTATAGGTGTCGTCCATGATCAGGTACAAGCCCTTTTTCTCGCAGAACTGCACGATCTCCGCGATGAAGGCGGCCGAATACACCACGCCCGACGGATTATTGGGGCTGTTGATCAGGATGGCCTTGGTGTACGGCCCCACGGCGTCGGCGACCTCTTCCACCGTGGGGTGAAACGAGCCATCCTTGGGAGTAACCACCACGGGCGCGCCACCCGCCAGCTTGACCATCTCCGGGTAGCTCACCCAGTAAGGCGCCGGAAAGATCACCTCCTCGTGCGGGTCCAGAATCGCGTACAGCAGGACCATAATGGCCTGCTTGGCGCCGTTCGAGACGATCACGTTCTCGGGAGTCACCAGCCGGTTGTAGTGTTCCTCGGTGTACCGGATGATGGCTTTCTTTAGCGCGGGGATGCCGTCGGGCGGGGCGTAACGGACCTCGCCGCTGCTCAGCATCGAAGAGCAGTTTACGATGGCGTCCAGCGGCGCTTTGCTCTTCGGCTCGCCGCCCCCCAGGTGAATGACAGGCTCGCCTTTCTCCCTGAGCAGCGCGGCCGTCTCGTTCAGCTTCAGGGTGGGGGACTCGCAGATGCATCTTGCCAGTTGGCTGATACTCATCTCCTTGGTCACTTCCTTCGCATAGGGATGGGGTTGCTTTGAGTATAGCCGAATTGTGATAGCATCGCATCTGAAAGTCCCTAATCGTTTTCGAAAAAGGGGGAAAAACATGGCCCATTTCACTCGCCGCGATTGCCTGCAGGGGTCGCTGGCTGCGTTGGCGGCGCCGGGCGCCGAAGCCCGCAAAGCACCCGCCGCCACCCGGGGCGTGATTCAACTCTGCGAGGTGTTCTCCTCGGGCCAGACCAGCCGCTTCCGCCTGGCCCGCCAGATCGGCATCCAGCACGCCATCCTGGGGGCGTCCTTGGGCGGCCTGACCCGCGACCGTTACGAGGAACACCTGGCCCGCGCCAAAGCCGAATTCCAGGCCGCCGGGCTGACCATCGCGGGCGTCGAAAGCCACCCGGTGCCCGCCGGGAAGATCACCCTCGGGCTGCCCGGGCGGGACGAGGAGATCGAAAATTACCGCGCCGCCATTCAGGCCCTGGCCAACGTGGGCATTCCCATGATCTGCTACAACTTCATGGCCGGCCTTGGCTGGTACCGCACCCGCGTGGATATCCCCGCACGCGGCGGCGCGCTATCCAGCGAGTTCGATCTCGCCACCGCCAACCAGCAAGGCCTCACGCGTTGGGGCGAGGTCCCGGAAGACAAGATGTGGGAGAACATCGCGTACTTCCTCAAGGCCGTGATCCCGGTGGCCGAAAAAGCCGGCGTGAAAATGGCCCTGCACCCGGACGACCCGCCGGTCTCGCCGCTGCGCGGCATCGGGCGCATCTGCACCACCGCCAAAAACTACCGCCGCATTATGGATCTCGTGCCCAGCCCGGTGAACGGGGTCACTTTCTGCCAGGCCAACTTCAAGCTCATGGGCGAGGACATCGAATCGCTGGCGCACGAGTGGTGCCGGCAGGGCAAGATCTTCTTCGTGCACTTCCGCGACGTCGAAGGCACGCGCGAGCATTTCCGCGAGACCTTCCACGACAATGGCCCCACGGACATGCCCCGCATGTTGCAGGTCTACAGCCAGAACGGGTTCACGGGCCCCATGCGCCCCGACCATGCCCCCACGCTCGAAGGGGAATCCAACGACAATCCTGGCTACGCCATGGGAGGCAAGGTCTTCGCCATCGGATACATGAAGGGTATCATGCAGAGCCTGGGGATTCCTTCGGCCAGAATTGTCCAATGCGGAATGAGCCTGAACGGGGCGATCGATTCCAATGCGGGGTGAGCCTGAAACGGGAACTTGATTCCAACGCGAGGTGAGCCTGAAACCGAAATGTCGGATGCT